>Ga0182024_10000296_pt1 | contig 125189 bp, 111 predicted proteins | sample P32metaG_FD_120480 | JGI IMG/M metagenome (GOLD analysis project Ga0182024, IMG submission 120480) | Permafrost microbial communities from Stordalen Mire, Sweden - P3-2 metaG (Illumina Assembly) | ecosystem: Environmental > Terrestrial > Soil > Wetlands > Permafrost | place: Sweden: Stordalen... | reverse complement strand
CGCCTGATTCTCGAAAATCCCGAAGATACTTTCTTCCTTTCCTCGCGCGAACTGGCTAAGCGTTACAAGGTGGACGCGGCCACCATCGTGCGCACCATCCAGGCGTTGGGTTACGGTAAATTCAGCGAATTTGCCGCCGACCTCCGCGCTCATTTCATCACCCGCATCACCCCCTATGCACTGTTGAAGGCCGCTTCCCGCCAAAAACGTTCTCTACATGATCGCATTCAGAACAGCCTGGACGTCGATCTTCGCAACTTGCAAAGTCTACGATCTACGCTCAACGCCGAGCGCATCATTGTCCTTTCTCGGCTGGTTAAGCGCGCTCGCCGCATCGTAGTGGTTGGCATTGACCTTGCCGCGTCTCTCAGTTGGCATTTGTCTTACGGCTTGATGAGTTTGGGATTTGCCGCCGAGGGTCCAGTAGGCGGCACTGGAAATATTCAGAAAAGAGTTCGTGCTCTCACGTCCAAAGATCTGTTAATTGCCATCAGTTACAAGCAAGGTTTGCGAGAGACTGTCGAAGCTGCTCTTCGCGCCCAGAAACAGGGCGTACCGACATTTGGTATCACCGACAGCGAGGACACTCCCATCGCGCGCATTTGTGATTACGTTGCCATCACTCCTGTCGATACCGTTTCTTTCGCTAATTCCTACGTAGCGCCGATGGCGCTTCTGGGAACTATTCTGGTGGCTTGTGCGCATACCCGCACCGCTCGCACTTTGGCGTTGTTGCGGCGCAGTGAGGAGGAAGACCGCGCCGATCATCGGTGGTATTGGGCTGCGACAAATGGCAAAAACCAGGCATAAATGTTTGATTTTTATCGCAATGAACCACAAGAAACTGCATGGCAATGTTCTTCGCGCTTCCGCATATTTATTTTGGCGCCGCACGACTGCGAATCTGGCCCTCAAAGATGACCACGCCCATGTTTGAAGGGACCGCATTAGTGAAGGAGTCAGACATTCTCATTCGCACGCTTCACAATGTTGAGGAAATGAGCATAGGGGTGAAGTTGCAGCACCGTATCTGGAGATACAGCGCGATTGATACGGTTCCCGATCAAATGTTCATTGTCGCAAAAGAAAGTGGTGGCCAAGTTCTCGGCGCCTTCCACAAGGGCGATCCCGTGGGATTCGCTTTAGCCTTCGCCGCCATCCATGGCCGAACACCTTATCTGCATTCCCACATGGTGGGTGTTGTGCCCGAGTTCCAAAATCAAGGTGTTGGCAAACTGTTGAAGCTCGCGCAGCGTGACGATGCCATCGCGCGCGGTATCGATCTCATAGAGTGGACCTTCGATCCACTCCAGCTCAAGAACGCGCATTTCAACCTCGTGCGCCTGGGCGCTGTCGTCCGTCGCTATATTCCTAATTTCTACGGTCAAACTTCCAGTCCTCTCCATGCCGGTTTGCCCACTGACCGGCTGGTCGCCGAATGGTTGCTCAACTCAAAGCGCGTGCAAGCTTCGCTGAACAACCAAGCGTACATTCCCAAATCCACTGAACTCATTTCCATTCCCGTTGCAATCAACCAAATCTGTGCCAATGATCCGACACGCGTCGAAGAAATTCAGTCAAGCATTCGCCGGCAGTTCGAATCTCATTTTGCGGCCGGTCGCGCCGCCGTAAGTTTTGAACTTAAAGATCAGCAAGGGAGCTACCTTCTGGAGCGTTATGAAGATTGAAGCCATTGTCCTGCGCGAAATTCATATGCGACTGAAGTCCCCCTTTGAAACAAGTTTCGGGATTACCCACGACCGTCGCATTCTCCTGGTTGAAGTCGTGGCTGGTGGCATCAGTGGGTGGGGAGAAGTCACCGCGGGCGAAAGCCCTGCATACAATGCTGAAACTACAGACACTGCCTGGCTGATAATTTCTGATTTCATTGCCCCGTACTTGGTGGGAAAGAGCTTGCCCACGGCATCGGATTTCCCCCCGTTAGTGGCTCACATTCGCGGTAATGAAATGGCTAAAAGCGGCGTGGAGAATGCCCTTTGGCATGCCGAAGCGCTTATCAAAGGTGTTTCCCTTTCTAAACTTCTGGGCGGCATGACGGATGAAATTGCTTGCGGCGTGTCTCTGGGCATACGAGAAAATCCGCAATCGCTGGTGAAAAGGGTTGAGGAGGAATTGCGCAGCGGCTACCAGCGTATCAAGCTAAAAATCAAACCCGGGAAAGATTACGACTTCGTGGCCGCCGTCCGCAAAGAATTCCCGGGCATCCTCTTGTCGGTGGACGCGAATTCAGCGTATAGCCTCGACGACGTCGCTCATCTTAAAACGTTTGATGATTTCGGCCTGCTCATGATGGAACAGCCGCTAAGTTGGGACGACATCTACGCCCATTGCAAATTGCAGGCACAGGTGAAAACAGCCATATGCCTGGACGAATGCATTCACAACACCCGACACGCTCTGGCCGCCATCGAATTGAAATCGTGCCGCATTATCAACATCAAACTCGGCCGCGTCAGCGGACATACCGAAGCGAAATTGATGCAAGCAGCATGCCGCGAACGTGGCATCCCGGTGTGGTGTGGCGGAATGCTCGAATCCGGAATTGGGCGGGCCCACAACATCGCTATGTCTAGCCTACCTGGATTCTCGCTGCCGGGAGATGTCTCCGCCAGCCAGCGTTATTGGAACGAAGATATTATCGAGCCCGCCGTCGAAGTGACCGCCAAGGGCACCATCCGCGTACCCGTTAGCCCCGGTCTTGGTTACACCGTAAAGCGCGGTCTCATCGAAAAGATCACTGTGCGCCGTAATAACTGGAGGGCCAAGAACGCCGCGACGTAGATTCTCAAAAGTCCGATCGGTCTATTCCCCTGGAGGTCTCGCATGAGTCCGGTATCCGCTGTTCGCACCTTTATCTTGAGCATACTCGCCGTTGCATCGGTCTGCTGTCCTAGCCCACTGTCAGCGCAATCCGCCGACACTCTGGAGCAAAGCATCAGGAAAATCATGGACCGTCCGGAGTTCGCCCATTCGCGCTTCGGTTTGAAATTCATCGCGGCCGATACCGGGAATTCAATTTACGAATTGAATGCCGCACAACTGTTCGTGCCGGGGTCCACCACCAAGCTGCTCAGCGAAGGCACCTTGCTCGAAATTCTGGGCGGTGATTATCGCTTTCACACCCGCATTTACCGCACTGGACCCATCAAAAAAAATGGCACCCTTGAAGGCGACCTGGTGCTGGTTGCCAGTGGTGACCTCGACCTGTCCAATCGCATTCAACCCGATGACACGCTGGCTTTTGAAGACGAAGATCACTCTTACGGCGGTCCCGACAGTAAAGGCTTGCCGGGCGATCCTTTGCTGGTCATGCGCAAATTCGCCAAGCAGGTGGCCGCCAAAGGTATCAAGCGCATCAAGGGACGCGTGCTTATAGACGCCTCTCTTTTTCCGGAAGGCTATCGGGAATTAGGAACGGGCGTGGTGGTTTCGCCGATAGTTGTCAACGATAACGTCACAGACGTGATCGTCAGCCCCGGCGCATCGGAAGATGCGCCCGTGATTCTAAAAATCGCTCCACAAACGGCCTACCTGACCATCATTAATAAAGCCACCACAGGAAAAACCGGCTCCAAACCTTCCATCAGCTACACCGGTGACAAACTAAATGCGGATGGCACGCGAAGCGTAACGCTCACCGGAAGTTTTCCGCTGGATGGTAAGCCTGTCATGGCTTCTTATGCGGTTCCAGAACCGAGTCGCTTTGCGGCAACAATATTTTTGGAAGCACTAAAGGAACAGGGCATCACCTGCACCCTCGCCGCTCCTGCGGATCAGATCGATTTCAAGACACTGGCCTCGAACTACAAAGCCGAAAACCTCGTCGCTGAACACGTCTCGCCACCATTGAAGGAAGAAGTAAAAATCACGCTAAAAGTTAGTCAGAATCTTCATGCTAGCTCGATGCCTTACCTGCTCGGCGCACTCGTCGCTCGTAAGGACACCAGTATCGATCAGGCGGGCTTCGACGTTGAGCATGAATTTCTCACCAAGGCCGGCCTCGATCTTGCCGGCGCGTCCCAAAGTGATGGAGCTGGCGGCAACGCTTATTTCTCGCCTGACTTTATGGTGCACTACCTCTCTCATATGTCTAAACAGAAAGACTTCAGCGATTTTTATCATGGGCTGCCGATCCTGGGAAAAGACGGCACGCTCGTGAAAATTCAGGTAAATTCGCCGGCTGCAGGCCACGTGCACGCAAAAACCGGCACCTATGGCCAATACGACGCACTAAATAAAAAACTGATGGTCACTGGAAAAGGTCTCGCTGGCTATATGGACACCGCCAATGGCCAGCACCTCATTCTCGCGCTTTACGTCAACATGGTTTCCGTTCCAATAGGAGACCCGGAAGCCACGCAAAAAATCGCAGGCGAAGCGCTCGGAGAAATCGCGGCTGCTGCTTACGATGCCCCCCTATCGCCACCGTCGTCGGCTGCCAGCACACCTGCCGATTCTGAATACGATGTAGTCGTCAAGAACGGTCACATCATCGACGGCTCTGGCAATCCCTGGGTCTCCGGTGATATCGCCATTCGCGGCGACCGCATCGCCGCTATCGGTAATCTAGAAAACGTTCGCGCCAAGCGCGTGATTGACGCCAAGGGCTTGGTGGTCTCACCTGGCTTCATTGACATGCTCGGACAATCGGAAGCATCCCTGCTCATCGATAATCGCTCGCTCAGTAAGCTGTCCCAGGGAATCACTACAGAAATCACCGGCGAGGGTGGCTCCATAGCTCCCCAAACCGATCTGACGCTTGCACCCCTGCAACCGATTCTCGACCACTACAAATTGACGGTCGACTGGACCACTCTTGATGGTTATTTCAAGCGCCTGGAAAAATCTGGCACGCCGCTTAACATCGGCACCTACGTTGGCTTGGGCCAGGTTCGGGAAGCGGTTCTCGGAGATGTTGATCGCGCTCCAACAGCAGCAGAGCTAGAAAAAATGAAGACCCTCGTCGCCCAAGCCATGCAGGACGGCGCTTTTGGTGTTTCCACTGCGCTGATCTATCCTCCGGGACACTATGCCAACACTGAAGAATTAATCGAGCTCGCAAAAGTTGCCGCCCAATATGGCGGTATTTATGCCACGCACATGCGCAGCGAAGGTCAAAGTGAGCCGCAAGCCATAGCCGAGGCTCTGCGCATCGGTCGCGACGCAAATTTGCCCGTCGAAATCTTTCATCTAAAAGTTTCTGGCAAAACGCGATGGGGCAATATGCCCAAGATCGTGGGACAAATCCAAGCCGCACGTGACGCCGGTCAGGATGTGACTGCTGATATGTATCCGTACATCGCCGGGGGCACCGCTTTGGCCTCGAGCCTGCCTCCCTGGGTCGCCGATGGCGGCATGAAAAAAATTCTAGAGCGCCTCCACAATCCGGAGACCCGCGCCAAAATTAAGGCAGAAATGGCGGCCGATCATCCTAAGTGGGAGAACCTGTACTTCGACAGTGGAGGAGGCAGCGGAGTTATGGTTTCCGGGGTCGTGAATCCGGAGCTAAAAAAGTTTGACGGCAAAACTATCGCGCAGATCGCGGAAGCACAAAAGAAATCACAACTCGATACTCTTTTCGATTTCATCATCGCGGATAACGGACAAACAGGCGCGCTCTATTTTATGGCCAATGAAAACGATCTGGTCTTTGGCCTGAAACAGCCGTGGACCAGTCTCTGTCTGGATGCTGGCGAGTTATCACTCGACGGACCGCTCTTCGAATCGCACACTCATCCACGCGCTTTTGGCGCCATGCCGCGTTTCCTAGGGCGGTACATCCGCGATCAACATCTGCTTCCTCTCGAACAGGGTATTCGCAAGATGACATCTCTTCCCGCGCAACGTGAACGACTGCTAGATCGAGGTTTGCTCAAAGAAGGCTACTTCGCAGACATTACCGTCTTCGATCCCGCTACCATCAAAGATGTGGCCAGCTACTCTCAACCGGCGCAAATTTCCGAAGGCGTGAAGTATGTCTTCGTCAACGGACAGTTGGAATTCGAAGACGGCAAGCTGACCGGTATCACCTCGGGACGCGCTTTGAGGGGGCCAGGCTTCAAACAGGAAGCTGCCGCTGCGCACTGATGAACGAACTGGACCGTTTCATCTCGCTGGTGATGTGGCGGACCGTAACAAATACACTTGCTCTGCGTTCCACTCGGAAAAACTTAATAGTTATTGGATAGGGTAAAGCATTTCGCTGTGCATCTGACTTTCGTTTAGCTACTATTTGTTTCGTTTACTTATGTCCGAATGTACAATAATCCCGCTGGCAATCCTTTTCTTACGTTCTAATGTGACCGGGAGTAAAACATGAACACCAAACACTTGTCGATTTGTCTGTGCTTGCTGATCGTCGGAATCGTTTCGGCGACCCTTGCTCAAGACATCGTGTACAAAGAAGATCCGGACGCGGCCAAACGCATGACCCTTTTGTTGAAGGACTTCGAACCCCATCCGATGGTGCATTTGGCGGTGCACGAGGTGCCCCGCGCGAAATTTCCGGTCATCGACTTTCATAATCACGTGAATGATGCGCAAGGGATAAACGGAGAAAAGGTTCCGCCGGCCGAAGTTGTCACCAATATGGATCGCGCCAATGTGAAGACCATCGTGATTCTCACTGGCTTGTGGGGAGAGAAATTGCAGGCCGTGCTGGACAACATGGTCAAGCCGTATCCCGGCCGCTTCGTGGTTTTCGCGCAAATGGACTGGAGCAAAATTGACGACCCGCAGTTCAGCGCCAAGATGGTGCAACAATTGGATGATGCGGTCAGGCGCGGAGCCCGTGGGCTGAAAGTATTGAAAGATTGGGGATTGGGCGTTCGCGATAAAACTGGCAAGCTGGTGCCCATTGATGATGAGCGCATGGATCCCGTCTGGGAAGAGTGCGGGAGGCTGGGAATTCCTGTAGCGATACACTCCACTGATCCAGAAGCTTTTTTTACTCCCACGGACAAGCATAACGAGCGCTACGAAGAATTGATGCACAATCCGACGTGGAGTTTTTACGGTGCCGACTTTCCCAGCAAAGAAAAACTGCTTGAGGAACGCAACCACGTCTTCGCCAAGCATCCGCACACGACCTTCGTGGCTTTACACGTAGCCAACTGGCCGGAAAATCTCGATGCGGTATCCGCCTGGTTAAAAAAATATCCCAACATGTTGGTGGAGTTTGGCGCTCGCGAGGCCGAACTTGGACGGCAGCCGCGACGCGCGCGCGAATTCTTTATGGAATTCCAGGACCGCATCATGTTTGGCACGGATAGCGAGCCAGACCCCAGGATGTATGCAAACTATTTTAGATGGCTGGAAACCGCGGACGAATATTTCGACTATTGGGGATATCCGGGACAGGGCCGCTGGGAGATTTACGGGATGGAATTGCCGGATGAGGTTTTGGAAAAGGTTTATCACAAAAATGCTGAGCGGCTTTTTTCTCAGTTCAAAAACAACGCCAAGGCCGGAGACTGACGATGAATTCTCTTTGGTTTCAGCGCAAACAATTCGCGCAATTCGCGAAAGTTCGCAAAATCGCTTTGTGTTTCATTTTGCTGACCAGCGCAGTGCTTCTGATACAGATCTCCAGCTGCAATCGTGAAAGCACCAGACAAGCTCAGCAGGGAACATCGCCGCAGACCTCCGCCGTGAATGTGCACACCGAGACTGACGGCATTCATGTCGAAACTTCCGTGGCCGAGTTTGTGCTGACTCCCTCCGGTTATCTGAAAAGCAGCTTAAAACAAAATGGTCGCCAGCTTTCACTCGATGATCCCGGCAATGAACCGGGAACGCGTTTAACCGCAGGCCACCAGAACATCGAAGATATAGTTTTCGATTTGAAAACTGCGCGCACCTCCGAGGCGCAGGGAAAGCTGGGCCGGCTTGGAAAACATATTGAGGTTAGCGGCGCAAGCAAATCCAATCAAAATCTGAAAGAAACATTGGTGTTGGAGCTGTATGACGATTTCCCTGGGCTGGCGTTACTTTCCGCGTCGTTACGAAACGATGGAGAAAAAGAAATCTCCCTCGAAACAGTTTCGTTGCAGGAACATCGTCTGAATGCCTCTTTGGTCGATGGCGCTGCGCCTCCTCATGAAATGTGGTCATTTTTCGGCTCAAGTTTGAAATGGGGCAAAGACGATGTGTTGCCCATTCCCGCAAAATTCGAACAACAAAATCCATTTGGCGCGCCGGTCGATACTAAGGATGACTTGGGTCGCGTTGGCGGAGGTATCCCGGTCGTGGCGTTTTGGACGCGAGCCATGGGCGAAGCTGTTGGTCACCTTGAAACGCTTCCGCTGGTCATATCGATTCCTGTGCGCACCACAAAAGATGGCCGTGTCTCTGCCGCGGTAAATCTTCCCGCGAACACGGTGCTCAAGCCCGGGGGAATTTATTCGACTCCGCGTACCTTTGTGGCGGTTTACAAAGGAGATTATTACGAGCCACTAAGCATGTGGTCGAACGCCGTGGAGCGAGAAGGCCTGGCGCGCCCCACAAATAACGACGAGAACTATGCAGTGAGCTGGTGCGGTTGGGGCTATGAGTCCAACGTAACTCCCAAACAAATGATTGCCACCATACCCAAGTTGAAAGAGCTGGGCATTCACTGGGCCACGCTTGACGATCGTTGGTTCAATAATTACGGCGACTGGCAGCCGCGTACCGATAATTTTGCGGGAAATTCCATTCAGAAAATGGTGAGCGATTTCCATGCCCAAAATATAAAGGTGCAGTTGTGGTGGCTGCCGTTAGCCGTGGAAGATGGAAAGTTTGGGTACGGTGGCCACAAATATTTAGTTTCTGACGTGCTGAAGCAGCATCCAGACTGGTTGATTTTGGATAAGAACGGCAAGCCAGCTCGCATGACCCGTAACCTTGCGACGTTGTGTCCCGCGGTGCCGGAAGTGCAGGCTTATTACAAGCAGTTAACCGAAAGATTTATTCACGACTGGGATTTCGACGGGCACAAGCTGGACAATATTTATGCTACGCCCCCTTGTTATAACCCCGCACATCATCACAAATCGCCAATGGATAGTGTTTACGCCATGAGCGAGGTGTACAAAATAATTTTTGAAACAACGCGCGCGCTGAAAACCGATAGCGTCACGCAAAGTTGTCCTTGTGGAACTCCGCCGAGCCTCGCGTGGTTCCGCTACATGGATCAGGCCGTTACTGCTGATCCCGTTGGCTCCGTGCAGGTCCGCCGCCGCATGAAGATGTACAAAGCGTTGCTGGGACCGCGCGCCGCCGTTTATGGCGACCATGTGGAGCTTACGCAGATTTCGGGCGAGGGAGACAACGAGCAAGATGTTGGAAGTGACTTCGCTTCCACGCTGGGTACCGGTGGTGTGCTGGGAACAAAATTTACTTGGCCGGATTACGGGCCCAAGCTAAAAAATGTCTATCTCAATTCGGAAAAAGAGCCGCATTGGAAAAAATGGATCGATTTGTATAACCAGAAAATGCTGTCCAAGGGAAATTTCCTGGATTTGTATATTTACGGCTATGACCTGCCGGAAGGTTACGCCATCGAAAAAGATGGAAACATGTTTTATGCCTTCTACGCTGCCCAGAAAAGCGACCAGCCTGCCAGGGCTGGCAAGCCGGCGAAGGCGGAAAATAATATGGGCGAGTGGAAAGGACCGGTGGAGTTGCGCGGTCTGCAATCCCGACAGTACGAAGTCGTCGACTATGTGAACGGCAAAGACTACGGCACAGTGACCGGTCCGGACGCCACACTCAACGCCGAATTTAGCGGCAGCCTGTTGCTACAAGCTACGCCTATAGGAAACGGGCCGGTCGCGAAATAATCCAGGCTGGCATGCAAAAACGTCACGGCGTGATTGCTTAGTTCGCGTCCGTGTTGGGCGATGTGGCCTGCTTCTGCCAGTGGAGCTTCAAGAATTGCTCTCGATACGATTTATCGCGAAATGCTTCTGTTCCGCCGGCATGCGTGACGGAAAGAGCTCCGGCAATGTTCCCGAATTTGAGGCAATCTTCGATCTTTGCTCCGCGAATATATTGGTGAATGAATCCGGCATCAAAGCTGTCCCCGGCGCCGACCGCATCGACGAAGGTGCTGGCTACGGGTGGAGCAGAAAAGGTATTTTTTCCACGTTGCGCGAAGGCGCCCTGAGAACCGCGCTTGATTACTACCAGCGGCACCACTCCAGATAGGAATTTGGCTGCGGCTACCGCATCTTGCACATGCGAGATCTGGCAAGCCTCGCGCTCGTTAGGAAGCAAAACATCTATATATTTGAGCAGCGGAAAAAGATCTTCTGACCATTCCTCATCGGGGTCGTCATTTGTATCCAGGGAAGTACTGAGGCCGCGCTCTTTAACCTGCCGAAACAAATCCGCCATTTTGGGCCGTAACGCGCGCTGCAAAAAATAGGAGGACAAATGAAAATGCTTGGCGCGGCAGACATACTCTAAATCCAGATCTTCATAACGCATGACAGAAATGGTCCCCGGATACGTGAGAATGTAGCGTTGCGCGCCCTTAACCAGAATGACGGTAAGACCGGTTTGCCGGTCCGCATGCCGCCGCACACCGGAAAGATCCGTACCGCTTTCGCCAAGCCGCTGAAGGCACATTTCTCCGAACGCATCATCTCCAATGGCGGAACTGAAGCCCACGCTATTTCCAAGCAAAGCGAGATTGTGAGCGAAAATCGCCGACGAGCTGCCCAAAGTTACTTTTAAATCCTGAGCAAGATGTTCGCGGTCAAGTTGCAGGTTCTCCGACAGGCCGGACAAAATAATATCGAGGTTCAGTTCACCGACAACGGCAACATCGAATTTGGAATGGGTATGCTGCACGGTGCAGTTAAACGAGCGTTACCTCAATATTTGCTTCACGCAAACTTCGCAGATGCGGCTTCCCAATTTTCTTATCGGTGATGGCTTCATGCACAGCCGAGCTCGGCATGATCAGCGACAAACTTCTCCTCCCGAACTTACTTGAATCGCAAACGACGATCGTACGGCGAGCGGTTTTGGCCATCACGCGGTTCACCCGGGCTTCCAGTTGATTGGGCGTGGTCAGCCCATACTGGGTATCAAATCCGTCCACCGCCAGAAAAAGCATGTCGGCGCTGAGTTGGCGCAGGGATTCTTCCGCCAATGGCCCCACCAGCGAAAACGAATCTTTGCGAAGCGTCCCTCCGGTTAGAATCACTTCCACAGAAGTGCCCGCCAGTTCTTCCGCAATATTTGTGCCGTTGGTTATCACTGTAAGGCTGCGGAATTGTTTGCAAGCGCGAGCGATCGCCGTCGTCGTAGTTCCTGAATCCAGAATAATTACCTGCCCTTCTCGAATCATGCGCACCGCGGCCGAAGCGATTCGCAATTTATCGTGGCGATGCAAGCGTTCTTTTTCCTGGAAGCTGCGATCCTGCAACGCCCCGGTTCGAAGCGGCAGCGCACCGCCGTGGGTGCGTTCCAACTGTCCCTGGTGATGAAGGAATTCAAGGTCCTTACGAATCGTTATCAGCGAAGTATGAAAGCGGTCTGACAGATCACGGACAAGCACACGGCCATCGAGCTGCAATAGCTCAAGAATCCCGCGTCTGCGTTCCTCATTCAGCATTGTTTCGGTTTCTCACAGTCCACACGTTTCGTTAAACTTCCCAATATTTGCTAAGCCGATTTTTCGATGCGCACCAACCGTTCCAAAGCTTTAATATCCGCTGTGCGCAGACGACCGGGCAAATCCGCCAGGCAATTCGCGGCGCCGCACGCTGCCGCCAATCGCAGCGTCTGCTCCACGTTGAGTCCGGCCGACGTCGCGTAAGCAAAAGCCGCCACCGTGGCGTCTCCGCAACCTACAGTGGAAGTCGCCGCGACGCTAGAGGATTTGGCGTGATACGTATCTTGCCCCGCACCAGCCTGCCAAACAAATCCATCTTCTCCAAGGCTTACGATTGCGCTGCGGGCTCCAAGTTGCACCAGTCGGTTGGCGGCATGTTTCCACGATTGTGGATCGCCGATTTCTTCGCCGATCAACCATTCGGCTTCTTCTCGATTTGGCTTTATCCAGTCCGGCCCGGAGGCGAGCGCAAGTCGCAATGGTTCTCCGCTGGTGTCCAGAAATATTTTGTGACCGTGCTGATGTACCACAGCGGTCAGCCTCGCATAAAATGCTGGATCGGCCCCGGCTGGCAGACTGCCCGAAGCGATGACTATTCCACCACTTTTCTGTTGAGAAAAAAGTTCATCACAGTTATCAAGAAAACTCTCCCATTCTCTTTCTCCGATTGGCAGGCCCGGTTCTAGCAATTCAGTTACGCCACCTTGATCGTCGATAATTTCCAGATTAATCCGCGTATCCACGTTTGTGGTTACGGGTTGCACTCGAATACCGACGGCCAGCAATCCGTCGAGCAGTTGCCTTCCCGTGAGCCCGCCCGCGAAACCAGTCCACAACGGATCCGCGCCCAAGGTACGCAATACCATCGCGACATGCGCGGCTTTTCCGCCCGGCGCTGCCCGCACCTCGCTGACTCGATTCGCGCGGCCCGGAATCAAGCTCGAAACGCGCACGCGTTTGTCGATGGCCGGATTGGCGCTCACACACCAAAACAAATTTGCCTGCCCTTTCAGCACTGTCACTGCGGTGATACCCGCGTATCGCGTATTTCGTAAAAGCTAAACCACGGTTTCGCCGGCCCAAGAAGCGCGTTCACCCGTTGAATATTTTTTATTCCCTCGGTTTCCAACCATTCCTCAAGAGCAGGAAGACCCTCGCTGGCAAAGACTGGTACGCCATCTTTCCAGGTCGCACGGCCGCACAGCACGCCGGAAAAATTCGCTCCGGCCCCAGCCGCCAGCTCGAGCGTCTCGCTGAACGTTTCGTTGCTGACGCCTTCCGACAGATAAATAAATGGTTTTCGCGCCGCTGCCGCCGCACAGCGAAAATGTTCCTTGGCCTCTTCGCGGCTGTAAACCGCAGGTGCATTTTGATTCGCTCGGCTACCTACGAAACTCATGTTGACCGGGACACCGACCTTAAGCACATCCACGCGATATTGCGGCTTGGAAAATTCCTCAATTCCGCGAGTTACGACTTCAGGTTTAATAGCGGCAAATTCGCGGCTTTTCTCGTCAATTTCATCGTGATAAGCCACCAGTTCGAGAAAGTATGGCACGTCCTGTGCCGCGCACTCTTCGCCAACACGCTGTACCCAATTGTTTTTCAGATCATTGACGTGTTTTGCACTGAACGGCGAATAATACAGTAGTGTTTTTATTCCGTCCGCACCGGCGGCCACCAGCTTTTCTGCGGACCAGCCCTCCAAAAGTCGCGGGAGCCTGCCTGCCACGGATTTGTCGTAACCCGTTTGTTCATACGCGAGAAGTAGACCTACGTTTTTCGCGCGCTGTCGTGCGGCGGAAAGGCCAATTTCCGGATCAAGCAGAATGGCGCTGGCGTGTGGAGTTAGAATGCGGCTGACCGCCTCCTTAAATTGTTCGAGAAGTTCACGCGCAATCTGCTCGCCGGCAATTCCGGTCGCCGCGGCAAAAAGGTTTCGCAAGGCGCTGCGCTGGTCAATTGCCAAGGCGGCAATGACACCCCGGCTATCCGCAATCGCTTGCAAGCCCTTTTGTTTTCCTTCCGAAATGTTCACATTTGTCATTGGCTACTGGCGTGAAATCCAACGTAAGTTTTAATGAATCGATTCTCCATTTTCAAGCCACGCTACCGCTCCACGCTCCAACGCGGGCAGAGTAAAAACCAGCCGATCTCCGATACGTTGCCCGTGAACGATTTGCGTTTCCCCGAGGAAGGGAAGCACCCGAAGTGTTCTATTTTCCGCGGCAATCGTTGATATTCGCACTGCAGCCTGCGCTGTCGGCACCGCCACCTTGTGCGGCACCAGGCCAGTAAAATTAGCGAGGAAAATGGTCGGATTCCCATTTACGACGGCGATGTTCGTGACCACGGTTGGCGGAGCTTCAACGGACATTTGCGGCTTGGTATCGACAGCAGCCAGAAAGTCTGCACTAACGAGCTGCGATGCGTCGGCAAAATCCTTCTGCGCACGTTCGAAGTATGCCTTGCCGGGACATTCTCTAAAGCGCGTGATTTCCTTTGCATCGCCAAAGCCCGTACTGTCAGCGCCAGTGATAACGAGACGCCCCGCTTTTGACTCGAATTCGCGCAAGGACGATCGCTCCTCATCGCTGAGAACGCTTACATCAGGAAGCACCAGCACTTGTCCTCGAAAGGATGCCAGTGTGCGCGGCGTAACAATCTGAAATTCCCGATGTTCTTGTAACAGCAGCAACAATGTACCGCGATACGACGGCAAAAAGCCTGCGCTGTCGTAATTTCGGCTCTTCGGTGAAAAATATATTCCTACTGGGTTAAGAGGCTCGCGCGGTGAATAAAAAGTCTTCTCGTGTTGCGCAATCCACTTGAACATCTGCGTACGCGTGCGCATATCGTTCGAACCGGCCATAGAATGCCCCGGCGCATCCCACACATTCACCCCGGCCATGATTTGCGACATAGCCAGATTTTTCATGGCGTCGCTGGGCGCCACTTCTTTGTCACCGTCCCATGAATAATTTAGCAACCACGTAGGCTTGCCCTGGGCGAACGCTCTAAAGGAAAGCATCCCGGCCTGATAAAGAAACCAATCCAGTTGCGAGCGCGACGAAGCCATGTGATCGCCGCCGCCAAATTCATATTCGTGAGCGATTGCATCCACCACGTCATACATTTCATATACATCCGCGCCTACGCGAACTGCTTCTTCTTCGATGCCCGGATAAATTTCTGGAATGATCGCAATGTCAGGGTTAACGCTTCGCGCTGTCTGCCCGATCTCGCCGACAAAGTCCGTCAGCGTCGAAATTCTGAAATCAATCCACTTCCGAAAATTGGCGTCTCCGAAATCGCCAAGCTTCAAGTCGTGACGCGCATCTAGACCGCTGCTGCGCCGGAAAGCGTTTACGGTATATTCGTCGAAACTCGCCCAAGTATCTTCCCAGCCGTCGAAGTGGGTCATCCAATAGGGAATATCCACGTAAATTCCGTCAATTCCGGTCGCAGCAATCTGGCGAACTCGTTGCATGTAAGTTTTCCGCCACTCTGCCGCGTACGGACTGATCCACACATCTTCATCGCCCGGCCTAATCCAAAAGGCGGCACCGGAAATAAACACCGCTGGCTCGCCGCTGATTTTTCGTTGCAGCCAATCCGGATGATCCTTCAAAACGCTGTGTTGAGATTTATCCGCGTGCGCGGTGATGCATTCTGTCCCGGCAATGTACACGAAACTTTTATTGCCGAACTTGTGCGCCTGCTCCGCGACGGCACGAATCGCTTTTAGTTTTTCTGTAGGATCGAGGAAGCTTTCGTACCGGCCGGGGATGTCATTGTCCACTTCAATGCCAAAAACACCGCTGGCTTGCGCATTTTGCACGATGGCGGCCGCGTTATCAGAGCGCAGCCCATAGGCGCCGATACGCGTAAAGTGCAGCCAGCTTTGCTCCGGACTGCTTGCCTCGGCGACGGCGCACAAGACTCCGCAGTACAACATGGCGATGGTCCAAATTCTCATTCGAATAAAGTCCTAGAATTCGAAGCGCACCCCGAATTGCGTATGCCTTGGTGAATTCGCGCTGGAGGTGACCGTGCCAAAGGAACCTGGATTGGTGGGATCCGTGGACACCGCGGTATTGGGAGGCGCGAATCGGACCGTGTTGGTGAAGTTGAAGAATTCACCGCGCACTTGCAGCTTCATACTTTCGCGGATGGCAAATTCTTTGCTGAACGAAACGTCGGCGTTGCGAATTCCGTCGGTGCGCAGCGTGGCAATGTACCGCGGCGCATCGCCTGGCACTTCGTCGCCTGGATATCCAAAACAACTTGCGTTGAACACCGAGGGATTCCCGGTGCCATTCAATCCATTCGCGGCTGCCTGGTGGTAACTGATGCCGCTGGAAAGTTGATTGCACAAAATGTTGGGCCGCTGATTGCCGTCGGTAAACAATCCGTCCGCGGTGCCTACTGTTGAGAACGCCAGTGGCTGCCCGCTCTGACGCGTGATTACCATGGATACGCCCCAACCGCCAATCACCCCGCTGAGGAACGGATTCATTTCACGGCCGATCCACCGCCCACGCCCGACCGGCACCTCCAAAACGGTGGCCAAAACAAATCGGTGCGTGGCATCGTTAGCGCTGATGCCGTGTTCAAGATTCAGGCGATCGAGTTGCTGCACATTTCCAGCATTCAAAGTTCCCACGAAAGCATTGAAACCGGCTGAGGCATCATCCGTGGATTTTGAAAATGTATAGTTGCCTTCGAAGCTGATGTAATGGCTGGCGCGCTTTTGAAACCGCACTTGCATGGAGTTGTAAAACGAATTAGCGCCAAGATTTGGCAGACCTGTGAAGCTGCCGGGGAATTGCGAATACGGCCGCAGCAGATTGACCAGCGGGATTTGTGCTTGAGTGTACAAAGACGAAGGCTGATTAAAGATTGGCGCGGGTTGTCCCGGCACCTGGACGAATAGATATTGAAAAGGATTGTTGACGAGCTGATTTAAATACGCGGTTACGCAGCCGTCGACGTCACAATTGGGATCGAGAGCATGTTGCTGCGCAGAAAGTTGGGCGCGCAAATCCGAAGAAAGAAAATTCCTATTCCGCGTAGTAGTGATATTGTCCCCACCCCACGGCAGATGATTGCTGCGGTTCGCGGAGTAGTCGATGCCCACGGTAATCTCCGAAGGCAAAAGCCGCTGTATTCCGATATTCCACTGATAGATATTGGCGTTGCGCGCCTCTTCGGTTCCCAAATTGTTGGAATTGGAAAATCCCCAGTTCGGATTCTGTCCATAGGTCGTGCCTTCAGGTTGCGGGAGACCGTTCGGAAAGGGATTGGAGAACGTCGCGTATTGAGTATTAAAGCCGTCCTGAGTGAAAAAAATATTGCCAGAACTGCTAAAAGCCGTCCCTGTGTATTGAAAATTCGTCGCCGGGTTCAAGCCATAGTAGATTCCCGCACCGCCGCGAAGAACTGTTTTTGAATTGAACGCATACGCAAAACCCAGGCGCGGCGCAACATTTTTCCAGTCGATCGGGAGATGGCGTCCGAGCCCGCCCTGCCCGGGAAACAGAGTGGTGCCTTTGAGTTCCGTGGGCGCCTGACCAGGCAAGAGGGTGATCGCGACTCCCGTATCACCCGAAAAATCGCTGTACTGCTGATGATTGAAGCGCTCCGTGTACGGCGTGCTCCATTCGTAACGCAATCCCAGATTCACCGTTAGTTTAGCGCTGAGCTTGTAATCGTCCTGGAAATAGAACGCCGTTTCCCATGATTTGTCGGCTACCGTCGGCTGGATGTTTATGAAGCTCGAGGGATCGCCATATCCGATCAGCACGTCCGCAAACGAATTTCCCGAAGATGTATCAGTTGGCGAGACGGCCGTAACCGTCTGGGGGAAATAAAAATATCCCGTCGGGTAGTTGGGCTGACCAAAGTTATTGAAGAATTGCCGTTGTTCAAATCCACTCGTAAAAGTGTGCCTTCCGTGAAGCCACGAAACAGAAGACGAATAGGAATACAAGCTGTGCGCGAAACTAGTGTCGCTGCAGCACTGATTGAAAAGCGACAGCTGGTTAAAGGTGCCACTGGTGTCCATCTGAATCACGGGCATGCGGTCCAAGCCATTAGCTTGTTCCAGGATACTCGGCAATCCCACTGACGCCAGGCTGGGTCCGACGCTACGACCAGGTGACGTGACGCGATCTATTGCAAACCTGCTGGTCCAAAGTGTGGTTGGCGTCAACGAGTAATCCAATTCCAGTCCTGCGTTGCTCACCACCGTGCTTCCCGCCAGTCCATCGTTAATGGTATTTCCCTGAGCGTCGGTGCCATCTCCCAAAATAAATGGTGTTGAAAAATCCGAGTATAAGTGGCTGTAGCGCCCGGAGAGATGAATTTTATCGTTGAAGTGATGGTCCACTTTAATGTCGTATTGATAGCCGCTGCTCGACGCGATGGTTGAGGTACGGAAATTAAAATTCGGATTCCCGCTGATGTTTGGCAGCGGGTACAGATTCAGAATCGCTTGACCAATCGGATTGATTTGGCTTTTTGGAATTACATTCGGCACTCCTGCGAGCGAGTTCCCCGAGGAATCCACGCTGGAGGCGTCTCCCACAAACTGAGCTCGTTGGCTACAAGTGTTCGTCGAAGGATCCAGCACCAGGCAATTTGAAGGATTGTAAATTGAGTTGGCGTCAGCCGAAAAATTGCCCAGCCGCTCGTCCGGGGTAGGCACATTGCCGGACATGTTCACGGCATCTTGCACGCGGACTTTCTCAACGTCTACGAAAAAAAACGTTTTCCCCTTGCGAATAGGCCCACCCAGCGCAAAACCGTACTGGTCGCGCGAGTGATCCGCCTTGGGAATACCGGCGGCGTTATTAAAAAAGTCATTCGCGTCCAGAGCTGAGCGCTGGCCAAACCACCAACCGCTCCCGTGAAATTTATTGCCACCCTCTTTCAGAACGAGATTAACGACCGTGCCGCCATTGTTTCCGTACTCCGCTGAAAAACTGTTATTCGCCACTTTAAATTCTTGAACGATTTCAACGGATGGCTGGTAATACACATTCGTGGTTCCGCCTTCGCCTTGCTCCGGAGCACTGGTTAGCGCTCCGTCCAGGCGCACCTCCGCAGTCGCGTTGCGCTGCCCGTTGGAAACAAAATTTGTTCCCGAGGGATAAGAATCTTGAATTCCCGAGCCTGCCGCTTCCGTGATGCCCCCGGCAAGAAATACCAGCCCAAAAAAACTGCGATCTGGTAATGGAATATCGCGGACGTATTCGTTGGTGACATCCGTTCCTAAAGTTGCATTCCCGGTATCTAGGAGAGGCGCTTGCTCGGTTACCGTGATGCTGCTGCTTACCGCACTGGGCGATAGCGTGAAGTTAAGATTCGCTTCCTGGCTAACCGCCAGCACGATATCTTTTCTTTCGACCGACCCAAGGTTCGCCGCTTCGATTAAAATTGTGTAGGTCGCCGGCCGCAAGCCCGTCAATACGAAGACGCCTTTGGAATCCGTAGTCACTGCGGTTTGCACGCTGGTAGCTTGGTCCGTTAGCGTGACTTTGGCTCCCGCGATTACCGCGCCCGACGGATCCGTCACTTCGCCGGATAATTTTCCGGTGTAAGTCGACTGCGCATATAGAGGCAGGTAACAAACCAGCGTTAACAGCGTCCATGCAATGATCCGCGAGGAAAAAATGTATTGTCGGCTAGATTTCATAGCGTCTCACCCCGGATAACGCCTTGTTTCGAAGACTTTCGACTGCTTTCGATTAGTTACTTTTACTTGCTATTATAATTCGTGTCAAGGTCTGGCTTTTACAGCTCGGTCAGACTTGAGGGAGAAACATTACGGATTCCCACGTAAGATCAATACAGCTGACTATTTTGATGGAATCTTCCGGGTATGTTAGGAATTGTGTTCAACAAATGGGCTACAAAAATGGATGAAGGCCAAGTTTCGAGAAGAAATGCACTTAAATACTTGGGGCTGTTAACCGCCAGCGCCGCCGGCCGGGAATTTCTGGCATCCTGGCTCCCCATGCAGTTGGTGCGAGGCGATGAACACCCTGCACCCGTAACTATTTCTGGTATGCATCATGAAATTCAGGAACCAGAGCCCGTTGCAACTTACACTCCGCAATTTTTCAATCCCGATGAATTTCGCACTGTTGAGATTTTGGCCGCGATGATTATTCCTACCGACGATGCCCCGGGCGCAAAAGAAGCGCAGGTCGCCAACTACATTGATTTCGTCGTTTTTTCGGCGGCCGAGTTTGAGCCTCTGCTGCAGCGGCAATGGATCGATGGGCTGACTTTTATCGAACGCGAAAGTCAAACACAATTCAGCAAATCATTTCGTGAAGCCGCTGAAGCGGATCGCATCAAGTTGTTAACAAGCATGAGCGCGCCGGAGCGCGATCCAAAAGTGCAGCATGAAGGTTTCGCATTTTTCGCCGTACTAAAAGATATGGCCGTGGAAGGTTTTTACACTTCGAAGATCGGATTGATCGATGTTCTGGACTATCAAGGAATGAATTACATGCCAGACTTTCCGGGTTGCACGCATCCCGAACATCACTAACGCGCAGGCTAGGACAGCGAGGGCGGGAATTTAATTTGGCGACACCAACTGTTTACGACGTAATCGTGGTCGGCTCCGGCGCTTCGGGCGGAGTTGCTGCCTACACTCTCGCCAGCAAGGGACTAAAAGTGCTGTGCCTCGAAGCCGGCCGCATGATCGAGCCGCACAAGGATTTTCACAATCACAAACCGCCTTATCGCTGGCCGTATCGCGGCCACGGAAAACCTGGGCAATACGGGAAGCTCCCGCAGGGAATGGAATGGAAGATCAATGAATGGACGGATCAACTCTTTACTATTCCACACGATGATCCGTACGCTTTGGCTCCCGGAGCCAAGTTCACCTGGACGCGATTGCGCGCCGTGGGTGGCCGAACACTGGTGTGGGGAAGAGAGTCCGGACGATTCGGCCCGCTGGATTTCAAACCAAAAAGCATGCAAGAGGGCTTTGGCGAAGATTGGCCCCTCACGTACGAAGATTTGGAACCTTATTACGACAAAACCGAAGCGCTGATCGGAATGTCGGGCGGTGGAGAAGCAGTTTACAATTCGCCGGCCAGTAAAAACGCGCTGCCGGCCTTCAACGCCCGCTGCGGCGAATTGCTGATAAAAAAAGGCGCGGCAAAACTGGGCATGAAAACTGTTTCGATGCCGCTGGCAGTGCTGAGTAAGCCTTATGATAACCGGCTGGCCTGCCATTATTGCGGCGCTTGCAACTATGGATGCGACACTGCCTCTCGTTTCAGTACCCTCGAAGTGTTATTTCCCAAAATGCAGAAAATGCCGGATTTCACTCTGCGCACCAACGCGGTCGTGAACAGGGTCTTGATGGATCGCAATAGCGGGAAAGCTCGCGGAGTTTCGTTTATCGATACCACCAACAATCTGGAGTACGAAGTTTTCGGCAGAGCCGTGGTTCTGGGCGCCTCCATGGTGGAGTCGCTGCGCATCTTGTTTAATTCGCGCAACCGGGAATTTCCGCAAGGCCTGGCCAATTCCAGCGGAACGCTGGGCCGCTACTTGATGGAACATGTAGCCTTCAATCAGCTTTCAGGATTTTTTCCAGAATTGGCCGGAAGACCGTCAACGAATGATGATGGACCTGGTGCAAACAGTCTTTACATCCCGCGTTTCAACTACGAAAAGAAGAACAATAAAGTTTTGCGTGGGTACCGTTTCACCGTGGACACGGGATGCAGCATGGGGCCAGGGCCCGGCGCGGAGCTTCCCGGATTCGGTTCAGCATACAAAAAACGAATCAAGGAACTGTATCCGGCGGCCGTGAATATCGGCGGCTATGGAGAAGGCCTGCCATTCGAATGGAATTTTGTGGAGATTGATCCCGATGGCTTGACCGACCGATTCGGAATCCCGCAAGTGCGATTTCATACCAACGCGGAATATGACAACGCGTTTGCGCTGCGTGATGAAATGTACGGACAGATGGAAGAAATTCTGCGAGTTTCGGGCGCGGAGTTGCTCCCATACGAAAAACGAAATCCTTACCCCATGGGCAGTGTGACGCATGAAGCCGGCGGCGCGCGCATGGGAGAGGACCCTAAAAAGTCAGTGCTGGATGGATGGAACCGTTGTCACGATATAAAAAATCTTCTGGTGGTGGACGCCGCGGCGTTCGTTTCACATCCGGAGAAGTCCGTCACGTTGACCATCATGGCGCTTGCAATGCGCGCGAGTGAACATCTAGCGGAAGAATTGCGGCTCAGCGCTTAACTTTCGGTGACTTAACTTCTACTGCCGGGCTCCTCATATATTTTTCCAGTTTTTTCTGCCGATCACTTTTCAAATCTAAACTGCTTCCGGAGCTTTGTCGGTGATGGCCTCGGCCTTGGCGTCCCAGAATTGTTTTTTACCGGTCCAATAGGCTTGGGTCGCCATCATGCACGCGACTGATTGCGCGAAACCATCCTGCACCGTGGCGATGGGTTGTTGCCTGCTGCGCACGCACTCAATCCAATTGGCCATGTGCTCCACCGACATGTCATCGATGCCCATGGGCGGCAAATCTTTTTGCCCGGGCAATAGCAAATATTTTCCCGCGCGTTGTTTTTCAATATCAGGATCGTCTTCGTGATTGCCTTTTTCTTCGACCAATTGATACCGCGGACTGCCTTCGCCGCCAATATTAAACAGCGTGGCTTTTTTACCCATATAGCGCGTTGACGATGGCGAGTCGTTTCCAAAGCTGGTGGAGTAGCCCACCAGAAAACCTTTGGGGTATTCGAATACCGCCTGGAAGGTGTCGGGGTTTTCGCGCCCATCGCGCCATGCAAAAATTCCTCCATGCGCTACCGCCGAGCGCGGGAAATGGTCCTGCATGAAGTAGTGCACCAGATCGACCCCGTGACTCATCCATTGATCCGCGATGCCGCCCGAAAATTCCCGATACAACCGAAATTCAAAATACAATCGCGCATCGAACGGGCGGTGTGGCTTGTTCATAAGCCACGAATTCCAGTCGGTATCCGATTCGCGAATCTGCTGCACTTCTTCGCGCCCGCGCCATCGCGGTCCATGATAGTTCCACTCAATTTCGATCTTGCTGATATCGCCAAGAACGCCTCTCTGAATCGTTTCGCGCGCGAGGTTGGGATAAGGTTCGCTGCGGTGTTGAGTTCCTACCTGCACGATCAACTTGCGCTGTAACACTGTGTCGCGTGCCGCTTTAATTTCCGACAAAACATTGCCCATGGGTTTTTCGACATACACGTCTTTGCCCGCTTCAACTGCCAATTTTAGAAGAGGTGAGTGGGAGTGCTCCGGCGTCGAAATAATCACCGCGTCCAGGTGCGGAGCGTTGAGTAGTTCCATTGGCTCTTTGAACGAGCGCGGCGCTTTGCCGTAAAACTTTTCGTTCGTTGCCGACGCCTTGTCGCGATTGACAGACCACAGATCGCAGACCGCGGTCATCTCAATGTTGTGGCTTTGTTTCAGCCGCGACGCAATGTCGTCAAGGTCAGCGCCGCGACTGCCAATGCCGATGTGCCCGATAGAAATACGATCATTTGCGCCCGCGATTCGGCTGTATGACAAAGCGTTCGTACCCAACGTCGCGCTGGCGCCAATCACTTTTACGCTCTTGTTCAAAAATGTTCTGCGGTTCATTTCACTGGCGGTATCGTTCATTTGAACTGCCTCCGTAGCAAATGCGCGCGGTCTCGTAAACTTCTTCAACATGAAACTGGATGGCCCTCACACGCAAGCCCTGGAGTGTATGCGAAGCGGTCACTTTTTGTCCAAATGCTGAAGTATGTTGGGCACGCAATGTTATGGTATTGCTCTAAAGTTTCTGGTTTTCACAAATGACTACGCATATTGGACTGATCGGCGGGGGAAATATCAGCGAGACGCACGCGCGTGCCGCCTGCGCGATTCCAGATGTGGAAATCGTTGCAGTCTTCGGCTCCAACACGCAGAAAGTTGACCGCTTGTGCCGCGAATACGGCGGAAAACCCTTCTACAACTTTGATGAGTTTCTTGCTCATCGCCCGATGAAGCTGGTTGCCATAGGCAGTCCCTCCGGACTTCACGCCGAGCAGGGAATCGCTGCGGCGCGACACGGCATGCACGTGCTTACCGAAAAGCCCATCGACATTTCGGTCGAGCGCGCCGATGCGCTTATTGCCGAAACACGCAAAGCTCACGTGCAACTTGGAGTTTTCTTCCAGGATCGTTGCAAGCCCGATATTTTATCGGTGAAAAATGCCGTGGATGCGGGTGTGTTGGGCAATCCGATTCTCGCCGATGCGCGAGTGAAGTGGTACCGTCCACCAGAGTATTACTCCAACTCGCGATGGCGCGGCACCTGGGCGTTAGACGGTGGCGGCGCATTAATTAATCAGGCGGTCCACACGCTTGACCTCATGTTGTGGATATTCGGCGATGTCAAAGCTGTTCAAGCTTCATGTAAAACTGCGTTGCATTCCATCGAGGCGGAGGACACGCTTATTGCCATGCTGGAATTTGCCAATGGAGCGCTGGGAGTGTTGCAGGCGGCCACTTCGATATTTCCGGGTTACCCGCGCACACTCGAGCTGAGCGGTTCGCAAGGCACGCTGATCATCAAGCAGGATCGATTGCTGACCGCTGACTTAAAAAGTCCGCACTTGGATTTATTGAAAGGTTCTGAACCCGACAGGAATCTCAGCTCGTCCTCGCCCATCGTCAGCGACGTGCGAGGCCATCAGGACGTTTTGGACGATTTCCTGCGAGCTATTCGAACAAATACAAAACCCCGATGCGATGGACAGGAAGGGCGGCGCAGTTTGGTGTTGATCCAATCGATTTATGAGGCTTGTCGCACCGGGAAACGTGTCAATGCCAAAGTTCCAAAAAATCTCTAACACGCAATCGTTAATACGGAAAATGGCTAACGCATCCACTCATCCAGGTGTGCGTGAACGAATTCGTCATCCTGCAAGTGATGATAAAGCTTGCAGACGCGATCTATTTCTTCTGCTTGGCCCGTCGACAAATCTTCGTGTGGATCAAGACACCAGCGCCCTTCGAGAAAACCCTGCCTTCGCAAAATTTCGTGAATGCCCGGAACGCACCCATGAAAATTGTGGACCGGATCGAACAACGCCGCATTTGCGTCGGTAATTTGTTGCGCGAGCGTTAGTAGATCGGCGGAAATATCGCTGACCTGTTGCCGAGCGGCGCCGAGATGAGCGACAGCCTTCTTTGTCCATACCGCCCAGTGCCCCAACAAGCCGCCGGAAAAGCGAACGCGCTTCTCGCCGAATTCGTAAGTGGTAAGCAGATCGAACAAAATATTATCGTCATTGCCCGTATACAGCGCGATTTCCTCAGTACGGCCAGATTCGGCGAAGGCACGTATTACCTCTACAGTTTGATAGCGATTGAATGGCGCCACCTTGATGGCCACCACGTTTTCGATTTCACAGAATTCCCGCCAGAAGGCGTAAGGAAGTACACGGCCACCGACGCTGGGTTGCAGATAAAATCCGATGATCGGAATTATCGCCGCAATCGAACGCGAGTGTTCAATGAGTTCTGCAACAGATACGTCGGCAAGCGCGCCGAGGCTTAATAGCACAGCGTCATAACCGAGCCGCGCGGCTGCCTCCGCTTCCGGAACCGCTTGGTTGCGCTTTCCGCAAACGCCGGCAATCTTCACGACGTTGCTTCCGCGCATCTCTTCCATGGCGATCCTCAACACTGGTTGAAAAAGATTAATCTTCGGATCGCGAATCGCAAACTGCGTGGTATGTACTCCGACCGCCACTCCGCCCGCACCCGCAGCCAAATAGTAGCGCGTCAGAGCGCGCTGCCTGCGCTCATCCAGTTTCCGGTCGCGGTTCAATGCCAACGGGTGTGCTGGGATCACTAGGCCTGAAAGAAGTTGAGCGCGAAGTGACATTAGAATTTTCCGTCACGCACGGCGAAATGCGTTGGCTTGTTCAGCTGCGCGCCTCCCGAAGAAATCCAGGCTGCGGTCCAGTCGATCATCTGCGCGGTGGTCACGGTCGGGTATCCAAATATTTGGTGGACCTTCGAGGCGTTACTCAAAAGGGCGGTGGGCATTTCCTCGGAAATAAAAGTTGGCTGCACATTAAATCGCCGCCCAAATTCTTCGGCTATGAACTTTACGCTCAGAGTTTCAGGTCCGGTCAGATTCAAAATCAGCGGCGGCGCCTGGCAATGCGCGAACGAACGCAGGCAAACGGAATTCGCGTCGCCCTGCCAAATGATATTTACGAACGCCATGCGAAGGTTAATCGGGCGCCGCTCAAAAACCGCCGTGCCGATGTCGAGCAACACGCCGTAGCGAAGATCAATCGCATAATTCAGTCGAAGAATAGTAACCGCCGTGCCCCATTGGCGAGACCCGTACTCAAACATGCGTTCTCTGCCAAGAGCGGACTGGGCGTATTCACCCTCGGGCGCTACGGCCGTGGACTCCACGGCTCCGCCTTCCATCGCATGGCGCAACGGATAAACATTGCCAGTTGAAAACGCCACGATTCTCGAGGCCCGATAGCGTTCAGCCACCAACCCAGGTAAAAATGTGTTCATTGCCCAAGTCAAATCCGCGGAACCGCTGGTTCCAAATTTACGGGCAGCCATAAAAATCACATTGGCAACGTCGGGCAATTTGGAAAGAGCGCCAGGCTCCAGAAGATCGACTGCCAATGTTTCAATGCCTTCCGATTCGAGGCTTGCGCGCAGGTGATTCTCAGAAAATCGCGCCACAGCGATTATTTTCTTGTGCACGGCGACTTTTTCCGCAGCCCGGCGCGCTCGTCGCACAAGGCTGGGACCCATCTTTCCACCTGCGCCCAAAATAAGTAAATCGCCATCAAGCCTGGCGATAGCAGCAATGTCCTCTGCCGATGGCCGCGAAAGAAATTCATCCAACTCCGCCACTGATTTTATTTTTGTCTCTGTTTGCATGCTCAACCTAATTCGAATCCTGCAATGGCATAAACCATTTCGTCGTTCTTGGACAGACTGTTGCCCAAGACCATCCGTTCCAGCCGTCTCTGCGGCCCAAATCCAAATTCTTCTGCCAACTGGATAGCGTTCTTGTTCTCACTCAACAAATCCCAGAACCAGCCCGACTCAGCAGACGATTCCCGCAAGGTGTGTTCTACCACGACACGAGCTGCTTTTTGCGTTTGCGCGACACATGGACCTAGATACCGGGAACGTGTTCCGCTCCGAGAAAAACAGTAAGCGTCCGTTACAGCGCACGATAAATTTCGCGACGAAAGATTCTGCAGAACTGTCGAACGATTTGCCCCAAAAGCGTCCAGATCCGTCTCCAATGAATATTGCGATGAATATTGGAACGACGACGTCAATGATCCGACGCCAAGATGTGGACTGCTTCCATCATAGAACCACCGCTCAACGATTTGCTCGGTTTTGAAACCCAGCTTTTTATAAAGCGGTTGGCCCTGCGGTGTAGCATCGAGCTTGATGCTTTCAATGTTGAGATCAGCGGCGCGCTTCAAAGCCGTTTCCATCAAGCGTTGAGCAAACCCCCTGCGTCTATACTCCGGCCTAGTCAGCACCATTCCGATCCATGCCAGTTGATTTTCGTAACACAACAAAGTTGTGGTGGCGGCGATCTGATTATCGGCCTCAATCGCAAAACAATCCTGCGGAGCGAGCCGCAACATCATCTCCCAGTCATCCTGTGTTTGATTCCATCCGGCCAGTCGCGACAATTCCATCGCGCCGCGCAAATCCGCGGCACGCAGGAGACGAAGATTACCCTGATTTGCCAAATGCCTTCCTCTTCGTACCGCGCGAGTTACGCTGAAAGAAATCTCTGGCCCACAGCCTAATTAAAAGCAGTGCTTAGTCGCGACGTCCGTCCAACCGGCTTTGCGTAGCCCACAGTCCCGAAGACGGCGTGCTGATAAAAAATACTTCTTCACCGTCGGGCATAATATTCCATCCTTCCTTCATCTTCGCCGGCGGATATCGGGCCAGCGCCTCTTCAAGCGCCACATAGTGATAATTAACTTGTTCGATTTCATCCTCCGTTAAATGACCCGGAGCATATGCGATCGAGAATCGCCCTTCACTCGATCCATGTATCAAGTGCGCCACAGCATGAGCTAATTCTCTCAAATCGGATTTTTCCTTGTATTGCTTGAGCGTTTGCGGAGTGCCGCGGTATCCGTATTTTCGAATGACGCGATCGACAGACTCCTGCTCTCCGAATCGCTGCAGTCCCGGCGCGATGATCAACAGTTCGGCGCCATCTGCTAAGGCCATGCGTGTGCGGTAGACCGCCTTGTTTGCCACCCACGTGCTGTGAAATTCATCCGCTTGCATGACCGCCACTGCTTTGCTGATGGGTTTTTCCACGATAGTAATGTTTTCTTTGTTACTGGCACGCGCAGCCATCAAATACGTTTCGAGATCGTCTCCCACGTAAACGCCGCAAGTTACCAGGCGGTTGTCGGGGCTGCGCTTCATCACCACCTGAAAATAAACATCCGTCAAATGGCCCAAAAATTCCTGCTCCGCCCAGTTAAAACAACTACGCAGCGGAGTGATAAGTTTCCCCAGATTATTCTCGATGCCATAAATTGCCGCCGCCATATGTGAAGTGCAGATTGTTTCTTTACCGCCCAGCCCGATGAAGTAATTTTTGTTGTGATTGGCAAACCCCAGGACTTCGTGCGGCACGACGTGACCGATGTTGATAATCAGGTCCCATTTTTCACTCATCAGCGAGCTATTCAGATCGACTGGAATGTCCCAATCGGCAACGCCGCCGGTGCTCTGTAAAACCATTTCGCGCGGAATAACCCCTACTCTGCTGACTCCACCAATCCAGTCATGAACATGAATGCGTTCGTTGGGGATGCTGCCGAAGACCCAGCAGTTTTGTGCAGCGGTGTGAGGAACATGCTGGCCCAGCGTAGGAATGACGTGCACATCACACTGCTGCGCGAGCGCGTTATAGAGAGTTTCGGTTATCTTGCCGGAGCCACTGTGGGCGCGCGTAAGATCAGGCGGCAGCAAAAGCACCCTGCTAAGCGTTTTCCCGATTCGCTCGCGAGCCTCATCGAGCAGTCGAAGTGCTAGCCCGTCCACTTCGCCCCGCGACAGTTCGTCTGCTTCGCGCCAGAACCACGGCACTGATCACCTCTCGCAGCAAGTTTCAAAGTTTAATGCATCGATAGACAAAAATTTCCAGGCTCTACTGGTTGACTCCGCTTGCCAGGAATCCGCCATCGATCACCAGAGTCTGTCCCGTTATGAATGAGGCCGCATCCGAGGCCAAAAACACCGCGGCGCCTGCGATTTCGTCGACTCGACCGAAACGACCCATGGGCGTGCGCATCAACAATTCATGTCCGCGCTCTGTGCCGTCCAACAATGTGGTATTCAGTTCTGTGCGGAACACGCCGGGAGCAATGGCATTCACCAGCACGCCGTGCTTCGACCATTCCACCGCCAAGGACCGCGTCAGTGACACCACCGCCGCTTTACTCGCCGCGTAAGCAGCGACCTCCGAAAGGGAAACAAAACTATTGAGCGAGGCAATGTTTATAATGCGGCCGGATTTTCGCTCCAGCATGTGCTTGCCAAAAATCTGACACGATCGCAGAGTGCCGGTCAGGTTGGTGTCGAGAATATCGTTCCATTCGTCTTCCGGAAATGTCAGCGTCGGTGCCCGTCGAATTTTTGCGGCGCAGTTCACCAGGATGTCGACTTTGCCAAACCGCTGGAGCACCTGCTGAAGCAAATCGTCCAGAGATTCTCGGCTGGTGATGTCGCAGGTCACGCGAATTGTGCTGCAATTTTTCGCTTCGAGTTCCGCGGCTACGCTGTCGACCTTGTCTTTGTTTCTCGCAGAAGCGACCACCGCAGCCCCGGCGTCGGCAAAACCGAGAGATATGGCGCGTCCGATGCCTGTCGTGCCGCCGACAATAACAGCGATTTTCCCTTGCAGGCTGAGCGAATCTGCGTTCATTGTTTTTCACACCGCGTGGGAAATTGAAGCACCCTTAAAATCCTGGCTATTGTCGCGGATAACTTCAATGGTGTGCAACCAACCGCAATAAACCAAAACGCTCCGGAACGTGAAACGTCCCACTCATCGTGGGCTGCCACGCAATTTCCTTCCGATTGGCGAGTGGTCCCTGGCTGCGAAAAAAGTTGACTCGTAATGTTTTACCGGCCGATGGTGGAGTGTCGTCCAATGCTGCCCAGGGAATTTTCATTGCACCGAACCAGGTTTTCGTCCGCTCATCGATGCGCGCCGCAACCTGAAATCCGGAATTCCATGTCCATCCATCTTCGTGATGCGGTTTGCTTAAATCGATGTCGAGATCAAGCCATTCCCCCTGCGGGGACAATTCGAACTCTTTATAGTGTCGAATATTTTTGAAATCCGAGCCGATGAATACTTCAGCCACGTCCCAATTCCAGAGTTTATTCGTTTCCGCGGTGGTGCTGGGATTCGGCCGCAAACAAAGTTCTTCATAGGGGCATTTAAACAAAAAATAAAGATTCTTTGCGGTCCATCGAGAGCGAATTTCAGTGCGATAACCTGGTAACACCTGGCCGTTCTTATCGTGGTCTGCGTATAGAGGGACTGCTTGGCTCCAGAACGTGGAGGCGGAATTTGTGTCGATGGCCACATCGTCCGTTGCTTCGGTGGAGGCCGCGACTGTATTGTCCTCGGTGAACACGCTGGACAACATGACCGCTAGAAATATGACCACTGGGAACATAAAAACACTCAATACCTTCATCATTCAAGGGGTACAAGCCGCTCGCTGACATTAGCTCCGACGGCCGGAACTGATAATGCATCAAGTTACGTTTATTTTCTTTCCTTTTCGTTTTCAATGCTTTATTTTTTCCAAGCTAGGCATAGTTGCGTGGCCCATTGCACGTCGTTTTGGAAATCGTTCGCTTTTGAGGCCTCGGTCCCGCGGCCAGCATCAAGGAAGCAGCAGAAAAATGAAAGAACCACAGCTCATCGACGGCGGCGCCTCAGAGTCGCAAAATCCCTGGCTGCGCGCGCTTATTCACCATCAATCGAAAGCAGCGGAATTGTTTGCTCGGCCGCAAGCGGATCAAAAACGGCTCGGCTACTTCCACACGCTGCGCGAAATTTGTCAGCAGCCTGGCACTTGGTTGAGGACTTGCGACCAAATGGTGGCTGCAACTGAGGTCGTGAGACAACTTCACGCCGGAGTACGAAGCCTCACGTTGACAGGTTCCGGAAGCTCGCAGTATGCCGGCGAGTGCATATGTCTTGCGCTGCAAAGCGATCTGAACATACCAGTCACGTCGGTAGGGGGCGGCACGCTGTTGACATACGGCGCAAAAGTCCTTTCACCGGAACGACCCGGCCTTGTTATTTCTTTGGCCAGATCGGGCGACAGTCCGGAAAGCCGCGGCGCTATAGAATTGCTGCTCAAAACCGAACCTGACATTCAGCACGTGGTGGTGACCTGCAACGAACACGGAAGCCTGGCCAAGACTTGGCGCGAGCATGCCAAGGTGCGCGTCTTTACGCTCCCAAGGGAAACAAATGATCAGAGTTTGGTGATGACCAGCAGTTTTACGAATCTGCTGCTCGCGGCCCGCTTTATGAGCATGTGGGAAAGACCGGGAGAATACGCGCAATTGTGCCAACGAACCAGCAGCATCGCGGAAAAACTCATCGGCGGGAACTTTGATGTTTTAGCTGGGATTGCCAAATCGAAATTTCAGCGTGTGGTTTTTCTTGGCACCGGTCCGGGTTTCGGCGCGGCGCGAGAAGCAGCTTTGAAAATGCTGGAAATGACCGCAGGGCGCGTCACCACTCTGTGCGAAACGTATCTGGGTTTTCGTCACGGGCCGATGAGTTACGTACAAAAAGACACTTTGATAGTCGGGTTTTTGTCGTCGAACTCTAATTTGCGCGCTTACGAAGTGGATTTGTTGCAGGAACTGGACAGAAAAAAGCTTGGTTTGTCCAAATTAGTTGTGGGCGAGAAAATTCCCGCTGAAGTGTCACGGAATGGCGATGCCGCTATCGAGTGCCCCGGGCTCGCGGAAATTGGTGACCAGGATAGTGCCACGATTCACGTTATCGTTGCTCAGCTGTTGGGTTTTTTCCGCTGTCTGGAAGAAGGTCTGCATCCCGATTCGCCTTCCGAGGATGGAATTATCCAACGCGTGGTGGGAAAGTTTCCATTGCACACTTCTTCTTGAAAGCCAGATGCATTTGGCTTAGGGAAGAAATAGGTTGAAGAGGATCGGCGTTCATCGTTTAAGCCAATGACCCGTCCATCGCGAAGCAAAAATTCTGCGGCGCCAAAACTCCGATCTTTATGCTTGCACGGCGTACTCCTGATTTTTTCTTTCTTCACTTTCGCAACCTTCGCTTCGGGTCAGGTGCTTGTCTGGGAAGGGACTCTGAAATTACCCGTCTACCAGGAAGGCGCACCCGATCCGACTCCGTCATTCGATCAATTCGCTGTGAATCGCTTCAATTATCCGTACACGCTGCGCACAGAGATCACCAACAATCGCGTAGAACATGATTTGCGGGCAATTTACCTGGAAAACGAATATTTAAAGTGTTCCGTATTGCCCGACATCGGCGGGCATATCTACACGTGTGTCGACAAAATCAATGGACTCCCGATGTTCTATGCCAACCCGTCACTTAAAAAAGCAAACATTGGATATCGCGGTGCCTGGGCGGCTTTTGGTGTCGAGTTTAACTTTCCTGTTTCTCACAATTGGATATCGATGTCTCCGGTAGATTTTGCGTACAGCGCACACACCGACGGCAGCGCTTCCATAACGGTCAGCAATATTGATCGGGTGTATGGGATGCAGTGGACCGTCGAATTAACTTTGCGTCCGGGATCCACCGTTTTGGAACAGCACGTAACTTTGAACAACAGAAGCGATGTGCGCCATCGTTTTTATTGGTGGAATAATGCCGGCGTGCAAGCGTGGGACGATTCGCGTATCGAGTACCCCATGCGTTTTGCCGCTGCTCACGGGTTCGCCGAAGTGCAAACCTGGCCAGTCGATTCTCAGGGAAAAGATTTAAGCATCATCAAGAATCAAACCGACGGCCCGGTCTCGCTATTCGTGCACGGAAGCCGTGAAAACTTTATGGGCGTGTGGCATCCCAAGACCAACAGCGGCACCGTGCATTTTGCGGATTACACCGAACTGCCTGCCAAAAAGATCTGGTCCTGGGGTGTGGACGCCGACGGCCTCGATTGGCGAACGGCGCTTTCCGACAACAACAGCGCGTATGTGGAAGTGCAAGCGGGACTCTTTCGAAATCAGGAGACCTACGCGTTCCTGGAGCCGCGGCAAACCATAAATTTCACGGAATACTGGATGCCCGTGCGAGACATCGGCGGAATCACTCGAGCCAATCTTGCCGGCGTCGTTCATCTGGGGCGTAAGGACGGAAATTTGGTCGTAGCTCTCAATACCAACCGAAAAATCCATGATGCCTCCTTGCGAATTTTTGACGGGGCATCGTCCTTGCTTGATGCGCGAGAAGCTCTGTCGCCTGAACGCACCTGGAAGAAAGAATTTCATCTTCCGGATTCCAGCCATAAATACAAATTTGAGTTGCGAGACTCGGACGGCGCTGTTTTGATGACCCAGACGGAAGGCGAATACGACTGGACTCCGGCGGCGGAAATTAAAGTCGGCCCGCAAATCGCATATGCGATGCCTGAAGAGAAAAATCGCACCGCGGATGATTGGCTGCAGTTCGGCAAAAACGCGGAATTAAACGGCGAATTATTAATTGCATTGCAGTCGTACCAGAAAGCTTTACAGCGGTTTCCGTCCAGTTTCGAATTGCATAAGGCTGCGGGAAGATTGCTCGCAAGCTTGCAGCGTTTTGACGATGCGGCACGCCATCTAACTGTCGCGCATGATCGCGATATCACCGACAGCGAAATTTCCTACTATCTGGGGGTTTCCTACGAAGCTCTCGCTCGAGACCGGGAAGCAGTCGACGCTTACGGTGAAGCGACGCGTTTGCCCAACTATCACGCAGCGGCCGCATTGCGTCTTGCCGAACTACGCGCCCGCCAGGGCCAAATGCAACAAGCCGAAGACCTTTTGAGAGCCGCGCTGGCGTCAGCTCCGCTGGATCTTCGCACCGCAGAGGAACTCACTGCTGTCATGCGCGCGAGCAAAAAAATCGAAAGCGCTAACACGTTGGCAAACGAGTGGGTCGTCCTCTTTCCAACCAGCGATTTTCTCCGCGAAGAAATTGGCAAGCCCCGCCTGCAGCATCTTGCCGCTGATCCCTATCGCGTTCTTGGTGTCGCTGCGGAATACGCAAGACTTGGCCTGTATCAGCGAGCGCTGGAGGTGTTGTCGCGAAAATATGAAACGGTCAATTCTGATCAGAGCGAACCCGGCGCAGTCTTGCCACAGAACAACCCGCTGGTAGTTTATTTTCGTGGTTATTGCCGGGAAAAACTCGGAACCTCCGGCGCGAGCGACGATCTGGAAGCTAGCCGTCTCTCAACGCTGTACGTGTTTCCAAACACCGCTGAAGATTTCGCCTCGCTAACGGCCGCGTTGCACAACAACGAAAACGATGCCACTGCACACTTCCTTCTCGGTGAATGGTATTTCTCTCGCGGAGAATCGGAACCGGCCGTTAAAGAATGGGAGCATGCGCGAGCATTGAATTCGACTCTGCCGGTTTTGGACGCCAGCCTCGGATTGGCACTCTTGCATGTGGAAGGAAAGTTTGATGAAGCGTTGCAGATATGTGAAGAAGGTATAAAGAACGACTCTCTAAATATTACGAACTATTCCGGCGCGGTGGCGGCGAGTTCGCTTCTTGGAAGACTTCCAGCGGAGCGAGTTAACATTTTAGAGCGCTATCCCAAACCGGTCTCGATGCCGACCGCTCTCGTTTATGAACTGGCTCTCAGCCGAGCGGAAGCTGGGGACTACGATGGCGCGACGAGATTGTTCCAGAACAGATTCTTCGGCAGGGAAGAAGGAGGCACAAACGCCAGGCAGGTGTGGATAGAAGTGAAGTTAGCAGAGGCCATAGGGCTTAGCCGGGCAAGCCGTTGCCAAGACGCACTCGCGGTTACAAGAGGTCTTAGCTCGCCGGTGACAGGCTTGGCGTTTACCGAGAATGGCTTAAAAGAAATCGTGGAGTCTACCAGAACAAATTATTTATTAGGAGATGTTTTCGATGTTTGCGGCCAAAAAGCTGAAGCGGAAAAGCATTATCAGTTGACCTCCCAATTATCCGAAACTTCTCAACACGAGAATTCTCAGGTTGTTTGGAAGTGGTCTGCGGCCAGAAAGCTCCCTGGATACGATGCAGCTTCATGGTACGAGCGGCTTACCGCCGCTCTTTTGGAAATTGAATCCAATAGTCGCACTGACACTTCCGGTTGGTTGCTTTATACCAAGGGCGTTTTACAGATCGCGCTCGGGCAGAAGGAAGACGGGGAAGCATCTTTGCAGCAAACCCTATTATTACCGGAAACGCATATGTCTCACCATTTTGCGCGCCTGGCTCTTGACGGAACTACACCCCGATAACGAGTCTTGCGAAGGCTTCAACTGCTGCGATAACCGCTATCGAGATTATTTTTATTTAATGGTGGATTTACTCTCTTCTCGAAGACTTAGGGCAGTGTCAGATCCAGGCGAGACCGCGAAGATCGCGCCCGCTCCTACCAATCCCGCCACAGCAATAATGTTCCATGCCAAATCGTAGCTGTGCCGCGCATCAAAAAGTTTTCCGGCAATCCACGGCGCGCCCCACTGGCCAAGCGAATATCCCATGATGATGAGAGCCAGAATTTTGCCCAGTGATGCCGTTCCAAAACATTCCGCGGTGACCAGCGGAATCAGCATGTAATCCGCCCCCATCGAAAAGCCAAACAGCACCACGAAGCCCCAGATCATTTCAGGCCGGTGAGAAACGCCCAGCAGTAGAATCGACAGGCTAAGCATGCAGTAGAACAAAGCCGCGGTGTTCTTTTTTCGAAAGCGGTCCGCCAGGTACCCAACCAATACGCGGCCGCCGAGGCTAGCCGTCAACAAGCCGGTTAAGAATTTAGAGGCTGTCACCGTCGAGTAGCCCTGATCTTTCACGAACAAGATGAAATGTTGTGTCACCGCACCAATCGCGCCAACCACCAAAGTCGAGCCTGCCAGAATGAGCCAGAAATTTCTGGAGCGAACCGCGGATTTCACTTCGAATGCGCCACCCGCAGTGGGAGTGTCTTGGGCCGCCGCAACTGAATGATCGGCTCCATCGGGCAACAATCCAAGATCAGCGGGAGTCGAGCGAGTGACAATGATCCCCACCGGTATGAGCACCAGCATGATAAGCACGCCAAGAAATTCAAAGCTGTGGCGCCAGCCAAAATTTCGAATCAGATAATTCACTAGCAACGGAGCAACAACTCCTCCAAGCCCCAATCCCAGATACGCGTATCCCATCGCGCGTCCACGGCGCGCCTTGAACCATCTTGTCACCAGCACCTGATTGGCAATCGGGCCGGACAGAACGTAACCAAGAACTTCTGTAATGCACAACAGTTCGTAATGCAAAAACTTGGTCATGAATCCCATCAGCACCAGTGAAGTGCCAACCAGTACCAAGCCGGCGAGAATGACGCCTCGCGCGCCGAGTCGATCAATGACCGCTCCAGCTACCAATCCAAACGGCAGGCCCACAATCAGGAAGCCCAGCAGAAAACCTTGCGTGAGCTGTGCGCGCGTAAACCCCAAAGACTCCGCCAGCGCGGGATAAAAAACTGGGAATCCATAAAAAATAATGCCCACCGCGAAAAATAAATTTAGAAATGCGGCAACTACAATCCACCAGCCGTAAAAAATGCGTGCAGAGGAAACCTGGGTCATAGGCGATTCGCGCGCACCGCGAACTGTGGAACATATTCGATCGCGATAATTTTGTCCAAGCCCTTTCCGTTGGTGAGGGGTTAGGGCCGGTGATAAGATCGCCGCGCTCTCGAGAATAATCCCGGTTTTTAAAGACTTTTCAGCATCTCAATTGGCCATTACCAAAGGATTTAGCGAAAGAAAATTCCGTGCTGCGGAACAAACCTTAGTATTCTTCCTGAGCACTTAGAGTCTCTGAATATTGGCAATCGCATGAGTCCATCTGAAGACAGCAACCGCCGCGAGCGCCAAAAGAACTCTGCGATAACCCCGCGCTTAGGTCGCGTTCGTTGGACGATTTGCGCGATGCTCTTTGTCGCCACGTCCATAAATTATATGGACCGCCAGGTAATCGGCCTGCTCAAGCCCACGCTGCAGCAAAGTATCGGCCTCACCGAAGTGAACTACGGCTACATCATCGCCGCTTTTCAGTTGGCTTATGCGATCGGACTGATTGCTGCGGGCCGTTTGGTAGACCGCTTGGGATCGCGCATTGGCTATCCCCTGTTCATGGGCGTATGGAGCTTGGCGACCATTGCTCATGCGCTGGCCAGCTCCGCATTTGGCTTCGGAGTGGCGCGTTTTTTTCTGGGCTTCGGCGAAGCAGGCAATTTCCCAGCGGCAATTAAGACCGTGGCGAATTGGTTTCCGCAGCGCGAACGTTCTCTTGCAACAGGAATTCTGAATGCCGGCACAAATGTTGGCGCGATTCTGGCTCCGGCCACCGTTCCATGGATCACCATTCGTTACGGCTGGCGCACCGCATTCGTGGCTACCGGACTTCTTGGCATTCCCTGGATACTCTGGTGGTTCAAGAAATATCGCAACCCTTCGGAGCATCCCTCGTTGAGTGGTGCGGAGTTGGAGTATATCTGCAGTAGCGCAGGAGAACACATTGAAACTCAAATTCCTTGGTTTAAACTTCTCAGCTACAAACAAACATGGGCTTTCGCAATTGCAAAATTTCTTACCGATCCGATCTGGTGGTTTTATCTTTTTTGGCTGCCTTCGTTTTTCCATTCGCGCTTCAATCTGGACCTGTCGCACCTGGGCTTGCCGCTGATCATCGTCTATAACGTTTCGGTGATCGGCAGCATTGTGGGCGGCTGGCTTCCCGCACTGTTTCGATTTTCGGCCAATCCCGCCAGGGCGCGTCTTACCGCTATGTTTATTTGTGCGTGTCTGGTGCTTCCAATTTTTAGAGCTGGAAATATGAAATCCGAATGGTCCGCCGTGGCATTATTGAGCCTTGCGGTGGCGGCCCATCAAGGATGGTCGGCAAATCTTTTTACGATTCCTTCGGATATGTTTCCGCCCAGCGCAGTGGGCGCAGTTGTCGGCATCGGTGGCATGGTGGGCTCCGTGGGCGCGGTGCTTTTTTCTGTGACGGTCGGAAAGGTCCTGCAATTGACGCAAAGTTACGTCGCGCTTTTTGGCATCGCCGCCACTGCCTATTTGCTTGCGATAGTTGTCATTCGCATCCTGGCCCCAGGTCTTAAGAAAGTTCAATTTACGGCATAATTTCCAAGGGGAACCCAAAATGAAAAACGATTCAGTCGACCGCCGGGAATTTATCAAAACTTCCGGCAACGCCGCTGCAGGTATGATGGTGACCGCCGCTCTTCCTCTGAAATCCGCCAGCGGCCGGCTCTCATCGGACTCACGCGTGAAGCGCTCCCTGAAATTTTCGGTTATCGGCGTGAACCACGATCATATTTACGCTCAAGTCGAGGCAGCGCGCCGCGGTGGTGGCGAGCTGGTTTCTTTTTACGCAAAAGAACCCGAGCTGGCCGCGGCTTTCAGCAAACATTATCCTGACGTGAAACTGGCCGGCAGTGAAAAAGAAGTACTAGAAGATCCCTCTATTAAGCTGATTCTGAGTGCTTCAATTCCCAACGAGCGCGCTCCGCTGGGCATCGAAGTGATGCGCCATGGAAAAGATTTCATGGTCGACAAGCCGGGCATGACCACCCTGGAACAACTCGCTGAGGTGAGGAGCACGCAAAAGTCGACTCAGCGGATTTATTCCATCATGTACAGCGAACGCCTGGAAAATCGCGCGACCATTCGCGCTGCGGAAATGGTGAGGGCCGGTGCAATCGGTCGCGTGCTGCAAACCATCGGCACCGGACCGCACCGCATAAGTCTTTCGCAACGGCCGCCGTGGTTTTATGAACGTGAGCGATATGGGGGCGTGCTTTGCGATATTGGCTCGCACCAGTTCGACCAGTTCCTTTATTTCACTAATTCAACGAAAGCTGAAATTGTTGCGTCGCAGATCGGCAACCTGAACCACCCGCAACACCCCGGCCTCGAAGATTTTGGCGATGTGATGGTGCGAGGAGATCACGGGACGGGCTACATTCGCGTCGACTGGTTTACGCCTGACGGTCTCGCGACTTGGGGGGATGGTCGGCTCTTTGTGCTCGGCACCGAGGGTTACTTCGAAATTCGCAAGAACATCGACATCGCGGGCAAAAATCTCGGCAGCCATCTTTTTATAGTGGATCAAAAAGGCACCCGCTACATCGACAGCCAGGATGTACCTCTGCCGTATGGAGAACAACTGATCAACGATGTACTGGATCGCACCGACACGGCCATGAATCAGGAGCATTGCTTCTACGCGATGGAATTGGCGCTAACGGCTGAAAAACAGGCGCAACGGATCAATCCACCGGCCTGATCAGCCCTGGCGTGGTTCAGAACTAGCGTTGGTCGCTTGGAGATTCGCGTTTTACTTGCTCTAAATTGTCACGCGCATTTGCAAGAGTTGGATTGATTTGCAACGCTTTTTCCAAATGCGCGCGCGCTTCTTTCCAATTCCCTAACTCCGCTAGTGCCGCTCCCAGATTTGCTTCCGCATTGGCATCCTGGGGATTGAGGCGCACCGCCGCGCGAAATTCTTCCACCGCTGCTGCGAAATTATTCTGCATGGCCAACGCGGTTCCCAGATTGTAGTGCGCGTCAAAATAATCTGGCCGGGAACGCAGTGCGGTCTGCAAATAAGTCACCGCCGCATCGGGGTGACCCGCCGCCAGATTCGCTCCAGCGATTGCATTATTCACGGTGGCGTCCTCAGGGCGGATGCTCAGGGCCATTGCGTATTGTTTTTCCGCCCCGCCTAAATCGCCGCGTCCTTGTAACATCGCGCCGAGATTGTAGTGCGCTTCAAAGTCAGCTGGATTTTTATCTACGTTGTGCCGCGCCATGGCTTCCTGCAGAATTCTCCGTGGATCCGCGGTGTCCGCAGGATTGCTGCGCGGCAAAACCTGCAGCCAGAGATGCGCCATTTCGTCGCTGGCCCGATTGCCTCCCACCACCCGTTTCGGCGGCACATTGGGATTGCGAATGTTTTCATCGGAATTGTCGTAGCGATATCGCATGGAAATCACCGTTCCCGCCGGCAATTCCACTGGCGTCTCGTAGCGAAAAACAGCCTGCCAGTTCAAGTCCCACGCCGGAATGTGAATCAAGGATTTTTCCGTTCCGTCCGGGAATTTCGCAAACGCCTGCAAGTCCTTCCCGACATAATGTGCGTGCGGATAAATGGCCAGCAACTGCACATCCTCGGGCAGCGTGAATTCGTCGGTAACTAAAAAGTTTTTCTCACCAGGAGGAATGTCCAGCTTCCGGTCGTTTTCAAGCTGCAGCAACATCGGAAAACGCGTCGCCGGTTGCTCCGTAAAATACAAGCCCAGGCTTGGCTGGATCCACTCCGCCTTTCCTGATGGCTGCAAATGAATGTTGAGCACCAGATCCGTGCCCGCATCAAGTCGCAAGGCCATGCCCTCGGGTTCGCTGTAAGGCGCTGTCCCCGGCTTCCAGAAAAGGAAATGGCTGTCAGGATCAAACGCTTCCGACTCAATTTTAATTTCCATGCCCCGGAAGCCAGCTCCTGGAGAAGTTTCCTGCGCGCGAGCCGACTCCATGCGGTCCACCAAAACATTTGCGTGATGCACTACGCGCTTATCGCCCGGCCTCACTTCAATGCTTTTAAGCCAGCGAGTTTTATTTACCGGAATGCGAAAAATAAAATTCCAGTATTGGTCAGTGCCGCTGGCGGGCAGCAGGTATGGTTTTTCCGCCTTGATGACCAGATCAGGCGTCCCCATTTGCCAGCCTTCTGTAAAACTCGGAGCGGGCGGCAGGTCGGAAGGCGCGCCTTCGGCAGCGCCTTGTTCCGCCCAATGCGCGATCGTGGCGATTTGCGCATCGGATAGTCGAAGCTCATCCGCAAATTTAAATTCGCCAGGCTCAGGCAGCCACGGCGGCATGAATCTGCTTTGCGTAACGGCGGCAATCTGACGCGCATGCGATTTCGCATCCTTATAAGAGAGCAATGGGAACGGGCCCGATTCGCCGGGGCGATGGCACGCGGCGCAGTAGCGAAACAATATGGGCGCAATATCCTTATTAAACGTAACTTGCGATTTCGGATCGCTGGCTTCTTGCGGCAACCTGGGTGTCGCGAAGCCCCGCACCAAAAAATACGAAAATAAGAAAACGACAACGACAGCAAAAGAGGAAACTACTTGCCCGGCCCGAGTCATTCAAGATCCGAGATAAAGCATCCGACGGCTTCGGTCGCCGAAACAGAAGGATTCAGACCCTTGCTCGCGGCTTCAATAGCGTCCGCCAATTCATGGGTGGTGGCGGCGTGTCGGGATTGTCCAATGTGTTCATAGAGGTTATCGATGCGGCCGTGATAAACAAGCTGCCCTTTGGCATCAAACACCGCGGCTTCAGGCGTGGCCCTAGCCATTGTTCTTTTTACGAGCGCGTGCTCTGGATCGCGAATCGCCGGTAGTCGGTAACTGTATTCCTGCAGATAATGCCGGATTTTGTCGCTTGATTCACTTTTGTCAGGAAAAACCAGGCGGAAAGATGCTTGCTGACCGTATTTTTTGTTCATTTCTTGCAGCAATGGCGCGTAGCGATTTGAAATTGGACAATCAGTACGCACAAAAACAAAAACCAATATTTTGCCCCGGCCTTGCGCGAGCACCTCATCCGCGGAGCCGTGGATATCGCTTACCATCTGGCCCGCGACCACAGTACAAAAAACGATAAAGCACGTCAGACTGAGGGAAAGTGCGGCGCGCGCCAAAAAGAAAAACCGAAATGGGCCCGAATCGCTGCGCAAGAATTGTGGCGTCCAGGAGAAGATAAAAAAATCTTACACTCACGAGTATCCGCTGTCCATCGAGCTTATTGTTCTTTAGCCTCGCGCCGCTGTGACCCTCAGGGCACTGTTTGCGCTTTGTCGTTCCAACGGTGAGCAAAAAAATGGCGGCTTCCATTTTGTGGAAGCCGCCATCCAGTTTTATTTTGTTTGCCGCTAGTTACGCTACTGTTCTGCGTTGAAAGAAATGAATGATGATCGAAATCACCGCAAACAAGAGTAGCAAGTGTATCAGCGCACTGGAAACGTGAAACACCAGGAACCCGCCGAGCCACAGTAGCAGCAAAATGATGAACAGCACCAGAAACATACGGCCTCCTTTGTAGCTAAGTAAGCCAGGTAGTTATCGTCGCTAAGTAATTAGCACCGCTTCCAAGTCAAGTCCTGCCGAACTAGTATCCGGTTCCGGCCTTGCGAGTCGACGGAACATCGCGTACGTCGGTCTTGACTTTCACATCAGCCGATGCCTCGCCCGCAGTGGAGATATCTTCCGCACCGGTGCGCTGAAGAATGTCCTTCCCGCGCTTCACTTCCTCCGACGTATCGCAGTGCACCGACACCAAAATTCCACCCTTTTGCAACCGGCCTTCGTAGCGCTTGGCTTCAAATTCCGGAATGCCCATTCCGACGAGCGCGCCGGTAACCCCGCCAATAGCGCCGCCAACTCCAACGCCCGCCAACGCCGCCATAATTGGGCCTGCTGCGATGAAGGGACCGAGGCCTGGAATTGCCAACGCACCAATACCTACCAACCATCCAAGCGTGCCGCCGATAACCGCACCAGAGCCTGCTCCCGTCGTGGCGCCTTCCGGTGCCTTTGTGTTTTTCTCGGTGGAGATTTCGCGATTCCCAAGATTCTCAGGTAGCAAAACTGAAACATCGGAATGTTGGAAGCCCGAGTCCTTCAACGCCACGACGGTATTCTCTACGGCGCTACGGCTTGAATAAATTCCGAACACTGATTTGTTTTTAGCCATTTTTGTATTCTCCTTAAACTTTTTCTTCTGACACAAAAGATTAAGCGAAAGATTAAGCGCTTTTTTGACCGCTTCAGGGCGCACTCATAGTGTTTCAGCCGTCGCCGCAAACCAATACGGGGTTCGCTGCAGTTAAAATAGGAGATTACCCGACACATCCGGCTTCTACGTGCCTCTTGCAGAAAGACTACACACCACCGTGTATGGCGGTGCAAGGCCAGCAGCGATATCTTCTGTCACGGCCACTTAACGCTGGAACTTAACTCTTTAATTAAATTGAACTGGGGGCAAACTTATGACAAATAAATTGAAGACGTTGCAAATCGCCGCTCTGGGTCTTGGGATAGCTGGATTTTCCGTGACAGGTATTTCCACCCTGGCGCGGCAGTCCGATCAACAAACCCAACCCGACAATACCCGCAACAATAAGGGAGACAATGGCAAAGGTGGAACCACCGCCGACCAGCAAGCCAATAATCCTGCTGATCGCGAATTGGCGAAAAAAATTCGCCAATCCATCGCCAGCGATTCTTCACTTTCCAGCTATGCCCACAACATCAAGGTCATTGTGCGCGATGGCATGGTAACTCTGAAGGGTCCGGTCCACACGGAAGATGAGAAGAACGCCATTGGAGCGAAGGCTTCGGAAGCCGCCGGTGGAAACGACAAAGTTCAAAACGAACTGACCGTAAAAGCTTCGTAAAGTTTTAAAGAGATTAGAAAAAACCGCCGTTGCGCCCCAGTGGCCAGCGGCGGTTTCTATTTCAGGCTGGTAATCAAGAAAGCCAGCGATGCCCCGAACATGGCAATCGTTCCGGTCCCTCCGGCGATCTGCAGATATAGTGGCAGCGTGAACGCTCCCATAATTTGCTGGCTGCGGGTCATCAGCATCATCAAGGCCATCACCGGCGCGGCTAACAGTCCGTTGATCACCGCCGCAATGAAGAGCGATCTGATTGGATCGAAGCGCACAAAATTTAGCGCCAAACCCACCAACGTCGCCACTCCCAACGTGACATAAAATTTTGTCGCGCGCGCCGGCTTAATTTCCAACCCAACGCGCCACTGCATGGCTTCTCCAACGGCATAGGCTGCAGCGCCGGCGAGCACCGGCACAGCCAGCAAACCCCTTACGATAATTCCCACGGCAAAAAGCGCGTAGGCGAAGCGGCCCGCAAGGGGTTCCAGCGCGCTGGCCGCCTGCGTCGCGGTTTGAATCGCCATATCACCGTGCGCGTGCAACGTGGCCGCAGCCGTCAACATAATAAAAAACGCTACTGCGTTGGAGACCGCCATGCCAGCATAAGTGTCGATTTTAATTCTGCGCAGTTGTCTTGGTGCCTGCGCAGGAACCCGTTTGAGTGGATGTTCTTCTGGCCGAACCCTTACTTCCTCCGCTTCCTGCGAAGCTTGCCAGAAAAAAAGATACGGGCTGATGGTTGTTCCTAATATCGCCACAATCATTGTCAAGTAATCGCCATGAAATGTTTTTACCGGCGGCACGATGGATAGCCCGCAACGCAGCTGGCCAATCGATGTGCACCAGAAACGCCGTCACCTCATAGGCCATCAACGACAAAACCAGAAATTTTAAATATTTCACATAGCGCGTATACGGCACAAAAATTTGCAACAGAATGGAAATTAACCCCATCAGCAGCAAGTGCACCCACGCAGGTCCTCCAAACAGCATATGCGCCGATTCGCCCATGGCTCCCAGATCGGCGCCCAGATTAAAAATGCTGGAGACCAGCAGCATACTTACGATCCCGTAAACTACCGGTCGCGGATACATTTTGCGGATATTTGCCGCTATTCCGACTCCTGTGACGCGGCCAATGCGCGCGCTGATTTCTTGAATCGCGCACATGAGCGGGTAAGAATAGAGCGCCAACCACAGCGTTCCAAATCCAAACTGTGCGCCACCCTGCGAATACCGAGCGATTCCGCTGGGATCGTCATCCGACGCACCGGTAACCAACCCCGGTCCCACCAAGGCCATATTCTCGGCAAAAGAATCTGGATCCGGTGGAAGCACAGTTGTTCTGCGCGCCTTGGGTTCAATTTTTTTTCAGGGTCTTTAATAACTGTGGACTTCGAGGGAGTGGCCACGCCGGATTCTCCTGTTGAAAAAACGAGTCTGAACCCGGCGAGGAGAGAGCAGATGCTCCGCGCCTTTCCTGATAGTTTGCGGTTGCTCTAAATTCTTCCGAGTAACAGCAAGATCACCAGGATGACCACCACGAGTCCTAGCCCGCTGCTGGGGTAATAGCCCCATCCGCGGCTGTATGGCCATGCGGGGAATGATCCGAGTGCCAAAACCAAAAGCACAACCACAAGAATAGTAAGCATGAGCGCCTCCGTGGCGCATTGGACCGTTTTAGCAAAGCTAACACAATCGGTGTAAGTCTGTATTTAAGCGCCCGTTAATTACTCACTACGTTTTGATTGAGCAGCGGGCGGCGTCCCATGGGTAAAGAACGCCATCCGAATACAGCGTAAACAGTATTTCTTTTCAATGGGATGCGGACAACTATCTAGGGAGTAATTCTCTCGGCGGCATCGATGTTGAGCGTTTGGCAAGGCGTTCCCCATAAATCTTTCTCGGTCTGATTTTACGAACAGGAGATAAACACTTTGCGCATTTTGGTGGCGGACGATCACGATATTATCAGGCGTGGTCTGAAAGAATTGCTGACCTCACGCTCCGGTTGGGAAGTTTGTGCCGAAGCGAAAACAGGACGCGAGGCGGTGACCTTGGCGGAGCAGTTGAGACCTGATGTCGTGGTAATGGACATCAGTATGCCCGATCTAAATGGATTAGAGGCTGCTCGAAAGATCCGCAAGAGTCTGCCGAAGACGGAGATCCTGATTCTCACGCTTCATTTTTCCGATCAGTTGGTTCGCGAGATCGTCGAGGCTGGCGTGCGCGCTTACATTATGAAATCCGACGCCGATCGTGATCTGGTCGCCGCGGTCGAGGCGCTGTCCAATCATCGACCTTTTTTTACTGCACGCGCGGCGGACATGTTGCTTGACGGATTCGTGCGTCCGCATGCCACCGTGCCGGATGCCGATGCCGTGATCCGCAACCGCCTCACTTCACGCGAACGAGAAATAGTTCAATTGCTCGCGGAAGGAAAGAGCAGTAAAGAAGTGGCCGTATCGCTGGGAATCAGCGTGAAAACAGCGGAAACACATCGCGCAAATATTATGAGAAAGCTTGAATTGCATTCGGTAAGCGAATTAGTTCGGTACGCCGTCAGAAACCAGATTATCGAGGCGTAAGAATTTCTCACGTCGTGACTCGTGGAATGTAGCACATCGCTAAAGAAAACGTCGGTCCATGAACCTGTCGTAATTGTGGAGCGTTATGCCACGCGTTTTAATTGTCGATGACCATGCGGTGATACGCCGTGGTGTCCAGGGGATACTGAGCACTTATCCTGAGTGGGACCTATGCGGTGAAGCCGACAACGGGCAAGACGCCATTCGGCTCGCCGGTGAGCTGGCGCCCGAGGCAGTCATCATGGACGTTTCGATGCCCGGCATGAATGGCCTGGAGGCCACCCGCATTATGCACGACGTGCTTCCGGAAACTAAAGTATTGCTGCTCACGTTGCACTCATCATCGGAATTTGTGCACAGCGCGTTTCGGGCGGGTGCCAGGGGCTACGTTTTGAAATCTGACGCGGAAAACGAGCTCGTGCGAGCCTTGAATGTTGTGATCGGAGAAGGCACGTACGTGAGTCCAGCAATTGATGCTCGTATCGCGAAAGAATCCATCTTCAACAATAACTAGTGTTTTTTTGTGCGTAATGATGGCCTCGTGGACTTTTCTCTTGTCCGCATACAAAATAGAACCGCAAAATTTGTAGCGCCAGATTCTAGGAGGATTTAGATGCCACCCACTAATCAGAAACCAGGCGCAGCTGACACCGGTACGCGCGAAGATCTAATCAAAAGTCTTAACGGAGATTTGGCGCGCGAATTCCAGGCCATCATCGCCTATGTCGTCTACTCCCAAGTGCTCAAAGGCGCCGAATACATGAACATCGCCGGCGAACTGGAGAAACATGCCGGAGAAGAATTGCAGCACGCGCTCACTATCGCCAAGCAAATTGATTATCTTGGCGGCACTCCAACGGTACAGCCGGAGCCCGTCAAGTCCACGGAAGACAACAAAGAGATGTTGCGCGCGGATTTAAATAACGAAAACGAAACAATAAAGAACTATCGCCTGCGGATTCGACAGTGCGAACAGCTTGGCGAGTTCGCCACCGCAGAGTTGATCCGCGAAATCCTGATCGAAGAGCAGGATCATCAAATCGCGTTGGCCACCGCCTTGGGAATCGACCCTCCCAGGCTGTAAGCGAAACGATCTCCACGGAAATCCTGCCACCTATTTCCTATCCAGTATCTTAGTAGCGCGCAACTGTCGACGCGCCTCTCAGTAGGTCACCGGCGGTGGCACTCCAGGATCAGTCGGACCTGGCCCGGGAAATGGTGGATCGGGTGACGGCAGCTCCGGTTCGGGAGGCTTTTTAGGAGGCAACTCCGGTTGCGGAGGTTGCGGCACAGGCTCCTCCGGACCAGGCCAGTTCGGTTCTGCGGCGTGCAAACGCGGCATCAATTCCTCCTTGGACTGACGACAGCATCGCCGACGGTGCGCCTGCGTACAATCGGTACATCGTGGTACTTATGTGATCTTTGTTGGGTTCAATCCCGCTTCTTCAGAAATAAATCCCGCTTCTACGGTCTTTGCTGGATTCCAGCGACAACCGCTGACGACTATTCTCAACGCCGGATCAAGAAGGACGCGGCCGGTGTCCCTCACGGGAGTGACTGCACACGGTAGCCCTGCAGGGCCTTTGCAGTTTGACCTGTTTGGAAGCTACCCCCGGCCGGTGTCCGAAGTTCCTTAATTTTTTTCTTACCTTTAGTCACCCGCAATTTTACGTGTATTCCCTGATTGAGCCTGACGCCCGGCCGGGGCAAAGTATCGCGCACAGTCGGACTTCTCGATGATGTCGATCTACGCCGGCTGAGTACGGAATTTGTGCAATTCAAGGAGAGATATGAAATCGCTTAGGTCAATGTTGACCCTCGTTCCTGTGTTGTTGGTTGGGGGCCTGTTGGGTTGCTCGAATTCCCCGACTAAATCACCGGATGTCACGGATAGTGTGCGCAGATCGCTGGATCAATCCGGCTACAAAGATGTAAGCGTCAGTCAGGATCGTGACAAAGGCGTTGTCACGCTGTCGGGAACGGTCGCATCCGAGAGCGACAAGGCGCAAGCCGAATCGCTCGCCAAGGCCGCCGCTGGCGGACAAGTGATCGCCAACACTATCGCCGTTCGTCCTCCCGGAGATGAGAGCGCCGCCAAAGCGGTGGACTCCGATCTAGACAAAGCCATCGACAAAAATCTCGATGCCGCTCTCGTAAAGCGCAAACTCGATAAAGGCGTCCACTACGATGTCAAAAATGGCGTGGTTACCCTGAAGGGCGATGTTGGGACGCAAAGCCGTCGTGCTGCCATCGAACAAGTTGCCAACGGCGTTCCAAACGTCAAGCAAGTAGTCAACGAAATGGAAGTCAAGGGGCAGAAAGCCACTTCTTCCCGCCACTAAAATTGACAAACTGAAGCGTGGATTGCCAAACCGGGAGCGTGGCCTTGAAACCCGCTCCCGGGTTCGATTTTCCTGCAGATTCGATTTTCCTGCCGAAGTGCTCAAACATTGGCATGTTCGATTTTGTTACCACGTGTGATATACAGAGACATAGTTTGGATTGGCCAAGCTACGGTTTTGACTCCCGCGTCGGAGAACAATGGTCGGGCATAATGTCGCGTTAGCTGCGAACGAAAAATCTCCCAGCCCTGGGCCGGTTCGCGCCGTTTCTCTAACCCCAGTATTCTTGGGCTTCCTGATCATCGTGGTTATAGCTGTCGCCGCTTATCTCACTCAGCATGGCGTCAGCAACAGTACGAATTGGGTTTTGCACACCTACGACGTTCGCAGCCAGCTGCAAAATCTGCAGACTCAGTTAGCCGAAGTTCGTGCCAGTGCACTGGCCTACAGCGGCTCCGGAGACGAATCCCAGCTGCAACTTTTCCGCCAACGTTCCGAGTACATCTCCGACGCTGCTGAACATCTTCGCAAATTGACCGCTGACAACTCTCAGCAGCAACAGCGCTTGAACGAGCTCGAATCTTTATCCAAAAATTACCTCGCGCAACTGCAAAGCACCGCGGTATCCGCTGCGACCCCTGGTTCCATTTCGCCCGCCAAGGCTGCCGCGATTCGCGGCCTCGACTCCCAGGAATCACAAGTGAATGATGTGTTGCGCAGAATGGATCAGGACGAAATTAGACTTCTGAATCAGCGTTTAGCCACCTGGAATGCCTTGTTTTGGCGCACCGCCCTTGTTCTTGCGCTGGCGGTTTGCGTGGCGCTGGGCCTGCTTGCTTACAATTTCCTTTTGCTCAGCAGAGAAGTTGTTCGAACCCGGGACCTGGAACGCATCCAACGCGAAAATGTGCGCTCCTCCCGCGCGCTTAGTGCGCGCATTCTCGATCTGCAGGATGCTGAGCGCCGCAGAATCGCTCGAGAATTGCACGACAGCGTTGGGCAATATCTGGTCGGTCTAAAAATCAACTTGGAGCAATTACAAATCGCCCGGGCCCCGAATTTGTCCGCCCCACACGAAAAACTGTTGAACGAAACGGTAGATTTAGCGGAGCGTTCCATTGTGGAAGTAAGGACCATTTCGCATTTGCTGCATCCGCCGCTCCTCGACGAGGTCGGCCTTGAATCGGCCATCCGATGGTACGCGGATGGGTTTGCAAAACGTTCCGCCTTACAGGTAAGCCTGCATCTCGACCGCATCACCAACCGCTTGCCAAAAGAAGTAGAGTTGGCGTTGTTCCGCGTGCTTCAGGAATCCTTGACCAACGTTCATAGACATGCGAGCGCTAAGTCTATTGAAGTGATTCTCACCTGCTCAACCGGACACGTAGTTCTGTCTGTGATCGATGACGGCATGGGAATATCCCAGGAGGTTCTGTCGCGCTTCAATTCCGGTAGGGCTGCTGGCGTGGGTCTGGCGGGGATGAAAGAGCGATTGGCGGAACTGGACGGAACGCTGGAAGTGGAGCGGCGTGGTAACGGCACTGCCGTTAGGGCTACCATCCCGGCTGCGGAATGCGCCAGCGAGTCTAAATCCCTGGAAACTACCGCGGTCTAACGGATCGCGCTAAAAATCCGAATATTTCGATACTACGCGCTGTAAGCCGCCAAGGGCCGCGAACGAGCGAGCATTTCAAGCCGTCGCCGCGAGCGCGTTCGCGCTCGGAACACCCGTGACTTCACCGTTTCTACCGTGATACCCATGGCTCGCGCGAGTTCGCGATTCGTCCACCCTTCTGCTTTCTGCAGCACGAAGGTATGGCGAAGCGATGGATTCAAACATTGCAGCGCTTTACTGGCCAGCTCCCGGTTGATGTATTCGCGTTCATGATTCTGCCGGTGGTCTTCAATCTCCGGATAATTTGCGAACGTCCCACTCTCTTGCCCGGCCTCCGACGCATTCACAAACCGTTCTGGCTTGTGGCGGCGCAATTTCATGAGTGCTTCGTTGATGGTGATGCGAAACAACCAGGTTGAAAATTGGGACTGGCCTTCGAAACGGTTAATGTTGTAATAGGCCTTTACCAAAACATTTTGGACGTTGTCCTCGGCGTCTTCGCGGTTCTTCAGCATTCGCAACGAGACGCCATAAATTTTTCCGGAATGCTTTTGCACCAGTTCGGTGAAGGCTTCGTGATTTCCACGCCGCGCCTTGGCAATCAGTTTGTCTTCCGAAGATGTCACTTCGTTTTTCATGTCTACGGCTCCTCGAACAACCCCAAGATTAATGATTCATCACTCTCGGCCAGGGGACGTGGAAATTACGAGAGCAGGAACTTCTCCGCGTTTAATTACCGGAGCTTAATTTGAAGGTAGGCGTTAGCCTTCAAATGAACAATACAGAGGACCGTGTACCTAGCCACTGAGGAATTTGTAGGCTAACAAACACTATCGCCAGCGCTTGTTTCAAGGCGAACAAATCGCGTTAAAAGCAAAAGGGCGGAAACTTCCCGCCCTTCGCCATTCTCAAACTGCTTGCAAGTTACTTCTGTAGATGAGGCGATGCCTGTTGCAGGCGCTCCACCAGCTCACGGCCTTCCGCAGGAACCTCTCTCTTGCCTTCTTCAACGATCTCCGCAGCGGTTACGCCCTTACCATAAAGCTTCTCGTTGGCTCCGCCATCAGCCCGCAAAGTCGACCCTTCCAGAGAAACTCCGGCGAACGCTCCGCGAGAGCGAGAATAGCTCAGCATCTCCGCTCGCATGGTTACGTCTGATTCAGCCGAAGCAGTGCGGCCCTTCGGCCCCGCCGCTACGCTCGCGTCACCTCCGAGCTTTACCTTGCTGTTTAGCATGCTGTGCATTCCGCGATCGTTCATGACCAGGATTACGAAATCGGTTGCTTCTCCGCCGATCTGGAACCCTACGCTGCCGCCTTCCAGCGCCATCATCGCGGGCGCGCCCCAGGGGCCGTTGTACTCGTGGCCTCTACGGCAAACCATGACGCCCCGGCCGTAGCTGCCACCAACCACGAACGCAGCCTTGACCACCGACGGCAACACCACTACGCAGCGCGCCTTGTCCAAAACGTCCTGAGGGATATCGTCGGGAATATCCAAAATTTCTTTAATCACCCGGCCGGCGTTCGCTACGCGTTCTCTTTCTTCCTTTTCACTCGCTGGCCTTGCGACCGCGAGCGTTGAAAATGCCAACACACCTGCCATTGCAACTGTCCATTTTTTCATTTTCTGTTTCCTCCATTAAATTTGAGTTTTACTTGCCGCGCCCAAGCGCTAGAACCGCTACTCCGCTAATCACCGCAATGACGCCAATTACGGGTGGAATCGGAATCGTTTGGTGTTCTTCTTTAGTTGCTTGTATCGGACCAATGTCGAGCACCTTCTTGTGGGTGGTGTACGTAAAACCCTGATACATCAGCGCCAGGATGCCAATCACGATCAGGGCGATACCCAAGATCATTCGTCCGTTCATCTACCTCTTCCGTTTACGCCGCGCAACACGTTCTTGACACATGTACCTCGAAATTCCAATACGAGGTCTAGGCGAGTCCTGCTACTTGTACGTGATTAGCGACTAAGGCTCCATACCTATAAACCTTTAGCCCAAGCGATTGCATCGTGTAGCAATTTATCCCGGTTTGCAGCCGCTCAATGGTTCAAAAAAGTACCAATCATCGGCTGTTTCAACGGCTACAAGAGCCAATCTGCGCTTATAAACCGATTGCTGTATTTGCTGATTACCAGGCCTATGGTCTGCTTTACCAAGTGCCTTGCTGTTTTGATTGCATCAATTTTGATTGCATCAATAAAAGTACCAATAGGGAGGCTTCAATGAACTGGGATCAAATCGAAGGTAAATGGAAGCAGTATTCAGGAAAAGCAAAGACTAAGTGGGGCAAACTCACCGATAACGATATGGCTACGTTGAGCGGCAAGAAAGACCAGCTGGTAGGGTTGGTCCAGGAACGATACGGCATTGCCAAAGATGAAGCGGAACGCCAAGTGAACGATTGGGGTAATTCTTTCGCTGATAATAACGCCGCGCAACGCGACGAAAATGCCCGGCGCGACAAGAGCCGCGGCGCTGGATCAGTCTAAATTTGTTTGCAGTAGCGGTCGATCAAGCTGGCCCGATTAAATTCGGGCCAGCTTTTTTTTCGGCAAGCCAGCTACCAAGAAGTGAAATGCGACGCCATGCGACATTTAGCTCAGCCTGTTTTGCCCTCAGGCATTGTCCTTCATTGAATCGATAACAATTCGCCCCGCCCCTCTACAACATCTCCAAACTGCTTGCTAAACTCCAAGCGCGTTCTGCAAGCGTGCTATGAATATTCTGAATGCGCTCGGCTCCGTGCTGGGAACCGGATATTCGTCCGGTCTGAATCTCTATGCCACCATTCTCACGCTCGGACTTCTCCAGCGCTTTGGTTTCATCCATCTCTCAAAGTCGCTGCAGATTCTTTCGTATCCGCTGATTTTGGGAATTGCCGCGACCCTGTATTTCGTCGAATTTTTCGCCGACAAAGTGCCATATATCGATACCGTGTGGGATGCCATCCACACGTTTATTCGTCCGCCCGCTGCGGCTCTGCTTGCTTACGCTTCAGTCGGTGACATAGCACCGGAATGGCGCTGGGCCGCAGCATTGCTCGCTGGCGGAGTCGCGCTCACTTCACACAGCGCCAAAGCCTCCACGCGCGCAGCTGTAAACACCAGTCCCGAGCCGTTCAGTAATTGGATTTTAAGTTTCGGCGAAGATCTGCTCGCCGTGTGGCTTACCTGGATGGCCCGCGCCCATCCGCTAACAACTACAATTGTGGTTGGCGCGCTATTGATTCTCTCCGCTTTTCTGATCTTCCATTTATTTCGGTTCGCGCGTCGCGCATTTCATCGTTTGTCCACCGCGTGATCCGTGCAGTTATCGCGGGTCTTACTTCAAATAGATTGCCAGCCAGTCGAGAAAAGTTTTGTACCAGAATTGCGAATTCTGTGGCTTCAGCACCCAGTGCCCTTCGTCCGGGAAAATTACCAACTTGGACGGCACCCCTTCGCGTTGCATCGTATTGAAAAATTCCAATGATTGCGTGTACGGCACACGAAAATCATTTTCTCCGGCGATCACCAGCGTCGGCGTTTTGTATTTCCCCAAATCTCCCGCGAATGTCGATGCCGACCACTTCTTATAACTATCCGGGTTGCTCCACGGTGTCCCCTGCATATCGTGTTCTGCAAACCACAACTCTTCGGTGGCATACATGGAGGTCTGATCGTAAACGCCTGCGTGGCTGATGATGGCTTTGAAGCGCCCGGAGTGCGTGGCGATCCAGTCCGCCATAAAGCCCCCGTACGAACCGCCTGCGGCGGCCATTCGCGACCCATCGATAAATTTATTATTGGCAAGCGCGTAATCCACACCTTTCATCACATCGATATACGCTTGGCCGCCCCAGTCATTCGTGATTTCATCCGTGAATTTCTGGCCGTAACCGGTTGACCCGTGGCGATTGATCATCAACGTCACGTAACCCGCGGCGGAAAATACCTGCTGATTCCACCTGTAACCCCACGCATTCGACCACATCGTTTGTGGCCCGCCATGCAGCAATACCAATAGCGGATATTTTTTCATGGCTTTAAAATTCGGCGGTCGCAGCAGCATCGCTTGCATGCGCGAGCCGCCCGCTCCCTCAAACCAAAACGTTTCCGGCGCATTCATATCGAGCTTGGCCAACAGAGCGTCATTGTGATGCGTCACTTGCTGTGCATTCGCTCCGTCTCCCGCTGCTACGAACACCTCCGCTGGCATCGTCAGGCTGGTGCGTTCGAACGCCATGAACTTTCCATCTCGGCTGATGGAAACCGCGGTGTTGAATCCTTCAGCCACAACTTTTTTGGGTTCCGCTCCGCCACGCATGTCTATCGCCCAAACCGGCGAAAGCGTTTCGTTTTCAGCCGCGAAGTAAATCGTCTTGCTATCCGGCGACCACGCCAGGCCGTCCGCGCTGCGATCGAATTTCTCGGTCAAATCCTCGCTTTTCTCCGCGTGCCGGTCGTAGCGCATCACCCGCCATCGGTCGGCCTCGTATCCCGGCGTTAACTGCGCGTGGTACGCGATATAATTTCCATCTGGCGAATACACCGGATTTCCGTCGAATCCAGGGTTTGTAGTGATTTTTTTCGCTTCGCCGCCGCTGACCAGCACGACAAACAATTCTCCATTGGTACTCAGCGCCTCCACTTTATCCGGCACCGCCGTATAGCAAATCTCTTTTCCATCTGGCGAAAAATTTATATCGTCCGGCCCGCCACGTTCATCGGGAGGCACGTCGTAATTTGCGCCAGCCGTCAAATCTCTTGACGTTCCACTTCCATCCGCCGACGCAACGAATAAATGGCTGCGTTTTCCTTCCGACCAGTGCGTCCAATGGCGATATAGGAGCTGTTCGTACACTCGCGCCTTCACTTTGTTTTTTTCTTTTTCCGTGTCGCGTGCGCTGTTACAGGCATCGTCCTTGCAATCCACATAAACCGATGACGTGAAAGCGATGCTCGACCCGTCAGGCGACCACTTCACCAAATCCGCGCCGCCGGATAAATGTGTAATCGCGTGGCTTTCGCCGCCTTCCATCGACAACACGTAAACTTGGGAGTTTCCGTCGCGCGACGAAATAAATGCTAACGTCTTGCTGTCCGGCGACCACGCCGGACCAGAATCGTGGCCGCTCTGCGTTAGTTGTATCGCCGCGCCGCCATTCGTGGGCACCACCCAGATATTGCTGGCATTGCGGTTGGCATCCATGTCCGGAGTCGCCACGGAATAGGCCACCCATTTTCCATCGGGCGAAATTGTTGGACTTGCGACGCGATGCATACTCCTCAGATCGTCAAAGGTGATCGGATGTTCGCCGGCGGTGTCCTGCGCGAATGTGGCGAGACTCGCGCCGCTCAATACAACTACCACAAATCCGCACCGCAGCGCCGTTAGTTTCATGCGTTTCTCCATGTGAGTTCACTTTGCGAATATGTTTTGCAGGGCTTTAAATAGTGGCACGATTCATGCTCGTCGCCAAGACACTGCGACACATGCGGACACATTTTAGTTAGACCTTTATTTCGGTGCGGGTCAAAATGCCCTCGCCAAAGTCCGACGCATGGATTGAAGGGATTGCCGGCAACCTGTTCCGGTTTTATTTTGGCTTTGGCATGGATTACTTTTTCAACGGCACGCCTATCGCCCAGATGTAGCCGTCGGGATCTTCCAGAATTACGTCTCGCCAACCATGCGGAAAATCGGCCACCGGTTGAAGGATGGTGGCGCCCGCCGCTTCCGCCCGCTTTTGCAATATGGCTGGATCGACGCCCATTACACGAAGCTCAGCTCCGGTGCCGCGCTTTCCTTCCGCTCGTAGCCGCCCATACAGCGGGTGGTGATCATAGGTTTGATCGGCATGCAGCATGAACTCCACTCCATTCAGTACCATGGCCGCGAAATCGGTGTCGCCATAACGAACCGTGGCTCCCAGCACCTGTTCATAAAAAGAGAGCGACCTCGATAAATCCCGCACCAGCAGGTTTACCGAAAATTTCGGCAAAGCTCGGCCATATTCGTCCGCCGGCATCCAGGCATCGCCAGTACGCGTCGTGGTCATAAGTAAATCCTCCGTAGTTCGCGATTGTGCAAACAGAATCCTCTTACCGTGACGTCCGAGGAAGTTCCGTGCGAGCGCTCATGATCCATACAGTCTCGCCAATTTGGACTACTCCTCTGACCGTCGACCCGAGTTGTTGTGGCGCACCAACAGCCAGTTCACAACCGCAATTATGATGACGCCAACAACGATGGACAAATTGCTGAGCGGCGTCTGCAGAAACAACACCACACAAAACGCCAGTGTCAGTATGGCGATGAGAGGACCGCCTCGCAGTCGAAAGGCATCCGCCTCGGGGCGTTTTTTACGCAAGACCAGCAGCGCTATCGCAAATGAAGAGTAGGTCAGCAACCTGGCTACCGCCGAAAGAGTAATATTCCATCGAAAGTTTCCCGCCAGTGTAAAAGCCAGCAGCAAAATTGTGTAAATGAGAATCGAAATGTGTGGAGTGCGGAATCTCGGATGTACGGCTGCAAAAAAACGAGGAAAATCTCCGCGCTCGGCTAGCGCGAACGTCAATCGCGGAGTGTGCAGCATGTTGGCGCCCAAATATCCATAAATGGATACCAGCGCCCCAAAGGCGATTGCTGCCGCAGCCCCGTTTCCAAAAATGTGACGCGCTGCTTCCGCAAGCGGGCGTTCGGTAGCAGAAGGGTTGGCGAGCGTGCCGTTGATCACCACCTGCACCAATGTATAAATCGCCGTGATCAGCGCCATTGCATAAAACAGCGACGCTGCGGAATCTTTGCGCGGCTCTCGCGTTTCTCCAGTGGCGAAAAACACCGCTTCGAATCCGCCATAAGCAAACACCAGCACCAAAATAGCGCCCAGCCAATCCTGCACACTGATCGCGTGAGTCATCGGCGCCGGGATAACCTCGCCGTGTGCGATCAACCATCCAAGTCCTGTGCAAATAAAGATCAGTAAAAGAAATATTTTTATGCTGGTTAGAAAATCGCTGACTCTTGTCGCTGACTGCACCCCGCGATAATTGATTACCGCGAGGATTCCGATTAACGCGGCCAGAATCGTCACGCGATAGACAGGCTGCACTGCGCGTGGGACGAACTCCGCAAGATAGGTGGCAAAAAGATTGGCCGTGCCCGACGCCGCCGCGAGGCGCGACAACCACGTCATCCACGCGATTTGAATTCCCCAGAATCTTCCGAGCGCTGTCCTCGCGTAAAGATAAGGGCCGCCTGTCTCGCTAAATTGTGATGCGACTTCGCTCAAACATGCGGCCACCAGCGCGATACCTGCAGCCGCAACCAAATACGCGACCGGTGCATATTTTCCCAAACGACCAGCGACGACGCTGGGTAAACCAAAAACGCCGCCGCCGATCACCGAATTTACAATCAGCGCCGCCAGGCTCCAACGGCCGATAGTGCGAACTAAACCGCTGGAAGACTCTGCCGCCAAAGGTGCTCCATCGCGAAATTTCTATAAGAAACCAAGACGCTAAATTTTTGCTCGCCAAAAAACGCCGCCAGCGTAGCACAACTATCGACGTCGCCCGCTTGATCATCGCGGTCTTAAGTCCCACCGTGCCTCTGTTACAATTCCGTACCAATCCACCATGGCGAGCGGCTCCCGCATATTTCCGCGAAATTTAAGAAAGGATTACCCCATCGCTGTCCGCGGCGAAGGCTGCTGGATCATTTCATCCGACGGGCGACGGTTTCTTGACGCCGCTGGACAAGCTGCAGTGGTTAACATCGGCCATGGCGTCATCGAGATTGGCCGGGCCATGGCTGAGCAGTCCTCGCAGATCGCCTTCGCGCATACCTCGCAATTCCATTCTGCTCCGGCCGAGAAACTAGCTGCCCGTCTTTTGCAACTTGCGCCCGCAAATTTTCAGAATGGTGGCCGAGTCTATTTCACCTCGGGCGGCTCGGAAGCCACCGAGACGGCCATCAAGCTTGTGCGGCAATATCATCTGGAATCTGGCCAACCGCAGCGGTACGGCGTGATTTCACGCCGCCAGAGCTACCACGGCAGCACCCTCGGCGCGATGTCCGTAAGTGGCAATGTCGCGCGCCGCGCTCCTTATCAACCATTGCTTTCCGAATGGGGGCACGTCTCCGAATGTTTCGGCTATCACCACGCCGGTAATTTAAACGATGAGGATTACGGCCTCGCTTGCGCGAACGATCTGGACAAATTTCTCTGCGGTCCTCTCGGCAATTCCTCCGCGGCATTTATTTTTGAGCCGGTGGTTGGTGCGACTCTTGGCGCGGCCGTGCCAAGCGCCGGCTACATCGCGCGTATCGCTGAAATTTGCCGCGAGAATAAAATTCTTCTAATCGCCGACGAAATAATGTCCGGAATGGGCCGCACCGCGAAGCCTTTCGCCATTCAACACTGGAATGTCGAACCTGACATGATCCTGGTTGGGAAGGGAATCGCCAGTGGTTATGCGCCGCTGGGCGCTGTCTTGGTTTCCGCGCGCGTCGTCGAAGCCTTCGAACGCGGCTCTGGAATCTTCCAGCACGGCTTCACGTATCAGGCGCATCCTGTATCGACTGCGGCCGGAAATGCGGTGATTGATTATCTGGAAGCTCACAAGTTATTTGAACGCGTGGCCTCAATTTCAAAAACTTTATTGGCTGATCTGGAATCTTTGCGGTCGCATCCGAACGTCGGCGATATCCGTGGCATCGGCTTATTAATCGGCATCGAATTCGTTAAAGACAAAACGACGCGCGAACCATTTCCACCTTCGCAAAATATTGCCGAGCGCATTCGTCAAGCTGCCATGGAAGAAAACATACTCACCTATCCTACGCAAGGGTGCGTGGACGGCCTGCGCGGTGATCACGTTCTTCTGGCCCCACCATTTATTTTGACCGAGAAAGAATCCGCGCTCATCGCACGGGCAATTAAGTCCGCGCTCGCAAAAGTATTTCAATCTTGATTTCTGAATGCCTGAAACATTTGTTGAATCGCTTGGAATCGTTCTTCTCTTTCGCCCGGTGTTGCATTACTGTTTCAAACTGCGTTTCGAAACTCCGGAGATAACTGTCGCTCATGCGCCGTGATTCCAGACTTCTAATTTCACTTCTTGCTTCCGTTTTAGTATTCGCCGCCGTTGTGCGTGCTCAAAATAAAACTGAGGATAACACCCAGGCAAAAAATCGAGCCAAACCACGCGCACGCGACCTTGGCGTCCCTTTTGACGGCACACCAGGCCCACTCAACGCCATCACCGACGTTGCCGGAGTAACCGTGGGTCACACCACGCTTATTTCCGGCGAAGGAAAACTGCAGATTGGCAAAGGCCCGGTGCGGACGGGCGTCACTGCCGTTTTACCGCGCGGGCAAGAGTCCATGAGCAATCCGGTTTTTGCCGGCTGGTTTACGGAAAATGGAAACGGGGAAATGACCGGTACAACCTGGGTGGAGGAATCCGGTTTTCTGGAAGGCCCGGTGATGATAACCAACACCCACAGCGTTGGAGTCGTGCGCGATTCTGTAATTCAGTGGCGTGTTGCTCACGGCCAGCCTGATCCCGCGGGATATTGGTGGTCGCTGCCGGTGGTAGCGGAAACGTGGGATGGCTGGCTCAATGACATTAACGGCTTTCACGTCAAACCCGCCGACGCGTTTCACGCGATAGACTCGGCGTCCTCCGGGCCAGTGACCGAAGGCAATGTCGGCGGTGGCACCGGAATGGTTTGCAATGAATTCAAAGGCGGCATCGGCACATCTTCCCGAAAGCTTGATGCAAAATTCGGCGGCTACACTGTTGGTGTGCTGGTGCAATGCAATTATGGATCGCGCCCGAATCTGCGTATTGCCGGCGTGCCGGTGGGCAAAGAAATTCCTGAGGATCGTGCCTACGCTTTCACCACTTTTAATGAACTGGATCGCGGCTCCATCATTGTCGTGGTGGCTACCGACGCTCCACTGCTCGCGCATCAGTTGAAGCGAGTCGCTCGCCGCGTCACGCTGGGCCTGGGGCGCGATGGAAGTATTTCCGGCAACGGTTCCGGCGATATTTTTATCGCGTTTTCAACGGCAAATCCCGGCGCTGCTTTCGCGGATCACGTGGCGGATTTAAAAATGCTGCCCAACGAAAAAATTGAGCCGATCTTCGCTGCTACCGTGCAAGCCACCGAAGAAGCCATCATCAACGCGATGGTCGCGGCCGAAACCATGACCGGAATCGAAAATCATAAAGTAATCGCGCTGCCGCATGATCGCCTGCGCGCAGTATTAAAAAAATACAACCGCCTGAACGAGCAATAATGTTTTTGGGCAATTTCGTGATGTTGCGGGCTTAAACGCGTCGCTCTCAAATTACTGGCACGGCCATCTTGCGAGGGGGATTAAAAAACGGCAGCGGCACGATTCTTGCCGACACCGTGTGCCGTACCGCTTCGACGGTGATCTCCATGTTCAGCGTTGTGCCTGCAGCGGAGTTCTCGCGATTCACGGAAGCCAGCGCAATCATTTTCTTAAGCGTCGGCGACCACGTCGTAGATGTAGCCTTGCCAATCACTCGCCCGCCGCGATAAACCGGAACTGCTGTGCGAGAGGCCATGCTCGGCACCTGCGGCGCCATGCCTACTTTGTCGTATAGCGATTCCACTTCATTCCAATTAATTTCCAGTCCCACCAGCGCGCGTTCCGCGCCTTTTTTCGCCTCGCGCGCCAGCGCTTCGCGTCCGACAAACGTCTCTTTCTTCAAGTCCACCAGCTTGCCCAGTCCAATTTCCACGGGAGAAAATTTCTGCGCATCGATCAGCGCTTTTTTGCTGGAAGTGTAGTCGACCTCAATCAGAATCAGGCCCGCTTCGATACGCGCGATGTCCAGCGCAATCATCCCTGCCGGATGAATATCAAACGCCTTGCCCTTGGAATTCAACTCGTCCCAAACTTTCACCGCGTCCTTCCATGGCATCCAAATTTCGAATCCCAGATCCCCGGTATATCCGGTGCGCGAAATGTCCACGGGCACGCCGGCAATTTTTCCATGCGTCACTCGAAAATATTTCAGATTGGTGATATTCGCTTCAGCTGTGGCATTCAGCAACCTTCCTGACGTAGGTCCTTGCAGCGCCAGCGCCGCGACCTGTTCGGTAATATCCTCGATCCTGACATTCAGGCCCAGCGCATTCTGCTGAAACCATCGCAAGCTGGGATCCGCGGCGGTCCAGCGGTATTCGTTTTCGGCTAGTCGCGTGATGGTGCCATCGTCGATAACTTTGCCTTCGGGATCGCACCAGCAGCAATAAATCACCTGGTCGATGGCGACCTTATTGATATCTCGCGAGATCACGCGATTTACGAATTTCGTGGCGTCTTTTCCAGCTACTTTGTATTTGTACAGCGGAGAAATATCGATCAACGCCGCGGAATTGCGAATGGCGTTGTACTCGTGCTCGTGGTGCATTTCATACACGCTGACCGTGTAGTAGCCGGACCATTCGCGGTAATTCAGGCTCTCGCACAGCGCGAGCGTTCTCTCATGAAACGCAGTACCAACCGGCACAAGCCCTCCAGTGATCGCGGCGCAGCTACGCGCTGCAAAAAACATGACGTGTTACGAACCTATCGAATTATAGGTGTTGGTTCAACACAGCCGCAAGAAGTCAGAACGCATAAATGTTTATTTCGCACCTGATTTTCACCGCGCCGACCGAATTCAATCCCGCAAACTGGCGCGAAAATCTTCCTTCCAGCTTTCAGGAAAAGCTTCAACCTGCAAGGCGCGGCGCACCACGGCGACATCACTATCGTTGTACCCTTTCGCGAGGTACAAACGAATAATCTCTGAGATCGAAACGTGGTTGGGGTCGCGCGAAACTTCCTTGATCTCATCGCCTGCGCCAACCTCGCCTTCGCGCGTCACTGCAAGATAAAAGCCCGAGCATTTGCTGGCCAGGAAACGCTTCACCATGGCGTCCGAATGAAATCTGATACCCAATTTGTAGCAAGGCAAGCGCGGCTGCGTGACCACGACTTCTGCTGAACCGATAGAAAATCGATCACCGAGGTGAGCCGCATCTTCCAGCAGCCCCTCGATTGTAAAATTCTCTCCAAAATTTCCAGGCGTCAAATCGTATCCTGACAACTCCTGCTTCCAGTACGCATAGTGCTCCACCGGATAGCAATATACGGCTTTGTACTCGCCGCCATGCACGGTGAGGTCGGCCTGCCGGTCACCATCAAGATCTAATTTGCGAAGAAAGACGCGCCCTTCAACAGGTTCTTTGAAGATTCCGGTAGTCACCGCGTGTCCGTGCCAGACAACTCCACGCGGCAACCCAACATTTATGGAAATTATTTTGCTCATGGAATGCTCACGTATGCCTGCGCCAGATCGACAGCGCTTTTGCAGTATACGCGATGAGTTATGGCGCGAACTTCAACGATGTATTTTGCCGCGCGACTTGTGCCGTATTGCCGCTGCCAGTAGAATGCCTTTTGCTTTCTTCTTACTAGTATTCACGCGCGCGTTTTACGATCGCCTCATTTGTCGATTCCTCGCGCTTGCGTGTTGATGGAGCCTTAACAAAATGACGCAGCATTACGACGTGATCGTCATTGGAGGCGGTCACAACGGACTGGTCAACGCCGCCTATCTGGCGAAGGCCGGGAAGAAAGTTCTAGTCCTCGAACGCCGCCACGTCCTGGGCGGCGCTGCGGTTACCGAGGAAATCATTCCGGGTTTTCTTTTTTCTGAATGCTCTTACGTGGTCTCCTTGTTGCGCCCCGAAATCATTCGTGAACTTGATCTACCCCGCCATGGTCTTGAAATTCTTCCGCTGGATGGCACGTTTTCGCCCATGCCGGATGGCAATCATTTGTGGCGTATGAACGATCACGCCAAATCCATTCGCGAAATCCGGCGCCACTCGCGCGTTGACGCCGAAGCGTACGACGAATTCTCGAAGATGATGACCCCGATGTGCCGCTTCGTGAAGCCCCTGCTGTCCATGGTGCCGCCCGATCCGACCACACTCAATCCGCGCGATCTGAAGCAACTGCACTTTCTGATGCAACGCTTCCGCGAATTATCTTCCGACGAGCGTTACACCCTGATTCAACTTATGACCATGAGTTCTGCGGATTTTCTGGACCAGTGGTTTGAGACAGATGTACTCAAAGCCACCATGTCTGCGTCCGGAATCATCGGCACTTTCTTGGGCATCCGTTCGCCGGGCACTGCATACGTGCTGCTGCATCACTACATGGGCGAGATTGATGGAGCGTTTCGTTCCTGGGGATTCAGCCGTGGAGGAACCGGCGCAATTTCCAACGCGATTGCCGCGGCAGCGCGGGAAGCTGGCGTCGAAATTCGTACCAAAGCTCCGGTGGGAAAAATTGTAGTGAAAGAAGGTCGCGCGGCGGGAATCGTTCTGCAATCCGGCGAAGAAATTACCGCCAACGTAATTTCCTCCAGCGTCGACCCGCATCTCACTTTTGAAAAATTCCTTGAACCGTCGGAATTACCCGCCGATTTTCTGGAAGGTGTGCGCCGCTACAAATTCCGCGGCTCATCCGGCAAGGTAAATATTGCGCTGGATGCGCTGCCCGAATTCAAATCTCTGCCCGGCGATGGAGCGCATCTGCGCGGCGCGATTTCCATTTCTCCCAGCATGGAATATATGGAGCGCGCTTACGATGACGCCAAGTACGGACACTATTCGAACCGTCCATACATCGACATGGTGATTCCAAGCTTGACCGACCCCAGCGTCGCGCCTCCAGGCAAACATGTTCTTTCCTGTTTTGTGCAATACGCGCCTTACAAACTCGCGGAAGGCACGTGGGACGATCAACGCGAGGCTTTCGGCGACAATGTGATCGACACGATCTCTGAATATGCGCCCAACATTAAAGACATTATCGTTGGACGCCAGATTCTCACTCCGCTCGATCTGGAACGCGAATTCGGTCTGACCCAGGGAAATATTTTTCAGGGCGAACTTTCGCTTGAGCAATTATTTTTTCTGCGGCCCGTTGCAGGTTGGGCTTACTATCGCACTCCGGTCGACAATCTTTATATGTGCGGTTCGGCAACTCACCCGGGCGGCGGCATCATGGGCGCCAACGGGCGCATCGCCAGCCAGGTCATTCTTAAGGAATGGAAAAAGCCCGCCGTGGCGCGCCAGACAAAAAACAGCCCAGCAAACGGCGCGCAACCTTCGACGGAACCGGTAGCATCCACCGCCGCGCGTTCTGCCAAAGAGCACTGATATGCCCATCGGACAGCGCGTAGCATTCATCGGCGGCGGTCACAATGCGCTCATCGCGGCTTTTTATCTGGCCAAGGGCGGATTCAAACCGGTGATTCTGGAGCGGCGCGAAATTGTCGGCGGCGGCGCCGTCACTGAGGAGTTTCATCCCGGTTACCGCGCCTCCACGTTAGCTCACACGCTCGGTCCGCTACGTCCTGATGTAGCCCGCGATTTAAAAGTTGAACAATTTAATTGTGAAATTCTTCGCCCCGACCCGCGCGTTTTCGCTCCCGCGCTTAATGGCGAATCACTGCTGTTCTACGACGATCACGCCAAGACCGCCGGCGGCATCGCTCGCTTGTCGGCAATTGACGCCGTGAAATATACGGAGTTTGCCGCTTCGCTGGAGAAGATTTCCAATGTTTTTGCTCAACTCTCTAGCATCACGCCACCGTCTATCGACAAACCTTCCCCGGAAGACCTCTGGAACTTGCTGAAGACTGGGCGTGGCGTTCGCGGTTTGGGCAAGCACGGCATTTTCGATTTGCTGCGCTGGGGACCGATGGCAGTCGCGGATTTTGTCGCGGAATTTTTCGAAACAGAATTGTTACGCGCCGTGATTGCGGCTCGCGGCATTTTCGGCACCGCCCTGGGACCGTGGTCGGCCGGTTCCACCGCGGTACTTCTTCTGCGCGCCGCAGCAGACGCACATCCAGTTGGGTCGGCGGCATTTTGTCGCGGTGGTCTGGGCGCGTTCACGCACGCGCTGGCAGAAGCCGCCAAGCAAGCCGGCGCGGAAATTCGCACCAACGCGGAAGTGCTGCATATCCGCATAAAAAACGGCGCGGTCGCCGGCGTGGTGCTCGCTGACGGCGATGAAATCGCCGGCGAAGCTGTCGTTTCCGGCCTCGATCCCAAGAGCACCTTTTTCAAGCTGATGGATCCGTCGCAGCTAGATCCAACTTTCGCTTTACGCATCCGCAATATTCGCGCCAACGGGACGGTGGCCAAAGTAAATTTCGCTCTTAACGATCTGCCAAATTTTCCTTCGCTTAGCGGCGCGGTCGGAGCGGATGGTTTTCGCCAGGCGCTCTCCGGCCGCATTCACATCGGCCCTGAAATCGATTATCTCGAGCGCGCATTTGACGCTTCCAAGTACGGAGAATTTTCGGAGGCCCCTTATCTCGATCTGACGATTCCGACGCTTCTCGATCCATCGCTTGCGCCCGAGGATAAACATGTGCTCTCAGCGTACGTGCAGTTTGCGCCGTACAAATTGAAGAGTGGAAACTGGGACGCGCGCCGCAACGACTTGGGCGAGAAGGTAATGAAAACCATCGCCGCGTACTCGCCAAATTTTGCTGATCTGGTGGAAGCGTCACAGGTCATCACTCCGGAGGATTTGGAGCGCGCGTACGGCTTCACCGGGGGCCAGATCTTTCATGGCGAGCTGGCACTCGATCAACTTTTCACCATGCGCCCGGTTCTGGATTGGGCGCGTTACAAAACGCCCATTCGCGGATTATTCTTGTGCGGTTCTGGAACGCACCCGGGCAATGGACTCACTGGAGCTTCCGGGGCCAACGCTGCGCGCGAAATCATTAAAGATCTGCGCTAGGCCGGCAATTTTTCTGAAGCGAGGTCGACGGCGGGATTTTGCGCTCACATCGCTAGTTAATTGGCGGCGAATAATTTTCCTACGAAAAATTAATACGGAGTGGCTAAAATGGTGCCCCTAAGGGAGATCGCCACCGATGGCTTCCGATTATTATTTGCTGAAAACAGAACCTACTGGATATTCCTTCGCCGATCTGCAGCGCGATTCAGTCACCGAATGGGACGGGGTTTCCAATCCTGTGGCGCTTAGAAATCTTCGCGAGATGAAGCCGGGAACAAATTTAATCATCTACGAGACTGGTGATGTAAAAAGTGCGGTGGGAACGGCGACGGTTGTGTCGGTAAAAAATGACAATCCCAAAAATCCCATCATCACCATCAAAGCCGGAGCGCCGATAAAACATCCCGTTTCGCTGGCGCAAATGAAAGCTGATTCGCTGTTCGAGGATTCGCCGCTGGTACGACAAGGGCGCCTTTCTGTCGTGCCACTTACATCGGTGCAATATAAAATCCTGACAAAATAAACAAATTCTTGTCGCTCACGGTGTTTTCTTTTAGATTCGCCTTATGGACCCCAGCTGGATACGCGAAGTCTGTCTTTCTTTTCCGTCCGTCACGGAACACGTGATCTGGGGCAGCGATCTGACCTTCAAGGTCGCGGGCAAGATGTTTGCTCACACGGTTCTCGAGCCGGCGCCGGTGTGGCTGTCTTTCAAAGCTTCGCCAGAAAATTTCTATGAACTGACCGAGCGTCCCGGCATTATTCGCGCGCCGTATCTCGCTCGAGCGCAATGGGTGGCCCTGGAAACGAAAGACGCGCTGTCTTCCGCGGAACTCTCTGTACTTGTACGCGACTCCTACGACATTATTGTTGCCAAGCTTCCAAAAAAGACCCGCGACTCTCTCAGTGCAACAAAGTCCCGAAGCCCCAAGCCCAGGCATTCAAAACGACGCAGGAGCCGGTGAAATATCTTCTTTTCTAAAAAGTTTAAAAATCCGCTTGACATCATACTATGTGCCGCATAGTATATGACACATCCTATGCAGCACATTGTACAGCCATGAACTCGCAAAGCTTTGACAATCTGCGCCTCGAACTTCGCCGGGGAGGTTTGGTATTGGCGGTGTTAGCGGCTCTTAACTCCGAGCAATACGGCTACACGCTGCGGAAAATCATGGCTGACCATGGCATCGAAATTGATGAAGGCACGCTGTATCCGCTGCTTCGGCGCCTGGAAAGCCAGGGGCTGCTTAAGAGCAAATGGCGCGAAGAACAGAAGCGTAACAAGCGTTTTTACCAGCTCAGCGTTGCGGGCAAACAAATCCTGGAGCAGTTGCTCAGCGAGTGGCGAAGTATGGATTCCTCAATAAATTCGATTTTGAAGGAGTATGGTCATGCAACTTCTCGAACGGTACTTGCAGGCCGTTAAATTCTGGCTGCCCAAGGAACAAAAAGAAGACATCATCGCGGAGCTGGCGGAAGACATCCACTCGGAAATTGACGAGAAGGAAGCCGAGCTCGGCCACAAGCTGAATGAGCCAGAACTTGAGGCCATTCTTAAACAGCGTGGCCGGCCGATATTGGTGGCCAACCGCTATTTGCCTCAGGAACATTTGATCGGGCCAGAGCTGTTTCCCATTTATCGCTTGGTCCTAAAAATTGTCATGTTGTGTTATGTGGTGCCTTGGACAGCGACATGGATCTTTTTGCTAATTTTCAATTCCGGGTTTGGCGCGAAATTCGGTGGTCATTCTGGGATCGAAGTATTCGGATCACTGTGGGCCTCGCTGTGGAGCACTGCCTTTCTGGCGGCCGCTACGGTGACACTGGTCTTCGCCATACTTGAGCGGGTACAGCGTAAGTCCCATTTTCTGGAAGAATGGAACCCGCGCAAACTTCCGCCCGTGAACAATCCGAATTTGATTCCACGATTCAATTCGCTCGTGGAGTTGGCTGCCAACATGATCTTTTGCGTTTGGTGGACAGCACGTATGTCTTCAAATGTGGTGCTGAACCAGGTGAACTTGCGTATTTCGCTGGCTCCCGCGTGGCGTTATTTCTTCTGGGGATTTTTACTCATCGCATTCGCTAACATCGCGCTTGCTGTTGCCAACCTCGTGCGCCCCTACTGGACCGCCCGCCGCGCCACGTTTCGCCTTGTTAGTGACATTGCGGGTTCCGTATTTTTCTGCCAGCTTTTGAAGGCCAATATCCTGGCCGGATTTTCTGGCGCAAATATAGCAGCGGCGAAAGCCGTTCAACTGACTGCCTTGATCAATCTCTGGGCGGCGAAAATGTTTCCGGTGGCCGTCATCCTCGGCGTGGTGATTGCCGTCGTTAATATTGTCCGCATCATTCGCGTCGCCGCGCCGCAAGCGCACATTTCTGGAAAAAGTGCCGCGATGGCGTGAGATTTAGTGTTGCTCGCGAGTCGCTGCGCTCCGTCTGATCTTCGGATCAAAAAAATGGGATAACCGACCTGCTGATTTTTCTTGTTTGAATGCGGAAACCGGATAGAACGGCACACACGATTAGGCTCAAATTGGACCAGAACAAAATTTGACTGGTCCGCTGGAGTTTTCAAAACCAGCAATCGAGGAGCGATCGTGATGCCAAATAAAATTGTTGCCATTTCTACAGAAGTCGCCGACGCAGTACGACAGACCATGCGCGCGCCGGGCTATGGATTTCCAGCGCAAAAGGAGTTGGCAACCGACGCAGCGCCATGCCGTCATTGCCTGCGCCTGATTACTCCGGAAGTTGACGAGGCCATTCTATTCACCTATGACCGATTCACGGGCGTGGAAGAATTGCCGCAGCCTGGGCCGATTTACGTGCACGCAAAAGAATGTTCCCGGTACGATGAGCGGGCTGGTTTTCCGGAAGAACTTCGCGGAAGCGCGCGCACGCTCGAGGCTTATGCGCGGGGCCGGCGCTTCATCACACAAGAATATGTTGCTGATGGGGCATTCGAGACCGCGATCGCGCGACTGTTTGCAAACCGCGAGGTCGATTATTTACAAGTGCACAGCACTACGGCCGGCTGCTTCACATTTCGCATCGACGGGACGGGCGATAGATGAACCGGCCCTCGCAAAAATAATTCATAGGGCAGAGAATGGTGATCGATTAGGTGTGCCAATAGAAAATGCGCCCGATTTATGAATCAATGCGGGCGCATTCTCCAACTACTTAAGTTGCTACCGAATTCGGTAAAAAAACGTCGAGCTAAGAGTTAGTTATGGCCGCCTGCGGATTTGGCCATTTTTTCTTGCCATTCCTTGGCACGCCGTTCCATCTCTGCTGGCGCGACATCTTCCACGTGTTGTGCCATACCCCAATGATGACCAAAGGGATCGGCCAGTTTGCCATAACGATCGCCCCAGAATTGATTCTGCAGCGGCATGGTGACCTTACAACCCGCGGAAACGGCTTTGTTAAAGGCGGTGTCCACATCTTCGGTGTAGATGAACAGATAGCTGGATGGCGCCGATTTTGAATTCGGGTCAGGCGCGGATGCCATGGGCGGATATTCATCGTTTAACATGAACTTTGAATCGCCGATTTGCATTTCAGCGTGCCCAATCTTTCCGTCTGGCCCCTCCATGCGGCTGAGTTCCTTTGCTCCCAAGGCATTCTTGTAAAAATCGATAGCCTTGGCGGCATCTCTGCAAGTTATTGCGGGAGTAATAGTGTGGAAGTCTTCAGGAATTGGACGAACTTTATTGGCCATAAATCCTCCTTAAATTACTTCTAACGGTTGGCGCCGCAACATCGGAAAACGGCGCGTCTGCTGGTAATACCGAACTACACCGTCGAAGTCAACCATCAAGAATTGAGAACCGAGGAAGCGAAATATCCGGTTGGCAAATGCGGGGTTCGCGCAATTTGTTAGATCGAATTCAGGTGCGCCGCTATTTTGGAGAGACCTTTTTCAATCTGGAAAGGAATTCAAATTCCGCCGGATGCATTCTTTCTTTCGCGGCTTCGTACGTGAAGAAATCCGCTCGATCGATTTCTGGGAAGGTCGCCATCCTTTTGGATTTTGGCGGCCATTCCATTTCAAATGTATTGCTTTTCAAAGAAGCAGGATCGCAATCGCCGGCGAACGCCCAGGCATGCACGGTTTTTCCACTTTTATGCTTCACGCTGCTGAGAGGTATGAAATCACCACGCGGAACGATTCCGGTCTCTTCCTGAAACTCGCGTTTGGCCGCATCGACCAATTCTTCGCCGGGATTTATTTCTCCCTTGGGGACAAACCAGGCGCCGGCATCTTTATTTTTCCAAAAAGGCCCGCCGAGATGTACCAGCAGCACTTCTGTCTGGCCATTTCGTTCCCGGTACATGAGCAAACCCGCGCTGATTTTGGCCATCTGGCTTCTCTGAGTGACTAATAACAATTATCGCGATGAGCGTGCCCAAGTATAATCACGTTAGCGCCAGCCTTAGTTGGTGTTCACGATTCCATCTTATTCAACTATGTCCGAACCAGCCATGGTAGTTCGTAATATTTCAGATACGGCGCGATGGGCTGCGGTGTTTCGTGCCAACGAAACAGTTCGTCCCGATGCGCTTTTTCGTGATCCCTACGCCGCGCGTCTAGCGGGGACGCTCGGCGTAGATATCGCCAACACGCTGCTACACGGAAATAGTTACGCGTGGGCATGGGTAGCCCGCACCTATCTCTTCGATCAATTTATTCTTCGCGAAATCGAGCAGGGCGCGGATATGGTAGTCAACCTGGCGGCTGGCCTGGATGCGCGCCCCTATCGCATGAAGTTACCGAGCGCGCTGCAATGGGTCGAAATCGATTTGCCGGAAATCCTCGCGTATAAAGAAGGAATTCTCGCCGGTGAAAAACCAAGCTGCGCGCTTGAACGCGTTCGGCTGGATCTTTCCGATGTTGAGGCTCGCAAGCCGGTGTTTGCCGAACTTGCCGGGCGAGCCAAAAAAATTTTGATGCTCACCGAGGGATTGCTAATTTATCTGGAGCCCAGTCAAGTAGCGATGCTGGCGGAGGATCTTGCCGCAAATCCACAATTTCAGCGTTGGATTCTGGACATACATTCGCCGGGACTGCTGCGCATGATGCAGCGCACCACCGGAAAACAACTTAGCGAAGTTGGCGCGCCATTCAAATTTGGGCCCGCGGAAGGTCCGCAGTTTTTGGAGCCCTACGGCTGGCGAGCCGTTGAGGTGCACGGTCTGCTAAAGACCGCCGCGCGTTTTAAGCGTCCGCCATTTGGTTTGCGTTTGCTTTCTCACCTGCCAGAAAAAAAAGGGGCCCAGGGTTCACGGCCGTGGTCCGGGGTTTGTCTATTTGGGCGAACCGATCAGCTACGACAAAATGACCACGCAGTTTGAATTTGTTCATCTAAACGTCACGGATCGAAGCGTGGTCAGCGAAAGCTGCAAGCGATAAACTCGCTTCACAATTTATAGGGTGAAAAGAGGGGAGGGTATTTTGCCCTCCCTTTTTTTGTCATGCCGTTTACATGGCGCTTTTGTGACGATTGCCAATGGCGGAACTCGCTGTTAGAAATATTTGCGAGGTACGCCGATGACTTACGACTTTCTGGTGGAAACCTACGAAACGGAACGGGTCAAAATTGTCAGCACCTGGAGCGAATTCCGCGATGAAGATATGCAACGCCGGCAGCGCGAAGGCGATGCTCGCGGCCGCAGCGTACGGGAACAGATGGTGCATCAATGCGTGAGCGAAGACTTATGGTTCCGCAACATGCTGGGCATTGATGTGAGTGCTTTACCGCTGCCACACACAGAGACGCGAATGGAATTCATGAAACGCTATGCGGAAGACAGTGAAAAACGACTCGCTGCGTTGCGCACGAAAGACGAATCGTGGTGGTCTGGGGAGACCCAATTCTTCGACGTGCGACGCTCGCGCGCGTGGGTGACGACGCGCCGAATTGCGCACAGCGCTCATCATCGCGGGCAACAAACAGCGATGCTAAGAATGTTTGGCTACGCGCTGCATAGCAACTATGGACCGACGGCGGATACCGGCGGGCTGATGCAAAATCACGCGCCGACAATTTACGCCTATCAAAGTCTTGCGGCGTTATTCGCGGGAGAGTCATCCGGTGGCAAAAAGTCTTTGTTGCCGCCTCCAGGCGACAAACCTGTCACCGAGCGGCCGGAGAAAAGATAATTCCAGCGCCGAAAATCAAATCGGTTTGGTCTCGCGATTTGGCCTCGCCACGGGAGCGCGCCGCGGGTATTTATTTCTGGCGGTTTATTCCGGCTTTGCTATTACTCCGCAGGCGATGCGCGGAGGAGCGGCAGCCGCGGAGGTATCGGTAACAGCGTGAATGACGATGGCCGTTCCGCCGTTGCTGAACACAGAGTTGTCGCCGCTTCCCAGAGTTACGTTGGGAGCCACGACGCTAACATGGGCGGTGCGATCCGGGGCGACTATCAACGAAAAATCCGGGATGTCACCGGCTGGTGCGCCGCCGTGTTGATTGCCGTGCGCACCGCCGAAGTGTGGACCCGCGGATTTGAAATCGGGTGCGTCGCATTTGGCTACTTGATGAATATGAATGGAATGCTGGCCGGGCGGCAAATCCTTAATGTCGAGTTTGATTTTTACACCTTGCGGTGCGGATGTAAGCGTCGCGGTGCCGATGCTCTGGCCTTCTGAGTTTTTTATATCTACGGAAACTGGCTTGGACTGGCAACGGGCTTGTGGTGCGATGAATGCTGCTGCGGCGAGAAATGACGCTGCCGTCAACCAAAGGATTTTCATTTCGTCTCCTCCAAGTGTGGCGCCTCTACTGCTAATCAGGATTTATTCGTTCAGCATTCGACCGAGGTTCACGTAATTTTGTAGCCCAGAGCTCTGCGTACTCGCGACGCGAGCCGGCCGTCGATGCATTTATTGGTTGGGATTCTAACAGCACCGGGGTTTTAGTAGTACTGGAGAACTTAGTTGAATGAACATTCAAGTGGCCCGCTAGCGAGTGTTAAGTGCCACCGAGCGACGCGAAAGATTCGCGGCAAGTCGCTGGAGCGCACTTACGGATATCAAGATCATAACATAATTATATAATTATCGAGTATCGCTAACGAAAATCTGGCGTTCGAATCCGTCGGTCGGGCTGATGCAGGTCGAGCGGACCGCAAATGATATGGGCTGAGTTAGTCGGGGCGGTAGAGAGTGGGGAATTCTTTTTGCAGGCGTTGCAGTTTGGGAAGATCGTTGAAGACGATGTAGGGGTTGCCGGGATTTTTCTTCAAGAAGTCCTGATGGTAGTCCTCGGCGGGGTAGAAGGCTTCGAAGGGCACAACCTTGGTAACGATGGGACGCGAATAGACGGCGGCGGAATTCAGTTGGGCGATGTACTCATCGGCTATGCGTTTCTGTTGGTCATTCGAATAAAAGATGGCCGAGCGATATTGGGAACCGGTGTCTGGACCCTGACGATTTAGCTGCGTGGGATCGTGAGCCACTGAGAAATACACCATTAATAGCTGGCCGTACGTGATTTGCGAAGGGTCGTAAGTGACCTGGACGGATTCGGCGTGCCCGGTTACACCGATGCTAACCACTTCGTATGACGGCGATTTCACGCGGCCGCCAGTGTAGCCGGAAGTGGCGGACTTCACGCCTTTGACGTGCTCAAAAACGGCTTGCACGCCCCAAAAACAACCACCAGCGAAGACAGCGGATTCAGACGCGGAGGTACTTGCAAGCGGAGCGTCGGTTGTGGGCTTGGGGAATAGCGAGGCGCTGGGCGTTTCGGCGGGGCGTGCGCCGAGAGCGCGAATGGCGGTCCAACCGAAAAACACTACGATTGCAGCGATTGCCAGCAACTTGCCGAGGTACGGTCTTTCCATGATGGCGGGGCCTTTCTTGAATCTTTACGATAAACCTTGATGATTGGATGCGCGAAGCCGAATAAAGGGAAGACGCGGTGAGCGAGGCGCGGCAAGCAAAAAGATTGGGTTGCGTCCACCTCTTAATTTAACTTTTAAGCGTTGCTTGCCTTTCAAACTGGCTTTGATTGTGACAGGCAAGATTAGATACTGGTGAGCGAATGGAACCTGAGGGAATATGGTGGCATGATCAGAGTTTGACTTTTGGAGGTGGCGATATGAAAAGTAAGGTCGCAGTAAGTTTCCGGCTGAGTAAGAGAGCGCGATGCATTTGGCGGCTTGCGGTGGCAGTGGGTTTGCTGGTGGGACTGATCGTGGTACCTGGCCTGCGCGCGCAGGTGACGAGTGGCAAGAAGCCGGAGCTTCCGCCACCGTTTGCGTCCAAGTCGGCTACGAATCCGGCGGAAGAAGGGAAGCCGCCGCAGGGATTTCTGCCCACCGTACCGGCGGGCTTCAAAATAAATATTTTCGCGGCGGATTTCAAAGGGCCGCGATGGATGGTGATCGCGCCGAACGGCGATATATTTCTTGCGGACACGGCTGGAGGCAAAGTGGTGGTGCTGCGCGATCCGCAGCATACCGGCAGCGCGCAGCAAAATGAAGTGTTTATAAGCGGGGTGCGCGAGCCATATGGGATCGTTTTCCATGACGACTATGTGTACGTAGGCGATACGGATGCGTTGCTGCGCTTCAAATACGACCCGAAGACTTCCAAGCGGCAGGGCGAAGCGGAGCATTTGATGGATTTTCCGACTGGCGGGCACTCCACGCGCTCGCTAGCGCTGACACCCGATGGAAAGCATTTGTTAATTGGCATTGGATCCTCGTCGAACATAAATATTGAACACGACACGCGCCGCGCGGCAATTACGATTTGCGACCTGGATGGCAAGAATGCGCGCCTATACGCTACGGGAATCCGCAATCCGACCGGGATTGCTCTCGAGCCCAAAACGGGAATCCTGTGGACGAGTGTGAATGAGCGCGACGGCCTGGGAAACGATCTGCCGCCTGATTATTTTACGTCGGTAAAGGATGGCGGATTTTACGGTTGGCCGTATAGCTACATCGGGGACAACATAGACCCGCGGGTGAAGCCGCAAAGGCCGGAGTTGACCTCGAACGCCATCGTTCCGGACGTGTTGCTGGGCGCGCACCGGGCGCCTCTGCAGTTTGCATTTTATACGGGAGACCAGTTTCCGCTTAATTATCGCGGCGGAGCGTTTGTGGCCGAGCACGGCTCGTGGAACCGTTCGCCGCGCGCAGGGTACCAAGTGGTGTTTGTGCCCTTTAAAGACGGAAAGCCGAGCGGCGATCCGACGCCATTTATGACCGGACTGGTGCCGGACCCGACGAAGAGCGAAGTATATGGACGGCCGGTGGGAGTGGCGGTGACGACAGACGGGTCGTTGCTGGTGTCCGACGATATGGCGGGGACGGTTTACCGGATTTCAGTGGCAAAATAATTCGCGCTGAATATTTCCGACTGGTCTGTAGCGATTTTGGCGCTGGGCGTTTTGGTGCTGTGCGTTAGTTGACTACCAGCGTCAGTTGAATCAGCGGCATTTGCAGCGCTTTGCCTGAAGCGTTGGTGGCAGTTGGGGTGATGACCAGAGTGGAAGTGCCGCTGGGCGTCACTAAGGAAGTTTTCTGGGCTGTCGGAGTGGTTGTCGACCCGCCTCCGCAGCCATCGGCTGCGAATATCAGAGAAGCGAAAATCAGTAGTGTCGCGGCAGCGTAAGTCATTTTCCACCGCGACGCGTGGGGACTGGGGGCTACAGGCGGCACGTCTCCCCCGCGATACCAACGCAAAACCAAAATAAAGAACAACGTGAAGAGTGCAACGGTGAACGCGCCGGGTGAGGCGGGTGTGCGCGGCGATCTGCGCGATGTGATTCTTGGAGCGAGCATTGCGCTGCCGCTGGTAGCGACGGTAACGGTGAATGCTGCGGCGCGCCGACGTTGAGAACTACGGTGGCGGGAGCCTGGCAGGTCGCGCCCAGCGGGGCTCCGGTGCAGGTGAAGGAGATGGTTCCGTTGTAGTCGAGGCCAGGCGTGAGTTGCAACGCGTAGGTGGCGGACTGGCCTGCGGAGACGGTGGCGGAGAGCGCGGTGGAAGCGCTAGTGATCGAAAAGGCCGGGGCAGCGTTCGCGAAAATGTTTAGGACCTGGGGCGAATTGGGCGCGTCGTCGGTGACGCTAAGAGTTTCGCTTCGCGGCCCGGAAAAGATGGGGGAAAACGTAATGCTGACGGTGCAGCTGGTGTTCGGAGCGATGGTGGCGGTGGTGCAGGAGGTTAGAGAATTGGTGAAGTCGGCGGGGCTGTTGCCTCCGGCGGAAATATTTGAGACGTGCATGGAGGTCGTCCCCGTGTTGGTGATAGCCACAGTGACGGGAGTACTGGCGAGGCCCTGCGTGGTGATTGGGAAGGTTACGGAAGTGGGGAGAAATTTAAGCGCCGGGCCACTGGGGGGCGAGTTTATTCCGGTGCCAATAAGAGCTACGGACTGAGGATTACCGGAGGCATTGTCGGTGAAGATTAGTGCGGCTTGACGAACGCCGACGGCAGAAGGTGTGAAGATTTCGCTCACAATGCACGAAGTGTTGGGTAGCAGCGGCATGCCGATGCAGGTGGTGGAAGGGGCGCTGAAATCGGTGGGATTGCTACCGCCGAGTATGACGGCGGTAATACTCGCAGGCGCGTTTCCCGAATTGCTCACGGTGACGACGGGCTGCGTCGAGCCCGCCGCGACGCTAAAGGCGATGGGCAGACCGAAGACCGGAGCGGTGAAGGGCGAACCACTGACTTCATTGAAATACCCGGTGGAGAGATCGACGGAGTAGACGCGAACCTGGTTGGGAGCGGTGCTCTGGTAGACGAACGAACTGGCCGGTGGGATCGGCGACGAAGTTGGCGATGGAAGTGAAGCCGGGAAGGGGCGAACTGGGCGCTTCAGTAAGCGACTACGTGGTGGTGTCGACGATGTAGATGTGCACCACGCTGTTGGGTCCAGCGGCGAGCGTAACGTAAATGAAATGTTGGCCCGGGCCGACAAAAATTTCGTCGGGAAAAACTGTGGGGCCCATCGTCCAATCCCTTTTATCAACAGGACGGCGACCTGCTCACCTACACCATCGATCCACTCACCGGTCTTCTCGGTGATCAAACTGGCTCCGCTGGTTCGTCCAGCCGTGGCCTGTCATTCGGCGCCGACCCTTTGGGTCGTTTTGTAGTCACTGGTCAGGGCGAATCCTTGGGAACACTGGAAGTCACGGAGGGATTTGGTCCCAGGTAGACGTAAAACATACCGGTAGCCGGATTTGCCGCGGCGCCGACAGGTGTGGAAACCAATTCGAGAAAGGAGCCGGAGACGGGGACAAGGGCTCCGGCGGCAGCGTTGATCTGAAAAGACTCGACGCTGCTTTCACCGGGTTTTAGCCCGATGGAATTGACGACTGCTAGATACGTGCCGGTTGGCTCGGTGGCGATCAGAGTTGGGCTGTTGGTGTTCGTTGAAGCGAAAGGCGACCCGGGAACTTCGGTGTAAGACCCGGTGACAGAATCGACCTGATACATATGAATGCTGCTATTGCCGGCTGCGAAGAGGAAGCGGCCTTTGGCATCGAGGACCGCGGGAAAGCCAAGGATCGCAACGGGTGACGCGGATGTTGGCGCAAGCACGCCGGTGGCGTCGTCGCGGGTGGCGATGGCTCCGCCGGTGGTGTAGACGAAGGGCTGTTGAAGCTGGGCGTTGGCTGAACCGGCCAATGCCAGCAGGACGGTGAGCCACAGATAGATATGGCCGGCGATCGAGCTCGGGGAGGCACGCGGAGACAGACCACGAGTGGCGCGCTAGCGGAAGGGCCGGGTAGACATTTTTGTTTTCTGGTCGCAAACCGGGGGCGCGTGGAGAGGACACGATAGAGGCTATTTATATTTACGGCAACTATATATTACTAAGTAGTACAAGAAGCTGTAGAAAAGCTGCGAACCGTACGCTGTAAGCTTTCTGAACATGGTCAGTCTGGCACGGGATTTTTTGAACATTGACGGGGCATTTTTGGGTATGTACACTTGTTATGTACAAAACGTACGTCTAGGATGTACCGAGGCACTGGTATGAGCGTAAAAGCACTAATTCGGCCGGAGCGCAAGACAGTGAATAGGTCGGAGCTTCGGCAAAAGCAAAGGGAAACATTGCGGATGGCTCGCGGCAATCAGGTAGTGCTGATTTCGGCCAACGACGAAGAAGACGAAAAGCTTTTGCTAGACAAGAAATACTTTGATGAAATCGTGAAGCAGCTGCGAGCGGTAATCGAAACGCTGGAAATTATCAGCGATCGGAAGCTTTTTAATCAGATATTGGGTGCTTCCGGAAGCTTGGAAGAGAACACCCGGCTGGGAAGGCTGCATTCTTTTGAGGAGGCATTCGGGGGGAAGTGATTTTGTACTGCTCTAAATTTACCGACGACGCTCTGGACGACGTAAAGAAGCTCCCCAAAAATGTTCGCAATGTTCTTAAGAAAGAGTTTGAAAAGAAAATACATGTCGACCCATTCAGCTGTTCAGAGGAGTTGTCGGGGATTCTTGGGGACTATCGCAGCTTTCACTACGGCAACTATCGTGTCGTGTATAGAATATTTAAAGACATTAGAGTCGTGTCGGTGGTCGGGGTAGGAAAGAAAAATAAGGATCACCGCACGGACTTATACAAGCGGCTAGAAGACCTTGCCAAGAGAGGCCGATTAGCCGATGTTGTGTTAGAAACGTACAGGAGAATTTCTTCGGACAAGTAAGGTGCTTGTCACGGTAGCTTCATTTTTGTTGCAAGGTGCTCTAAAACTTATGGAAACCGCAAAACTTGAATGGCAAAAGGGTCAGGGCAGTACAAATGAAAATGCGGTCATGAGGTTGAAGGGAAAACTGAGCCTCGAGACTGTGAATTCCTTTCTTCCGGCCATGAGGCAAGAGCCTGCAAAGCACCTGGTGCTGGATATGAACGGCGTGACGTTCATGGATTCATCGGGAGTGGGCGCGTTGGTTTCGATATTTGTGACCCGGAAGCACGCGGGAAAAACGTTGGCGCTGGCGAATTTGACGAAGCAAGTGATTGCGGTGCTGCAAGTGTCAGGGCTTCTAAAACTGATCCCTGTCCAACCGACGGTGGAAGCGGCGGGCAGCGCGAGCCAGTAGGTTAGCTAGCTGGGCGTCCAGGTGGGATGACTGGTGAATAGCCCATCGACGAGGCCGATGTGGTAGCAGATAAATAGGCCGAAAGCCAGACTCACCAAGCCGGAAGAGGTGACCAGGCCGCGATTGAGCCACGCGAATTTGTAGCCTGCGAAGGAAAAAGGCAGGGCGATGGCGGCGGTGATGAGCATCATGCCCGCTATTGTTCCCACACCAAAAACCAACAAATAGAGGACGGCCCAGCGGGGATTGCGAATGGTGCTTAGCACCAGCAGGGCCACGGCGGCGGAGCCTGCCAGGCCGTGGACAATGCCGACAAACAACGGTCGCAGGGTATGGAACACGCCAAGGCGCGCAAACGGGGCACGAAGGCGGGCTGGCGGAGGCACGCTTTCGCCTTGATGCTCTCCTTCGGGGCCGTGCGAATGCCAGTGCAGATGCAGGTGCGAATTGTGTTCGTGAAGATGCGCATGGTCACCGGTCACTTTGGGATGTGACGGCGAAAATTTTTGCGTAAGCCAGTGCATGGCGCCGGTAAGGTTCAAAATGCCGAGCAGAACCAGCATCAAGCCTACGGAAAATTCCATGGTCAGGCCCACGCGGGCCGGAATGGCCATGTCGAACAGAATTATGCCTGCACCTACGGCAACGATAGTGATGGCGTGGCCGCAGCCCCAGAGAATGCCGATTAGCGCGGCTTTCAAAATGGAGCGCTCGCGGCTGACGATGGTGGACACCGCGATCACATGGTCGGGATCGGTGGCGTGGCGCATGCCAAGCAGGAAGCCGATAGTAAGAATGGCGAGGCCGCTAGTCATGAGTGCTGCTCATTAAATAAATCGCAACTTGCGGCGAGGAGCATAGTTCCCAAATGCGCGCCGGTACAAGGTGCAACGTCAAGAATAACTCAGATGCGCGAAAAGTCGCGGCATCTGCAGTATCGCGAACGGGCCAGCGATCACCATTGGATTGAGGGAGGCGGCATTTAAGATCAGAGGCAACATACCTTACTATTAAACGAAGTAGAGCGTTGACCAGACGACATGCTTTTGACCATTTCCTATCAAGGTGACCAATCGACCGATCTAGGTTACCTCTTGCATAAGAGTCCGTTCCGCATGCATACGCTCGAGCAGGTGTTCGGGCAGAGTCACGTCTTTTATCCTGAGGTTCATGCGGAGCGCACTACTGCGGTCCTCGCGCTAAATATTGATGCCATCGGTCTAGTTAGAGACCGGCATGGTCCCAGCGGGGAAGCTCACCAGTTCGAAGAGTACGTCAGCGACCGTCCATATGCGGCGTCCTCGATTTTAAGCGTGGCAATCGCACGCACGTTTGGCACGGCACTAATCGGAAGAAGCAAAGAACGGCAAGAATTGGCGGACCAGGCGCTGGCGCTGGAAGCGCGAATTGCGGCTGTGCCGTGCCGGGGTTCGGCCGACGGAAGTACTCTCCTCGGATTTTTGCCGGGGACTAATTTCCGATGAGGAGAACAATCAGGCTGCCACGAAAGACGCGTTTGAGGTTCTCCATTTCTGGAGCGAGACGGATTTCGCCGGGTGCACGTCCTGCATTCGCCGGAAGAAGTTGAAGCCGCGGAGATTGTCAGGGAACCGCTTTGGAACAACCTCAAGACCGAGCACGGGCCCTTCGACATCATCGGCGACGTGCACGGCTGCTTCGACGAACTCGTCGATCTCCTGACGCAACTCGGCTACTCCATCGCGGAACGAAGCGGCAGCCAGCGCGCATTTGGCTACACGGTGAAGCCGCCGACGGGACGGAAGGCTGTCGTTCTCGGCGACCTTGTGGATCGCGGACCCAAAATTCCAAGCGTGCTTCCTGGTTATAAGCATGGTTGAAGACGGAGTGGCGTTGTGCGTGCCCGGCAACCACGACATGAAGTTGCTACGAAAATTTCGCGGGCGAGACGTCCAGAATTACCCACGGGCTGGCAAACTCACTTGAACAACTGGGTACAAGTCCGAGGCCGTTCCAAGAAGATGTTGCGAAATTCATCGACGGATTGATCAGTCACTATGTTTTGGACGAAGGCAAGCTGGTGGTTGCTCACGCGGGTATGAACGAGGAGATGCAGGGGCGCGGCTCGGGAAAAGTGCGCGAGTTTGCTTTGTTCGGTGAAACCACCGGCGAGACGGACGAATTTGGTCTACCCGTGCGCTACAACTGGGCTGCAGAGTATCGCGGTAAAGCGACGGTAGTGTACGGGCATACTCCCGTTCCGCGCGCGGAGTGGCTTAACCGCACGATTAAACATCGATACCGGATGTGTATTCGGTGGCAGCCTGACAGCACTCCGTTACCCTGAGAAAGAAATTCTCTCCGTGACGGCGCGCGCGCCCTACGCTCAGTCAGTGAAGCCGCTGAGGCCGGATGCGGAGACGGCACCCGCACTTACCTCTCAGCAAGTACACGACGATTTGCTCGACATCGAGGATGTGTTGGGCAAACACATTATTACCACCAGGCTGCATCACAATGTGACCATTCGTGAAGAGAATGGCTCCGCGGCTCTTGAAGTGATGAGCCGATTCGCGGCGAATCCAAAATGGCTCATTTATCTTCCTCCGACGATGTCTCCGACGGAGACGAGTTCACAGCCGGGGCTGCTTGAACATCCCACAGAAGCCTTTGATTATTTCAGGCACGAACGCGTTCCGCGCGTCGTTTGCGAGGAGAAGGATATGGGCTCGCGAGCGGTGGTGATCCTATGCCGGGAAGGGGACGCGGCTCGACGCCATTTTGGCGTTGTGGAGGAAGGTTTTGGAATTTGTTACGCACGCACCGGACGACGATTTTTTGACGATCAAAATATTGAAGCGGAATTCCTAGAAAGAGTTCGCGGCGCTCTGGATGGCGCGGGATTCTGGAAACAATTCGAGACGGATTGGGTATGCCTGGGCGGAATTAATGCCGTGGTCGGCTAAGGCACAAGAACTATTACGACAGCAGTACGCCGCAGTCGGGGCGGCCGCACAGGTGTCGCTGACGGAAACAGTGTCCGCACTGCAGCGTGCTGCGTCGCGTGACGGAGCTACGGCGTCCCTTCTCGCACACTACCGCCAGCGCCTGGAGGCGGTGAATCACTACATCGAGTCGTACAGGCGCTATTGTTGGCCGGTTCATTCTGTCGATGATTTGAAGCTTGCGCCATTTCATATTCTGGCCACGGAAGGCCAAGTTCACGTCTCGCGCGACCATATTTGGCATATGGAAAAAATCGCGGAGATTTGTCGCGCGAGTGATGGCTTGCTAGTGGCCACGCCTCACAGAGAGGTGGACCTGACTGATGCGGCTAGTAAGGACGACACAACGGAATGGTGGAAAGAATTAACCGGGCGAGGCGGTGAAGGGATGGTTTTGAAGCCCATCGATTTCGTCGCGCGCGGACGCCGAGGACTGGTTCAACCGGCCATTAAGTGTCGCGGACCCGAATATTTGAGAATCATCTACGGGCCGGAATATCTGCTGCCGGAAAATCTGGAGCGCTTACGGAGCCGCTCAGTATCGAGAAAACGCTCGCTGGCATTGCGAGAATTCGCCCTGGGTATCGAAGCGCTGGAACGATTTGTTCGACGTGAACCGCTGCGACGTGTTCACGAATGCGTGTTCGGAGTGCTGGCGCTCGAGAGCGAGCCGGTGGATCCTCGTCTCTGACAATTCTGAAAACATTTACGCTATTCGGGGGAGTGGCCGTCGCGGAGGATGCGCATTAGCTCGGCCGCGGCGTGGGGGAGGCGGGCGCCGCGGCGGCCTACCAGGTAGACGTGGCGGGGAATGTTGAGCTGCTTTACTTTTACTTCTTTCATCCAGCCGTGTTCGATTTCCCATTGCACGCACATGCGCGGCACGATGGCTACGCCCATGCCCATTTGCACGAAGCGCTTGATGCTTTCGATGGTGGGCATCTCGATGGGCATGTTGAGTTCGGTGTGGTTGCGGGCGAAAAGCTCAATGACGCGGCGGCGAAAGGGGGATTCGACGATGTGGGCGATGAACACTTCGCTGCCAAGGTCGGCGATGTCGACTTCGCGCTTGCGGGCGAGAGGATGTTTAGGAGGAACGACCAGGCTCAGCTCGTCTTTCAGGATTTCCGTGGCTTGCAATTGCGGATCGCGCGGAACGTAGGAGACGGCGCCGAGGTCCAGCCGATAGTTCAGGACTTCATGAGGAATATCGCGGGAAAACATGCGATGCACACGAACTTGGACGCCGGGATGTTTTTCGCGAAAGATGGCCAGCGCGGGGAGGAGCGCGTGGATGGAGCTTTCGTTGACGCCGAGGGAGAGTTCGCCGCGCTCCAGGCCTTCGAGCTCGGTGAGTCCTTTTTTGACTTCGTCGCGCAGGTTGATGAGGCGCTCGGCGTAGTCCTTTAATAAAGTGCCTGCATCGGTCATGCGTACCGGGCGGGAGCCGCGGACGAACAGCGGCTGCCCGAGGCCGTCTTCGAGTTTGCGGATGGCCAGGCTGACCGCGGGTTGAGTGCGGTAAAGGCGCTCGGCGGCACGCGAGAAGCTGCCTTCTTTGGCAACAGTCAGAAAAACTTGTAGCTCGCCCAAATCCACTGGAAACCTCGAAAAGCAGTATAAGCCCTGATTATCAAAAGCAGAATAAAGATAAATTTGACTAGCGGCTGGCCAGATGCGTTACTTATGCATGGGAGTGTCTATGGACGTAGTGCGGATATTCGATACCACGTTGCGCGACGGTGAGCAGTCGCCGGGATTCTCCATGAATACGGCGGAGAAAATCCGCATGGCGCACCAGTTGGCGACGTTGGGCGTGGACGTAATTGAGGCTGGATTTCCAATTTCCTCGCGCGGCGATCTGGAAGCGGTGCGCAAAGTGGCGCAGGAAGTTCGCACCGTGCCGATTGCGGCGCTGGCGCGCGCGCGCAAAGATGATGTGAATGCCGCGATTGAGGCGCTGGAACCGGCGGCGGCTCCGCGGTTGCACATTTTCCTGGCTACTTCAGATTTGCATCTACGCGTGAAGTTGCACATGACCCGCGAGCAGGCGCTTGAGGCCATTGCCGCGATGGTCAAGCTGGGGCGGAACAGCGTCGGAGAAGTGGAATTTTCCGCGGAAGACGCGGGGCGCACGGACATCGACTTTTTGTGCGAAGTTTGCCGCGTGGCGGCGGAAGCCGGCGCGACGGTTTTGAATTTGCCGGACACTGTGGGATACGCGATGCCGGAAGAATATGGCGAGATGTTTCGTAAGGTGCGGGCGTGCCTTGGCGACGCGCAAGGCATTACGCTGAGCGCGCATTGCCATGATGATCTGGGAATGGCGGTAGCCAATTCGCTGGCCGCGGTACGCGCGGGCGTGCGGCAGATTGAATGCACGATTAATGGCATTGGTGAACGCGCGGGGAATGCGGCGCTGGAAGAAATCGCGGTGGCGCTGGCGGTGCGCAAGGAAAGTTTTGGCGTGACGACTAACATTCGGTTGGAACATTTATTTCCGTCGAGCCGCATGCTGACGGAAATTACCGGCGCGCTGGTGGCGCCAAACAAAGCGGTGGTGGGCGCAAATGCTTTTGCGCATGAAGCGGGGATTCATCAGGACGGCATCATCAAGAATCCGCTGACGTATGAAATCATGTCGCCGGAATCGGTGGGCGTGCCTTCGCGGCTGATGGTGCTTGGGAAGCATTCTGGACGAAACGCTTTGCGCATGAGCTTGCGCGATTTAGGATATGAGCCAAGCGATGCGGAGTTGGCGGAAGTTTATCAGCGGGTGACTGCGCTGGCGGACAAATCGAAGAACGTGCGCCCGCGCGACCTGGTAGCTATAGCGCATGAAGTGTTGCGGCGGCGTCCGGCGGCGGTGGCTGCAGAAGCATCCAGCACGATCTGAGGATATAGACTTTGGCACTACGCCTGGCACCGCATGAGAAAGCATCTGGACCGGAATTTTCGATGAAGAAGAACATCGTATTGTTACCGGGTGACGGCATTGGTCCGGAAGTAACCCGGGCCGCAGCGGCGGTTTTGCGCGAGTGCGCGCACGAATTCTCGCACCAATTCGAGATGCACGAATTTCCAATCGGTGGCGCGGCGATTGACGCTACCGGTACGCCGCTGCCGGCGGAAACGCTGGATGCTTGCCGCAAGGCCGACGCAGTTTTTCTGGGCGCGGTGGGCGGAGCGAAATGGGATGCGCTTCCGGTAGGGAAACGGCCGGAGAGCGGGCTGCTGGCATTGCGCAAAGGAATGGGGCTGTATGTGAACGTGCGGCCCGTGAAGCTTCTGGAGCCGCTGCGCGGAATTTCGCCTTTGAAGCCGGAGCGGCTGGGCGATCTGGATATTGAAATTGTGCGCGAGCTGGCCGGAGGCATGTACTTCGGCGAGCGCGGCAGCGTCACGGAAAAAGGCGAGGAGCGCGCGTGGGATACGGAATCGTATTCAACGCGGGAAGTCGAGCGCATTGCCACGTTTGCGTTTTCGCGCGCGGAGAGCCGGTCGCGGCGATTGTGCTCGGTGGACAAAGCTAACGTGCTGACTAGTTCGCAACTGTGGCGCCGCACGGTTACGGCCATGAGCACGGTGTATCGCTACGTGAAGCTGGAGCACATGTATGTGGATAATGCGGCGATGCAACTGACGTTGAAGCCCACGCAATTCGATGTGATCCTCAGCTCCAACATGTTTGGCGATATTTTGAGTGACGCTGCCGCGGCGCTGGTGGGGTCGATCGGGCTGGTGCCTTCGGCCAGCTTTGGGTCCAGCGCGCCATTGTTTGAGCCTATTCATGGCTCGGCGCCGAATTTGGTTGGCAAGGATGCGGCCAATCCTATTGGGTCGATTCTGAGCGCCACGATGATGCTGCGCGACGCTTTTGGTCTGTCGCTGGAAGCGGAGTGGGTAGAGCAGTCACTGCTGCGCGTACTGAGTGGTGGCTATCGCACGCCGGACATTGCCGAGCCGGGACAACGCGCCATAGGTGGCTCGGTCTTCACTGAATTGCTGCGCGAAGAAATGCTGCGCTCCCTAGAGCATGCTGAGCGCTACGGCTGGGGCGTTTAGCCGCCTTCGACTGTAACCCTACAAAATAACTGTTAAGCTACTCTCGCTAAGCAATATCATGTTGCAAGTGGGATAGAACAAAAAGAGAAGGCGCGAACGAATATGGCCGACCGTAAATTTTTTTTGGCGACATAAAAACCGATCCTGAACTTGAGAAAATATTGGAATCCTCCCGGAATGTTAAGGTCACTGAGGATGAGTTGCGCGAACAAAGAATTAGTTTTACGTTTGGGAACGCGCCGGCCAGCGCAACCAATATTACGAAGGACAGTGTGCGGCAAGCATCTGAGCACATACGCTTGATTCCTGAATAATGTGACGGAGCCCGTAATTTTGGGCTGCTCTTTTTTCTACAATGTCTGTCCGCGAAAAAGACAATCCCGCCCTTTATACCCGAATCCAGGAACAGAATTTATTGCGGCAGTACGACCTATTGTCGAACTGCGTCGAAATCGGCCTGGAAAAAAGGAATCGAAGCATTCGATAAATATACATTATGGGCTTTAAACTATGCCGCCGTAGCGAACATCGCCCAATTCGGTGGTCGTTACCGAGAGGAGCCAATTCTAGTCGGTAATCACATTCCTCCACACTTCAAAGATGTTGCGAATCTTATGGACCGCTTTTTTTCGCTTGTCCACGAGAATTGGACAATTGTTGATCATCCCACCTATGTTCCCGCATACGCTTTGTGGCGACTGAATTGGATTCATCCCTTCGTTGAAGGAAATGGCTGGACCGCCGGGGCCGCTTGTTATTACTTGATCTGTGTGAAACAGGGCAGATTACTTCCAGGAAAGAAAATAGTGCCGGAACGAATTCGTGAAAATCGCGCTCCCTATTATGCTGCGCTCAAAGCAGCTGATCTGGCCTGGGACGAAGGAAAGCTAGATGTTTCTGCGATGGCAAAATATCTTGAAGGACTGCTCAAGGGGCAACTAACGGAGTCCTGACTTCTATTAAACCGCCAAGGATTTTGTATTCGTGAATTCAGTCTAGCGGTTCGCTGCCGGTGTATTTGAGGATGTAGAGGCCGCCGGTTTCGCGGTCGACGGCGTAGATCAGGCTGTGTTCATCGACGATGGCGTGGTTGATGGAGATGGCGTGAGTGGGGTTGTTGGGCGGCGTTGGTGGGACGAAGTAGCCCACTTCTTCGATGCGGGGAGGGGCGTTGGCGACTCCGGGAACGTCGACCAGGCGAAAGATGCGAACTCCACCGTTGAAGAAAGTTACGACCGCGGTGTTCTTTAGTTTTGCGGAGGTGGGGCCGGGGAAGTTGGGGCTTAGATTGTGCGAGCCGTAACGACCGCCTCGCTTGCATAGTTCGCTGGCGTTGGGCGCGAGTGGGGCGGTGCCGATGATTACGGGATTGGTTTCGGCGCGAATGTCCACCAGCCACACCAGCTTGGGCGCATCGGCGCATGCGTCCTGGACGGATTCATCAGAGACGAACGCGAGGCCGCGGTCGAATATCGGTTGCACCGTGTGAGTCCATGCAGGATAGGGCGGCGAAAACTTCAGGCGGCTTACCAGCTTGGGCGTGAAGTTCGTTGCGGCTCCGGAGCGCACGTCATTCAAGCCGGAAATATCGAGGATCAGTTGTCCGCCGTCGATGTACCCGACGTAGGCACGGTCAGGGCGTTCTGGAAGAACTTCGATGGTGTGACTGCGGTAGCCGTCATCGATCCTGTGGCGTTCGGGGAGGCAGTTGGGCAAGCACGCGTCACCTTGCTGGGTGCCGGGGAGCCACCAGCGCGCAACTTCGCGGGGCTTACGCGGATCGCGAAGATCCACGATGATGTAGAACTGATTGTCCTTGGGATTAGTAGGACGCGAATCTTTCGTGCCGGTGGTGAGATGCGCGAACTGGCCGTCGACAAACCAAACGTAATGCGCGCCGGGAGAACCTGGGCCGGAAGTGTCGAAGAAGGAGAGCGAAATATCCTGCAATTTGCGCGCTGACTGGAGGCGAGCGAAATCCGAAACATCCAGGACCCACAAGCCCGCTGAAGTCTGGCCCACTCTTTTGGCTTGATTGGCGACTACCAATACATTTCCGGAGAGACCCAGGGAATTGCAGCGGGTCACATTCGGCTGTGGCGACGGCAGTTGGCTGATCATTACAGGCTTCTCAGGATGAGTGACATCGACAACGCTGAGGCAGGTCTTTTCGCCTTCGTGCGCTATATAAAGGATGCGACGACCGTCCGGCCATTGCTGGATGGCCATGCCCTCGCCGCCGTCGCCATTGCCGTTGAGATCGCTGTGGCCGACCAACTCCATATTTTTTTGCTCAGGAGATTGCTGAGGAGAATTCTGCGCGCGGCTCAGGGTAGGCAGCAGAATGGCCACCGCAAAAGTAAGTTGCGCAACTAGAGTGGATCGGAGCAAGTGCATTGTTCCCCTCGTTAGAATTTTACGAGCCATCGCATCCGGGCCCGATAGCGGTACACAGCGCGACACATGTGTCCCCAACTAAACAGGAGTCCGCTGGGCATGTCCAGTAGACAATACGTTCTGCTGAGAGCGTAAGGTACGCTACACTCGCGTCGTGAACGTTAGAAATACATGATTCAGACGGTGGACATACTCTCCAGGTTTCCTGAAATGGGTGCTGGCCAATTGAAGGCGAGCGCTCGAGGTGGGCTGATCTGCGCGCTGTTTGGCTCGGTCTGGATGTATTGGGCGGTGGTATTTTCCGGTCACCCCACGCCAATGTGGTTCTCCGCGGTCAGCTTGCCAGCGATAGCGCTAACAATTTGGGCGATTCTGCGCATTCTGGCATTCCGTCACCTTATTTCTTCCGAGGCGGATTTGCAGCACTGGAGATCCTTCCGTAAGTTTTTGTGGATTGACTCTGCTATCGAATGGCTACTCGTGGGCACCGGAACATTTCTACTGTCGCGCGCCGGCCGCTACGACTTGATCCCACAACTCTTTGGACTGATTATCGGTTTGTATTTTTTCCCCATCGCGAAATTCTTTCAGCTGCCGCGCTATTACTGGGTCGGCGCCATCATGATCGCCGGGGAACTTTGTTCTCTTCTCGTAGCTCGCGGCGATCCCATCGCAGCGCACCGATTCTTCACTAATGGTTTCCGCTTAGCGTCAGGGCATCAAGAAATGCTTCTGCGCGGGTGCTTCGATGGTTTTGCCGGGTTGCGGGCCGGCGCCGGAGAGAAAACTGAGCACGGTGGGCACGATTTCGTTCATGCAGGTGACCACCGCGATGTGGCCGCAGCCATCGTAAACCGCCAGCACGGATTGTGGCGCAGCACGATGCATGGACTCGCCCAGAGAGAGCGGGGTCATCACATCATCTCTGCCCCACACAAGCAGCAAAGGCATCTTCAGCGCGGAAAATTTGTCGTCGAGGTCATCGACCCCGGAGGTCATGGAGGCTAAGGCCCGCTGCACTACCCAGCCGTCGCGTTTGGTTTTGCGAACGAAGTCAGCTTTCACGAATTCTGGCAAGCGCGGAGAATTGGGGGTGACGACCGCCATCAATTGATCGACCTGCTGCGCGGTCTGCGGCGTGAAAATAGCTTGATCGAAGCCCAACTGGAATTTCATGCCGGCACTATCAAACAGCATCAGCCGCGAAATCAGATTGGGGCGGTCGAGCGCAACTTTGGCGGCGATCCATCCGCCCATCGAGACGCCACCCAGTGCGACCGAGGTTAAATGGGTACTGTCGATGAATGCTTCGACAAATTTTGCCTCCTCGGAGATTGAATAGGTTAGTTCCGAAGGTTTGGCTGTCCGCCCGTAGCCAAGCAGGTCCATCGCGTAGACGTGGTATCCGGCGCGCACCAGGTATGGTGCCAGCACCAGCCAGTCCTGTTGAGCTTCGGAGCCTAAGCCGTGGATGAGCACGACGGGTGCGCCGTTCGCTGGGCCACCCTCAAGATAGAAGACGTGATAATTCTGGATAACCGTCGAGCGTTTGTGAAATCCGGCCATGAGCAGACGAAACAGGGTGATCTCCGCTCCGACCCATATGGGCGCGCGCCATACCACAACGCCGAGAGCCAACGTCAAGATTAAAACGATGAAGGCGAAACGGAGGACGATGACGCGTGCGGCACTAGAATTACGGGGACTGTTCGCGTCCATGAACTCTCAATGATGCGCTGGGCAAAGACCAAAGGCAACACGACGTTTTGGTGGCTTAAATTAAACTCGGCCTAGAATAGATTCAGTAGTAGTCGGTTTCGATTGCGCAATCGTCGTATCCAAGTGTGCTCCCTGGCATCAAACGGGTTAAACCTAGCGCCAATATGAGGACAACCATGAATTCGAAGCAAGTGGTTCTCATCACCGGCTCCAGCACCGGCTTCGGCAAGCTGTTCGTAGCTATAGGCCTCGGCCAGCGCTTCAAGTGCAAATTTGCTGGCGCAATAGAAACCGCGGAAGGAAGAACGACGCGTCCGGCGGCGCTGCTTATGTGCATTAATAGGCCGCTGCGTTGATGCCGCATGTGCGGGAGCACAGCCCGGTTTACGCGCACCGGTCCCAGAAAATTCGTGTCCATCAGGCGCCGCGCCTGTTCGGTGGTGACAGCTTCCTCTAGCCCCGCGACATAGTAACCGGCATTGTTGATGGCGACGTCAATTCGGCCGCCTTCGGCGATTGCCGCATCCACGGCGCGCTCGACCGAGGCTTCATCGGTTACATCCAGTTCAAGGACGTGTATTGGGAGGGAATCCCTTTCTGCAAGGGTACGGATTTCGGAGGCATTGTTGGCATTGCGGCCTCCAAGGTCGCGCATCGTCGCGAAGACCGTGTGCCCTTTGCGAGCCAGGGTTTGTGCGCATAGTAGTCCCCCTACCGATGAGACTTTTTTTAACATTTGTGTTAGCCTCGTAGGCTCGGGACCCCTTATCCGGGAGACAACACAATGTCCATCAGAGTACTGCTTGCTGATGACAGCCACGTGATGCTTTCCGCCATCCGAAAAACCCTTGCCGAAGAACCCAGCATAAAAATTGTGGGTGAAGCGTGCAGTTTCGCGGCCATGATGCAGATGATTTCGGATTGTAAACCGGAAGTGCTGCTGCTTGATTTGCATTTGGCGGATGAGCGGCATTTTCCACCTGAATTCGTCAAATCACAGCTAATTTCCGTGCCTTGCACGCTGGCGGTTTCTTTCTGCAATGATGGCGAAGCCAAGGACCTGGCGAAAAGTTATGGGGCTACGGCGTTGCTAGACAAAATGCGTCTATCCACAGAAATGATTCCTGCCATCATGGGCTGCCCGAAGAATTAGGCGCCCGTGGGAGGAGGCTTTATCCGTAGCAAGCCTCGCGCAACTACCATCGAGCGAATTTTCCGAAGAGTGATGGGCCGGCGAATGCCGTTAGCCGTCAGAGCGGTGCTCTTGCCCGAATTGCATGTGGTCTCATCTACCGATGCATCGGATTACCCCGGAAGTAAGACGCGGAAGAATCGAAAAACGAAGGACCCGGCTGAGTCGTGACCGCGAAGCTTCTGGAGGCGTGCCAAGTGCGGCAGACACTTAAGGATACGATAGGGCGAGTTGTTGTCCGCCGCATTCCGTGACAGTCTACCAGCCGCGCTCAGCGCAAACGTGCCGGGCGAATTCTCTTTGTACGTGAATCCTTTCCAATAGAAGTGTTTCAGCCGAGGTACGACCTTTCGGCCCGCGCGATTCGGGGAATCGGCATCCGCAACGATCACAGATGTAACCCACCAGAGCTTGTACCGATGCCTTGGCGATGGGCCTGATAGGTGTAGCGCGGACTTCCACGCTGCGAAGCATGCCATTTGGCCGGTGCGCCGACTGTCTAGAATTGTACAGTTATTGTATGCGTACTTACCTTTATAGTAACCATGAGGCGCTAACATGGGGTTCGGGATGAATGCCCGGTGGCTTCGTTACCGGAAGCTAACTGGCAAACAAGGGAGTCGGTAGTGGAGTAGTTTGAATTTCAAGAAATCATTGCACTAGTCGCTTAAATTTGAATTTAGAAATATCCACCCTCTCTACACCGATTGTTATTTTAGAGAATTCCGATACTCCGAACGCAACGCTTGGATTTAGCGGTGCGAATGACGAGATGCGTCCTGCGGTGTCCTTTAGAGTTATTCTGAATATTGTCGATCGGCCAGACGGAATTTTCCCAAGTCCGCCGGGGATTTCGCACAGGGCAATTGCTCTAATCGGTCTCACCGGGGCCTAAAGGAGCAGATAGGAATTCGTCCACCTGACGAGGGGTGATAGTGATTTCGTACGCCTCCGAGGACACCGCTAACAATCTTCCCATTCGACGTCCCCAAAATTGTGAACGGAATCCAAGAATTATCGTACCCGGTTGCCTCAATCTGAATAGAATCCAGAGAGGCTTCAATAGGCTGCAGATTTACGATCCGAAGCATAAGATACAGATCCACAGGGATTGCCGTTTTATCTGGTTCGTTGACCACCCACATAGCGTGACTTTTGCCTACCAACCACCCTCTGAGTTTTGTCGAATCCCATCGGATTACTTGCTGCCAAGAGAACCACGATTGCGGCAAAGAATGGAAGCAGAAAACGTTCGACAAAAATCGCCACTGCAGTTTTATGCCATAAGAGTCGGGGCAGCGCCAATTCAATTTTAGGACTATTCATTTCCAAACTGACCCATTAGCCGGGAAGTGTTCGCGTCTTGCGGGAAGCCGACGTGGGGTGCTACTTTTAGGCGGTATTTTGGGGGCGCTGGCAGTTGCCGGCGGGGTTTGCTACCGGCTGACGACCGGTTGCAGGCCGTTTCATCTATGGGTGCAACAATTGACGCTACGATAGGCGCAACAATTGACGCCAGAGTTGGCGCTAAAGTTGGCGCGATGACACGAACTTGCGGCGGTGAATTTAGGGTGGCGTAGGTGATGGTGTATCACGCCGCGTCGCGTGTTGATCACTGATTAAATGCAACTGCTGATTGCAACTGTTGGCGGTGTTTGACAAGCTGATTACACACCTGCATGTCGACCTCACACCACAATTCGAATAGTGCGCCGTATGCTCCGGACGGTTTCAGAACCGGCCAGGGTGAAGGTGCGGCCAAGGGCATTACTTACTGGCGCGTGGAGGGGTCCTTGCTGGAACTTGGCGCGCTGCGACCGGTGCTGTTCTTTACCTGGAATTCGCGGAGCTATGCGGAGCGCTGGGCGCGTCGAGCAGGCATGGCGGGCATGGCGCTGGTGCGTCCTTTTATGTATGCCGCGAGCCGCACGTTTGCGACGCGGTTTTTGCATACGCTGCTCCGCGGAGTGAGCCGCGACCGGCTGGATTTGCTGGGCGAAGAATATTTTCAGTACGTGTTGAAGCCGCAGATGAGACGCGAGGCGGTTGATGAGTTGGTGGAGGCCATTCGCTCCGGCGAGCGAGTGGTGCTGGTCAGCCAACTGCTGGACCACATATTGAAGCCGCTGGCGAAACACTTTGGCGTCGAGTCTATCGTCGCGAACCGGCTGGATTTTCGCGACGGGATCGCCACGGGGCGGCTGGTGGATCCGGTGGTTCGACCGCGAGGACCGCTGGCCTGGGTCGCGAGTGGGGCTACCGACGGACGCATTACGCGCGAGAAATTGCTGCGGCAACTTGGCTGGACTCGCAAAGCTGGGCTGCCGGAAGCTGCGGCGCAAAGTAGCGCGCGTCCGCAAATCAATACCGATAGCTCGGTGGCCTTGTTTGGGGATAGCCAGCGTGTAGACAAGCTTTCGGTGCGCGGCACGCTGGCGAACCGCAACATCATGCTGATCGGTGTTACGGGGTTCATTGGCAAAGTGTGGTTGGTGAACTTGCTCGAGAATATTCCTGAGATTGGCAAGGTCACGTTGCTGATCCGGCGAAACCGCACCACCTCTTCGCAGCGACGCTTTGAAAAAATTGTCGAGGAGTCGCCGACATTCGACACGCTGCAAGAGCGCTACGGGCGAAGTCTCGGGGCATTTTTAAAAGAAAAAGTTGAGGTGGTGGAAGGCGATGTAAGCGAGTCGGGACTCGGGCTGGACGAAGCCACGCAGGCGCGGCTGACGAAATCGCTGGATTTGATTGTGAACAGCGCCGGGTTGACGGACTTTAATCCGGATTTGCGAGAGGCGCTGTCGTCGAACGTGGACTCCGCTGTGCACCTGCTTGAATTTATCCGCAGGTGCGATCACGCAGGATTGATGCACCTTTCCACGTGCTATGTGGTGGGCATGCGCGACGGGCGGGTGACCGAGGAATTGAAAGCGAACTACAACCCCGCGGGCGATCCGGAATTTGATGTGGAGCGCGAGATTGCTTCGCTGCGCGAAACGATTCGTAGCGTGGAAGACCGTGCGGAAGGCGTGGAGCTCATAAAGGCTTTGAAACGCCAGGCGCTGGGACGCGGCGTGGATGATTCGGCGGTGCCGGCGAAGGAATTGGATGGCGTGTTGCGACGCAACCGCATCCGCTGGGCGCGCAATCGCCTGGTGCGCATCGGAATGCGGCGCGCGCAGCATTTGGGCTGGCCGAATACTTATACATTCACGAAGAGCTTGGGCGAGTCGGTGCTGGCCACGCGCGGGAACGATTTGCCGATTGCGATTGTGCGGCCTTCGATTGTGGAAAGCTCGGAACGTTCGCCGTTTTCGGGATGGAATGAAGGTATCAACACCTCCGGGCCGCTGTCGTATTTGCTGGGGACAAATTTCCGGCAGCTACCGACGAATGCACGGAAATGTCTGGACGTAATTCCGGTGGACATGGTTTGTCGCGGGATGAGCTTGATCGCGGCGGCGGTGATCGCGCGCTGCAATGCGCGGATGTATCAATTGGCGACCTCGGCGGTGAACCCCGTAAATATGGGCCGCAGCATCGAGTTGACGGGGTTGGCGCACCGCAAGCATTACCGCATGGAACAAAGCGTGGACAACTGGCTGAAAGTGAAGTTCGAGACGATTCCGGTTTCGAAGCAGAGATACGAGCGCATGTCGATTCCCATGCAGAAGGCGGTGGTGTCGCGGATTAATCGCGTGGCCATCGCTTTGAAGATGAAAAAACCGCCCCTAGCCAAGGCGGAGCGCGATTTGAATCGCGCGGAAAAATTGATCGAGCTGTACGAGCCGTTTATTTTGCACAACGATCACGTGTTCGAATGCGAGAACACGAGGATGTTGTCCGCGGCGCTTCCGCCGGAGGAGAGTGGCACGTTTGACTTTGCGCCGGAAGCGATCGATTGGTGGGATTACTGGATCAATGTGCATATTCCAGCGTTGCGCCGCTGGTGCTATCCATTGATGGAGGGGCGGCCGCTGGAATCGCGGGCTCCGCGCGAATTGGATTGGAGCAGCGCACCGGCGCGTGCGGCTGCGCTTGCGAATTCACCTGCGCCTTCTGATCCGCTGTGGCGATCTTCCTGACATGGCTATCTTCGTAACGGGCTCGACGGGCTACCTGGGAAGTTATCTGGTGGCGGGGCTTTTGCGCGAGCACCGCGACATGCTGAATTTATTGGTGCGCGCAAAGTCGGAACAGGAAGCGCGCGAAAGATTGTGGAAGTCGCTGCAACTGCATTTTAAATTTCCGGAATTTTCCGAGTATCTGAATGCGCGTGTGCGGATTTTTCTGGGCGATCTGACCAATGAGCGGTTCGGGTTGGCGGATGACAGCTACCACGATCTTGTGGATTCCACAGAATCCATTATTCACTGCGCAGCTTCGCTGAATCGCAAATCCGAGCGGCAATGCCTGAACGTAAATTTGCGTGGCGCGCTGGAAGTGATACAACTGGCGCGCCGGGCGCAAAATCGCAACGGATTGCGGCGCTACTCGCATGTGTCGACGGTAGCGGTTGCGGGACGCAGGCAAGACGAGATTGTCAACGAAGATGCGGCCATCGATTGGGCGCGCTCCGATTACGATCCGTACGCGCGCACCAAGAAATTCGGCGAGCACATGGTGCATCAGTTGCTGCCGGATGTGCCGGTAACAATTTTTCGGCCAGCGATCGTGTTGGGAGATAGCCGCTGGCCGCAGACTACGCAGTTCGATATGGTGCAGGCCTTCGATGTGCTCGCGAAACTTCCGGTGCTGCCATTGCGTCCCGACGATCACATCGATATTGTGCCAGCAAATTATGTGGGCAAGGCGATTGTGACCATTCATCAGAAAGAGACGCCGGCGCACACGATTTATCATTTGTCGTCGGGCGCGGGTTCGCAAACATTTCGCGAATTGACGGATGCGCTGGCTGCGGCAGGGGGAACGAGCCGACCAAGTTATTGGCCGTGGCTCGGCGGGCCATTTTCCGGAATGGTGAATTGGCTTTCGCGACGCGGAGGGGCGACAGGATATGGCGCTTCGCTGCTTAAAGTTTTCTGGCCGTACTTGAACTGGAACACGGTGTTTGATAATTCGCGGGTGGTGGCGGAGCTGGGCGGCGAGGCGCCGGCAAAATTTTCCGCGTATGCGTATCCGTTGCTGAAATTCAGCCGCGAGAATAAATTTCGTTATCCTGCGAAGTCGTGGCCGGCTCCAGCGAGCAGTCCGATTCCGGCGATTGCCGGGCAGGTGCACGCATGACCGACTTTATTTTAGTGGCATGGGTCAGCGCGCTGATTGGCATGGCACGCGTGAAATGGATGCTGGGGCGCGGCCAGCGCTGGAAGGGCGGCGACAAACTGCGCTTGCTATTCGCGGGGTATAACGGCACGCGTAACACCGGCAGCGACGTCCGTGTCAACGAAATGCTGCACCAGATTCGGCACGTGTTGGGCGCGCAGAATGTGGATTTCAGCGTGATGACCCAGGATTTTGGGCGCACCAAAGGATATTTCGAGGGCACGCACCAGGTGCACCTGCCGGATGTGTTTCCTCCCATGCTTTACCGCGAAGTTGCGAAGAGTCACGGGGTCATCGCCTGCGAAGGGTCGATGTTCAAGAGCAAATTCGCGAACGCGCTGACCACCATGATGATCGGATCGCTGGGTCTGGCCTCGGCGGAAAATAAATTGTCGGTGGGTTACGGAGGCGAGGCCGGGCACATGGACCCACTGATTCGAAACATGTGCGCGCGCTATGTTTCGGAGTCGCTGGTCATCACCCGCAACACGGAATCGCAGAGCCTGCTGCATTCGCTGGGCATCCAGGCGGAATTGGGAACCGATACGGCGTGGACATTCAAGCCGCATCGGCAGGCATATGCACAAAAAGTTTTACGCGACGCGGGCTGGGATGGAAAAACGCCGATCCTGGTCATTTGTCCGATTCATCCGTTTGTGTGGCCGGTGAAGGCGTCGATTGCAAAGTATGCAGTGCGCGTAACCACCGGCGCGTACAAAGAAAGCCAGTACCGCACGGTTTATTTTCACGAATCGGGGCGGGAGGTGGACCGGAAATTCCAGGCTTACGTTTCGGGAATCACAAACGCGACCAAAGCGTTCTTGCAGCGACACAATGTGTTTCCGATTTTAGTGGCCATGGAAAGGCTGGACGCGGTGGCTTGCCGCGAAATTGCCGTGCAAATCCCAGACACACCGGTTTTTACTTCTGACGATTACGACATGTTTCAACTGGTTTCCATTTTGCGTGCGTGTACCTACATGGTTTCTTCGCGGTATCACGGCATCGTGACGTGCATGCCCAGCCTGGTGGCCTCCGCGGGCGTGACCATGGACGAGCGCATTCGAAACTTGATGCGCGAGCGTGGACACGAGCATTTGTTTTTGACGGTGGACGATCCCGAACTGGAACCAAAATTACTGAACATCATGGAAACGCTGGTGCGGGAGCGCGAGGCGGTGCGCGAAGGAATCGGGCGCACGGTGGTGCGCAACCTGAAGATGATGGCGCGTATGGGAGTTTTATTGGAGGATGCGGTGCGGCGGCAATATCCGGAATTCCCACTGCGCTCGGGGGTATTGTCCTGGGAAGATTATTTGCCTCCGCTGGATGAAAAGTTATTGCAGCTTGCGGAACGTTACGACGCCTCTGCCGCGGTGCTGGCGGCCAACCACTGATCCTCGATGGCTAATTTCCTGGAATTAATTTTTGCTCAACTGCAGCGCGCGGACGAGCGCGTAGTGTTACGCGAAATTCACGGCGAAACATTTACAAACATTACCGGCGGAGAATTGCTTGCGGCGGTGCAACGCGGACGAAGCTATATACGCAAATTCGGGTTGGTGCCGGGAGATCGTTGTGCGCTGCTGGGAGCAAATTCGATTCCGTGGGTAGCAGTGGACCTGGCGTTGATGGCGGAAGGGATCATTGTGGTGCCGCTTTATTCGCGACAGGCTGCCGGCGAATTGGCAGGCATGATGAAAGATTGCTCGCCCAGCTTGCTGATTGTTGGGGACACGGAACTGGGCGCGGCGATTGAGCACGAATGGCCCGAGCGACCGCAGCGTGTTGTGATGGAAGAAGTGTTGCGCGTCGCACCGGCGCGGGACCCGGTAACGGAAGCGCCGAATGCTCGCGCGGACGGCGGCCTGGTGACGATTATTTATACTTCCGGTACGTCCGGTGAGCCAAAGGGCGTGTGCTTGAACGTCGGAAACGTGACGCACATGCTGAAGTGCACGAGCGAGCGACTGGATCAGTTGATGGGCGCGACAAATTATGAGGGCGGCCGGGGTGGTCAGGGCGAGCCTGACAAAGTGTTTCATTATTTGCCGTTTAATTTCGCGGGGTCGTGGATTTTGCTGCTGTCGTGTCTATTGCGGGAGAGCGTGCTGACGCTTTCGACGGATTTAAACAAGCTGGCGGATGAGACTCGGCTAAGCGCGCCAAATTATTTTTTAAATGTGCCGACGCTGCTGGAACGAGTGCGGCGCGGTGTGCTGGATTCCATGTCGAAGCGTGCCGCTCCGATTCGAATGTTATTTAAAAATGCCAAGGCTAGTTGGGAGCGCCAGCAGAGACGTGGCGGGACTGGACTCGGACCGCTGGATGCGATGTCGTTGGCGGTGGGAAGGCGGCTGATTTTTGCGAAGGTAAAAGAGCGCTTCGGGGGAAATTTGCGCGCGCTGATTTGCGGCTCGGCGCCGCTGGCGGTGGAGACGCAGCAATTTTTTATGATGCTGGGGATACCGATGCTGCAGGTTTACGGGCTGACGGAGACGACCGCGATTTGTACCATGGATGATCCGCGGCGACCGGTGGAACCTGGCTACGTGGGTCCGGCGATTAGCGGGATTGAGATGACCCTGGCTGAGAATGAAGAGATTGTGGTGCGCGGGCCGCACATTTTTCCTGGGTATTGGGAGCGGCCGGAGGAAACTGCGCGAGTGATGAAGGATGGATGGTTTCATACCGGCGATCAAGGGGAAAAAAATAAATCGGGGAACTGGCGAATTATCGGCAGAATCAAAAATCTGATTATTTTGAATTCCGGCCACAATGTACCGCCGGAACCGATAGAAGAAAAAATCGCCCAACGTCTCGCCGGGGCTCAACAGGTGGTGGTGGTGGGGAACGGGCGCGGATACTTGTGCGCGTTGATCACCGGGCTGGTTACTGCGGCGGATGCGCAAAAAGTGATCGATGCCGTGAATGCTGATTTGCCGCATTACCGGCAGATTCGAAATTTCTCGATACTGCTAGGGGTCTTTACGGCGGAAGATGGCTTGCTTACTGCCAATGGGAAACTACGCCGCGACGCCATTGACCGTCGCTTCTCGGCGGAAATTGCCACCATGTACAGCGGGAAATCGGCATGAAAACATTTGTGGGGAAGACGTTGCGATGGAATTGGAATGACGGCGTTGTGGAGTTGATGCTCGACCGCGAGCCGGCTAATGAGATTGGCACGGCTATGCTTGGGGATTTGGAAAAGTTTGCCGCCGCGATCGATGCGTTGGCCCCCGAAACGTCGGTTTGCATTATTTCCAGCGCGCGAAAGCATGGATTTTCCGCGGGAGCCGATCTGCGCGAGCTTTACGAAGGCGCGGCGCGGCTGGAAGGCGTGGAACGTCTCGCGGGCGTGCGCCAATTTCTGGAGCGCATTCACGCGGTATTGAATGCTATTGACGCGGCGCCATTTATAACCATTGCGGCGGTGCACGGAATTTGTTTTGGCGGCGGGCTGGAACTCGCGCTGGCCTGCGACATTATTGTGGCCGACAAGATGGCGCGCTTTGCATTTCCAGAGTTGCGGCTGGGACTGATACCGGGCTTTGGCGGAATACCGCGATTGAAGCGCGACTTGGGCAACGGATTTGTGCGAGATTTATTGTTTACCGGACGCAGCGTAAATGCCACGCGCGCGCAAGCGGTTGGGCTGGTATCGCAACTTTCCGCGGAAGGCGAAGCGTTGAACGTGGCGCGTTCGAACGCGGGGCAGGTCAGGAAATTCGACCCGTTTACGCGCGCGGCCGCAAAAAAATTCATGAAGCCCATCCCCCACGAGGAGCTGCGCCGGGAAATTGATTTGTTCTGCGAGCTGTTTACGCGGCCCGCGGTGATGGCCGCCCTGAAGAAATTCGTCGAATCCACAGATGCGATGCCGTATCTGCCGTGAGACTGCGGCGTTTGTTTCAGATAGATATAATGGAGTGACGATGCGGACAGTGGAGCAAACGACTCAGGAAGTGCTGGAGCTGGCGGCGAAACATTTTCAGGTGGCGCAAGGTTCGCTGGCGGCTGACGATGATTTCTTCAGGAAGCTGGGGATTAACAGCTTGCAGGCGCTCGAATTGCTTTCGCGGCTGGAGAATCATTTCGGCATCGAACTGCCAGACTACGAAGTGCAGGGCGTGAGCGATTTCCGCACGCTGGCATCGCGCATACAATCCCGCCTGTAATGCTGGATCTTTCCAAATACCAATCTATCGGCGGCGCGTTAAAAGACGCGGTGGAGGTGTTTTCCGCTGAGACGTGCCTGATCGAGGCGGATCGCGAGAGAGAAAATCTCCGGCTGACGTATCGGGAATTTCGAGACCGCGCGATGCCGGTCGCCAAGGCTTTGCAGGATGCGGGATTTGCAGCGGGCGATGGCGCGGCGATCATCATGACCAACCAGTCCAAGTGGCTGATCGGAGCGTACGCGATATTTTATTCCGGCGGCGTGCTGGTGCCACTCGATTACAAACTGGCGTCGGATGAGCAGTGGCAACTGGTGAAACACTCGGGTGCGCGCGTGCTTATCACGGAATACCCGATCTGGCGGCAATTGAGCGTTGCCAAAGGCCGTGACGCAGCTGCGGAACTCCAAATGGTGATCGTCACCGAGGCTCCTGCAAATACTGATTTGCTTGGCGCGGTGCGCTGGGAAATACCCAGCACGCATGCCGGCGAGCCGGAATTTCGTCCGCGCATGCGCAGCGATGCCGCGACGATTGTGTATTCCTCGGGAACTGGCGGGCGCCCAAAAGGCTGCGTGATGACGCATGAAAACTATCTGGAACAATGCGTGGCGCTCACTTCGCTCTATCCATTCGCTCCGGGAATGCGCTACTTGAGTATCCTGCCGACGAACCATGCGATCGATTTTATGGTGGGATTTTTTGGGCCATTCATTTGTGGAGCGGCAGTGGTGCATTTACGAACGTTGCGCCCGGAATATGTGCGCGACGCATTCGTGAAATACAAAATCACGTATGTGAGCCTGGTGCCGTTGGTGCTGAAGAATCTGCAAAAAGGATTGCAGGCGCGTTTCGAGGCGCTGGCTCCCGGGAAGCGGCGAGTGTTCGATACGCTAGTGGCGGTCAATAAAGTGCTGACGAAGGGCAGGCCGCGCTTGGGACTGAGCCGGCGTTTATTAAAGCAGGTGCACGAAGCTTTTGGCGGGGAATTACGCGCGATTATCGTGGGCGGCGCGTTTACCGAGCCAGAGACGCTGCAATTTTTTTACGACTTGGGAATTCCCGTCGCTAACGGATACGGCTTAACGGAAGCCGGCACGGCCATTACCGTGAATGACTTGAGGCCATTTCGCGCGGACACCGTTGGTAAGCCGCTTCCGGGGATGGGAGTGCGCGTGGTCCACCCGGATGCAAACGGCATCGGCGAAGTAGCGGTGCGCAGCAAAACGGTGATGGCGGGTTATCTGAATGAGCCAGAATTGACGGCGGAAACGATTGTGAATGGCTGGCTGATGACCGGCGATCTGGGGCGATTCGATCTCACCGGGCATTTGCAATTGTTTGGGCGCAAGAAAAACATGATCGTCACGGAAGAAGGAAAAAATATTTACCCGGAAGATGTGGAAAGCGTGTTCGAAAGCCTGCCGGTGAAAGAGTTTTGCGTGATGGCGGCGAATTATATCTGGCCGCAGCGCAGCATGGTGGGTGAGCAGTTGGTGCTGATAATACATCTGGAGCCGGGACAGTCTCTGACGGCTGCATTGCGCCAGGACATTACGACGCGAAATAACCGGCTTTTAAATTACAAGCGCGTCCGCGGAATTGTGTTGGTCAACGAAGATTTTCCTCGCACCGCTTCCATGAAGATCAAAAGAAACGTGCTGGCGGAAAGGCTCGCGAAACTCGACCGCAGCAGCGCAGTTCTGGAACTGTAATAGCCACACTGCAGAGCACAAATCCATTTTTGGGAGAGAATAAGCCGGGCATGGAACGATTTTTTGCCATCGTGAATCCAGCAGCCGGCGGAGGGCGTTCCGCGAAATTGGCGGGTCCGGCGCTGGAGCGCTTGCGCAAAAGCGGGCTGGAAGTGGATGAGGTGACTACCGGCGCTCCCGGGGATGCGGTGCTTCTGGCACGGGAAGCGTATACGGAAGGCTACCGGCACTTTCTTGCGGTGGGCGGCGACGGCACCGGGCATGAAATTTTGAATGGAATTTTTGGCGGAGCGGCGATTACACAACGCGCACCGGTACAACACGCGGGAGCAGAACGCCGGATCGCGGCACAAGGCGCGACGGCGGAGAGTGCAGCGGGCGGTCGCGTGGCTATGGGTTTTCTTCCTTTAGGCACTGGCAATTCTTTTCTGCGCGATTACACACGCGAGGGCGCCAAAGCATCTTTGCAGGCGCTGCTGGAGCGGCGTACGCGCACCATCGACTTGATGCGGCTGACGCATTCCACGGGAGAAATTTACTCGTTCAATCTGGTGAGTGTGGGCTTCACTGCCAATGTGGGCGCGCTGACCAACCGGCATTTCAAACCTTTCGGGCACCTGGGATATTTGCTGGGAGTTTTTGTGCGGCTGGCCCAGTTGCGGCCGCTCACGTTTGCGGTTCGCTGCGATGAAGATGTGGAGTGGGACCGGAGACCGTGCCTTTTTCTGACATTCAATAACAGCGCCTATACCGGCGGGACCATGTGGATCGCTCCGAGCGCCGATCCCAGCGACGGCTTGATTGAATATGTGCATTGGGGACCCATCGGGCGATTGGCGGCACTGCGGATGCTGCCGACTATTTATGATGGCAGGCATATGCAGCATGCGCAGGCGTCGCGACGCGCGGTGCGGCACGTGGAATTCGATATGCCTTCCGCAGTGGACGTAATGGTCGATGGCGAGGTGCTGGCGCTACAGTGCCGCACGCTGGACATCGTGCCCGCGGCGGTGGACGTGTACATATGAAGCGCGCTTGGCTGGCGGTGCGCGCCCCGATTTTATGGGTATTAAGCCTGCTGCATTTTTTTATTGTCGCGCCCACACTGGTTTTTCTGGGAATATTTCTCGACCCACGAAAACACGATTATCTGCAGCGAGGATTGTGCCGCCGCATCGTGTTTTTATCCGGGGCACGGCTGGAGGTGCAACGCTCGCCAGGCTTCGATGCTAAGCGCACCTGTTTTTTCATGGTGAACCACGTCAATATTTTCGATCCGTTTTTTTTGTATGCCGCGATTCCGCAGTTTGCGCGTGGCTGGGAACTGGAATCGCACTTCAGAATTCCTGCGTACGGCTGGTTGATGAAACGGTTCGGCAATGTGCCGGTACCGGATGTGCGGCGTCCCTCGGATTTGAAACGCATGTGGCGGCTTACACAGGACGCCATTGATGGCGGCACGAGCCTGATCATTTTTCCGGAAGGGAAGCGCACGCGCGATGGGCGCGTTGGCGAATTCCAGGACGGCGGGTTTCGCGTAGCGCAACAATTGGGCATACCCATCGTGCCGGTAAGTCTGGTGGGGTCCTATCAACATCACCGCACGGGGCACTGGATGCTGTGGCCGGGGATCGTCACGGTGATATTTCACGACACTATCGACACCAGTGCGGTGAAGAAAACCGAAGTTGCCCAACTCCGCGATCACGTGCGGCACATTATTTCAGAGCCGGTCGAAGCGCGTTTGAGGAACACGGAAAAGACCGAAATTTGAAATTCCTGCGGTAACCGCGAGATGCACAACCGAGCTGAGAAAAAAGAAGACCGAGTTATAATGTGAGCTTGATGCCGGGCAGGGTGCGGCCGGCGCGGGTTTCTTGCCAGGTGTAGACGATGCGGTGAATTACGGTGATGGTGGAGACCACGGCGATGACCCACAGCACCGCGCCCATGCGGTTGAAGAGGCCGCCGATGATCAAGAGCACCAGGCGTTCGGGGCGTTCCATGAAGCCAACTTTGCAAAGGGGAATCAGAGATTCGGCGCGGGCGCGCGCGTAGCTGACCATTACGGAACCCGCGGTAGCCACGGCTGCGAGAACTACGTACGGGGTGCGGCCGCTCACGGAAAAATAAACGAGCAAGCCTATGTAGAGCGCCATGTCCGCGTAACGGTCCAGCGTGGAATCGTAGAAAGCGCCGAACGCAGTGACGCGATTCTGGCGGCGGGCCACCTGGCCGTCGAGCATGTCCAGAAAGCCTGCAAAGAGAATAATGAACGCGCCCGTGCGGAATCCGCCAACAGCAAAACTAACCGCCGCGCCAAAATTCACGACCAAGCCGAGAAATGTAAGGACATTTGGATTGACGCCGGTGGCGGCCACTATGCCGACGATCCGGTCCAGCAACCACTTGCTGCCAGTGCCAATCCCGCCTGTAAATGTGGGCATATGCGTCGGTCAGTAGTGTCTCAAACCCGGGCCGGATTTGGGAAATGTCGCCAGCTTTTGTCGCAGTGGTTTGAGCACACCATTATGGCTCGAACATTCTCTGGACGGCTGCTTGAGAATTGCATCACTAAAACTGCAAGATCGAGTGGTGATTTGAGGTTGACGTTGCAAAGCGCACAGCCTAGAGTCCTTAGGAGTTTTGAGTCTTCGATGAATAATGAACTGAGCCGTCGGCGATTTCTGTCTCAAGCGGGCATTGGTGTGAGTGCCGTTTGGGTTTCGGCGCACTGGCCTGAGATGGTTTCCGCAGCGATACACGCCCGGCAAGCGGTGCAATCCACCGCGGCGTACAAATTTGAATTTTTTACTCCCGCGGAGGCCGCGGAAATTGACGCGCTCTCGGCGCGCATTATTCCGAGCGACGATACGCCCGGCGCCCGTGAGGCTGGGGTGCTTTACTTTATCGACCGGGCGCTGGTGACGTTTGCGAGTGGGGATCAGCCGAAGTATCGCGACGGCTTGCGCGAGTTACAGAGCCTGGTGCAAAAAAAGTTTCCTGACGTGACAAAATTCTCAGCCGCGACTCTCGAACAACAGGACGAAATACTCCGCGCCATGGATACAGATCAAAATGGAACGTCCATTGGCGTGGCCCCGGGGTCTCCACAGAAATTCTTCGAAGCTTTAAGGGTAGGAACCATATCGGGCTTTCTGATTGATCCTGAAGCCGAATTCGGAAATCGCGGCGGCGTGGGTTGGAAGTTGATCGGCCGCGAGCCAGATCACACGTTTCAGCCGCCGTTTGGCTATTACGACAAGGATTATCCCGGCTGGCAGTCCGCCGCGAAAATGGCGGACAAGAAATGAAGGCGGAGCAGCCAAAATATAAAACGTCGGATGAGGTGGATTTTGTAATCATCGGTTCGGGCGCGGCTGGCGGAATTCTGGCGAAGGAATTATCGACCATCGGTTTCCGCGTAGTGGTGCTGGAGCAAGGCCCGTATCTGACCGAAGCGGATTACACCCACAACGAAATAAAAGTTGTGGGCGAAGATCTGCTCACCAATCATCCGAAGTTGCAGCCCACCACTTTTCGCAAGACCCCGCAAGACACGGCAAAACAGCAGCGCGCGCTGGTTTATGGACGAAGCGTGGGGGGCACCAGCGTGCACTTCACGGCAAATTTCTGGCGGTTCCACGAAATCGATTTCATCGAACGCAGCAAAGTGGGCGCGATTCCCGGCGCGAACCTGGTGGATTGGCCGATTCGATACGCGGACCTGGAGCCGTACTACACCAAGGTGGAGTGGGAGATTGGCGTTTCCGGGTTGGCAGGTGCGAGCCCGTTTGATCCGCCGCGTTCCAAGCCGTATCCCATGCCACCGCTGCCGGTGAAATCCTCAGGCGTGATATTTGAACGCGCGGCCCGGCAATTGGGCTGGAATCCATTTCCCGCGCCGATGGCGATATTGTCGCAGCCTCGTGCCGGCCGAAGCGCGTGCGTCAACTGTGGTTTCTGCCTGAGTTTTGGCTGCGAAGTGGGGGCCAAGAGCAGTTCGCTGGTGGCCGCAATTCGCGTGGCGGAAAAAACTGGGCGCTGTGAAATTCGTCCGGACTCCTACGTGCACCGTATTGAAACCGACGCGCGGGGCCGCGCGGTCGGGGCCGCGTACTTCGATAAGGACAAAAACACTCACCTGCAGAAAGCCAAAGCCGTGATTGTGTGCGCCAACGGTGCGGAGACGCCGAGGCTTTTGTTGATGTCCGCCAACAAACAATTTCCCAACGGTCTGGCGAATAATTCGAGTGGCGTGGTGGGCAAGAATTTGATGCTGAACAGCGGTGCTATTTCTCTTGGGGTGTTTGATCATCCGCTGAACGATTACAAAGGTTTCGCGGTAAGCCGCATCCTGCACGATTTTTACGAACTGGACGGACAAAAAGTTGGATTTTGCGGGGGCGGTGGGTTGGACGGGCGATTTGATATGACTCCGATTGGTTTTGCGACGAACGGTTTGCCACCGGACACGCCTAAGTGGGGAAGCGCGTTCAAGAAAACGCTGGGAGAAAATTTTACGCGAACGATGGAAGTGTTTTCGCACGCGACTTCACTGGCGCGCGAGGACAACAGTTTTTCGCTCGACCCGGAATTGAAAGACGCATGGGGTTTGCCGGCTTTGCGTATGACCTACAAAGATCATCCGGACGATCTGAAACTAGCGAAGTGGCTGAACGATCGCGCGCTCGAATTGCTGGACGCTGCCGGCGCTAAGAAAAAATGGAGTTACCCAATCGTGGAGCAGGAATTTGCGGTGCATTTGCTAGGCACCTGCCGCATGGGTGACGATCCGAAAACATCGGTGATCAATAGCGATCATCGAACGCATGACATAAAAAATCTGTTTTTGTGCGATGGCAGCAGCTTTGTGACGTCGGGCCGCGGCCAACCTACCATGACCATCGAAGCGCTGGCGTTCCGCGCCGCCGATCGCATTACGGCGCTGGCGAAGCGTGGCGAGATCAACGCATAATTTTTTCAGAAAGCAAAATCAGAGGCCCGGCGTGGATGCTTTGCTACAATTCTGCGTGTTCTGGGCCTGCGTGATTTGGGCCTCGGTTCGACGGGCCGCGTGTTGGTGGGCATGTTACGCGAGGGGTGTATATGAAACGGCAGAACGTGATGCGGTGGCTGGTCATTTTTGGCGGGGTCTTGTTATGTATTGCAACGCCCTTCGACCGGCCGCACGCACAGAATCCTGCTTCGCAAAGTAATTCAGGCGCGGGCACTGCGCCGGTGAGTGGGGAGGCGAGCGCCAAGCATGCCGCTGCGGACTCGCGGGGCGCGGGTCAAAGAGCCGCTGGGCAAAAGTTGGCGGAAGAACAGTTCAAGAACATTCAGGCGCTGAAGGGCATTCCCGCGGAACAGCTGATTCCCGCAATGCAGTTTATTGCCGCATCCCTCGGCGTGGAATGCGAGTTCTGTCACGTACATGAAAAGATGGATAGCGACGACAAGAAGCCAAAGAAAATCGCGCGGCAGATGATCACCATGATGTTGGACATTGATAAGACTAATTTTGAGGGGCGGCTGGAAGTTACCTGCTACACCTGCCATCGCGGCGCAGCTATGCCGGTGAGCATCCCGGCAATCAAAGATGAGGAAATGACCGCAGCGATGGCGGGACCGGAGAAGAAGCCGGCGGAAAACGCGGCGCTGCCGAAGCCCGAAGACTTGCTGGACAAATATCTTGCGGCAGTTGGCGGGGCCGCGGCGGTGGAGAAAATTTCCACCCGGGTACAAAAGGGGAAGCTGACGGCATTTGGCGGGCAGAGTTTCCCGGCGGAGGTGTATTCGAAAGCGCCGGATAAGCGCGTTTCGGTGATGCACCTGCAAGGCGGCGACAGCATCACCGCATTTGACGGGCAGCGCGGCTGGTTGAGCGTTCCGGGAAGGCCGGCGCACATGATGTCGGCGTCGGAAAATGAGTCGGCGCGGCTGGATGCCGATCTGCATTTCGCTGTGCACGTAAAAACGCTGTACCCAAAATTTACGATTGAAAAGGGCGAAAAAATCGACGGGCACGATACTTATCTTGTGGAGGGACGTGAAGAAGGGCGTCCACCGTTGCGATTGTATTTCGACACGCAGACAGGATTGCTGCTGCGGCTGGTTCGTTACGCACAAAGTCCGCTGGGGTTGAATCCCACGCAGATCGATTACGCTGATTATCGCGAGACCGATGGCGTTAAAGTGCCATTCCGGTGGACAGTGGCGCGGCCGGGAAACCGGTTTACCATTCAGGTGGAAGAGATGAAGCAGAATGTGCCGGTGGATGAAACGAAATTCACGCCGCCCCCGCCGCCGCCACCTGCGCAACAGCCCGGAGCACCTCCTCCAAGCCAGAAGCCGCAGTGAAAACATTGGATGCGGACGTTAGAACCAGGAAAAAACCAGCGTTAATCCCGCAGTAGCGATCAGCGCCAGCGCCCATAGGAAATCCAGATTGAACCAGGCCTTGCGTAGAACGGATACGCCCAGCTTTTTGAAGACTAGCCAGGCGATCGTTCCGGTCAGTAAGAGATATCCGAAGGTATGAATGGCAACGGCGAGTAATTGCATTTTCACGCTTGGGAAAGCGGTGAGATGCGCTTCATGCCCCGCTCCTATGGCGGACATGCCAAGCAAAACCGGCAACAGCATCAATCCAGCACCGTGCGCGCAAGCCATCAGGAACGACCATACAGTCAGATCGCGAAACCCGACTTGCATGCCGCCAAAGCGCGGATGGCTTTTGCTGACGATGCGATAGACGCCGAAGCCAATCAGGATGACCACCACTGCGATCCGCAGCGCGTGCACCGGCACGACCGCCCCGGCAAGCACCGCTACCAGGATTACTGCAGCAATCGCGACAACGTGGCCTGTCGCGATGGGAAGTAGCGACTCCCACACTGCGCGGCCGCTTTTTCTTTGCAGTCCCAATGCGACGGCAAAGAGCCAGCCCATGGCTGGATTGATTCCGTGGTACGCCCCAAGCAAAAACAGCGTGACCCAGGCCCATGCCTGCGCGTGCATCACGAGTAGCAATACGAATCGGAAGAGGCGTCGCCACCTTCCAGGTGCACCTGATGGCTGCGCAGACCATCCGTTTCCAGGAAGAATTTCTGATCCAGTGCGATTCCGCCTTCGGGCTTGGCGTCGAGTTTCACCATCCAACTACGAACGCCTTCGGGATAAAACTGCTCGTCCCACGGCGCGTAGAGCGAGTTGGTGAAATAAACGCGCTTACCATCACGGCTGACTTCTACCATTTGCGGCCCGCCATTTAATGGAGTTTGCGGAGCGCGTGGGTGCGCGGCGCGGCGGACGATGCCGCCCAGGTGTACGGAACCCGTAAGCTTTGGATGAAAAGGATCGAAGACGTCATATTGTTGAAATTCTCCGGTGCCCCAGCAAGAGACGTATAGAAAACGGTCGTCCAGAGAAAGATTGATGTCGGTGACCAAGGGCGGCACGGCTTTGAAGCCTTTCAGTAGCGGCGGAAGTTTATCCGGATCGGCGGGCTCCGCGGGAATTTCGATAACCTTTTTAATCGCCCAGTTATCCTTTTCGCGGTGCCACAACCAGATGGAAGCGGAAAGATCTTTTAACGAAACAACGACGCCCACGAATCCATAGGCTTTCGCGGGATTGTGCGCGGGCCGAAGTTCCAGCACCATCTGCTGCTCGGCGCCCAGATCGAGCGCCTGCACGTGGCGGCGCTTGCGCAAATCCCACACATGCAAAGAGTGACCGTAACCGCCCTTCAACAAAATTTCCGGGTTCACGCCTTTCTCAACCATGTTTGGCGTTCCCCACTCGCTGCTGATGAGCGTGTCGTATCCCAGGTGCCACCAGAAGTCATACCCGAAAAACTGAGGACCGCGATCGATTTCCCACTTGCCTAATACATCGAAGCTGTCGGGATCGAGGATGAAAATGCCGCCGGGGCCGTTGCCGTCGGGTGCGCCAAGGGCGCTGACGAAGATGCCATTAGGGCCGCAATGTACGGTGTGTGGACGGCTGTAGCCGGTTCGCGCCGCGATGGTTTCAGCCTCAATCACCTTTACGATTTTTGGTTTTCGCGGGTCGGGCTTGGTATCGATAATGTGAATGCGGGACGATCGTATGCCCGGCACTACCAGATAGCGCCGTTCCGTGTGTGGGTGCGGAGCATAGGGGCAGAGGCACGCGCTGCAAGCGTTCCAGCCGAAGTGATGCAATTCATCGCCGATGTTGGGCATCTCCACTTTTCCGACGAGCTGGCCGTAGCTGGACGACAACGGATCCACGTCCACCACGCCAATCGCGTCGGCGCGGCCGACGTATGTGGGATTCAACAACGCTACGAAGGCATGCTTTTCCGGCGGCGCCTGACTGGCCAATTTCGCGGACGGATAAAAAGTGGGGTCCGGCTTCCAAAGTTCCATTGTGATTCTCCCTTGCGGCTTTCGCCGCCGACGCAATATACAAAAGAAAAAGACCCGCACCCTGTTGTTCTGGTGAGCGGGTCTATAATGGCTGTGACGCTGTGGCAGCTAAACTGCGCGCGCCTCCCGCTCTAATGAGGAACGGCGGAGACAACAACACGGGATTGCGGAAGCGAGGTGCACATTGGCAAACTACCCCGGACCGCAATCCGAGTCAACTGATGAGAGTGTTTGAGCGCACGGTCAGAGTGCGAAAGTTTTTACGTGCGACGGGTGGCGAAGCGCAATAACAGCGCCTCCTTGACCTTGGGCGAGCCGTCAGCTTTTGAATTATTACTTGAGCTAAGGGCCATTTACCTTTGACACTAATCGTGACACTATTGGCCTGAGAGTCCCCCATGCCCGCAGCAAAGATTGCCAAAAAGGCGAAGATGAATCGCCCAGATTTCAACGTTGAGGAGTACCTTTCCAACGCTGGAACAGCGCGACGCCTTATAAAATACAAAAAAGGGCAGGCGCTCTTTTCGCAGGACGATCCTTGCAATGAGGTGTGGTACATCCAATCGGGCAACGCCAAGCTGACCATCGTCAATCCCCAAGGTAAAGAAGCAGTGCTGGCCATTCTTGGTCCAGGGGATTTTGTCGGCGAAGGCTGCATCATCGGCAACCCCGTCCGCATGGCTACCGCGACGGCGCTGGCAGCGGTAAGCGCCACGATTATCGATCGAAAAGAAATGATGCGGGTGCTCCACGAGCATCCAGAATTTGCGGAGAAGTTCATCCATTACATGCTGGAGCGCAACATCAAGATTGAAGCCGATCTGGTGGACCAGTTGTTTAATTCCAGCGAGAAGCGGCTGGCGCGTGCGCTGCTGATCCTGGCGCGTTACGGCAAAAAAGGCGAGCCGGAAACATTGGTCGCGAAAATTTCGCAGGAGACACTGGCCGAGCTGGTGGGAACGACGCGCAGCCGTGTGAATTTTTTCATGAATAAATTCAGGAAGCTGGGTTTCATTCACTACAACGGTGGGTTGCAGGTGCACAGCTCGCTGCTCAATGTTGTTTTACACGATTAAAAACCTCTTGTCCGTCGGTGATAATCCGTGTAACCCTTGCGGTTCCTGATTCTCTTGCCCTTCATCCATCTCCAATCGTTGGTATAGAATGAGTTAGTTCGTCGACCTCCTAAGGACAATTTGATGAAAAAATCCCTGCCCTCGCGCATTCGCCTGTTCTCGCTGCTCTTCGTTACGGTGGTTCTCGCCTGCTGTTACGTTATGGCGGCGGACGACAATTCTTCTTCGTTGCCCGCGCCGCCGGTGGCCAAGAAAGTTCCCAAGATCACGGAGATCAACGGGCGCGAGCTGGTGGATAACTATTTCTGGCTGCGCGATAAGCAAAACCCCGAGGTTGCCTCGTATCTGCAAGCGGAAAACGCCTACACCGATGCGGTCATGAAACCCACCGAGGGATTGCAGAAAAAGCTGTACGACGAGATGTTGAGCCGGATTAAAGAAACCGATGTGGAAGTGCCTTACAAAGAGGGCAATTATTTTTATTACACGCGGACCGAGGCCGGGAAGCAATATTCGATTTATTGCCGGAAAAAAGGCAGCCTCGAGGCTGCGGAAGAAGTGCTGCTGGATGTGAATGAACTCGCCAAGGGACAGAAGTTCATGTCTGTGGCGGCATTCGCGGTGAGCGATGATGGGAATTTACTGGCCTACACCACCGACAATTCTGGCTTCCGCCAATACACCCTGGCGGTAAAGGATCTGCGCAGCGGCAAACTGCTTCCCGATCACGCGGAGCGCGTTGGCTCGGTAGCGTGGGCGAACGACGACAAGACAATTTTCTATACCGTTGAAGATGCCACCACCAAGCGCCAATTCCAGGCTTACCGCCATACGGCAGGAACCAGCGGTCCCGATAAGCTGATTTACGAAGAGAAGGACGAGCGCTTTAGCGTGGAAACCGGCAAGACGCGCAGCAAAGCGTACATCTTTTTATTTTGCGGTAGCCATACCACCAGCGAAGCGCGCTACATTCCCGCGGATCAGCCCATGGCGGAATTCAAGGTGCTCGAGCCGCGCAAGCAGGACGTCGAATATTATCCCGACCACAACGGGAATTTCTTTTACATTCGCGTGAACGACACGGGGAGGAATTTCCGGTTGGTGAAAGCTCCTGTAAGCGATCCGCGCAGCGCCAATTGGCAGGAAGTGGTGCCGCAGCGCGCCGATGTGATGCTGGATGACACCGATTTTTTCAAACATTATTATGTGTTGAGCGAGCGCGAAAATGGGTTGCCGCAAATGCAGGTAACCGATCTAGCGACTGGCAAGTCACGGCGCATTGAATTTCCGGAGCCCGCTTATGCGAGCTATCCGTATGCCAACCGTGAATATGACACCTCGAAATTCCGCTATGGATACCAGTCGTTCATTACTCCGCGCTCGGTGTTCGAGTACGACATGGCCACTGGGAAATCCACGCTGCTGAAACAGAAAGAAGTGCCGGGCTACGACCGCACGAAATATCAAGTGGAGCAGATTTATGCTCCGGCTTCCGATGGCGTGAAAGTGCCGGTTTCAGTGGTGCACTTGAAGGGCGCGAAAATGGATGGGACTGGGCCGATGTATCTGACCGCTTACGGCTCTTATGGTTTTCCCTATGACATCGCGTTCAATTCCGATCGATTCAGTCTGATCGATCGCGGCGTGGTGGTGGCGGTGGCGCACATTCGCGGTGGCGGCGAAATGGGCAAAGCCTGGCACGACGACGGGCGCATGATGCACAAGAAAAATACCTTCACTGATTTCATTGCATCGGCCGAATATCTGGTGAAGCAGGGCTACGGCTCGAAGGATCGCCTGGTGATCGAAGGGCGTAGCGCGGGCGGCTTGTTGATGGGAGCGGTGCTGAATATGCGGCCGGACCTGTTTCATGCGGCGTTGGTGGGCGTGCCTTTCGTGGATGTAATCAACACCATGCTGGACGAATCTCTGCCGCTAACCGTCGCCGAATTTGAGGAGTGGGGCAATCCAAAAGAGAAACCGGCGTTTGATTACATGATTTCTTATTCGCCGTACGACAATATCGAGGCAAAGAGCTATCCCAATATGTTAGTGCGCACTTCGTTCAACGACAGCCAGGTGATGTACTGGGAGCCGGCCAAATATGTGGCCAAGATGCGTGCCATGCGCACCGACCACAATTCGCTGATCCTCAAAACCAACATGAATCCCGCGGGACATGGCGGAGCGTCAGGGCGGTACGACCGCCTGCACGAAGTGGCCTTTGACTACGCTTATTTTTTGACGCAGATGGGCATTCAGAATTAAAGCAGTAGCGATTCGTCAGAAGTTGTCTCGTTCTGGAGAGCCGACCGAGGCTGCGGAAACCGGTATTACCTACTTCACGGTATGGCTTTTAGTGACGCGATCAGATAAATACGCACGCCATAGTCCCCACTAAAGGCGGTGCGTATGAATGGTCTGGCGCGGCAACAAGAGCAGCAGAAAGCCGTGGTGGGGCGTCTGTGGGCGACCTGCGGTTGTTCTCTTTTAATGGCGTTTAGCATCGCCGCGGGTGTGGGCGAGGCGCTAACAGTGCAGGCTCAGCAGCACGCCAAGTCGCGTCAGGATCCCGCGCAGCCGCCTGCTCCAACTCCACAGCAGCAGCCTCCGCCGGAGACTCCGGCGCCGCAAACGCCGTCCCCGCAGACTGCGCCTTCGCAGCAGCCTGCAACGCCGCCAGCACAGACTGCGCCAGCTCCGGCGGCAAAGACACCGCCAGTGAAAGAGAAGCATTTGACGGAGCGCGAACGTGCCTGGCTGGTCTTGCAAGACGGGGTTAAAGAAAACAGCGCGGAGAAGCGGGCCAAGGCGGTGAATGCTCTCGGATTGCTTTCCGCGAATCGCGAAGCTGAGGGCATGGCCATCGAAGCGTTAGGCGATGATAAATACAATGTACGCTCTGCTGCAGCTACCGCGCTCGGGGTGATGCATGCGGTGCATGCCATCCCGCAATTGGAAAAGGCGCTGGATGATGACGAGCCGGGTGTGGTGCTGGCGGCCGCCAATAGCTTGATGTTGATGAAAGATAGTCGCGCCTACGATGTTTATTACGATGTGCTCACCGGAAACGCGCGCCCCAATAAAGGTTTCATCAAGGAGCAGCTCAAACCGTTTCACGATCCCAAGCAGGTGGCGGCGTTGGGATTCGAGGAAGGCATCGGCTTTGTGCCGTTCGCCGGGATTGGCTATGAAGTGGTAAAGCGAGTGCTGAAATCGGCAAGCGATACGTCGCTGGTCCGCGCGGCGGCGGCCAAAAAACTGGCGCACGACCCGAACCCCGATAGCGCCGAAGCGCTCGTCAATGCCACGGAAGACAAAAGTTGGATCGTGCGCGCAGCAGCGCTCGACGCGATAGCCCAACGTGGCGACAAGTCGCTGCTTCCCAGAGTAAGCGGCTCACTGAAGGATACGAGAGACGATGTTCGCTACATGGCCGCTGCCTGCATCGTTCATCTAAGCGATATGGGTGGGAAAGCTCCGAGGCGCAAAGCTCCAGCACAGCCCAAAGCGCCAGCAAAGCCCGCCACGTAACTGTATTTACTGCGCGAACAATTCGGACGACGAGTCCTCGTGTGTATCCTTAAACGGATATATAATACTCCATATATGGAGTACGTTCTAAATTCGGGGCGGAGAGTAGCTATTGGCAACGCTTAATCAGTTGCCTGCGGGGATCGCCTGGCGTCAGCCGGCGGACCTTTCCAACAAGGATGTGCAGAAGCGGCTGAGCCCTGCGGCGGTAAAGGCGTTTTTGAAGCTGTGCGAGTTGTGGGAATTGCGCGATGAAGATGCCAGGCAATTGCTGGGAGGCATCTCCAATGGCGCGTTTTATGAATTGAAGAAAAATACGCGAGCACGGCTGGACCAGGACCGGCTGACTAGGATCTCCATACTGACTGGGATTTTTAAAGCGCTGAACATTCTTTACAGCAAAAAACTCGCCGACCGCTGGATACAACTTCCCAATGAAAATCCGATGTTTGCCGGGTACACTCCGCTTTCCTACATAACCAAAGGCGGGCTGCCCGCGATGCTGCGGGTGCGCCAACTTCTCGATTCTCGCCGTGGCGGCCGCTAGCACGCTTCCTCGAGTTGCGGATATCCTTCGCGATGATACTCATCGCTTGATCCCTTGGCGTTACAGCGGCGTCCACGAGAACGACCCTGAGGAGCGCGGCAACGATGAGAGTGTCCTCACGCGGCTCACCGATAATGTCGCGGACTTGAACGCCTTATTCGAACTGGAGGGCGCCACCAACGATCGGCTACTTGGGGAAGCTGGGCTGCTTCCCGGAATTACGCTGCGGGAACTGGTCTTCGGCCTTTCTTACTCCCACATTGTGAACGCGGCCTTCACGCATCCGAATCCCGCGGGAAGCCGCTTTAACGGACCGGAACGCGGCGCCTGGTACGCAGCTTTCGCGCGCTCCACGTCGGAGCTGGAAGTGGCCTACCACCGAGGCAAAGAACTGCAGGAGATCAATTGGCAGGAAAGCGAGACGTTCATTTATGTCGATTTTCTTGCCGATGTTCGCGGGCAATTTCACGACCTTCGCAACGACGCGCAATTTCGGAAGTGTCTGGATCCCAACAGCTACAGTATTTCGCAACAACTGGCCACGCGACTGTTGGAGCGAGGGTCCGCGGGGATCGTTTATCCCAGCGTGCGACACAAATCGGGAACATGCATCGCCTGCTTCAGGCCGGCGCTGGTGAACAATGTCCGCAAAGGGGCTACAGTTTCCATTCGATTCGCGAACGCTTTTGCGAAACCGGAAATTCGCGCTATCAGATAGCGGAGCGATACCGCTTCAAAGTTGAGTGCCAGTTCCTTACTGCGGAGCTGATTTGGTTTCGTTAATATAGGCAGCATGCCGGGAATTTTCGTAGTCTCCTTGGATTTTGAACTCATGTGGGGAGTTCTGAACCAACGTCGCGCGTCGAATTACGGCACAAATATTCTGGGCGTGCGGCAAGCGATTCCGGCAATGCTGGATTTGTTTCGCGAGTACGAAATACATGCCACCTGGGCCACGGTAGGGCTTCTCTTTTTTTCAAATAAACAAGAAATGATTCGTGGATGTCCACAGCTCAAGCCGGCGTACGCGAATAGCGAGCTCTCTCCGTACGGCAATGTGGATAGCGTTGGGCCGGACGAAGCACAGGATCCCTACCATTTCGGGCATTCCTTGATACAAATGGTGCGCGGCTGTACAGGACAAGAAATCGGTTCGCATACATTTTCTCACTACTATTGCCTCGAACCGGGCCAGACTGAAGCGGCATTTCGTGCTGACTTGCAGGCCGCGAATCGAGCGGCTCAAGCACTGGGCTTGGAAATACAAAGCCTGGTTTTTCCACGCAACCAAATCAATACGGCGTATTTAAAAATATGCGCGGAATCGGGGATAAAGTGTTATCGCGGGACCGAAAAGGCTTGGTTTTATAGCGGTGGCGCTCTGGAAAGGGAAAGCATAGTAACCAGAGCTCACCGGCTATTCGATTCGTACGCTAATATTTCGGGACATAACACTTACACGCTGGAACGTAACCGTGACATCCTGAATTTGCCTGCTAGCCGTTTCCTGCGGCCTCACAACCGCGGCCTGGCGATGTTTGACGGTTTGAAGTTCCACAGGATATCTAGCGGCATTCGCGATGCGGCGCAAAAGGCAAAAATCTATCATCTGTGGTGGCATCCGCATAACTTCAGCATTTACCTGAGCGAAAATATTTTATTTCTGCGGCGAATCCTGAATTTCGTTGCTGAAATGAGAGACAAGCACGGGATGCAAAGTTTAAACATGGGAGAAACATCGCGATTGTTGTCTCATGCCCGCTGAAACAATCGTAATTCTGGGCACCGCTCAGGCCGAGCCGACTCTAGCTGTTTGCAACTACTTATTAGAAAGATTTCCCGACTGCAAAATTATTTATGAGCGGTGGGAATCCAGGAAGGATTTGCTGGAGCGGCGCATCAGAAAGCTGGGTGTGCTGACAGTTGCGGGGCAAATTGCATTTCAAGCCATCGCTGTGCCGCTCTTGAAAACGCTTTCCGCTCGCCGCATCGCCCGGATCAAAGTTGAATTTGAAATGCGCACCGCGCCGATAGCGGGGCACGTATGTTCCTCGTTGAATTCGCGGGAGGCCATCGATTTGCTAAAGACGATTGACCCTGCGTGCATTGTGGTGGCGGGGACCAGGATTCTTAGCAGGGAATTTCTGCAGAGCCTTCGCTGCCCAATCATCAATATTCACGCCGGCATCACGCCGCTCTATCGCGGGGTGCATGGCGCGTACTGGGCGCTTGCGGAAAAGCGGCCGGAATTATGCGGTGTTACCGTGCACCACGTGGATGCGGGCATCGATACGGGAGAAGTTTTGGCCCAGAAGACATTCAAGCCGAGCCCCGAAGATAATTTCGTGACTTATCCATGGATACAACTGGGATTGGGGTTGAGGCTGCTGGCGAAATTAATTCCTGAAGTGATTTCTGGGCGGGCGCGCGCGAGCCAGCCTCTTACTTCAGAGTCCAAGCTGCGGACGCACCCGACGATTTGGGGATACTGTTGGCGCAGAATAATCTACGGCGTGAAATGACGAAGCATCTGCTACTGAGAATGTGGCGATTAGAGCGAGATTGCTAAGAATCGAGATGCTGTGTGAAGCAGCCTTGCGATGAAGAGATAGTCCGATCCGGCAGGTCTGATGCTCCGTGCAGAACCCAATCGCAGGCTTGGGTGCTGGCGGCCACCATTCTCGGTTCGAGCTTAGCGTTCATCGACGGCACGGTCGTCAATGTTGCGCTGCCTGCGCTGCAATCCAGTCTGCACGCCACGGTGGTGGACGTGCAGTGGGTGGTCGAGTCCTACGGGTTGTTTCTGGCGGCGCTGCTGTTGGTCGGCGGCGCCATGGGCGATTCGGTTGGCCGGCGGGCGATTTTTTTATTGGGGACGGGAGTATTCGCCGCCGCTTCTATTGGCTGCGGGCTTTCTTCCAGCATTTCGCAGTTGATCGTCGCGCGTTCTTTTCAGGGCATTGGGGCCGCGTTTCTGGTTCCCAGCAGTCTCGCGATTATCAGCGCATCGTTTGACGAAAAATCCAGAGGGCGAGCGATCGGAACATGGTCGGCATTCACCGCCATCACCACGGCCCTCGGTCCCGTGCTTGGCGGATGGTTGATTCAGCACGCATCGTGGCACTGGGTTTTCTTTATTAACGTGCCCATCGCCGCCGCGGTCATCGTAATTTCTCTATGGCACGTTCCGGAGTCGCGCAGTTCATCTGCTCAACAGGCGGATTGGCTTGGCGCCGTGGTGGCTACGGCCGGACTGGGTGGAATTGTGTTTGGATTTGTCGAGTCCGCAAATCTTGGTTGGAGGCACCCGCTGGTCTGGGGAAGTTTGGTGGTGGGCTTTTCGGCTCTCATTGCGTTCGTGTTCGTTGAAAAACGTGTCGCGTCGCCCATGGTTCCGCTTTCGCTGTTTAGATCGCGCAACTTCAGTGGCGCGAATCTGCTAACGCTGTTGCTATATGCCGCGCTGGGAATTTTCTTTTTTCTCCTTCCGATGAACTTGATCCAGGTACAGAAATATTCCACCACCGCTGCCGGCGCGGCGGCCTTGCCCCTGATTTTGCTGCTGTTTTTTCTTTCACGTTGGTCCGGGGGACTGGTGGCCCGCTTCGGTGCGAAGCTTCCGCTGATCGTTGGGCCGCTGATTGCCGCGGCAGGCTTCCTGTTGTTCGCGGTGCCGTCCGTCGGCGGCAGCTACTGGACGAGCTTCTTTCCGCCGTTCCTGGTTCTCGGTTTAGGCATGGCCGTGAGCATCGCTCCACTGACCACCGTGGTGATGAGCTCTGTCGATCAGGCGCGTGCCGGCACCGCCTCGGGAATTAACAACGCGGTGTCCCGCGTTGCCAGCGTGCTGGCCGTGGCCGTTTTTGGAATTGTTATGGTCGGCGCATTCGGCGACAGGTTGCAGCATTCACTTGCTGGATTAAATCTCGCTCCCGTTGTGGTTCACGAGATTCAGTCCAGCGTCGTCAGGCTCGCCGGGCTTGAAGTGCCAGCAGGGCTGGATGCGCAGACTTCCTCGGCCGTCCGCGACGCCATTGCCCACGCGTTCGTCTTCGCATTTCGCGTGGTCATGCTGCTCTGCGCCGGCCTCGCGGTGGCCAGCGCCGCCGTGGCAGCGCGCATGATTCCTTCCCGCGCACTTGCCAGGCGCTGAGGTAAGCGAGTATTGCGCAATGACTCAAAAGCCCGCGGGAGCCACAGTGGATGGAATCGCAGCGCACCTTTAATACGGCAGCGTCGCTAGCGGATTAGATGGATCGGTACGCCCAATTTGAGCTTCTTCCATGAGTTGTCAGCCGTGTACACCGGAGCTCGCAGGGCAATTCCGAGGGCTAGACAAGCTCGGTCGCCCAGCGACAAGCCCAGTGCGCGAGTTTTGATCATCAGATTTCCGGCAGCCTCGGCGTGCTCAGCAGTAAAAGCCGTGGCCTCCCGAATGGGGGTGAGGGTGGCCTCCCATGCATCGCCGGGGGCCAGCCCCAAGCTTACCAGTTTGCTTTGTACCTCGGCGAGATTGACGGTGCTGCTGGTGGCCGTGCTCAGCATCTCGGGAGTAAGCCTGTCCGCGCCAGCTTCACGATTCAGCACCGCAAGCAGAGCGGAAGCGTCGAGCACTATCTTATTCGTTGCGTTCATTGCGAGCCGCCTCGCGCCGTTCGGCAATCAACTCGTCGACCAGGGACGTGCCTCGCTTCACATGCTTTTGGACCAGCCGTTGAGCTCGCTCGACGCGTCGTTTCAGCGTTGTGATTCTTAATTCGTCATCCTCCATGCGCAAGACCACCTCATCGCCGATATTGATTCCTAGCGCCTTGCGAAAAGCGGCTGGTATCACGACACGGCCATTCTCATTGACACGATGCCGGGCTTCCGCATTCACTGTCATAATCTCCTCCATATGACATTATCACAATATTGTGCCATAAAATAAGTCAGACGACACCTTGTTTGTAGGCTGACAATGACACCGGCGCGTTCGTGGAATTTGTGCCGAAGGAAACCCAACGCGACTAGACCGTTCACGGCGAGGAGATACTTCATGGGAAGTCGGATAAAATTTCATGGACCTGTTTGCTGCTCAAGGGTTGAGCGTCAGGCCCTGCACTCAGAACCGGAAGATCGGTAATGGGGTCAACTACAATGCTTACTCTCCGGGCGCGCGTGCCGCGTGGCGTCAGCACAATGCGCCCACCCTCCACCTTGGCGTCGAGTGGGTCTCCGGCGCGCAGGCCAAGTTTGCGGCGAATCGGACCCGGCAGAACAACCTGACCTTTGGCTGAAATTTTGGTTTCCATGCTTAGACACTCTTACCCAAATTTGGCTGCGATAACAAGCACAACACCCAATTGACACGGCCCGGAGGATTAGGGATGACGTCACGGCGCGCTTAAATCGGATGTCAAACTGGAGAACTTCCGTCTATCCCCCGCCCCTCCCATGTAAAACTATAACGGGCGTAGCATCGTCGATCACACACCCCCAATGCTTTCGGCCCCGCATTTAAAGCACCAGTTGCGTGTTGTTCTGGCTCTCACTCTGGATTACAGAAATAAGGGAGCGACATGGCCCATGAGTATCACCGTTATGTTTCACTAAAGTTGCTCTAGGTCTGGTTGTTTGTTTTATCGCTGTAATCCACGACGTGAAATAACGAAAAAATCCGCGGGAGCAACGCTGAATGAGAATGCACGGCCGCGCACTTAAGGAGCGGTTAATTCAGGCTGCGGAGGATGGGTTTAAGCCAAGCGGCGGGCGATGAGGAACCAGGCGCGCGGGTCTTCGCCGGAGAAGGCTCCCTGTTGGTTGTATTCGGGGCGGATCTCGAGGCGCGCGGGCTCGAGGGATTCGATTTCCCAGCCATCGGCAAAGGCATGGCGCAACTCCGGCTGCGAGACGCGTCGCGGTCCTTCCGTGCCCGGGGTTGCGTCGCTGAAACAAAGCAGGAACAGACGCGCGCGGGGATTGAGGACGGTCTCGAGCCCGCGCACGTAACGAATGCGGTCCGCGTCGGAAAAAACGTGAAACAGGCCGGAGTCGAGCACGTTATCGAAGCGTTCGGTCCACTCATTGAGCTTTAGCGCATCTTTGACCAGGAACTTGACGTTGAGGCTGCGCTCGGCGGCCTTGCACCGCGCCGCAGCTATGGGCTCCTCAAGAAAGTCCAAGCCGGTGACAGCATGGCCCCGTGCCGCAAAGAACAGGGCATGTTCGCCGGTGCCACAGCCCGCATCGAGAACCGAGCCGACAACCTTATCGGCGGCGGCCCGAAAGGCAGGCTGGGGCTTGCCGATGTCCCAAGGTGGGCTGCTAGCGTAAGAGCTGCGAAAGGATTCGCGGTCGTGGGTCAAGATGTTGTCCGAGAAAAGATTCTCTTAGCCGGGATTTGCATTTTGATATTCCGGTGAGCACGTTATACACCCAAAACGGGGAAGGTGTTACCTTCGTGGCCGGTGCATTGTGAAGCCCATGTCTCCGGGGTCGGACTTGAAAAAATTGGTGGGCCTGATTCTTTGGAGTTTTCTATCTACCGCGCCTGCACGCAGACCCCTTCTACCGCCAGATCATCGCCCAGGCTTTATCCGAACAGATCCCGGTGATGACTTGTGACGAACAATTCAGTCTATACGACGGTCTCAAGGTCCTTTGGTAATTCTTAGGAACCTCGCCTCGATCCGGGTCGTCAGCGCTGCATAGTCCGGTAATATCTCTTCCCGCGGGACACCTGCCGCAACCTTGTCCAGTATGACGGATTACCAAGACACGTCTTCGGGTACACACGCTCGGCCGCGGCAGACGCCCGGGTTTACACGGATTCGCTCACGCCAATTCTGTATCCGGTGGCCATTGTCAGAAGCTACGAAGTCAGACTCACCAACCCGGATGGAAGGCTGTGTTAAGCGACTGGAACTTTTGGCAAATTTTTGGCAAGGTGCTTTTTCGCCCCAGGAAGGGAAAAAGTGAGAATAGCCGTGGATTCATTGGTGGATTAATGGTGGGCCTGGGCGGGAACTGCCAAACTACGCGGAAGTCGTACAAGACATCGCAGTTTGTGGGTTGGGTTGTGGGTTGGAAAAAGTCCACGAACTCCCAAGCTGCCTTTCACGTTTAATGTTGCTTGCCGAAGACCGTCAGGTCTTCCGGAGGTAGTGGGCTGCATGCTTTCCCCGGCGCTGCCGTCTATTGGTTTGTCTGCTTGTATCGCTCCGCCCTCAGGATTATTCTACCCAACACTTTAGGCACTATGCGGAACTAGTTGTCAGGTGCGAGCACTAGGGAGAATGTTCGATGAAGTCCCCGGTACTCCGTGTAATTCTTCTTCTGTCCGCTGTGAGCCGCGATTAGCGCGAATGCCAGGACTGAGAGAGTCTTGCCAGATTTTGTGCACGCACATGAATGATGCCGCTACGCGGGCTGTCAATGTCCGCTATGAGGAAGAACGAGATGGACACAACAAGCGGTAGAACAATGAAGAGAATGCCTTTCGCGTCAGCGCGATGCGTTCCATAACCGATTAAGAGACTGCAACAGATGGCGATTGCTGCCATCAGAACCCATGCCCCACCTGGGATGCGGTTCCACCAGGCGGCTTGCGTGTATCCCTGCGAATTCAACACATCGTTCATGCCTGACACGGCGAGGGCTATCACGGGTGTCGGCCTTGCCGCAGCCGGAGCCTGGACCGCGGACCACAGATCAGTCTCCAGTTGGGCAGTAGCCGCGTCGATCTTACGAAGCTGGCGGTCATCCCGAGTTTCATAGAACAAAACACGCTGATCGAGATAGCTCCTGAGCAGCGCACGTACTTTTGCCGCATCGGCGGCGGGCAGCAAATCTGCCCGGACGTACTCCGTACCGATGGCATTGGCCTCTGCCTCCTCGTAGTTTTTGCGCTGATCGTACCGGCTGACGGCCATCGAAAAACTGAATCCGATGATCAGACCAAGTAAAGTGAGGGTAGCGGCCACGACCACGCCGAGATCTGCGCGCTCTTCGTCTTCCAGCTTCCCTCGCCTCTTACGAAAGAAAGCGCCGATCCGTTGCGAGAGCCAGAGCACCAATAGAGAGAGCGCCATAACAAGGAGCGGGGAGTTCAATATATTGCGCATGTGCTCTAGCCTCCTGTGGTGCTCTGGTCAATTTCAAGGCATCCTTCAGGCGACGAATCGAATTATCTTGATGCCATCAGCCGGGCGACTGGGCTGTTTTGGCGACTGCCGCTCGAAGTAAAACGCAAAGCCTAACGCAAGAATAAAGGCCGCGATCCCAAATAAGGTCGAGGCGCCAAACAATTCGCCAGCAAACGCCGGTCGCGTGTACACGTCACCGTTTCCACTGGTGGAGTGAACGACCATGACGGCATTTGTTATGTGGCCGTTCGCGTCACCGACGGGCCGGCCAAGAGTTCGGTAGTGGAGACGAAGTTGGGGCAGCACTTCGCCGGAACGGAAGTGGAAATCGTGTGCGACGTAATCGCCCTCAGCGGCTTTCGGCAACTCCTGCGACGAGGAGAATGCGCAGAGCGATACACAAGTGCGGTTGCAGTCAGTGCCATTCCTAGGTGTTTTATCCTCATGGCGCGACATGATAACAGGGGAAAATGGAGAGCGGCTATCTCAATAAGTCATCGTTGACGAATGCAGGCTTAGTGCACACGACGACGAGGGATGGTCCGGATTCTGGTCGTGTCACGGGCTATGCGGAAGTAACGCCAAGAGGCCCGATCGCGCCATTAGTTCCAGTTTACCGACGATACAGGAGTCAGCCCGTTCAGTAAACACTACGGCGTTGTTGCGCTTCGCGGATATCCTTGTGCAACCGCCTGATCGGTGACCGCGGCAATGAACGAACCTTTGGCCTCTACGTACGCCTGCTGTGAGGCGAAAAGCCCGGCGTCACATCTGGAAGAGAGATGCCATTTGAGGCTCTCATATTCCCGGGGGAAGTTTTTGGTTCAACACCCGGTTGAGCGACCTGAGACATAGGTAACACATTGTACCGGACACATAGGTGACACTTTCTCCCCGTAAAGGGGAGGGAATGATGCCTTGGAAGGAGTGTTCGGTAATGGATGAGAGACTGCAGTTTG
>Ga0182024_10000295_pt1 | contig 125286 bp, 107 predicted proteins | sample P32metaG_FD_120480 | JGI IMG/M metagenome (GOLD analysis project Ga0182024, IMG submission 120480) | Permafrost microbial communities from Stordalen Mire, Sweden - P3-2 metaG (Illumina Assembly) | ecosystem: Environmental > Terrestrial > Soil > Wetlands > Permafrost | place: Sweden: Stordalen... | reverse complement strand
TACTTTTTCAAGCAACGCTTTCGTTGACGGAAACAGATGTTCTCTTCTGATGATTTTTCAATCGCCCGGCAGCAACGCGCTCCAAACCGCAGATAATGTATATGCAGCACTGAAACAACTAAAAAAATCTTTTCCGTCGGATGTAGATTATTCAGTACCCTTCGAATCCGTAACTATTATAAGAGTTTCCATGCAGGAGGTAATGGGAACCCTGTTAAAGGCGCTTGGCCTGGTTGCATTAGTCGTATTCCTGTTCCTGCAAAACTGGCGATCCACCATTATACCCATATTGGCTATCCCGGTATCTATATTGGCTACTTTTTGTTTCTTTATACCTTTAGGTTTCACGATAAATACGCTAACCATGTTTGGCTTTGTGCTGGCCATTGGTATAGTGGTTGATGATGCTATTATTGTGGTTGAAGCCGTACAGCATTATATTGATGAGCAGCACATGTCGCCCAAGGAGGCTACTTATCGTGCCATGCAGGATATATCGGCGCCCGTAATAGCCATCGCATTAATACTCGCTGCGGTATTTGTGCCAGTCGGTTTTATTCCTGGTATTGTGGGACGTTTATACCAGCAGTTTGCCATCACGATTGCCATTTCTGTCATACTTTCTGCTTTCATTGCCTTATCGCTGACTCCGGCGCTTTGTACATTATTATTAAGGCCTACTCACATTGATAATAAATCGAAGTACCTGGGTAAATTTTTCTATCGGTTTGATAAGTGGTTTGATAAGTTCACTGAAAAATATACCCATGGCGTAAAAAGAAGTATAAATAATTCAAAGTTTGTCATAATTATTCTGGTGTGTATTTGTGCCGGCGCCTATCTTTTATTTAAGAGCAAGCCATCGGGATTTGTGCCTCCGGAAGATGGCGGACGACTGTTCATTACCTACCAGTTACCCGATGCTTCTTCAACTACCCAATCAGTGAATGTTATGAACAAGCTGATGAAAGTAGTAAGCGCAACACCAGGAATATTGCATTACACAGCCATATCCGGGTTTAATATATTGAACGGGGGCGCCACTTCAAATTCCGGTTCCATGTTTGTTATGCTTACACCATGGGCCCAGCGTACCACGACGGAAACCAAGATCCCTGGCATAATGAATGTGCTTAAAAAAAGAATAGCGGATGCCAGTATAAAAAATGCGAATGTGGTCGTTATTCCGCCACCGCCTATCAGAGGTATAGGTATTGCTGCTGGCTTTAGCATGCAAATTGAGCAGGGGAATTCGACCGATGATATACATGCATTTGAAAAAGTAGTTCAAAAATTTGTTGCTGAAGCACACAAAGTCCCTTCCATATCTACAGCGTTTTGTTATTTTTCGGCGCATACTCCAAGTTATGACCTTACGGTTGACCGGGATAAATGTGAAAAGCTGGGTGTAAATATTTCAAGTGTTTTTACGACCATGCAGGCTTATATGGGCAGCTTGTTTGTAAATAACTTTACTTTATATAATCGGACATACCATGTCGTAATACAGGCAGACACCATGTACAGGGCCCTGATATCCGATATGAATAAATACTATGTGCGCAACCAGGCAGGCGAAATGGTGCCGCTTAGTACGCTGATCACATATAAATCTACCATAGCTGCGCCCCTTATTACGCACTTTAATATTTTCCGTTCCGCAGAGGTAGACGGTTCTATACCAACGGGATATAGCAGCGGCCAGAGCATTGAAGATTTGAAAGCATTAGCCAAAAAAGTTTTGCCGCGTGGGTACATTTATGATTTTTCGGGGCTGAGCTATGAAGAAATAAAAGCAGGCTCTCTTACTGTGTACATATTTCTGTTCTGTATCATTTTCGTTTTTCTTTTTCTTGCAGCACTTTATGAAAGCTGGTCTGTGCCCTTTTCGGTGATGTTAGCCGTTCCGATAAGTGCTTTTGGCGCTATCCTCGCCCTTACCTGCGTTCCTCCGCTTACGAATAATGTATATGCACAAATAGGACTGATCACATTAATAGGGTTATCCGCAAAAAACGCAATCCTTATCGTTGAATTTGCCAAGATAAGAGTCGATCGGGGTGAAGATGTAATAAAATCCACCCTTGAGGCTGTACGATTACGTTTACGGCCAATTATCATGACGTCAATGGCATTTATCCTCGGGGTATTACCGCTTGCTTTAGCGACGGGTGCCGGAGGAGCTTCCAGGAATACAATAGGTGTTACTGTTTTAGGCGGCATGATTGCATCAACAACGCTGGCGATATTTATTGTTCCGGTTTTATTTGTGGTGATTACCCGTTTTTCTTATGGAAAAAAACAACTTGCCTGGCTACATGCGCATCATGAAGAGTTAATGGAGAAAGCGCAAAAAGCTGAAGAGCAGAATATTGACCCGGCACTGGAATATGAAATTGCCGAAGCAAAGGCCAACCATGAACAGGGTAAATCCTGAACTATGAAATTAAGATATAAATGTTTTGTGTTGATGGATTTTTGCTCGAAGGCTGCTAAAAAAATGACTTCGGTTCTTTTCGCCCACAGTGCTTATTTGAGTTGATTTGCTGATCAGGTTTTTTATTGATTGGTATATCTGATTGCAAAATCTGTCATCGGAGGTTGAAATGAAATCAATTACACTGTGATTGAGGTAAGTGATTTTTATTTTGCCGAGATCGGCTAAAACCGTATTGTCGCCAAGAGCCAGTTCATTATAAAACATATTGAAATCGGGGGAACCGGGAGTGGGTTGCCCATGGAAGGCGAATTTTTTCCCGGACTCTGCTTGCCTTTCAATGTGGTTGACCAATTCTTCCAGTTTATTATAGATGATGAGAATGTCTTCATTAGATTCAAAAACATCACATTCCCGGTAATATTCAATTTGCTGAATTGTTATATTGATACCTTCAAGGTTCCATATTTCGGTAGTTGGAAGTTTATTATACTGCTGAATTATTTTTTTCCCAAGGTCCATATATTCCGGATGAGATTCATTTTTCAGGGAGAATTTTTTGCCTTTCAGCGTTTGGTTTAGAAGAATGGATTTCATCCAGAGGAAAATTTTGAACGCCGAGAGTTCTGCAATTTGGAAAAAATTAATCCAGGGAATATCTTTTGTGAGAAAATAGAAATGCCTGTTTTCAAATCCGTTCAGGTAGGTAAAAGTCTGAAGTAAATTTTTGAGGTACTGTTCAAAAGATTCACCTGGAACAGTAGACAGTTTACCCGAAAAAATAAATGAGTCGCTTTGGAGATGCAGGAATTGGTCCAGTGATATTTTGAAATGCGATGAAAGTTTCTGAATTTCATCAAAGGAAATAGGCTTCTCACACCTGATCCGGCGGTAAGCGCTGTCATTACTTATATTCAGCAGTTCCGCGATTTCATCTACGAAGGAAAGATGCGGAGGCAGGTTGTTCTTAATATGGTTGAAAAAAAGCTGCTGTACGGAGTTTTGATCCATAATCAGTTTTTTTGGGAAAACGCAAAAGGGTTAAAAAAATATTGCAAAAACTGCTTCTCCAGATAAATTTAGGATTATTTTTTCCAACGGTCAATTTCAGCCGGCCAATCCTTATTCAGAAGAATCATGAGCGGGTATTAAAAACGAGCCGGGTTTGACTGGAATGCAGGTAATAATTTCTATTTAAAGACGATGCTCGCTTACTTTTGCAATGGACTCTAGATTTCATTTTTCTTCATCTGCGATACTGCATAGTCGCATGCCCGGGCGGTAATCGCCATATAGGTCAGAGACGGATTTTGGCAGGACGTGGAAGTCATGCAGGCGCCGTCAGTTATAAATACATTCGGGCAGGCATGGAGTTGATTCCATTTGTTCAGCATGGAAGTTTTGGGGTCCTTGCCCATTCTAACACCGCCCATCTCATGGATATCCAGGCCGGGTGCCTGCTTACTATCGGAGGTTTTGATTTCCGTAAACCCGGCTTTGCTGTACATTTCGCTAAGTTGTTCCATGAAATCTTTTACCATTTTTTCGTCATTGTCGTCGTATGCAACCGAAATATCCAGCTGCGGAATGCCCCAGTCATCTTTTTTGTTCGGGTCGAGGGTTACAAAATTGGTAACTTTTGGAATGGTCTCGCCCATCATGTGAGAACCCACGCGCCAGGGGCCGGGATCTTTTTTGGCGAGACTTTCCTTTAATGCAGCTCCAAATCCTTCGGGTTTTGGAAACGAGTACCTGCCACCAGAAAATCCGGCAGCATAACCGCGAAGAAAATCTGTTTCCTGGAGGTGCACATTCCTGAAACGGGGAATATATGCACTGGTAGGCCGTCCCCCCGCCGTCGTTGTGTCTTTGAAGCCATCGTATATCCCGGAAATATGGGCACGGTAATTATGAAAGGCAAAATATTTTCCGAGAACGCCACTATCATTTCCCAGACCATTAGGAAACCTGCCTGACTTTGAGTTTAAGAGAATGAGATTCGTATTCAGGGCCGCAGCATTTACAAAAATGATCCTGGCATAATACTCAGTCATTTCTTTGGTGTGGCTGTCAATTACCCGGACACCGGTGGCCTTATTCTTTTTTTCGTCATAGATTATGGAATGAACAACGGAGAATGGGCGCAAAACCATGTTTCCGGTTTTTTGTGCCCATGGTATGGTGGTTGAATTGCTGGCAAAGTATCCCCCAAAGGGGCAACCTCGCTGGCACAGGTTTCTATTCTGGCATTGACCCCGTCCCTGATCCAGATGGATTTGCTTCGGTTCGGTAAGATGCGCACAACGAGCATAGATGACATGCCTGTCACTATAATTCTTTGCAACAAAATCCTTGAAATAATTTTCTACACAGCTCAGTTCGAGCGGAGGCAAAAATTCTCCATCTGGTAAAACAGCTAAGCCGTCTTTATTGCCGGAGATGCCGGCGAATTTTTCTACATAACTGTACCAGGGTGCAATGTCTTTGTATCGTATTGGCCAGTCAACCGCAAAACCATCGCGTGCCGGCCCTTCAAAATCAAAATCACTCCACCGCTGCGTTTGCCTTGCCCACAATAGTGATTTTCCGCCCACCTGATATCCGCGTATCCAGTCGAATGGTTTTTCCTGCACATATGGATGTTCCGTATCCTTAACAAAAAAATGCATGGCATCTTCCCTGAACGCATAACAACGGCTCACTACAGGATTGGCTTCCTGAATTGCCTCGGGTACCTGGCCCCGGTGTTCAAATTCCCAGGGCATCATATTCGTTGTGGGATAATCCTTCAGATGTACAACATCCCGTCCTCTCTCGAGAACCAGGGTTTTCAAACCCTTTTCCGTTAATTCTTTTGCCGCCCACCCGCCACTCATTCCTGAGCCAATGACGATCGCATCAAAACTCCGGTCTTTTAAACCATCCTTTTTGTCGCCCATATCAAGGTATTATGAATTACGCTGCTTTTAGTGGAACACAACCCTGAAATTTACCAGGGATCATCTTATAGCCACGGATATCAGTCAAATAAAATTGCGAAGTGCTGTAGGCCTGTATGGTTAATCTTTTTAAGGATTGATAGAAGAAAGAAAGGTTGCCATTGTCATTTTTCCTGCCATCGAGATCTGCAACAATCGCATTTTTTTGCTCTGCGTTGCAATCAGCAAAGGATTTGCCGGATTTATCCTTTGCAGATTTTTCAAAATCCCTCAGGCCCTGTTCAAATTTTTCCTGATTCGTTTTGGGAAAACAATCATCCACCATTTTCAATGCAAACAGATGCGCAGCCAGATCTTTGGCGCCTGGTGAATCCGTTTTAGGCAGAATGGTTTCCGCCAGCTCGGCCAGCATTTTTTCCTGATCTGCCGAGATACTTATTTTTTTTAGCAGTATCGAGGCTTTCTCATTATTCTGAAGACAGGCAGGAAGGAGTACCGTTCCTGCACAAATGAATAGAAGCTGTTGAATGGCAACGCGTCTGTTTGGCATTGAATGTGGGCTTATGGATAAATAATGAAGGGTGCTTCTAAAGGCAAGCAGCGGTTTGGCCGGTTGACCAAATTTACAAAAGATTTTTCAGGTTTTCTTCTGCGAAGATTCCTTTGCTTTTTTTATTGGGCCAAAAGGACCGTATTTATGTTGTCGCTCTGAAAAACTATCTGTATAGGGTCCAAAAGGATAATCCACCGGTTTGGCTGCCAGTGCGGGCCAGTCATACTTAAAAAATTTCACGGGGCGCTGTTTTGAATTTATAAAACCAGCCACATTCCAGATTTGTTCATCGGTCAATTGTGGCGTGGGATATTTAGTGCCGAAGGGCATGGAATATTTAATGAATCCCGCCAGTTTGCTGAGCCGGTACAAGCCGGCCGCGGTATTGTAGCTATGTTTGCCCCAAAGCGGAGGATAGGTATAGGATTTCTTATCTGCTGCCAGGACTCCCTGGCCGTCCGGGCCGTGACAAAGCTGGCATCTGAACTGAAAGATAAGGCTGCCCTTGAGCGTATCGGCTTGTCTGTTCAGGAACGGTAATTCCTCTGTATTGGCACCCCGGGGTTTTGATCCTTTCTGAACTTCCTTTCCCACCCATTTCAAATAGGCTACCATGCTTTTCATCTCCGTACTGTTGCTGTCTATTTTTTTGCCATTCAGACTCCTTTCCAGGCATTCATTGACCCTGAATTCAATGGATTCGATTCGCCCGCTCCGGGGTCTGAACTGTGGATATAGGGAAGCAACGGCCGCAAAACTGTTTGAAAAAATACGGGTACCTGCATCCAGATGGCAATTCTGACAATTCATTCCGTTTGCCTGATGATTGATGATACCCGCCGGACCGAAGTAAAATGAAGTATTCGCTATAAGCTTTCTGCCAAAACGGATCAAATCGCCCTGTGTAGTTAGGGGAATGAGACTGGTATCCGGTGCCAGCCATTCACTCTTTACAGTAGTTTTCGATTCCGGCCCGACTGATGGCTGGTGCGTGTTTTTCTTCCAGCCTGTGAAAAAAATAATTGTCCCTGCCACCGTGATAAGCAGAAGGGCAATTAAAATAATAACTGGTGCAGGTTTCATTCGCCCACAAAACAATATGTGCAACCATGTTCCTGCGTGCGGCCCACGGCCCAGACTCCGGACGGAACGACCTGTATGCCCGGCAATAAGCCAGCAAGCCACTCTTTTTTTACGTCAGCAGCGCTCATATTCATGCTTCCGGCCAGTGCTGCGCTGAACACCGTAAGGGCAACATCGCATGCACAAAAAAGTACGCCATCGTCCAAAAGGTTGTTAATGCCTATATCCACATTCCCGATACCTGGTACGGAATAGTCTCCGGGCTTGGGTTGCCAGAACATATTGCGAACTGAGGGGGCGCTGGTTTTCGGGTCATTGATTTTAAATACTTCTCCTAATTTGTATTTTGCCCAGATATCATTTCCCAGGGCATAACCAATAGCATTGTGGCGCAGGATTACGACTGCGGTACAATCTTTTGCATCGGCGCCATTTGTCATTAAAAACACTTTTGGCCACGCAAAGGGAAAAATTTCATGAGGACCAGTAGTATCAAACACGATCTTGTGTTTACCTTTTATTCTGGCGAGCCAGGCCTCCGGATCGGCGGCGTTTTTAAAAGCCGTCCCCGTTAAGGACATTGCTTTTACCGGATTCGGCAGTGTGGCTATGCCTACAGCCGCCGCACCGGCAGCGAGTTTTCCTAGAAAATTCCTTCTCGGGTTCCCATGTTTTTCGTTGGTGATTTCCATTTCAATTCAATTTGGTTGGACTGTAAGCTAAAGTCCCTTTTGAATGAAATATTGTAAAAAAGTGACAAAAATCAGGATTTAAGCGCCGTCTCAAAGCCCAGGGGCTGGTCGAAATACCGGGTCGGAGCACATCCGGCAAAATGTTGGAATTCATTTATAAAATGACTTTGGTCGCAATACCCCAGACCATTCGTGAAATAGGGCCAGTATGGCTTTTGATTCTTTTCAAGGTATTTTATGGTCTCGTTAAAACGGACAATCCGCGTATACATTTTTGGATATAATCCGGTTTGCTCCAGGAAATACCGTTCCAGGGATCTTCGCGTAATAAAAACTTCTCTTTCCAGTTGATTAACGGTAATGTTTCCTTTTGCTTCGTGGATTAGTTTTACTGCCATTTCCAGATTTTTGCAGTTACCCTGTTTCTCCAGCAGTTCCAGAAAAAAAACATCCAGCAATTTTATTTGCTTTTTAGCGTCCTGACATTCCCTTAATTGATGAATGAACGGGGAAATTTTAGTTCCCAATAAAGTAATCAGGTTGCATGTCCGGTTAATATATCGATGGGCCGGCACTTCAAATAATTTGAACCAGCCCAGAGGTTTGAGATTTACAATCAGCCGGTGCATGCCATTGAACACCTTGATCCGCCAGGTGCGGTTATTCTGACCGATCAGTATATCTGAAGGGATATATTCCTGGTTATCCAGATCAAAAATTGTTTTTTCGAGACCCAGGTTGAATGAAAGTTGCTGGTTAACTTTTGGGAGAAAGCTATAATCCGTATAGGGGTTTTCCAATTCCGCCTTCACATATAAATAATTGTCAATTACATTCCCGAGCAAATGATCGGGTCGGAATGACTGGGTAATAAACATAAAGTCATTTTAATTCGCAGGATGGTTTAAAAAGTAAATGAAAGTTAGGAAATTTCATTATCGGGCGCTTCTATGCTAAGGTATATTTATCCGGGATGACGGACTTTTGCCTGCGATAAATTTTTGTTTATGGATCAGCTTTTAAATAGATGAGATCGATATTCCGGGTCCTTCATCCCGGGTTTGGCTAAAAAAGTATCATACTATGGTGATTTACGGCCAGCAAATCCGTGTTATATGAGAGTATCCTTATTTACTCTATGATATCTTTCATCTACATCCGGCTAAAATAGTAGAATAGAAAATTTACCATGGCGGACAGAATCAGTCTACAGAAGTGCCTGGTACAAAATTTCAACCGGATGCATGGCAATTTTTCCGGTTCCGTCTTTTATCTGATGACGGCAGCTGGTTCCGGGAGCGGCAATGATAACATCTTCTGCTTCTTGTCTTACGAATGGTAATAATACCAATTCAGCAATTTTCATAGAAAGGGAATAATGCTCTTTTTCAAAACCAAAGGACCCGGCCATTCCACAGCAGCCTGAAGGGATGGTTTCCACTTCATAATTTTCAGGAAGCGAAAGCATTCTAACGGAAGCAGTGACAGAGGATAATGCCTTTTGCTGGCAATGGCCATGCAATTTGACAAGTCGTTTTTCTTTCGTGAAAATTGTCTTGTCTATTTTGCCGGCTGCGATTTCGCCCGCGATAAATTCGTCTATCAGGAACGTGTTTTTTGAAAGGGTTTTGGCCGCTTCGAGATTTTCATCATCTGCCAGATCAATGTATTCATCCCGGAATGCGAGGATAGCACTTGGTTCGATTCCAAGCAGCGGAGATTCAGCGCTCACCAGCTTACTTAAGCAGGCTATGTTTCTGTTCGCTATTTTTTTTGCTTCCCTTAGCAGGCCTTTTGACATCCAGGCTCTTCCGCTTTCTTCATGTGAAGGAATAATCACCTCGTAGCCAAGTTTTTCCAATAAGAGAACGGATTTGATACCTATTTCCGTGTCGTTGTAATTCGTAAATTCATCGCAGAACAAATATAATTTTTTTCCTGACCGGGGTTTGTTCCCCGGAGCTGCTGAATTTCTTTTCCTGTACCATTTTATCAGAGTTGTTTTATACAGGGTGGGCATCGACCTGTCCCGTGCAAAACCGGAAATGCGTTTCAGTAAGCTGCTGACGGCAGGATTGGTCATTATGAAATTGTAAATGCCCGGCGCGAAGGATCCAAACCTGGCTGAACGGTTAAAATTAGCAATGAGTCTTGACCGGAAGGGCACACCGTTGGCGTCATGGTATTGCTGAAGGAATTCTGCTTTGAGTTTGGCCACGTCAACATTAGAAGGGCATTCTGATTTGCATGCCTTGCAACTCAGGCAGAGGTCCATAACATCCAGTATTTCCTCCTGGTCGAAGCGGTTGAGCTTGTTGGAATTTGTAAGATATTCCCTTAGAATATTTGCTCTTGCCCTGGTAGTATCTTTTTCATTCCGGCTTGCCATATAGGAAGGACACATGGTGCCGCCGGATAAATGAGTTTTGCGGCAATCACCCGTGCCATTGCATTGTTCCGCATGCTGCAGTATGTTCTGTCCCTGGAAACGAAAAACAGTTTTGAATTCAGGTGTTTTTTGCCCGGGCGCATAACGCAGCATGGTATTCATGGGAGGCGTATCCACGATCTTATTCGGGTTGAAAATATTTGCGGGATCCCAGGTGATTTTAATAGTTTTAAACAATTCATAATTCCTGTCGCCAACCATTTGCCTGATAAATTCTCCGCGGAGCCTTCCATCGCCATGCTCCCCGCTCAGGGAACCCCGGTATTTCTTAACCAGGGATGCAATTTCTTCTGCGATCGTTCTGAAGAGTTTATTTCCTTCTGCTGTTTTCAGGTTAAGGATTGGGCGCAGGTGAATCTCGCCGGAACCCGCGTGGGCATAATGAACGGCATGCAATCCATATTTTTTCAGTATCAAATCAAAATCGGAAATATATTGTGGCAGGTCATTCACATCTACAGCTGTATCCTCTACAACCGGCACGGCTTTTTCATCGCCCGGCATATTGCCTAACAGGCCTAATCCGGCCTTGCGCAAGCTCCAGATTTTTTTACTGTCTTCTCCAAATAATAAAGGATAATGATATCCGAGGCCTGCGCGCTTCATTTCATCTGTCACCTGACCTGCTACCTCTTCAATTTCTTTTCTGCCGGATCTTCTGAATTCAATTACGAGGATGGCGCCGGGATCACCTTTTACAAAAAAGCGGTTCTTGCTTTGCTCGATATTTTCTTTGGTGCATTCCAGAATATAGTGGTCGATCAGTTCACTGGCACTGGGATGATATTTTAGGGCTATCAGGTTTGCGCGCAGGGATTCGTCAACGGAATCGAAATGGACACAAAGCAAACCTGTTTCTCCGGGAGGTAAGGGAATAATATTCAATTTAATTTCTGTGATGAACGCCAGGGTGCCTTCGGATCCGGCGATGAGTTTGCAGAAATTAAAATCGGGCTTGCCGGCAATAAAAGGCGCCGAGTTCATCAGCGTGTCCAGGGCATAGCCGGTATTTCTTCTTTCCACACTTTTCTTCGGGAATTGATTATTTATTTCCGCCTGATTATCCGTATTGCCCAGCATGGATCTTACAGTTTTGTATATGCTGCCTTCGAGGTCTTGACGTTCGCATTTCTGATGAAATTCATCCATGCTCATAGCTTCGAATACGGTTTCGGAGCCATCGCTGAGCAAGGCATTCACTGCAAGTAGATGCTCCCTTGTGCTTCCGTAAACGACGGAATTGGAGCCGCAGGAATTATTTCCTACCATGCCACCGATCATCGCGCGATTGGCCGTGGAAGTTTCAGGACCGAAAAACAAACCATGAAATTTCAGGAACATATTCAGCTCATCGCGGATCACACCCGGCTCCACCCTTACCCATTTTTCGGCTGTATTCAGCTCGAGGATTTTATCAAAATTCTTGGAGACGTCAACGATGATTCCATGGCCGACAACCTGTCCGGCTAATGAAGTACCCGCAGTCCTTGGAATAAGGGAAGTCTGATTTTTCCTTGCAAAATCGATCAGTAATTTGAGATCATCCGTTGATTTCGGAACGGCCACAGCCAGTGGCATCTCCCGGTAGGCTGATGCGTCGGTTGCGTAAAGGATCCTCATGCGGTCATCTGTGTACAGTTCGCCTGCCAATTGCCCGGATAATGCGCTCAGCTTTTCATTCAAGGAGGTCATGCTGCGCGAAATTATAAAACTATGGGCTTTTGAGTGAATTGTTTTTGTTTTGTGCTACAATGGATGGCGGGAGATTGTTTCTTTGGTCATTAAAGGATATATATCGAGTTTTATAAGTATCTGAATATTTCCGGCAAAAAAATAATGCCGCCGATCACTGCGCTGAACATTGAAACCCAGAGAACGGCTCCCGCAGCAGTATCTTTTACAATTTTTATCTGCGGATGAACCGCAGGTTCCACCAGATCGCATAACTTTTCCAAAGCACTGTTTAGCATTTCCATGGATAATACGGAACCGATGCAAAGCAAAACGGCGATCCATTCATTTCGGGTTATTTTCAAGAATGCGGCCAGTAATAATGCACATATGCCGATGGCCGCCTGAATTTTGCCGTTTCGTTCATGCCGGATGAAATGGCATAAGCCTGAGAATGCATTCTTAAACGATCTTCCCGTTTTTTGTTTCATTTCAATCAGTTAATAAGAGATTGTTTTTTAATTTCGGAACCGTCAATGGTATATGTTTAAATCCTTCTGCAAATATCCCAACAGATTTTCAATTCGGAAAATGGAATAGAGTTCTTCATTTCGATGCAAAATTCTCCGAATCCGGATGGGTTTTCTGCTTATGCAGATCATATATTTGACCCAATTCAAAAAGCGGATTTATGAAAAAGTTAATTCTTTTGGTCGGCAGTGCATTCTTTATGATATGTTCAACAGGATTCGGGTCCTGATCCCCGTCACCGGTCGGTCCGGATGATCCGACTGGTTCGATATTTGCCGGAGAAAGGTAGGCCTGAACGGGTCAATTTTTCTCATCTTAAAAACATGAATTATGACAACAAAAGAAGCGGTTATGACAACGAAACAAATTGCAGGGCGCCTTCATTCCCTTTGTTCTGAAGGAAAGTTTGAGGCTGCCCAGAAGGAATTGTTTTCAGAAAATGCAATCAGTATTGAGCCTGAGGCTTCTCCGGGTTTTGAAAAAGAATCCAGGGGGCTGCAGGCTATCATTAAGAAAGGGCATAAGTTTGAAGAAATGACGGAAGAAGTGCATGGTATCAAGATTTCCGATGCGATTGTTGCTGGCAATGCCATAGCCATGAAGTTGGATATGGACGTTACTATGAAGGGCCGGGGTCGAACAAACATGACGGAAATTTGTGTTTACAAGGTCAGGGATGGTAAAATTGTTTTGGAGGAATTCTTTATGTAGCAGGGATATTATTCTACAGGTTAAGAGAAATACCCTACAGTACGAAAAAGCCATTTGAAACTGGTTTTGCTGAAAAAAAGGTCCGGTTTCAAATGGCTTCTGAATGCTTGCAAAATTCCTAAAATCGTTGAATCCATCTCAGACCCGGCGTTACCTGCCTGAAAAAGTCATGGAAAAAAATGGCCGGTTCAATTTTTGTTTTGCCTTCAAATAAGGATATGTTCCCTGCTCCAATACGGATAGTGTGGTTGTCAAAATATTCTCCCTCTCTTCTGATCAGATAACCGATTGAGAATACGGTAAGCAGGTATGAATCTTTCCGGGGATCATGGTCGCGGACAAATCCCTGGCCGTAGGTTAATGTTAGGAAATCGTTACGGAAGGTTTTCAGGGTGCCCTGGGTACTCTGAAATAAGAACTGCGGTTCCCATTGCAGCCCTGCTTCATACTTGAAAACAGCATTGCTTATGGTCAAGGTGGCTCCGAGACTGAAAGAGGGCACAAAATAGTTTTTATAATTCTGAACGTTAACGGAAATAACCGGGGTTATGAAGTCACCATGACCTTCAAAATAACCTTTTGGCAATTTTGCGGATATCCTTGGATCCCGTTGCAAATGCAGCATACCCGTCTTGTCCGGCTGCCACCCGGAATATACATTTTTAAGCAAACTAAGGATTTTATCATTGAGGCCGGCGGCCAGAATAGCAGGCAATTCATCCAGCTGGTTAACAAAAAAACTGACCTGGTAATAGCGGATATCCGGAAAAGGTTTCCTCAGAGCAACTTTGGCCTGGTAGTCGATCGCCCCGATAAAATTAACAGTATCCTGTTCTAATTTTAGGGCAGCCAGGTCGTCCTTGTTCAATAGGAAAATAGAACCTTTGGGTCTAAACTGCTGGAACCGGATCTCCTTTCTTCCGGATGAATCTATTAAGTAATCGATTCTTTTGGAGGTTATTTCATCAGACAGGGAATCGCGCAAGTATCCGATATCCTGCAGGAATGCACTCAGGAGGGAGTCCATATTTTTCAACCGGTCGAGATCGGCCATCTCTTTCAATTCTATCTGAAGTTTATTTCCTTTGCCCAAATCAATGAGGAAACGGCGGCTGAACTTATCGGATGAGAGTTCAAATTTTTTATCTGCGCCGCTGATGGATGTGTTTTCCTGGGCATAAAGCGAGCCTTTGATGCTCCCTGCGAGCATCAGCAATAGCAAGATTCTTTTCATATTATTTTAGTTTGGAGAAGGAAGATTAATTTTTAAGGTTCGATATTCAGAATGGCTGGATTCCATGGGATTATTTTGCGGGATGGCCCGACCAATCCATTGAATCTGAAGTGAAAGTCTGCCGGAATTCCTGACCCATTTATTATCTTGTTCGGCCGGTTCATCCAATTCATTCACATGTACTACCCGAAGTTTCCTTTTTGAAATCAACGGATCCGTTCTTGTTGTTGCCTGATCATAAGGAGATATGGCCAGATTCGACCGAAGCGGGGGCGGTGCGGTCAGCTGATTGACGGTCACCATTTGTGCAGGACCAGGTTTTGCCGGCAATAAGCTATTGGCGCGATTAATAATTAACCGGTCATTCTTTACAGTCCGGATGGACAAAACAGATTTGCCTTGTTTTATTTCAGCCTTTTCCTGGATGCTCTGCTTGTTTTTTGAAACGACTTCATCTGCTAATATTGGATTTGGTTTTTTGGCTGGTTGCGCCGGATTTGCCTGGATCTTCGTAAGCGTAATTGGAGAATTGTATTTAATCAGATTTCTGGTTTTATTAGCATCTAATATTCTGAACATTAAGAAAGATCCCACCAGGCAGCCTGCAGCGGCCCAATACCAAATCCTTATATTCCGGTTTTGCCTTTTGTGCAGGACCAAATAAAGTTTTTCCCAGGCCTGGTCTTTATCCAAAGGGATTTCTCCCGGAAGATTGGAAAGGTCCTCAAGCTTATTGTTCAGGCCGGAGCCTTCAGCGTGTTTTTCTTCTGGCATAATCGGTTCCATTTTGCAATAACATTTTTTGTAAAAGGGATCTGGCCTTACTTAACTGAGATTTGGACGTACCTTCCGAAATATTCAGTAAGGATGCCACTTCCCTGTGATTCATTCCTTCAATCACATAAAGATTAAAAACAGTTCGGTAACCCACCGGAAGCTGCACGATCAGTGAAAAAATTTCCGAAGCAGATAATTGATCGAGCCCTTCTTCGTTCAGGGAAATTTCTTCAGCAACGGACTCTGTGATCAGGGTGAATACGGTCTTTTTTCGCAGGAACATCAGGCATTCATTAACCATGATTTTTTTTGACCAGGCGTAAAATGCCCCATCTCCTTCATAATGAAAACTATCCAGGCCCTTGAATAGTTTGTAAAAACCATCCAGCAATATTTCTTCAGCATTCTCCCTGTTCTTCACATAACGACGGCACAACATCAGCATTCTATCTGCCATCTGGTCAAAAAGTAACTTCTGTGCCGCGGCACTGCCTTGTTTTGCCTCTCTGACCAGTTCTGCTATTTCCATGGTAGTTCTAAAGATAGGAATGCGGTTGGAGGAAAAAGAGTTGCCCGTGGCACCCCCTTTATTTCTGGTCTCATTTACGTTGCCAGGTAACTAAGCTGAACTTATACTTCTAAAAAAAATTGGCGGATCGGATTCCATTAAAAGCTTCATGCTGTTAACGACGGCCTCAGCAAATCCCGGAAAAGCCGCAAGGTTGGTGCCCCAGAAGCTGCTGTCTTCTAAAACGGTATTTACAAGTAATTGTATATCGCTGCCCGCCCGCGCCCAAAGGGCGCTATATTTTTCCGCAAAATCATCCTGGACAACATATTCAATTCCGTGCAGGTTGCCGGCAAACCTGGTTTGATCCTTTTTTTCTGATCTCATAAACAAAATCCAGGCTGCAAATCCGGCGGCCATTAACCGGGGCGCGCTGTCTTTTTTTTCATAATGCTTTTGAATGGTTTGAACATTCCTTGTCTTCATTTTGGAAGTATACTGCAAACAAATGCTCAGCCAGTGATGCTGCATATAAGGATTCCGGAACCGATCCATTACGGCTATTGCGAATTCACGGGCTTCATCCGCCTTGATAGGTCCGGATTGAAAGGTGGGTACGATTTCCTCGAGGAGAAGAGCAGTTATGAAATCATCGAAACCTCTGTTTTCCATTGCCTGTTTTACAAACTGAAAGCCTGACCAAACAGCTAATCCACAGCAAAATGTGTGGGAACCGTTCAGCAGCCTCAGTTTGAGCTCGCGGAACTTAGTGATGTCGCCGCTAATAATAATCCTTTTATCCGCTTCATGGAAGGACAATAATTCCTTGACCTCTTCGGAAGCTGATTCAATGGCCCATAGCCGGTAGACCTCCGACATGATCATTAAATCATCTTTGTAACCAAGTTTGCTGCCCAGTTCTTTTTTTTCGGCTTCGGGCAGGCTCCCCGGGACTATGCAATCTACGAGCGAGCTGCAAAATGTATTTGCCGTTTCCAGCCAGTGTATAAAATTTTCCTCCAGGTTGAGATGCTTGCTTTTTGTGATCAGGATTCCTTTTAACAGCTGACCATTTTGAGGTATCAGTTCCGTTGGAATAATTACCATCCCTGCTTCTGAACTCGCGTTAAAGCAACGGTAACGTTCCTGGAGGAATGCCAGCAATTTGCCTGGAAAAGAATCAGGAACAACTGAGCCAGGATCGTCGTCAGTGAGCACAAGTCCCGCTTCCGTTGTGTTGGAAATAATAATTTGCAATTCCGGGTTAGCGGCACATGCCAGCACCTCCTTCCACTGATCCCGGGCGGACAAAACACGACTGATGGATGCATTGATTCCTATTTTGTCGATTGTTTCTCCCTTCTCCACGCCTTTTATACAGAGCGTGTATAAATTATCCTGACGAGAGAACACGCTGCTGTCCCCCTGGCTTGTTGATTTTATCACCACGACCCGGCCATTAAAAATGCCCTGCTTATTTGCCTTGTCTATAAAATAATCGGGGAGACCGCGTAACAAAACACCGGTACCAAATTGCAATACTTTTTCCGGAAGTTTAAAAATCCGATCTTCAGGGATATCGGGCATGCCCGATTCCCGGATCTTTTCCAAGTTTTTTATAGATAGTATCATGCCCTTTGTTTCCGTTAACCCGCGGCATGGCCGGCTTTCTTTGATTGAAGCATGAGCCATTCCGCCAAATCCTTTGCTGCACGGTCATTCTCAAATTCCGCGGGAAGATTTTTTCGATCCAGGTATTCATTGTAAAACCAGGGATCGCCAACCGCGAATACAGTTCCTTTACCAACCCTGGAAACAGCCATGATGATATCTCCGCCCTGGCTGAAAGCAGAATTCGCAGGTTTTTGAAGGCGGAGCGTGCTCATTTCCTTAATAAAGATTTTTTTTGCTGTCCTGAAAATGACATCATGATCACCAAGGTAAAATGCCCCCGTCTCAACATGGTTCCCTGTTACGCGATTCCGGCAGTCTTCGTTAAAATGAATGCCAAACCGGCCGGCCAGTTGATTAAAATGAAGAAATTCTGCATTGGCGGAATCGTTACCCATCAATAGCAGTACGCCGCCGGATTTTACCCATTCATAAATCACATCTGCGTCTTTACTGGAAACAAAGTGGGGACTTGCCGTTTCCTTTTCCGTATCCGGGTCAACGATAATATAAACATCGGCATTGCCCAGGGTGGTTCGTGTAGGTTCAGTTTTGAGCGATTCGGTAATTGCTCCCGATTGGCGAAAAATATTTCCAAAGCCAGAGAATCCGCTATTGGCCTGATCCTCCCAGGTATAGTGATACCGGACCAGGCGGCCATCCGAATCTTTTTTGTATTCGTTATTAAAATAGTAATCCAATACGACTGTTTTGCCCTTGCCAACTGCATTCAGGTTTGGCAAATCCATTTTTCCCCGGTAACCGATTTTGTTAATCATGTGTTTTCTGTTTGCCCGATCATCAGGACTGGCGGAGGCCAAACTAAAAAAGCAAATAAGAAAAAATAAGATATTGCGCATCAGGTCCGGGTTGTGAATTGAAATCAAATAGGCATATTGCCGATCTCAAAATAACGAAAATTTTATATACAGCTATGCCGTTTATTCTTCGTAGCGGTTGTAACTGGTTTTTCCGGTCCAAACATCAGATATTGTTAACTTCACAAAAGAATATTGGATAATCCAAGTATTGCTTATGCAGAGAATTGATGCCCACGTGCACTTCTGGGATTATGATCCCGTTCGAAATTCCTGGATCACGGATGAGATGGCTGTTTTGAAAAAGGATTTTCTACCGGCAGATATTCAGCCACTTCTTGAAGAGAATTCGATGGATGGCTGTGTGCTCGTGCAGGTAAACCAATCGGAGACAGAAAATGATTTTTTTTTAAAGCTGGCTTCTGAGAATCCATTCATAAAAGCTATCGTGGGCTGGGTGGATCTCTCTGCTGCAAACATATCTGAACGTCTCTCAAGTTACAAGGATTCCTACAGGATCAGCGGATTCCGTCATATTCTGCAAGATGAAAAGGACCGGGCATTTATGCTCAGACCCGATTTCGAAAGAGGGATCAGGGCTCTTGCTGAATTCGATTTTACTTATGACCTGCTTATTTACCCAGATCAGTTGCCCTACGCCGCAAGCCTTATAAAATCATTTCCGCAGCAGCCGTTCATTATTGATCACCTGGCCAAACCGGCGATCAGAGATATGGAAATGGCCTTTTGGAAGGAGCAACTATACAATATCTCCCGGATGGATAATGTATATTGCAAATTATCGGGCATGGTAACAGAGGCACGTTGGAATAACTGGACCAAAGAAGATTTCAGGCCCTATCTCGATGTGGTAGTTGAATCTTTCGGCATTGACCGTATCGTGTTCGGATCCGACTGGCCCGTGTGCTTAGCGGCTGCATCTTATGAAGAAGTCGTGGGCATCATGGAAGATTATTTTTCTTCGTTTTCCATTTTGGAGCAGGAGAAAATATTCGGGAGCAATGCAATGACTTTTTACGGTTTGTAAACGATGAAGTTATTATATGAAATTGATCAGGTGGTTAAAGGAGGACAAAGCGTTTCCCGGTGTGGTAATCGATGGCGGAATGTATGGACTGGCAGACTGGCCGGAAGACTATGATGAAATATTTTTCGGCAGTGATGGTTTGATTCGTTTGAAATCCTTTATTGATAAACATCGGGATAAACTCAGGAAACTGGATGATCAAACAGCTCTTACGGCGCCAGTTGCCCGGCCATCCAAGATCGTATGTGTGGGCCTAAACTATGCTGATCACGCAAGAGAGACCAAGGCTGAACCGCCGCCCGAACCCGTCATCTTCCTTAAATCAACCACTGCACTTTGCGGTCCGTACGACAAAATAATCATACCGAAACATTCGAAAAAAACGGATTGGGAGGTAGAACTTGCTGTTGTCATTAGCAAAAAGGCTTCCTATGTGGAGGAAAAGAAAGCTTTGGATCATATCGCCGGATATTGTCTGCATAATGATGTAAGTGAAAGGGAATTTCAAATAGAGAGAAGTGGTACCTGGGATAAGGGAAAGGGCTGCGACACATTTGCACCGGTAGGTCCCTGGCTGGTTACGCCAGACGAAATTGAGGATGTAAACAGGCTAACGCTGTGGCTAAAAGTAAATGGGAAGCAAATGCAGCATGGCACGACTGCCAACCTTATTTTTAAAATTCCGTTTTTAATTTCATATATCAGTCATTTTATGACGTTGCTGCCCGGCGATATTATTTCGACCGGAACACCCGCGGGTGTGGGCCTTGGCATGAAGCCGCCAACTTATCTCAAGCCCGGGGACGTGGTCGAACTCGGTATCGACGGATTGGGCAATGCCCGGCAGGAAGTAATTGCTTACTCTCCAAAATAATCGGATGCCCGCCAAAAAAAGATATTGTCTTGCCCAGGATCTGAAGGACGATCCTTCATTGATTGAAGACTACAAAGCGTATCACCGCAAAGTATGGCCGGAAATCATAAAGTGTATCCGGGATTCAGGGATTCAGAATATGGAAATCTATCGTTGCGGGAACCGTTTGTTCATGATCATGGAGACAGACCCGGAATTTTCATTTGAAAAAAAGAACGCAGATGATCTTCGCAATGCTAAAGTGCAGGAATGGGAACGTTTGATGGAAACTTACCAGCAGGTGATCCCGGGAACAGAGAAAGGAATAAGATGGCGACTGATGGAAAGGATCTTCTCCCTATAAAAATTTCGCAAGCTCATCTTCTCGGGCGATAGCCACCACTGTTGTTGTCGCGCGGCTTTTCTTCAGCCTCACGAACAACCAGCTCTTTTCCCCCGCGGAGGCGAGCACCATGCAGGGCGTCAATAGCTTCTTTCGCTTCCAGCGCTACAGTCATTTCAAGGAAGCCGAACCCCCTGCTTTTCCGGGTTTCCCGGTCAATAGCTACCTTGGCTGAGCTAACTTCGCCATAGAGCTCAAACATTTCTTTTAAATCGGTGTCGTCAAAATCATAGGGTAGGCCTGCAACAAAAAGTTTCATGATCTGAATATAAGACCCCAAATCTACTTTATTCCCATCATCAACTGTATCTTTTTTTGTAAAATCTCCGGCCCTAAATAAGGCAGGGAAAAGAAGGCTTGAAATTAGGCCCGGGATCCTTATTAAACATTCTCCCTTCTCCTTCAAATGACAGGTCTTGCCTAAGGGTTTTTATATATTATTACCAGCAATGCATAACCGGCATCTGGCATGATTTTTCAATATTCTATCTCTAAACGATAAACATATGAAAAAGATGCTTGCGCTTTTGTTCTTGGTGCTCCTGATGTTTCTGCTTGATGGCTGCGAAGTAATAGGAGGCATTTTTAAAGCAGGCGTTTGGGTAGGCGTGCTCCTGGTCCTGGTGGTAATCGGGGTTATTGTCTGGCTGGTCACCCGGGGCGCGGGGAAATCCTGAGCTAAGGGCCCCTGGTATCGGAGGTTCTTTTTGTACTTTCGTCAGCATGAAGGCATTCACAATGCTGATATTGGGCGCGCTATTCCTGCAAACGCAGGTTTCGGCCCAAATGAAAACGGATGGATTGTTACAGAAAATACTTGAATCCGTAGGGGATTCCCTGTTTCAGCAGGTATTGCTCCAGAAAAACAAATATCGGGTTCAGATTATATATACCCGGATAGACCGGGATTCAGGAAACAAACCTTCTTTTAAGAATTTCCATTTTAACACCGGGGACAGCCTTTATTATTATCCCGCTTCGACAGTGAAATTACCTCTCGCGCTTCTCTCTCTTGAGAAACTCAACCGGATGCATACGCCGGGAGTGGATCGGTTTACGGCAGTTCAGTACGACAGCAGCTATCCGGGGCAAAAAACACTTTATAAAGACAGTACCTCGGCGACCGGCTTACCCAGTATTGCTCAGTTTATCAGGAAAGCATTTCTGATCAGCGATAACGATGCCTACAATCGGATGTATGAATTCGTCGGCCAGCAGGAGATCAACCGCATCCTGCACGAAAAAGGATATTCCGGCATTCGCATCGTCAGACAGTTTATGCCAATGGATGAAGAAGAGAACCGCCATACCAATCGGATCAGGTTTCTAAACGCGGATGGCAAAACAATCTTTACTCAGGCACCTGCTTACAACAAGGATTCTTTCGATTTTTCCAGGAAGGCCATGCTCGGAAAAGGGTATTTGAACGGGAAAGACAGTCTTGTGGATGAGCCTATGAATTTCACCAGACACAACCATATCCCGTTGGAGGACCTGCAACTATTATTACAATCCGTTCTTTTCCCTTTCTCAGTTCCTGAAAAACAACGGTTCAAACTGAAACCAGGCGACTATGCATTCCTGTACCGGTATTTATCACAATTTCCATCGGAAACTCCTTATCCGAAATATGATACCGGTATTTTCTACGACAGCTATGTAAAATTCTTTTTCCGTGGGCAGCGCAAGCCTTCGGTGCGCATTTTCAATAAAGCGGGATGGGCTTATGGCTGTTTGACCGATGTTTCCTACGTGGTGGATTTTAAGAACCGGATCGAATTTATGCTTACTGCAACTGTATATACGAACGAAGATGAGATCCTCAACGATGACAAGTATGAATATGAAACGGTCGGCTTTCCTTTTCTATACCTGTTGGGACAGACAATTTATAAATATGATCTTCAACGGAAGCGAAAATTTTCACCGGATCTGAAAGCGTTCAGGTTAAACTACGAACACAGGGATCCATCTGATCACCGTACTTCCATTCAAAATGTGGATAATTAATAATGAGGGGGCAATTCATTCAGGCAGGACAAATAGAAAGGCCCGCAACAATTTGCGGGCCTTTCATTTATTAAATAGGGTGGTATTACAATTGAGTTACAACAACGTTTTCAGAAATCTTACGGTTAACCGCAAACCTGCGTTCAACCTGTTCATTCTGCGTACGAATTACGAAAGTGGGATGGATTTCTCCTTCTTCTTTTGGTAGGCGTATGGTTTTAGAGAAATGAACGTCTTTATAAGCCTGCTGATAAACAACTTCTCCGGCATCATTCTTTACGATCAGCCAGAATTTTTCACCGGATTTATTATCGAAATTCAGATGGAATACGAAATTGTTTTCAGTAACGCCCACATAGCTGACAGATACTTCCTGGTCAACCGGGTTGACTATTTTTTCAATGATGGGCGCTGCATGTACAGATCCAAGTGATAAAAGAAGGGCTGCTGCGAGCACCGACGCGGATTTCCCTAAATTAAACTTTGTGAATAATGGTTTCATAATGTTACGATTTTAAATGACTGAAATAAAATAGTTAAAAAATATTTTAGCGGCAAGATGTTAGCATATGGCATCGGCAGTCTTGGTGCCAGTGATTCCTGTAAGGCGGCTAAGGAACCTGATTAGATGGATACCTAAATCCAGTACAAATGTAAACCTGATTTTATCATGAACGAAACCAAATAGTGGGCTGTTTCATCATGGCAAACCCCCTTATCAAAATGTTAAAACCCTTGCTGGGCAAAGGTTTTAGGTGGAACAAGCTATGATGACCAACAGGGAAATGCGCTGTCAGATCACCAGATTTTTACGCGCGCACTATCCGGTCTGAACATGGGATCCTCAGGTTTTACTTGGAATGCGTCGTAGAAAGCCGGTGTGTTGGAGACAGAACCATTTACCCTCCACATCGGCGCAGAATGTGCGTTGGTAAGGGTCAATGTTCTCAGGCGTTCCGGTCGGATTTTTGTTCTCCAGATCTGGGCAACGGAAAGGAAAAAGCGTTGATCAGGAGTGAAGCCGTTTATTTTCTCATCTGTTTTGCCCTGCGCAGTTTTTTTGAACGCCGCATAAGCAATGGCGATGCCGCCATTATCAGCTATATTTTCTCCTTCGGTAAGTTCTCCATTGAGATGAAAAGTGTCGACGGCGATGTATCCGTTGTATTGATCAATAATTTTTTGCGCACGTTGTTTGAATCTTTTGACATCTTCCGGAGTCCACCATTCTTTGAGGTTTCCATCGGTATCATACTGACGGCCCTGATCATCAAAGCCATGGGTTATTTCATGACCGATCACCATTCCGATGCCGCCGTAATTTACGGCATCATCGGCCGAAACAAAATAGAATGGAGGTTGAAGAATACCCGCAGGGAAATTAATATTATTCTGTGTCGGTTCATAGTATGCATTGATCGTGGGGGGTGTCATAAACCATTCCGAGCGGTCAACTGGTTTGCCAATCTTATTGATATTTCTTTTGTAGCTGTAATTTGCAGTAGCTTTCAGGTTAGCAATAATATCATCACGAACAATATGGATGGAAGAATAATCCTTCCACTTATCAGGGTAACCTATTTTTTTTACGATGGCGTGCAATTTCTGCACTGCTTTTTGCCTGGTGGAATCACTCATCCAGTCCACCTTCTGCAGTCTTTCAGCATAAGTGGAAATAATATTATCTACGAGATCGCTTATTTTTTGCTTTGCTTGAGGAGGAAAATATTTTTGCACATATAGCTGGCCGAGGGCGTCGCCGAGCTGGCCGTCAACCAGGGAAGTCATTCTTTTCCATCTCTCCCTCATTTGTGATTGCCCGGTCAGCAACCTGGTATAATCGAATTTTGTATCTACAAAATCGTGTGAAAGGTAATCCGCATCATCATTCAATACATGGAAGCACAGATAATTCTTGAGGGTTTGTATTGGCGTTTTACGGAGGATAGAATAAAGCCCTTTATAGAACTCCGGTTGTCCTATCAAAACGGAATCTGAACGAACGCCGAGTGCATTCAGAAAATCCTTAAATCCGGGAAGGGTTTTGTTTAGTGAAGTCACAGATTCCTTATGATAGTTGGCAATGGGATCGCGAAGCGCCACCGGATTCCTCGAAACCTTCGCCAGCCGGGTTTCCAGCTGCATTATCGTGGTCGACTTTTTATCCGCTTCTGCCGGCTGGTTTCCAATCAGCGTGAAGATCCTGCTGATATAGGACAGATATCCGTTTCTGACTTTTTGTGTTGCCGTGTCATTCTTGAAATAATAATCCCTGGTGGGAAGACCCAGACCGCCCTGATCAAAATGCGCAATATTGACCATACTGTTTTTATCGTCCGCGCCAACCGTGAAAGAAAAAAAAGGCGCATGGTTCACTGCATAGGAAGCTACAACTACATTCATCAAATCCGTATAATTATTTATATGCTCTATGCTATCCAACTCGGGCTTAACGGGATCAAAACCTTTTTTTTCTATACCGGCGGAATCCATGCCGCTGAGATAGAGATCCCCGATTTGCTGAGCGATAGAATCCGGTGCTGCACCGGAAAGCTTTGATACAGAATCCAGGATTCCATGCAGCCGCACTGTTGAACTATCCAGCAGGGTCGAAAAGCTGCCCCAGGAGGATTGTGAAGCGGGAATCTGCGTGTTTTTCAACCATGTTCCGTTGGCATACAAAAAGAAATTGCTCTGCGGCCTGATCGAAGTGTCCATGGCGGAAAAATCGATCTGATCGCTTTTTGCCGCAGATTCTTCGTTGTCTGCAGGAGGCTGACAGGAAAAAAGCATGAAAAAAATTCCGGAAAATAGAATAAAAACACTCTTCATATTAATATTTTATAGGATACGCAAAAGTAATAGTTATCAATGGTATGAAAATATTTCTTTGATCTGCAGCAGTGAACCGTTAAAAAAAAATTCACTAAAAAACGAAATTAAACAAACGTTTAATTAATTTTGCACTTATGAAAGTCGATTATTCCGCAAAACAGCAGCAGTTGATGGACACGGCGGAGCTATTATTTTCCAAGAAGGGCTTCGATGGTACTTCCGTGCGGGACATTGCCGAGGAAGCTGGCATCAATACTGCAATGATCTCCTATTATTTTGGGTCAAAAGAAAAACTGATGGAGGCGATTTTCGAGCAGAGAACACTGAATATAAAAGAGAAGGTAGATTTATTGCTGAAGGATGAACGCCTGGATCCGTTTCAAAAAGTGTACAGCCTGCTGGACGAATATATAGATAAGATCATGCAGCGGAAAAAATTCCACCGTATCCTGCTCTGCGAGCAGGTGATCAACCAGAATCCGGTCATCGTTGAACTGATGGAGAAAATGAAGAACCGTAATTCATCCTGTATCCATGACCTCATCCGCCATGGACAGAAAAAAGGGCTTTTTAAGAAGCAGGTGGATATACCCATGATGATGAATACGTTGATTGGTACCATCACTCATATTTTAGTCAACCTGGAGTTTTACAGAGCATATCATAATCTCGAATTATTATCGGAAGAAGAATTTGAAAGGGTTATCAAAAAGAAATTGTCGGCCCATATCAAAATTATTTTCAAAGCAATACTAACAAATGAATCTTAGAACAATTTTTTCACGGCTGGGTTTCGCAATGCTCCTGCTTTCATGCCTGAGGGGAATGGGGCAGGACAGTGTGCGGAATATTTCACTGAAGGAAGCAATAGACCTGGGGGTAAAAAATAGTAAGCAGTTGAAGGCCGCCAGGGCGAGGATTGACCAGGCATCAGCTGCACTTACGGAGGCGAAACAAAGAAAGCTGCCCGACCTCAAGGTTAGCGGCTCTTATTTGAGGGTGACACAGCCGAACATTGACCTTAAAGTAAAACTTAACAATAATAGCGGAGGATCAGGCGGAAACTCAGGCAGTATCAACAATATTAAATTGAATCAGGCCGCTTATGGAATCGCGAACTTATCGCTTCCATTGTATTCCGGACTCCGCATTCAATATGGCATCAGGTCAGCGGAATTTTTAGAGAAGGCGGCAACATTGGATGCAGACAACAATAAAGAAGCTGTCATACTTAATATTATCGGCGCTTTCAGCAATCTGTACAAAGCCATTGCAAACGTCCAATTGATCCGGGAAGACCTTGCGCAGTCAAGATCCCGCGATTCGGATTTCAATAACCTTGAGAAAAACGGGTTGCTGGCGAGAAACGATGAATTAAAAGCTGCCCTGCAAACTTCCTCCATAGAATTGAACCTGGTGGATGCAGAAAGTAATTTGCGCGTGGCCAACGTCAATATGAATTTATTACTCGGCCTTTCTGAACATGAACAGCTCGTTCCTGATTCCAATAGTCTGGTTCAACCTGAAACCCTGAATGCAATTGATGATTATGAGCAGCTGGCAATCCGTAACCGCAAAGATGTACAGGCTCAGGCTTACAGGCGACAGGCATCAGCTGTGGGTATCCAGGAGGCAAAGAGTGATTATTATCCCAGCCTTGCATTAACGGGTGGATATATTGCAGCTGATATTCCCAGTCTGATTACCATCACAAATGCTGTCACTTATGGGGTTGGCGTTTCTTACAGTGTTTCTTCCTTGTGGAAGACGAATGCAAAAGTTGACCAGGCAAAAGCCAGGCTGGCTGAGGTGCAGGCAAACGAAGAATATCTGGATGATCAGGTAAAGCTGGAGATCAATCAGGCATATGAACAATATGTTTCCTCCACGAAGAAAATGGAAGTCAGCCGTCTGGCAATCGAGCAGGCAACAGAAAACTATAAGATTACCAGGAATAAATATGACAACAGCCTGGTAACAGTCACCGATCTGCTGGACGCGAATGTATCCTTGCTGCAATCCAGGATTAACCTGGAACTGGCAAGGGCCGATGCAATTGTTGCGTATAATACCTTATTACAAAAAGCAGGCGTGCTGACCACTTCCCTTAACACTAAATAATTCAACTTTTTAACTGAAATGTTTTTATGGCAACAGTAAAAGAAAACGGAGGACAACCACAAAAAAGAAGTAAAGTTTTTCTGATCATCCTCATTGCCCTGGTGGTGGGAGGAGCCTGGTTTGGATTAAGCAAATGGAATCATGCCCAGCATCATATGGAGACGGACGATGCGCAGGTTGAAGCCAATATCAGTCCGATCATTCCCCGTGTTTCCGGATATGTAAAGGAAGTAAGGGTTTCCGATAATCAGAAAGTTGAAGAAGGAGATACACTTTTGATCCTGGACGACCGGGATCTGCGAATCAAGCTCGAGCAGGCGGAAGCTGCACTGGCAACCGCCGAGAGCAACCTTGCTTCTGCGAGGGCTTCCACTGCGGCAGCACGTTCAAATATTGGCACTTCACAGGCAGCCGTACTGTCTGTTGACGCCCAGATTGAAAAGGCTAAAGTAAATGTGTGGCAGACCACACAGGAATTTAACCGTTATGCCAATCTTATTAAGGATCACTCCGTCACTGAACAACAATTTGAAGATAAACAGGCGGCAAAAGAATCAGCTGAAAAAGAGTTGCAGATTCTGGAAGAACAGAAAAAACAGGCGTCCAGCCAAACCAATGCAGTAACCATTCAGAGTAATGCGACCTCCTCTCAGATCCGGATTGCCGAATCAACCATCAAACAAAGGCAGGTGGATGTGGATGACGCCAGGCTGAATCTTACCTATACTGTTATTACAGCGCCTGCGGCCGGGCTGGTTTCGAAAGTGAATGTGCAGGTAGGGCAATTCCTTAATGCAGGGCAATCCACCTTTAGTATTGTGCTTGATCAGCGTTTGTGGGTAATAGCAAATTTTAAGGAAACACAATATCATAAGATCAGAATCGGTCAGAAAGTGACCATCGATGCGGATGCCCTGCCTGATCATCCATTTGAAGGGGTAGTGAGTTCTTTTTCTCCAGCCACAGGGGCGCAGTTTGCGCTGCTTCCTCCCGATAATGCAAGCGGCAATTTCGTAAAAGTGGTTCAGCGCCTGCCTGTCAAAATTGAATTCACCAATCAGAATGATTCTCTGCTAAGCAGACTGAAAGCAGGGATGAATGTTGAGGTGGACGTTCATATCGACGGCAAATAATTTTTTTTCTGAAACTGAAATCTATGGAACTCCAGCGGGATTCTCTGGTTGAATATGGCTCAAGGCGGGTGATCATTACAGTTACCGCTATCACCTGTGCGTTGCTGGAAATTATTGATACGACTATTGTAAACGTTGCGCTGAATGACATGCGCGGAAATCTGGGTGCAACGCTTACGGAAATAGCCTGGGTGATTACGGCATATGCGATTGGCAATGTAATTATTATTCCCATGACCAGCTGGCTTTCCAACCAGTTTGGAAGAAGGCTGTATTTTGCTACTTCCATCATGATCTTTACCGTCTGTTCGTTTTTGTGCGGAAATGCCAATGGGATCTGGGAGCTGGTATTCTTCCGGTTCATGCAGGGATTGGGCGGAGGCGCTTTGCTTGCTACTTCACAAACGATCATAACGGAAGTGTATCCGCAGGAAAAGCGCGGTATGGCGCAGGCAATTTATGGATTAGGGGTGATTGTGGGTCCTACCCTGGGGCCTCCACTGGGAGGTTATATCGTGGATCATTTTTCCTGGCCTTATATCTTTTATATCAATATACCCATTGGCATAATTGCCACCCTGCTTACCCTGCAGTTTATCCGGAATCCCAATTATGGTGAAAAAAGCGCATTGGCTGATATTGACTGGGTCGGTATCTTCCTGCTGGCATTGTCTGTAGGTTCTTTGCAATATGTACTGGAGAAAGGGCAGGATGATGATTGGTTTGCCGATAAATACATCATCCTGTTCAGTTGCCTTACCTTATTGGGCGGATTCTTCTTTATATGGCGGGAAACGATTTTTCGAAATCCGATTGTGAACCTTCGCGTATTGAAAAACGGGAACCTGCGTGTTGGTACGGTGCTGACCTTTATATTGGGTTTCGGATTATACGGTTCTACATTTATCATTCCGATTTACACCCAAAGTACCCTGGGCTGGACTGCCCAGCAGTCAGGGATGTTAATGGTTGCATCTTCGGTAACGACGGCATGTATGATGCCTGTCATAGGTCAGATTCTGCAGAAGGGGGTGCCTCAACAGTTCCTGGTATCCATTGGCATGCTATTTTTTGCCATTTTTTGTTTCTGGGGGTATAAAATCCTTACCAATGATACCGGCCCGGAGGCCTTTTTCTGGATGCTGGTGGTCAGGGGCGCGGGCATGGCTATGCTCTTTATTCCAATTACGACTTTGTCGCTGAGTACGTTGAGAGGAGCGGAGATCGGGCAGGGTGTATCCTTCACCGGAATGATGCGACAGGTCGGAGGATCTTTCGGCGTTGCTATTATCACCACTTTCATGGCGCGCCAGAATATGGAACACCGGAGCAATCTCGTGAGTAAACTGAGTGTAGACAATCCGATGGTACAAAACCGGGTGAACGCACTGCAACATGGATTCATGGCCAGGGGTATGCAACCAGACCTGGCCTTGAAATCTGCTTATAAGGCACTTGATTATTCCATAACTACACAGGCCAATGTGCAAACTTATATGGATGTATTTTTATATCTGGGTGTCATCTTTATTATCTGTATTCCTTTTATACTGTTTGTAAAACGCAACAAACAAAAAAAAGTATCCATGGAAGGCATGCATTAAACAGGGTTGTTCCTCTTAATAAAAATGACCCGCGATAGCGGGTCATTTTGTATATCCAAACTAACCGAATTCTTTTAATTCTTAATAAACTTAGCAATCATGGTTTTTCTGTTGGCGATATTGATCTGGATCGTGTACATGCCTGCAGCAAGCTGACTGACGGTAAATGTCTGTTCAATAACGTCTGATGTTTTTTCAACCTGATCAATCAGTACCGTTCTTCCATTCATATCATACATACTGATCTTAGTTGTTCCGGTAACCGTGCTGGTAACTCTTCCATTTACCACATCGTGTGCAGGATTTGGATAAATCAGCAGTTGATCTGTGACACCCGATCCTTTCTCAACCGTGATCGTAACCATGGCGGTTGAACTGGCTCCCTGGTTATCGGTAACCGTAACCTGGAATTCATAAGTTCCGATCTGAAGATTAGCGACTGTAATCTTTGAATTATCCATTGGAGAGCTTGAGGCGGTGGTTGGTCCGTATACCTCCTGCCATTGGTAGGCAGAGATTGTTCCATCCGGATCAGTTGAAAGCGAAGCATCAAGCACGTATGTATCTACCGGTAAGATGACCGTTGCGTCGGCTCCGGCATTTGCGGTCGGCGATTGATTCACCTTGGCAACCGGAGGATTAACGGTCACTATAACCTGGTCCTTGGCCGTTGCACCATCATTGTCCGTTACCGTGAGTTCGAACACATACTGGCCAACAACCAACTGTGATACACCAGGGCTAGCTGTATTTGCTCCGCTGATGGCGGAGGTTGAAGGTCCGGATACCTCTCTCCAGCTATACGCTGAAATGGTTCCGTCCGGATCAAACGAACTGTTACCATTCAGTGATATGCTATTTGCGGGAGCCGTAATGGTCAGGTTAGATCCTGCATTGGCTACCGGCGCCTGATTAGGAAGAACCGGTTGCGGATTAACAGTCACAGTTACCTGGTCCGTACCCGTTGCTCCTTTATTATCGGTAACGGTAAGTTCAAATACATAGGTTCCCGGCTGCAATCCGACAACTGTTGGCGTTGCAGTATTGGAGTTGCTGATAGTGATTGCTCCCGGACCTGAAACCTTGGCCCAGCTGTAAGCACTGATGGTACCGTCGGGATCTGATGAACCGGATCCGTCCAGATTGACAGAGTTTGCCGGGGCAGTAATTGTTTGATCGGCACCTGCATCGGCAATCGGTAGAATATTCGGTGCATTGACAACCGTAATTTTTACCTGTGCAGTGGAGCTGGCTCCGCTGTTGTCGGTAACTTTTAACTGATAAGTATACTGGCCGACGATGAGTCCGCTCAGGCTTAATATAGCCGTGTTGGCACCTGTAACAATTGGAGTTCCAGGTCCTGAAATCAAGGTCCATGCATAAGCACTGATCGTGCCATCCGGATCATAGGATTTGGATCCATCCAGCGTTGCTGAATTGGTAGGCAGTGTGAGTGTAATGCTTGAGCCTGCGTTAGCAACCGGTGCTATGTTTGCAGCGGCATTCACGGTAATGATCACAGAATCTGAAGCACTGGCACCGCTATTATCCGTTACAGTTAATTTGAAAATATATTTGCCCACCTGCAGATTATTCAATGCATCCTGCGCCGTATTGGTAAGGGAAACAGCAGAAGGTCCAGAAGTTTCAGACCACACGTAGCTGGTAATACTTCCTGATGAAGAACTTGAACCGCTGCCGTTGATCGTCGCGGTGTTCGTTGGCAGGGTAATGGTTTGATTTGCTCCTGCATTGGCAATTGGTGGCTGCGGACCTGCACTGGAAACGGTAATTTTTACCAGTGCGGTAGAGGTCGCTCCTTTATTATCTGTTACTTTAAGCTGAAAAGTATATTGGCCGGCAATAAGATTGCTCGCAGTCGCAACCGAAGTGGAAGCGCTGGTGAGGGTTGAAGCAGAAGGCCCGGTAACCTGGGTCCAGCTATAAGAGGAAATTGTTCCATCCGGATCCGATGAAAGCGATCCATCCAGCGTCACGCTATTCGTAGGCAGGGTAATGGATTTGCTGGTGCCTGCATTGGCAATCGGCGGTAAATTTGCAGCAGCATTCACCGTGATGGTCAGTGTGTCGGAAGCAGTTGCTCCTCCATTATCCGTAACCTTCAGAGCGAAAACATAAACACCCTGCTTTAGTCCGGAAATGCCCGTGGATACTGTTGCAGGAGAAGCGATCGTTGCTGCGGAAGGACCTGATTTCTGGCTCCAGGCATATGCCGTAATGGTTCCGTCCGGATCCTTCGACGCACTTCCATCTACTGTTACTGAATTTGTCGGAAGGGTAATGGTTTGTCCTGCTCCGGCATTTGCAACCGGCGGAATGTTCGCGGCAGGTTTTACAACAACGGTATCGAAAGCAGAAGACTTTGCATTGCTATTATCTGTTACGGTTAGTTTATAAATATAGGTTCCCAGCGTAAGACCGGTTACCGAAGTAGTCGATGCATTCGGAGAGGTTATGGTTCCTCCCGTTCCTGAACTGAGCACCCAGAGATAACTCGCAATTCCATTATCCGGATCATAGGATTTTGAGCCATCGAGATTGGCTGTGTTTGTAGGCAGCGTGATAGTTATTTTAGGATTCGTTACCGCTACAGGAGGCTGGTTGGGCGGTGGAATAATAGCGCCGCCATGTTGCACGGCACCGATATCATATGCGCCAATCCTTGGATTGTGATAGTAGTCATCCTTTATCCAGGATACAGTAACTCCTTTTCCCAGCACCGGACTATTGGCAACAGGTATACCCGTTACCGGATCTACGACGCCGTCGGGCTGAGCAAAATATAAATTGTTGGAAGAATCAGGAACCCAGGTCTGACTGGACTGGTCCTCCGCTATCGGCTGTTTACCCCGCGTGGTAAGATTAAAACCCAGGTTATTTTTTATCTCGCACTTCCAGGGAGCAGGAAAGGATCCGATTTCTACGATTGCAGACCAATAACCGATATTATCGCCTTTGTTTCCGGAGGTGTTATTATATACATAGCAGTTCCCTCCGGTGGTATATTGAGTCATCTGAGCGCCTTCAATACGGGTATCGATAGAACCGTATACGGTACTGTTGAGATCTATATTGTTGAAAAAATAACTGTTGGATGCGGTTTTAAGTCCGATGTTCCATAGCCTCATAATGTATCCGCGTCCACCGGTTCTGTAAATATTATGGATGGATCCGTTACCATATATATAAAAGATACCAACGTCTCCGAGCACGTTATTCACTCCCTTATATGTAACTCTCCAATCATGTGCGTCAAGCCTGAAAAAAACACCCCTCACTTCAGTTCCATTACTGAGTGTGCTATCAACTTTGATATTTGAAAAGACGGTACTGTCAATAAAGCATATTCCAGCAGCGGCATCACCCCAGCTTCCCTGCATAACCATGCCTGTTCTAAAAAGCGTAAGGTTGTCGAACGTACACATGTATAATTTCAGGGAGGACGTGTCGCCATTATATGGATTGTGATCAGACGCATCATTGGCATTGCCCGAAACATTGTTGAAGCTGATGTTCCTTTCCACGCATCGCCTGGAGTTACCATCCCAGCGCACTGCAATACCGTTAACATTATTAAATTGAAATCCGGAAAAAGTACATCCCACTAATGTATTGAGCGAAACCTGGCCCCCGAAAATAACAGCACCACCATTATTCGTAATGGTAATGCCATTTAAGTTTTGAAAGGAACCACCGGTATATTGACCTGCCTGAATAGCCAACACATCTCCCGGATTCAGTCCGTTCATATTTTGAATTGAAACAAAGCCGAAGCCTGAACCAATTACAACGGTTTTCGCCCTGACTACAGAAACACTAAACAACAAAAGAAAAACGGAAAGTAAAAGGGAGCGGGGAGACAGAGATCTCCCGCAAAAGCGTAGAATGCCTTTCATAGACTTGGATTTATGGATTTTTCAAAGTTACAGATACAACAAAAGTCAGTTTTGTGAAACAAATTTCCTGCCAAAGTCAGTCGTTTTTGGTATTATATTGGAAAGTCAACTATTATTTTTCCTTGGCTAATAGGGAAGTGCTGGGGAATTTTCATTGATCAAAATTCCAGCCAAAAATTTAGATCTGTAATAAATGTGAATAAAACGCTTATGCCCTGAAATCCACGTCAGGCGCGGATTTGCGTAGAAGTACTCGAAATAATTTGAGCGACGCGTAGAAGTACGCTTAATAATTAAATGATATAACTTTTGTCAATCTACTGAGAGCTATACCGGTAGATAATCTTTGCCATGATTTCTTTTCTTTTGTTGAAACATGTCTCAGCCGACTTCAACCCGCGACTATCATATTCGTATATCCACCGTTCATAGTCGTCTGATCCTGCCGGAACAAAAATCATGGATGCAATGCCCTCAGGTCCGTAACCAAAAATATAGTCCGGTAATAATCTTTGCGCTTTTTCATTATAGCGAACAATATCTGTGAGCCTTTGATCGTTGTCGTAATAATAATAAACTGCAGGCAGGTTTTCTTTTTGGTGAACAGACCTTTCTTCAATAATATTCCCCTTTTCATCTGCCGTAAAATTCACCACGGTCGTATCTGACCCATTCTTTATTTTTATCATCAGCACAGCCCTCCCGTCCTTATGGGTCCAGATATGTTTCTCACTTGTCATCAACTTGTTGTCCGTTTCCAATGAGGTATTGATGATGGTATCGATTTCTCCTTCAGCATTGTAATTGTAAATTGTGGTGCTATTGTACGCGTCACTCGTGTCCACCGTTTTTGTTAATCTTCCGTTTACATCATAAAATGACTGCAGGATGGATGGTTGCACGTCCGCCGATTTGGTAAATGTCTGAATGGTATGATAATCGCGGGAAACAGTCTGCGTGCATTCGAAACCCGGTGTCGCTTCCCCGTTTCTCTCCGTGCTCAGGATATCCACTTTACCAACCTTATTTGCGAAATATGATTTCCAGGTAAGCTGTGTCTGGCGGGTGTCAAGAATATCCTTATAATAATACTGGGAACGACCGGAAGCTGCCGCAAGCATGAAAATCAAGGCCAGGAAATACCTACTACATATCATATCTGTTCATTAGCGCCATTGGTAAACGGGAAAAGGCCATCTTAATTATAATCGAATATCTTTATTTTTAATTAAAATTCAGCATTGTCACACGGTAAAGTTCGGGCGGAAAAAATTTGTCTAAACTGCGGCTCTCCGGTACCGGAAAGATATTGCCCGGTTTGCGGCCAGGAAAATGTCGAACCGAGGCAGTCGGCCTGGCATCTGGTCATGCATTTCTTTTCCGATATTACGCATTTTGATGGGAAGTTCTTTATAACTGTAAAAGATCTGTTCCGGAGGCCGGGCTTTCTTTCCAAAGAATACAGGGCAGGCCGCCGGGCCAGTTACCTGGATCCTATTAGAATGTATATTTTCACTTCGGCTTTTTTCTTTATTATCTTTTTCTCGATGGTTGATGTGGGAAACATGCATCTCGGCAGTGGTGCGGATAACATACATACCGCAACCGATTCAGAACGTCATAAACAAATTGAAATGGCCGAACTCCGCGCTTTGTCCAATGCTGAAGATGCAAAAGATTCCGCAGTAATACGGAGAGCCTTTGCGTTGGCGGGGAATGGCAGCACGAACGTCCTGCCTGATTCTCTCAGGAAGGATGGGATAACGCTGATGGGCAATGATGAAGATTATCGTACGATAGGGCAATATGATTCCGCCCAGCACAACCTGCCCGCCGGGAAGAGGGATTCCTGGATTAAAAAAATTCTGAAGAGAAAGGGAATTGAGATGAATGAAAAGTATAAGGGTGACAAAGGTTCACTTATTAAAGAATGGACAAACATCTTTCTGCATAATTTTCCAAAATTGCTTTTTCTCTCCCTGCCACTATTTGCCTTATTGCTCAAATTGCTTTATGTACGACGCAAACAGTTTTATTATGTGGATCATGGTATTTTTGCCGTACATCTTTATATTTTTTCATTTCTGGTCCTGCTGATATATATCCTTCTAAAAAAAATTGAAACGCTTTCCGGCTGGCATTGGATGACCTGGCCTGAGATCTTTGTTTTGTTATTTTCTCCCTGGTATTATTATAGAGCGATGCGGATTTTCTATGGGCAGGGTCGAGTGAAAACGTTGTTGAAGTATTTTTTACTTTTTTGTGCTTCATTCCTGGTTCAGCTTTTCCTTCTCGTGATATTTTTTATTTTCTCCATTTTTGAATTGTAGTTTATGGAATCAGAGCCCGTTTCAGATGCTTTTTTGCGGCTTGTCAGAATTATGGATGAGCTGAGGGAACAATGTCCCTGGGACCGCAAGCAAACTATTCAGACCTTGAGATCACTGACCATAGAGGAACTCTATGAGCTTACAGATGCTGTCCTTTCCGAAAGCTGGCCGGAGATCAAAGAAGAACTGGGGGACCTTTTCCTGCACCTTCTTTTCTATGCCCGCATTGGCAAGGAGCAGGAAAAATTCACGCTGGAGGAAGTATTAAACGGTATCAGCGAAAAACTGATCTCCCGGCATCCGCATATCTATGGCGATGTAAAAGTTAATGATGAAGCCGACGTTAAGCGCAACTGGGAAAACCTGAAATTAAAAGAAGGGAAAAAATCCGTTTTAGGCGGAATACCCGTGTCCCTTCCTGCCGTGGTAAAAGCGATCCGGCTCCAGGAAAAAGCCAGGCAGGTTGGTTTTGAATGGAACAACAGCCAGGAGGTTTGGGAAAAGGTTGAGGAAGAAACCCGGGAATTGAAGGAGGCGGAGGTTTCCGGGCATCCGCTGCATATAGAAGAGGAATTCGGCGATTTGATGTTCTCGCTCATCAATTATGCACGATTTTTGCATATAGATGCTGAAACTGCCCTCGAACGCACCAACCGCAAATTCATTGAACGATTTACGAAAATGGAGCAAGCTGTTGTTTTAAGCGGCAAGCAGATGACGGATCTTTCACTGGAAGAGTTAGACGCCGTTTGGAACGCCGTTAAAAAACAAAAACTTTACGATTGATTGCTTTTCTCAAAAAATTTTTTCGCAGGAATGTTTACCTGATGCTGGCGGGCATCGTTCTTTTCTTTGCAGCCTACCTCATTAATATCTATCTCAGCGGATCATCTACAACACGCATTCTGCGGAACTCCATTGAATCTTTTTTACAGGAACGCGAATCTGATTTTCAGAAATTGCTAAAAGATGAGAACCTGATCCGCAGGCTGTCCGATAAAAATTATTCGCGAACCGACCTGGATAACCTGATGGATAAGCAATATGGAATTCTCATCTATGAGCAGAACCATCCTTTCAGCGAACACCTCACTTTCTGGAGCGACCAGTCATCCGTACTGCCGGACAGTATGCTGCTCAAAGCAGACGGAAATTATTTTGCTAACCTTAGCAATGGGCAGTTTGAAATTATCAAGCATTCCTTCGAGGTTGTTCCCTATCCGCTTACCGTATTCGCCCTTATTCCCTTGCGCTGGCAGTATTATATTTCTCCGGAAAACCTCAAGCCGGAATTCGTAGGTTTTCCATCGGCGGATAACCGGGTTCGCATTTCTTTGACCCCAACGCCTTTCCCGGTGAAGAACCTGGAAGGAGAAACTCTTTTTTATCTTCAGAAAACAGAATCCTACCATGCAGCGAAATATAGTCTGGTCCTTCTTTTAGTCGTGTTTATCGCGGTTCTCGTTTTATTGGTGATCGTGCATAATATGGCGCATGCCATCGCTGAAAAATATGGTAGGATTGCGGGAATTCTTTTCCTGGGCATCACCATTCTCATTTTCAGGACAATCAGCTACAGCTCTCCTGAAATCCTGCATTTGCGCCAGTATGAGTTGTTTGATCCCACTATTTACGGCTCCAATTTTGTGTTAAGGTCGCTGGGAGACCTCCTCATCAACGCACTGCTGTTTTGCTGGCTCGTTTTGTTTGTAAGGCTGGAAATAGGAGAGTGGGTTTTTCCGCAGTTCAGGAGTTTCTGGAAGCGCTGGTTGGTGATCGTTTGTGCGATGGGAATCCTGGTGGGCATCACTTTTTTATTTGCGGATATTGTGCAGAGCCTCGTGGCCGATGCCCGGATATCCTTTAATGTCACCAATTTTTTCAGCCTCACCATTTACAGTATTGTCAGTTTCATCATACTAGCCGCCCTGGCGCTGAGTTATTTCTTTTTTACCCAGATCCTCCTCCGGATAGTGCGCGGTCTGATCGAAAAAAATATATTGCTCGTTTTTATCCTTGTAGCTACCATCGGACTGAGCTTTCTCACCTTCCATTCGGAAACGGCGGTGGTGGAGCTTGACATCTATGCGCTGATCTGGTTGCTTTGTTATTTGTGGCTGATGATGAGGAATCTTTTTTCCGGACTGCATTACCAGCTGAACGTGTCGGAAATATTATTCTGGATGTTTATTTTCTCCAGCTCCATTTCTGTTATCATCATTTTTGAAAACCGGAAAATTGAACTTGAGCAGCGTAAGAGCTTTGCTGACCGGCTGGCAGAGCAGATAGACCCCACCAGCGAAAGACTCGTGAACATGTCGCTCATTTATTTCGACAATGATTTTTTGCTTCGCGAATTTGACCGCTTCCGCAATCCTGCAGACAATCATTTTCTGAAAGACAGTCTGATCAATAATAATTTCAGCGCATATCTCAGTAAGTACGACACAAAGATCTATACTTATGATTCTGCTGAAAAACCGCTTTTTAATCAGGTTCCGGTTTCTTTTGATACGCTCAATACAGTATTTAAACTGCAGGGTAAACCAACTACGATCCCCAACCTGATGTACTATGAAAAATCCTATGACAAATTCAGTTATATCTACAAAAAAGTTATTCAGCACCCTTCGGGCAAGATTGTGGGCTACCTGTTTGTTCAGGCCGAGCCCAGAAGTTATAAAAGCGACGGATTGGTGCCCCGGCTTACCCAGCAACGAAAGGAATTTCTCCCAGAATATTCGCCAGTATATTCCTATGCCATTTATAGCAATAATGAACTGGTCACTTATTACAACAATTATCCCTTTCCCACCCAGCTGGATGACAGCATGATTCCTAAAAAAGACTTTTACCAGAGAAAAAATAATGGATACGACGAACTCTGGCACAGCATTTCAGATGATAAGGTTATTGTGATCGCCAAGAAGGATAACCTGGTCATTGAGGCGATCACTCTATTTTCTTATCTCTTCAGCGCTTTTCTGATCCTTGTTGCTTTATTCTGGTTCAGTTCAGTGCTTATCCAAACGGGCCTTCACTGGCAGCAATTGAAAGAATACCTGCAGCTGAATATCCGCTCCCAGATCCACACGACGATCATTTTCGTGAGCTTGTTCCTTTTCCTGGTGATCGGCGTATCTACGATTTTCTTCCTGATCAACAGATATAACCGGAATAACCAGGACAGGCTGAGTGCTTCGCTTAAAGTGATGGCCGGAGAGATTGAAAGCAGGTTGGCGCAGTATCAGCGGGGGGACCTTTCTGTAAACCCCATCCTGAGCGTGCCATTGGCGGATCTGGTAAAAATGATCAATACGACTGCGGAGATCCACAATGCCGATATCAATCTCTATGACCTCGCGGGTAACCTGATCGTTTCCTCCAATCCTTTTATTTATACCAAGGGCATCCTGAGTGAGCAGATGAATCCGCTCGCCTATTTCTATATGAACAGACTGAATTCCGTTGAATTTTTTAACCAGGAAAAAATGGGCGGCATTAGTTTTCAAAGTATTTATTGTCCCATCCGCATCGGCAAGGGACATGCGAGCGCTTATCTGAACATCCCTTCCTTCAATACAGAGGACGAATTGAATGATGAAATTTCAAGGTTCCTGGTCACCATCATGAACCTGAATGTATTTATTTTCCTGATTGCCGGAACTATTGCGCTCTTTCTCACCAACCGAATTACTTCTTCCTTTAGCCTGATCTCAGAGAAAATGCGGGAAGTAAATTTGAGCAAGACCAACGAAGCCATCGAATGGAAAAAAAATGACGAGATCGGCGGCCTGATCAGGGAATACAACCGCATGGTGGCCCAGCTGGAGGAAAGCGCCGCCGCGCTGGCAAAGAGTGAACGCGAGGGTGCCTGGAGGGAAATGGCGAGGCAGGTGGCACACGAGATCAAGAACCCGCTTACACCGATGAAGCTGAGTATCCAATACCTGCAGAAAGCCAACAACAGCGATGCCGGGAATGTAAAGGAACTTACAGCCAACGTGGCAAAGACCCTGGTGGAACAGATCGATCACTTGTCAAAGATCGCGGCAGATTTCTCGCAGTTTGCTAATATCGGAAATCCTCGAAAGGAAATCGTTGACCTCCATGAAATGCTTTTTTCACTCGTCTCCTTATATGAAACGATGGAGAACATGCTTTTTAAATGGGTCCCTGTTCGTGAAAAGGTGATGGTGAATGCAGACAAGACACAGCTGAACCGCCTGTTCACCAACCTGCTGCAGAATGCATTTGAGGCCTGTCATGAAAAGGAAATATGTGTGATCAGTGTGAGCGAGGAATTGATCGGAGACCGAATCCGGATTAAGATAACCGACAACGGAGAAGGAATTCCGGAACAAATGCAGTCCAAGATATTCATACCTAATTTTACTACGAAGTCATCCGGTACTGGCCTCGGACTTGCCATGAGCAAAACCATCGTGGAGCAAGCTAAGGGCAGCATCTGGTTTGAAACATCGGAGCATGATGGAAGCACTTTTTATGTTGAACTGCCACTTGCGAAAGTTGACAGTTGACAGTTGACGGTTGACGGAAGACTCGAATGGTCTAAAGTCCGTCATCCGTCAACGGTCAACCTTTTTTGACACAAATTCCTTCATCTGTTCCAATGAGAAGCTGCTCAAATTTTGTTCAGCCCTCAGCCCGCCTTTCTGCGCTGCCAGCACGCCATAATGAATATCGTGATAGCCTGTAACGGAATGCGCATCGGGATCTATGGAGATCAGGACATTCTTCTGTAATGCGTAATCGATCCAGCGCCAGTCAAGATCAAGGCGGCGAGGGTGCGCATTGAGTTCGATGACCACCTTATGCTCAGCGCAGGCCTCAATCAGCCTTTGATGATCTACAGGATAACCTGGACGGCTGAGTAACAACCGGCCCGTGGGATGACCCAGGATGCGTGTATGGGGATTTTCTATTGCGCGAAGCAGCCGGTTCATGGCCTTTTCTTCCGTCATCTTCAGGTTTGAATGAACAGATGCAATCACCAGGTCAAAAGTTTTCAGGATCTGGTCGCTATAGTCGAGGTTGCCATCGTTGAGGATATCACTCTCAATGCTTTTAAAAATATGAAAGGGCGCAAATTGAAGGTTGAGCTCATCAATATAGCGGTGTTGCTCACGGAGACGTTCTTCAGAAAGCCCGTTGGCATAAAAAGCCGACTTGCTATGGTCACTGATCACGAGGTATTCAAATCCCTGCTCGATGCAGGCTTTCGCCATTTGTTCGATGGTCTGGGATCCATCGCTCCAGTTGCTGTGGCTATGGATGATGCCCTTGATATCGGAAGTCTGAATAAGAGGTGAAAGATTCAGTGATTTGTCCAGGATGGATGGATCTTCACGCAATGCCGACGGAATGAAAGAAATACCGGATTCATGAAAAATGGATTCTTCAGAAGGCGGGTTGGCAACCTGAGGAAATCTTTTCTTCCACGCATCAAGAAAAGCTTCGCTGGCACTGGTTTCAAATAGTCTTGAATAAAATGTTTCGGACGGAACGCAGTGGAATTTCAGCGAAATATGCTCTCCTCCCGAGACGGTCAGGATTTCGTTCGCGCTTTGAGTTACCGACAATTCCAGTGTTGATAAATAAGAAGAAAGGTCTGCCTGTGGTATGCTGCAGACCCATTCCGGCTGATCAACGATTTCAAGTTGTCTGCGGAATAAACCTGTGATTGCAATCAGGTGCTGCGGAAACGATTCCCGGAGATTTTTATTAACGAGATGGACATAACCTTCCACTTCAGCGAAGAGAAAACTTCCCTGATTCTTTAAATAGAACGAAATAGTGTCCCGAATATTATTCTGCGTCTTCTCGCCGAACCCTTTGTACAGGAGCAGACGGTTTTCGTTGCACGCATACATCAATTCGCCGATGGATTCGATTTCCATCTCCTTCCAGACTGTGGAAATCTTTTTTGGACCCAGACCCTTGATTTTGAGCATTTCGATGACACCAGGGGGTGTTTTTTGAATTATCTCCCGAAGTTGGCCCAACCCGCCGGTCTCTACAATTTCAACGATTTGCTTGCCGATACTCGATCCGATGCCTTTGATCGAGATGATTTTTTCGTGTGGAACCAGGGTAAGGTCCTCGGTTAATTTATCGATGTTGAAAGCTGCAACTGCATAGGATTTTGTTTTAAAGGAGTTCTCTCCGTGGATGTCCATGAGTTTGGCGAGGAGAGAAAAACTCTCAGCTATGTAAGCATTGTCAACCGCCATGGGCTTGAGTTTGAGAAGATGAAGGCACGAAGATACTAAAACAAAAAGTCCCCCGGAATGTTCCGGAGGACTTTGATATTTTCAGCCAACTAAGGAAGAAATTATTTCTTCTTTGCAGACTTCTTAGCAGCTTTCTTTTTCGGAGCCGCTTTCTTTTTTGGAGCTGCTTTTTTCTTAGCCGCTTTTTTTGCTGTTGCCATTGTTTGTAGAATTTAAATGGTTAGTAAACTAATTTACGTAGTAAAAATAGAAATTCTTTAGAATTATCCAAAAGTTTTTTTGAAATATTCTAAATAATCACTACGTATTGAAATTTTACTAGGCCGTGGCAGGTGCCGGAAGAACATGAACAAATGTTCTGTCAGCCTTTCCTTTTTTAAATTCCACCACACCATCAGTAAGTGCAAATAAGCTGAAGTCTCTGCCAACACCTACATTTTTTCCGGGATGATAAACGGTACCGCGTTGACGAACGATGATGTTGCCGGATACAGCGGCCTGGCCACCAAAAATTTTAACACCGAGTCTTTTACTCTGCGAATCGCGGCCGTTCTTTACGCTGCCTTCGCCTTTTTTGTGTGCCATCTTGAACTGATTTGAGAATTTGAGAATTTGAGAATTTGAAAATCACCTTAAGCGATTTCTGTCACTTTGATTTTCGTATAGTGGGTACGGTGACCATGTTTTTTCCGGAACCCTTTTCTTCTGTTCATTTTAAATGAAATCACTTTATCACCTTGCACATGGCCAAGAATTTCGGCCTTGATCACCTGCTTCAGGTCTTTGCCAACGGCAAGTTTTCCTTTTGCGGTCGATAATATCACGTCTGAAAATTCCACCTTGTCTCCGGTCTGCCCTTCGATGCGGGGAACATACAAAGTCTGGTCTTTTTCAACCCTGAACTGGCTTCCTGCGATTTGTACAACTGCGAACATACGATGCGATATTAGGGCTGCAAAGGTAAGGGGATTCGGGGTAATTTTGAAGCAATCCGGCAAAAAACTTGGGCCGGGAAAGCCATAGGCGGGGGTATTGGCTTTTATTGTAGGTTTGGGGTTCAATTTGCCTGCCTGAAAATATGAAGTTCAAGTCATTTTTAGCCAAGCCCTTTGCTTCTTATATATATAGGAGTATCCGAAAGGAAATGAGCTCCGCAGTGGAGGACCAGGAGAATATCCTGAAGAACCTCCTGAAAACCGGGTCGAAGACCGTTTTCGGCAGGGAACAGCACCTGGAAGCGGTAAAAACCTATGAGGAATTCAAAGCAGCCGTTCCACTCCGGGATTACGAGCAGTTCAAGCCATATATCGACCAGATCATGCAGGGTAAACACAATGTGTTGTGGAAGGGGCAGCCGATCTATTTTGCAAAGACATCCGGAACGACCAGCGGGATCAAATATATCCCCATCTCCAAAGAATCCATTTCCAATCATATCAATACTGCCCGCAATACCCTGCTTTGTTATATGGCTGAAACAGGTAATTCGGCATTTGCGAACGGGAAGATGATTTTTCTTTCCGGCTCGCCCGAACTGGAAAGGATCGCCGGTATTCCAACGGGCAGGCTAAGCGGCATCGTCAATCATCATATCCCGCATTATCTGCAGACCAACCAGCTGCCCAGCTATGAAACAAACTGTATTGAAGAATGGGAAACAAAACTCGACAAGATCGTAGAAGAAACCATCCGGCAGGATATGACCCTGATCAGCGGGATACCTCCCTGGATGCAGATGTATTTTGACCGGCTCATGGCAGTATCGGGTAAACAGATCAAGGATCTTTTCCCGAATTTTTCCGTGTTGGTTCATGGCGGTGTGAATTTTGAGCCATATAAGGACCGCCTGCTTGACAGTATCGGGAAACAGGTGGATACCATCGAGACCTATCCTGCATCTGAAGGTTTTTTTGCATTCCAGGATAGTCGCCAGGAGGAAGGACTTTTGTTAAACTGCAACAGCGGCATTTTTTTTGAATTCGTTCCGGCAGCAGAAATCTTTAAAGAAAATCCTCTGCGCGTTTCTCTGAAGGATGTGCAGACCGGCGTCAATTATGCACTGATCGTAAACAATAATGCGGGACTCTGGGGATACAATATCGGGGATACCGTTCGATTCGTTTCCACGAGTCCGTATCGCATCGTGGTGACGGGCCGGATCAAACACTATATTTCGGCGTTTGGTGAACACGTGATCGGCGAGGAAGTGGAATACAGCCTGATGAAAGCGGCTAAGGAAGAAGGCGTGCAGATCAACGAATTTACCGTGGCTCCTTTTATCATGCGCCAGGGGGAAGGAAAATCTTTTCACGAATGGTTCGTTGAATTTGAACAGCCGCCGGCCGACATGCACGCATTCGCAAGGAAAGTAGATAGCAATCTCCGGGCGAAAAATATTTACTATGATGACCTCATCTCCGGAAATATTCTGCAGCCCCTGCAGATTCATCCCGTCAAGAAAAATGGATTCATAGATTATATGAAATCCATTGGTAAACTCGGCGGACAAAATAAAGTGCCACATCTCAGCAACGACCGCAGTTTTGCGGAAGAGCTGGAAAAATACAGTGACTGATCAAGCTGCGCATACAAACAATTGGAATTCGCTACTTTTAACTTTCATCCCGGAAGTCTATGGTGAATAATCAGCAAAAGAAAAGGGTTGCCGTGTTTGGTTCCACGGGATCAGTGGGAACGCAGGCCCTGGAAGTGATTGCGGCTAATCCGGAATTGTTTTCTGCAGAAGTGCTCACGGCACAGCAGAATGCTGACCTGCTGATCAAACAAGCCCTGAAATTTTTGCCTGATATCGTTGTTATCGGCGATGAGTCCAAATATCAAACGGTGAAGCAGGCACTTGCTGCACAACCCATCAAAGTTTTTGCCGGAGCGCAATCATTAATAGAAGTGGCTGGTATGGACTCTTACGATGTAATGATGGCAGCGATTGTGGGATTTGCAGGACTCATGCCTACCCTGAAGGCCATTGAATGCGGAAAGACGATTGCCCTCGCCAATAAGGAAACCCTGGTGGTAGCAGGAGATATCGTGATGAGAAAAGCGGTAGAGAATCGTGCACCGATCATTCCCGTGGATTCAGAACATTCAGCTATTTTTCAATGCCTGCTGGGTGAAACACGCAACAGGATAGAGAAGATCGTACTTACGGCTTCAGGAGGACCGTTCCTTGGGAAGAAACCTAATTTTCTCGTCAATGTAAAAAGAGATCACGCTTTGCAACATCCGAACTGGGCGATGGGTGCAAAGATCTCCATTGATTCGGCTACCCTGATGAACAAAGGACTTGAAATGATTGAAGCGAGGTGGCTCTTTAACCTGAATCCCTCGCAGATCCAGGTAATCATTCATCCCCAGAGCATTATCCACAGCATGGTTCAATTTGAAGACGGCAGCATCAAGGCGCAGATGGGATTGCCCGATATGAAACTGCCGATCCAGTATGCCCTTGGTTTTCCCGTCCGCCTTCAGAATAAAATGCCGAGGTACTCGTTTAATAAACCTGACAAGCTGAGTTTTGAAGATCCGGATATCCGCACTTTCCGAAATTTGCAATTGGCCATGGATGCACTTAAAAAAGGAGGCAACGCCGGTTGCGTGCTGAACGCTGCAAATGAAATTGCCGTTTATGCATTCTTAAAGAACCGCATTGGATTTCTTGACATGACCGATCTCATAGAAAAAACCATTCACAAAATTCCATTTTTGGAACAACCCACGCTGGAAGATTATTTTGACAGCGATGGGGAGGCCCGTAACTTCGCGGCTTCATTAATTAAATTGTAAAATTCACTTAAAACATTGCAGGGACGCCACCTGCAGCTGATCTTTGTACGATGAATAATTCACCGATCTTGCTGGTAATAGACTGGGCTGATGCCGGCGTAAAAGCCATTCAGCTAATCCTTTCTCTTTCTCTTATTGTGATTGTGCATGAGTTTGGCCACTATCTTCCTTCCAAAATTTTCAAATGTCGGGTAGAAAAATTTTTCTTATTTTTTGATCCCTGGTTTGCACTTTTCAAAAAAAAGATAGGTGATACCGTCTATGGCATTGGCTGGCTTCCGCTCGGAGGGTATGTGAAGATAGCGGGCATGGTGGATGAAAGCATGGACAAAGAACAAATGAGCCAGCCACCCCAACCCTGGGAATTCAGAAGCAAGCCCGCCTGGCAGCGTCTGATTATTATGCTTGGTGGCGTGACCATGAATGTATTGATGGCTTTTGTGATCTATGCCATGATCCTCTATACATGGGGCGATAAAAAGATCCCGATGTCGAGCCTTGCCTATGGCGTAGCGGTGAATGATAGCATGATGTATGACCTCGGCTTCCGGGACGGAGATAAGATTTTTGCTGTCAACGGAGATTCGGTTACTTACCTCGATGATCTTCCGATGAAATTATTGTTGGGTGAAAACGTGGAGCTGGAGAGGAACGAAGTAAGACAAACTATTAACCTGCCACACGATCTGATCGGTAAACTGGTAGAAAAAAAAGGAACCAGCAGGTTCTGGTTCTACCCGCGCGTTCCGGTGATTGCGAGTGTGATTCCGAATACCACAAGTGCATACAAATCCGGATTGAAACGATTGGACCGCATAGCAACAGTGGATGGAATTGCCACTCCTTTTTATGATGAATTCAAAAAAGCACTTTATGCGCATAGAGGAAAAAATGTCGCCATAACAGTAGAACGAAACGGTGCCGTAGATACGCTTCATATGAAGGTGAGCGATACCGGTACGGTAGGCTTTTTCCTGCTTAGTGATCCGGAAACGCTGGACAGTCTTGGATTGATCCACATTGAATGGAAGCAATATGGCTTCCTTGCTTCCTTTCCTGCTGGTGTCCGCCTCGCCGGTGAAAAACTGAAATCTTATATTGACCAGTTCAAAAAAATTCTCTCACCGAAAACCGGTGCTTATAAAGGCGTCGGAGGATTCAAGGCAATAGGTTCCATTTTTCCTTCGATGTGGGACTGGCAGTCGTTCTGGACCATTACAGCCTTCCTGGCCATCGCCCTTGCATTCATGAACCTTCTTCCCATACCTGCCCTGGATGGCGGCCATGTATTGTTTACGCTGCTGGAGATGATCACGGGCCGAAAGCCCAGCCAGAAATTACTGGAGTACGCACAGGTGGCCGGCATGGTTCTTTTACTCGGACTAATGATCTACGCCAATGGCAACGATTGGTTCGGGTGGGGAAGGGGAAAATAGGTTTAATCATATATATATATATATATTTATAATGCTTTAACATCTGATAGCTAATTATTAAAGGACAAAAAATTGAGTATTTTGTCTTCATGTGCCAGGTATCAGCATTTGCATTCAGCAGCAATACTTCAGGCTTCTTCTCCCTTCAATAACGGTTACGCGGTTTTTTCTGCCACTTACATGCTTTTTCATGCAGTATACACAGTTCTGCTTTACCGGTTTTTTTTATAAGGTACTTTGGGATGGATTTATCAGAGCTGGCAATCGAAGCCATTAACCTTAAACCTTTTTATGAAAAAGTTGGAAAGCATGGCGGGTTTCTATTATATAGGAACCCGGCATGATAATATTGCAAAACTGGTTAGCATTTATCAGCGCGGGTATGCAAGTGAAAACCTGGACCAGGCGATCGCGGAGCTTACGGCGCAAAGCGCATCCCTGCCAGACATGATATGCTGTGAGTCTGATTATGGACGGCGCGAGATAGGACGTTTTGCTGATATTCTTTCAGGCCATCCGCTGCTTTCCCGGATTCCATTTTTAATCGATGCGGCTACCATCTCAACTGCAGACCAAAATTATTACGTGAGGAACAAACTGGCGGACGATATATTGCTAATTAAGGATTGGGATGAAAACAGGCTCAATGCAAAAATCCGCTTCCTGCATAAATTCAAAACAAGGGCAATTGAACTGGAGGAACAAGTCAGCTCCGCTGATCCAAAGTTTACACCTGCATCGATGCATAGCTTTTTGAAAAGATGCTTTGATGTACTGGTAGCTGTGGTTGCGCTTGCTTTCCTGGCTCCTTTGTTTATTCTGATCGCGCTGTCTGTTTGGGCGGAATCAAGAGGCCCTGTTATTTATGTTTCCAAAAGGGCGGGCAGGGGTTACCGGATTTTTAATTTTTATAAATTCAGAACCATGTTCGACGGCGCCGACCGGCGCATCGGGGAATTCGAACACCTCAATCAATACAGGGACGCAAAAGAAACCAGGTTTTTCAAAATAAACAATGATCCGCGGATAACACGCGTTGGACGTTTTCTTCGCAATACCAGTCTCGATGAGTTACCGCAGCTGATTAATGTGCTGACTGGCGATATGTCGCTGGTTGGAAATCGTCCCCTGCCATTGTATGAAGCCGAAACATTGACAACGGATGACCTTGCCAAAAGGTTTCTTGCGCCTGCCGGCATCACCGGTCTCTGGCAGATAAAAAAAAGAGGAAGAGAAGAAATGTCTGTTGAAGAAAGGATCAGCCTTGATATCGATTACGCTAACAACTATAATTTCTTATATGATCTTTGGATCATGGCCAATACGCCACAGGCCCTGATCCAGAAAGCGAATACATAAATGACTATCTTAGAAAAACGCTTACCTGTTAATGATTGCTGAAATTACTCATACTTGTTCTCCACGTTACGGTATAAAAAAGGTTTTTAACCCTTTTTTCCGCATCCGTATCCTTTTTTTTATTTGTTTTTCCCTGCCCACATCTTCCTTTGTCGCCGCCCAGACCTTCAACGTGGACAGCATGATCCTTTGGGTCAATGCGCATCCGCGCAATGATTCGGCCAGGATCCATATCATGCACCGGATCAGCTATATGTTAAGCGAGACGGATACAAAAAAGTCTTTTGAGTATTACGAACGCGTTTCCATATTGAGCGATTCCCTGCATTTCACCTACGGGAAAGCGCTTGCCAGTATCAACCTGGGCATCCTGCTTTCTTCCGCAGGAAATTATGAATCGAGCACAAAGGCTTTTTTTAATGCGATAGATTTAGCGGAGGCCTGCAGCGCATACCGCGTTAAAGCCGTTGCTTTAAATAATATTGGAGAAAATTTTGCCTCCCTGCGGGACTTTGACAAATGCCGCAACTATGCAACCCAGGCCATTGATATCAATGGCTCCGTCAAGGCCTGGCGCGGGGTGGCTATTAATTATGAGCTACTGCATCGCTGCGACCTGGAACAGGGATTATATGATCAAGCCAGGTTAAACCTCGATAAAGGGATGCCCTTCGCCATCGAGGCCAATGAAAATTATATATTATCGCAATTCTACCTGGGCTATGGGAAGCTGAACGCTATAAATCATCAAAAGGATTCCGCAGATTTTTATTTTAACAAGGCCATGACTACGGCCAGGCAAACCGGCGATCTGAGGAACGAATATCAGGTTTACCTGGCGGAAGCGAAATATCTCAGCTATATTCCCGTACATGATAAGATTGTCTTATTAGGAAAAGCCATGCAGCTGGCCAATCAAACCCAATTTGCCGAAGGCAGGGTTAAGGCAGCCGAACAGTTGTCATCCGTCTACGATCTGCTCAACAGGAAGGATTCTTCGATGTTTTATTACAGAATGTACCGTTCTGTTGCTGATTCACTTTTTTCTGAAAATAACAGGCGCAACACGATCGTGAATGAATCGGAATGGATGATCAAAAGAAAAGAGCTCGAGAATAGTAATCTGAAGCAGCTGACTGCTGCACAGAAAAAACAAATTGCTTCCAAGGATATTTTGTTGTTTTCCGTGGGTATTGGGTTCCTGCTGACCCTGCTCGTTGCTTTTCTTCTTTATAAATCGATCCAGGGAAAAAAAATAAAGGATGAATCGGAGTATAAACAGAAGATTGCAGAAACGGAGATGCAGGCTTTGCGGGCGCAGATGAATCCCCATTTCTTTTTTAACAGCCTGAACAGCATTGAGAATTTTATTATGCAGAATGAGAAGAAGCTGGCTTCTGATTACCTGAATAAATTTGCACGCTTCATCAGGAGTATACTGGACAGTAGTTCCAATGAACTGATAGAACTAAATAAGGATATAGAATCCCTGCAACTGTATATTGATCTTGAACAATTACGCTTTAACAGCAAGTTTAGCTTTTGTTGCGATGTTGATCCTGTGTTGACGCATGCTGAGTATTATGTGCCCTCCCTCCTTGTGCAGCCTTTTCTTGAGAATGCCATTATCCATGGAATAGGTCCGAGTGACCGCGAGGACCTGAAAATTTCCTTGCGGGTAAGACTTCATCTTTCCATGATTCATTATATTATAGTGGACAACGGCATCGGGCGCGAACAGTCCAGGGCCTATAACGAGCTGAATAAGCCCTTTCATAAAAGTGTCGGCATGAAGATCACCCAGGACAGAATAAATATTTTTAATCAGGACTCCAGCAGATCAAACTGCGTAAAAATTATTGACCTTTATGATGAAGAACGTAAGCCAGTGGGCACAAGGATAGAATTTGCAATAAAATTGGTCTCTTATGCAAACGATCAAAGCCATATTGGTTGACGATGAACTGAACAGCTTGCAAAACCTGCAGCTGAAAATTCAGGAGTATTGCCCGTCCATCCGGGTAGTTGCCCAAACGCAGCGCCCCGAGGAAGCCATTACGCTCATCCAGCAACATAAGCCGGATGTCATCTTCCTAGATATTGAAATGCCGCGCATGAGTGGTTTTAAGATGCTCGAGGAAATTCCAGACATTGATTTTGAGATCATATTTATTACTGCCTATAATCACTATGCCATCAATGCCATACGGATCAGTGCCTTCGATTACCTCGTAAAGCCCGTATCTATTACTGACCTGCAGCATACGGTTGAAAGGTTGGTTCATTTCGCCGGGAAAAAGTCAGCAGAAAGAGCAGAGATATTAAAGAAACACCTTGCTTATCCCAAAACCCAGGAGGACCAGATAGCCATTCCGACAAATGAGGGACTTGAATTCATCCAGATAAAGCAAATTATTCGAATTGAATCCAGTTCCAATTATTCCAAACTGGTTTTGCAAAACGGCCGGGTGCTGGTAGTAACCCGGCAGCTTAAGGACTTTGAAGAACTGCTGGGTGACTATCGTTTTTACCGCATTCACCATTCCCATCTCATCAACCTGAATTATATCGCCAAATACCTGCGTGGCGACGGTGGCCAGATAACCATGAAAAACGGGGACATCATTGATGTATCCCGCCGGAAAAAGGAGGTTTTCCTGAAACTGATCGGGGGCTGAATAATTTCTTTCAGGTTTAATAAAAGATCTCAGGAAAAACAAAAAAGCCCTTGCGGGCATTTTCTAAGTTCAATTATTTATCATCGCCGGTCGTGGTCAGCCGGACGATTTGCGTGTTGCGGATGAGCAGGTTGTTTTGCATGCTGCACCTGCCGGTTTTGCATTTGCTGATGCTGATTATTTGCGGCATTCTGGTTTACTGCTGAATGGTTGGTATTCTGCACATGGGTATTCGGCCGGTTGTTGACCACGGCTGCATGACCTTGCGGGTTAGACCGGTTACCGCTGACCCTGTTCATGGCGACTGTTGCAGGACGCCCATGATTTACTGAAGCAAACTGATTTCTGTCCCGGCTCATCATCTGCTGGTGGTTAACCTGCTCGCTGGTCGCCTGTACATGCTGTTCCCGCATGGCCACTTGTTCCTGGGCATTCGGACGGGTAGTAATCCCTCCAGGCCCCCCGTTAAAACTTGTGCGGTTATTGATCACCGTTGTATTATTGATTACAGTCCGGTTTACATATGTATTATGAACGACCGCTGTATTCACATTCATTACTGCTGTATTGTACCTGAAGCCGCCTCCCTGCCACATACCGCCAACAAATCCGGACCCCCCCATAACCATAACCATAATTTACGCCGCCGTAAAATCCGACATGTGTACCCCAATAGCCGGAATGCCATCCGTAAATGCCGCCGGCATAGCCCCAATATGAAGGAGTCCATAAATAACCAATATGCGGAGGCCGCACCCATACTCCCGGAACCCAATAATAGCCATCATCCCCGTAGGCCCAATAACCAGGGGTCCAGAGAAAACCATCCATGGGACAAGCAGGCTGTACATAAACGGGTAGGGCCGGGGGAGCGATCCTGGCGGAAATACTAACATCGATACCCACCTGGGCGTTGGCACCGGGCACGGCTGCTGCCAGGCTTATGCAGATTATACCAAATTTTAAAAGGCTGTTCACTTTGATTGTTTTATTGATAAGACGGGATGCTTAATGCAAGTAGTATACCCCCTTATCCTTAAATCAACGAAATAACATTTCATTAATAGCCGGATCCGCCTCAGATATTATAAGAGGGCATTTTTATTGCAAAATGTCAAATTAAGTAGTCTCGATAAACATGAATAATCCTTCCTAAATATTGTTTTATGCACTTCCCTTTCCTTGAACACTTATTTTCAAATGAAGTTGCTTCAGCAATATTGGCGAAAGACAATCTGCAGAGGTTCATGAAAGGTATAAAAATAAATATCTAAAATCTTCTGACGATCAGTACAATTACCACAACTGTTAACAAATCTATCTGAGGTGCTTTTGCCTTAGAAGGACTGCCACAGGAATCTGCAGGAAAAACCTCCGGGTTTTTCCTGCAGGTTAAGGCGTCTTTCTGCTGCTTTGCATTATTTGTTGCTGATAAAGGAGAAGGAGGCGAGACGATATTTATTGAGCATTACCTCTGTACGCAGGCTCTTGAAAGATTCAAACGGACATTTTGTGGCAAACATATTTACGAGCCAGGCGGGTATGGCTCCTCCGGGATCTACATCAATTTGGTAATTGACGTGGACCATATTTTTATCGACGGGCGTTACGGTCCAGACGGCTTTAGACACGGGTACCCGGACAATCTGTTTTTTTTCAGGAATATAATTCGGAATATCAGTTTCCACGACCTTCATGATCTTGCTTCCCGGATCCTGGGTGATCACCATATGAACGATCAAATCGCGGTTTGTCAGTGGCCAGGGGCAATTCAACTCTGTGTAAAAATATATTTCGCAGTCGCTGACTTTTTTTAACAGTCCGCATGATTTAGTACCGTAGGCCCATTGCACATGATTAGGCAGGTCTATCATAACATCTGCAAATTCAGAAAGGGTTCCCTGCATATTAAAATCTGCCTTGACTTCATTGATCTTGGAATGATCACTGGCCCGGCTGAAAATTTTAATACCCTCTTTATCTTTTCTAAGGCTCCAGCCATCCTGGGCTGCTGCGGAGAAAACACCGAAAGGAAGGAGAAATAAGCCCAGGAACAGATTCTTGTTCATAGTATGTGATTAATCAAGGTACGGAAAACCAATTCGTTTGCTATAGGAAGTTTGGGTTTTTGGAAGTTCTTAACATTAAATTCGAATAACCTTAGGGCTTGAACGGGCAGGAATGGAATTAATTGCCCGGAGTGCTTCAAATTATCAGCAGCATGAGAAGGCCTCGAAGTAATAACGGTTTTGTTTCCGGGCTGGTTGCAAACTCAAAAACAAAGAAACCTGCCGATTGGCAGGTTTCTTTGGAACTTGACAAAATCCTATTTTTTATTCCCTTGCTTTTCCGATTGTCTCTTTGAAGCTTCGTCATTACGCATATTGCCCTGGTCCTGGTTTCCATGGCCTCCCTGCATATGCTTTTTTGAATCATGCTGCCCTTCCTGTTGTAGTTTAGACGCTTTTTTGTTTTGTTCTTGTGCTGCTTCATTTTGAGTGGCAGCATCTTCGCGATGATTGTGTTTCATTTGTAGAGTATTTATTCCTTAATGGTTCAAATCCCATGCCTGCTAATACCGCCTAAAATATATTTCGGATCCGGCTAGTCCTTTTTTACAGGAAAACAGTATTTATATGGCAATTGAATCTATTCCTCAAACCTGGGACCAGCTAACTTTATTTCAGAGGTAATGCACGTGAATCAATAACCGGTTAACTTTATTAAAAGTTTCGCACGATGAAAATGATAACTTTCCTGGTTGCCGTTCTTTTAGTTTATGATTGCGGCGGCCAAGTCCTGCCTCTTGATCCTGCCATACGGATGGGCAAATTGCCCAATGGCTTTACGTATTATATCCGAAGGAATACCGAGCCCGCCAAACGCGTTCAGCTTTACCTCGTTAATAAAGTTGGGTCTGTTCTTGAAAGAGAAGACCAGCGGGGACTGGCACATTTCATGGAGCACATGAGTTTTAACGGAACCAAACATTTCCCCAAAAATGACCTGGTACACTATCTCCAGAAATCAGGGGTCCGCTTCGGCGCCGACCTCAATGCATATACGAGCTTTGATGAAACTGTTTACCAGCTCCCCATTCCGACAGATGATCCCGTGTTGTTAAAAAACGGGCTGCAGATCCTGAGGGATTGGGCCGCAAATGCCACGCTGGATATAAAAGATATCAATGAAGAACGCGGCGTCGTACTGGAAGAAAAAAGACTTGGCAAGGGAGCAGAGGAAAGGATGGAGCGTAAGATTATTCCCGTTATATTAAATAATTCCCGGTATGCTGAACGTTTGCCCATCGGGATAGATAAAGTGCTGAATAACTTTCAGCGGCCCGCAATCCTGGACTTTTATAAAGACTGGTACCGGCCCGACTTGCAGGCCCTCCTGGTGGTTGGGGATATCAATGTGGATTCCATGCAAGCCCGGATCAAGGCTCTTTTCAGCGATCTCAAAAATCCCGTAAACGAAAAACCGCGCACAAAATATACTGTGCCATTGACCGGTAAGGATCAGTTTATATCGGTTACGGACAAAGAGTTTCCTTATACCGTTATCCAGGTACTGGTGAAGAAAAAAGCGCTTATTGCCAAAACACGGGAGGAATACGACCAGTTCATCAACCAAAACCTGTTCAATCAAATGGTTGCCGCCCGGATAGCTGAACTCGCTCAGGAGCCAAACCCTGCATTTATTGAAGCGAATGCAGCTGTGGGGAATTTCCTTGGGGGCCTGGACGCATTTATGGTAACTGTTGTGGCAAAACCAGGACAACTGGAAAAAAGTTTTGTTTCTGTGTGGAAGCTGATCCAACAGGTAAAGCAATTTGGATTTACAGCAACCGAATTTGAAAGGGCAAAAGCCAATTATCTCAGTTTTCTCGCCTCAGCCTTGCGGGATAAGGACAAAAGCAATTCCCAGGAACTGGTGGAGGAATACGCGCGTAATTTCATAACAGGTGAATCCGCGCCAGGTATTCAGGCGGAATACAACCTCGCTTTAGCGCATTTCAAAACGGCCACGCTTTCAGATATCAATGCCCTGGATCCGGTTTATATTTCAGACAGCAACCGGGACTTCGTGATCATGGCTGCAGATAAAGACAGCATGTCGCTGCCCGGCCGGATTACCGTGAATCATTGGATGGACTCGGTGGCTGAGCTCAAATTATCGCCTTATCAGGATCAGGTTGTTAATGAATCCCTGCTTTCATCTATATTACCTGCCGGAAAAGTAACCGATGAAAAGAAAATTCCTGAGCTGGGAATTACAACCCTAACATTGAGCAACGGATTAAAATTAATTTTGAAACCAACAGATTTTAAGAATGATGAGATCCGGTTTCACGGATTCAGTCCGGGAGGTAGTTCTTTATATGCTGACAGCGATTATGAATCAGCCTCAAACGCTGCAAATATTGTAGAAAATTCGGGGCTGGCTCATTTTAAACCGACGGACTTTCAGAAACTATTAAGCGGAAAGCGGGTGAGCGTTGAGTCTTATGTTACTGAAAGATCGGAAGGATTAAGGGGCGAAAGTACGCCAAAGGACCTCGAGACGGCTCTTCAGCTGGTTTATCTTTATTTTACCTCGCCAAGAAAAGACAGCACGATCTTTCAGAATATTATCGATCAGTCTGTAACCGAGATTGCAAACCGCTACAGTGATCCGGAAAATGTTTTTGCAGATACAATTGCCGCTGTATTGGGCGATCACTCCATTCGCAGAACAGGACCGAGCCTTGAAAAACTCCGCGAAATTAACCTCGACAAATCATTGGCAATTTATAAGGAAAGATTTGCCAATGCAGGGGATTTCACTTTTGTGTTCGATGGAAATTTTTCTGTTGACAGCATTCGTCCGCTGCTGGAAAAATACCTGGGTTCCCTTCCATCTTCCCCAGTAAAAGAAGAAGCCAGGGACCTGAATATCCATATTCCAAAAGGAAATATCGAAGCCATTGTCCGCAAAGGCAAAGAACCCAAGGCATCGGTTCGACTCGTTATCAGTGGAGATTATCAGTATAATCCTGAAAACAATATTCAGCTAACGGCACTCAGCGAGATCCTGCAATTCAGGGTCCTCGACCGGCTGAGGGAAAAGGAAGGAGAAACCTACAGTCCGACCGTGAGGGTCACTTTCAATAAATATCCTGCCAACCGGTATGCATTCACGGTAAAATTCGGCTGCGCCCCGGAAAATGTAGAGAAGCTGATCGCGGACGTTAAAGATGAGATCAACAAACTAAAAACTGAGGGCGTGACAGCAGTGGATATTACCAAATTTGCAACTGAAGAAGAGAGACAATATGAACTGCACCTGAAGGAAAATCCGTTTTGGTTGGAGTGGCTCAGTGCTCAGTTTCAGAATGGGGAAGATCTGGACGCAATCTTAAAATATCCTGACCTGATCAAAGAAGTGACACCGGATTCGGTTAAGGCAGCTGCAAATCTTTACCTGAATAAAAATAATTTTATCAAACTGGTGCTGATGCCGGAGTCCGGCAAATAAAAATAACAGGAGGCAACCGTGATCTCTTTCAAAACCTTATTTCGCAGCAGTCTTTCCAAATACTTCACGCTGCTTATTCTCATCTCCGGCAGCGCGGCCGGTATTCATGCCCAGGATTCAACTGTAAAATATCATGCCTGGTGGAAAGAAGGATACGGATTCCGCCCCAGGAAAAACCTCAAGGCGGATTTGCTTTCGCGAATAAGTGTAAATAAAAACAAACTGCTGAATTCAAAGAATGAGACCATTTTGTTTCGCGGTTTATCTATAGCCGACCCTGACAAAATTGAGCATCAGGGCCATTGGAATAAAGCTCTTTTTGATGCAGTAAAGGAAATGGGAGCTACTTTGGTCCGGATACCTGTTCATCCCGTGGCCTGGCGCGACCGGGGACCTGAAAAATATCTTCAGCTGCTTGATTCAGCTGTTGAATGGTGCACCGATCGGAATATTTATATCATTATTGATTGGCATTCCATCGGCAATCTGCAGATGGAGCTTTTCCAGGATCCTATGTACAATACTTCACGGAAAGAAACCTACGAATTCTGGCGCACGATCGCAAGACATTTCAGTGGGAACAATACCGTTGCTTTTTATGAAATTTTCAATGAGCCCACAACGTACAGAGGACAATTGGGCACCGTAAGCTGGACCGAATGGAAAAAAATAAATGAAGACATCATTTCTCTGATCCGGGCTTATGATAATCAAACAATACCACTTGTTGCCGGATTCGATTGGGCGTATGACCTTACACCTCTCCATGACGATCCTCTGAATGTGGAAGGGATCGCTTATGTTACCCATCCTTATCCAAATAAGCGCGTCCCACCCTGGGAGCCTAAATGGGAGGAGGACTTTGGTTTTGCAGCCAGCCGCTATCCGGTCATTGCAACCGAAATTGGATTTAGCATGCAGAAAGGCCAGGCGATGCCCGGCCCGAATGATTATGGAAACCTCATTACCCATTACCTCGAGGGCCGGGGCATTGGCTGGGTCGCGTGGGTTTTCGATCCTGAATGGCAACCTGCCTTGTTGCAGTCCTGGGACCATTTTGAGTTGACCGGGAGCGGCGAATTCTTTAAGAAAGCACTGCACCAGATGACCTCAAAGTGAAACGATTGCGTTATCCCAGGGGCACTTCGTGGGAAGGCTTTTTAGCCGCCTCTGTCTTTGGTAAATCGATGGTTAGGATACCTTCCGCGTAGGTGGCTTTTATTTTATCCGTATCCACTTTCCCTCTTAACTCAAAGACCCGCTGGATTTCTCCGGGACGATATTCTCTTCTTGTAAAATGAGTCCCGGCATTCTCATTTTCTGCCTTATATTGAATGGAAAGAACATCATTTTGGGTAGTAATGGAAATATATTCCTTGGCCATTGCCGGTGCATATAAATAAAGCTTATACCCTTCTTCAGTTTCTTCGATGTTTACTGGCGCAGTTTTATAAAGTCCCGGATGCCCCCAGCCTCCGTGTCCACATCTGTAATTCCTGCCTTGCATTTTTTGATTTTTAAATTAATGAATAGAATCATTTAATGGTTGTCTGCCCGGATTCATTCCCCGGTTATCCCGGTGATAATCCCGGCTACTGCTATCATCACAACGATAGTAGTTATTGCGACCATAATACCATCTTCCGTGCCAACCCCAGGGTCTTCGGCCGACAAAAGCTGACAAGGCTATATAAGTTGCGATCGTAACCAGAAAAACGATTAAGAAATTTCCGCGTCTCATGATTTTGTTTTATGAATAGTTAATGGATAATTATTTTCTTTTCTTTTTCTCCTGAATTCCGGGAGTGATAACCGCCCTGGCCGTCAATCGGAACGATATCCTGGAAATGATTCCCGCTATAAGGATATCCCCAGCAGGGTCCATATCCAGCCCTTCTCCAGGGTCTTCCAAAAAAAATCCGGGAAAGAAAGAAAATAAAGAAAAGTAAAAAAAGAAATGGGAAGACAAATGGTACGAAGTACAAAGTGGCACCCAGGAGCAAACCAATAAATATGGCCCTAATTCGATATCGCATAAAATGGAGATTTATTTGAAATAAACTGTTCTATGAGGATGACGATTCAACCGGCTTTTTACTTTATCCCGGCAAAAATAAATTTTTAAAAAAGTTTCTGCATAAAAAAAGACCCTGGACGGATCTTTTCAATTTCTGATAGAGATGGATTAGGCTTATTGTTCCGGTTGATTCTTGTCTGACGCACGGTCATGCCATTCCTTCTTAAATTTTTCCCTTTCTTCCTGCGAAAGATCCATGAGTTTGGAACGCCAGTGAGGACCCCCTTTTCTAAACCCGCGGGGTGGACCGGGACGGAAAGACCCAAAGAGAATCTTACAAAGTATGAGCAGTCCCAGAGCCTGGGGATAGTCAATTCTCCCTGCATGGATTATGGGGGGAAGAATCGCATTCCACAAAAGCTTGACAACCAATCCTAAAACCAGGATCGCTGAAATAATAATCACGGGGATGAAATAAAAGCGCCTTCTCTTGTTTTCCATGCCAGTTTTTTTAATAATTGATAAACTCATCGTACAGGGTCCGCAACCGTTTGCGTAAATGCTTTACCGCATACCCTTTTCGTGAAATTAATGTTTTCATGTTCTCGCCGCTCCGGGCGGCTATTTCCGCGAAGGTTCTGCCTTCCAACTCATTCAGAATGAAAATTTCCCTTTGTTCCGAAGGTAATTCCATTAGACCTTCATTAAGCTGGTCCCAGAATAAATTTTTCAGGTATTGCATTTCAGGATTGTTGGTATCCGCGAGCAGGATTTCTTTAAAATTCAGTTCACCGTCCTCATTTTCATAAGCATAGTCTTCCAGCGACTCAGGATTATTCTTCCGGTACCGGTCAATAATTTTATTGCGGGCAACGCGGTAAAGCCATGCACCCACCTGGTCAATTATTTCTGTTGTGTTGGAAAGCTGGAACCATACATCCTGCAAAATATCCTGCGCATCTTCGTCCGTGTTCACCTTCCCGCGAATAAACGCAAAAAGCCTCTTGCCATACTCCTTTACGGAGTCACCTATGCTATAAGTCCTGGACTGTGCCATCGATCGATATTGAACAAGTAGACGGATGAAGAGGGTAATTACTTTAGCGCAGAAAGCATTTAACGATTACTCACAACCCGGAAATTTTATGGCTGATTTCCGGGCAATATTTTTTTGGTTGCCGGGCTTTAATAAATATTCGGCTGAATGCTTTCTTTCACAGGAGGTTTAATGAAATAAGGATTCTCCTTATTCAGCCTTGCGTTTTGACAGGCAACCAGCTGCCATTGATTGTGAGCAAGACGATAGAAGTCAATAAAGCTGATGTATTGGTCAACAGTCAGGTTGATATCGGCGACCCTGAACCTGATATTTGCTTTTCCATAAACCCAGCCAAAATTCCCTTCGATGGTGGCGGTGGACTTTTCGGGTAGAATGAACAGGTATTCAAGCGCTCCCGTGGCAATATTCCTAAGAAGTGAGGATTTATCGTCAACCACTCCATTTGTGTGAATATAAACAAGATCATCGGCCAGTATCCTGGAGAGCGTGGTGGTATCCCGGTTTGTCAGTGCTTCGTATCGCGTTTTCTCCAATCCCATCAGTTTCTCCCTGGGTGAAAGCTGTGCGCTGGCGATAAGCGATCCGGTCACCATCAGGAATGAACAGTAAAATTTAAACAATACCGTCTTCGCAATCATTCAGTGATGAATAAGGGTTCATGTTTTGATAGGACGAATTACGATTCAAATGTCGGAATTCTTTTTGGCTTTATTTAGTAAATGGGAAAGTTATTCTTCTCTCGCGAAGAATATTGTACGGGTTCATTATCAGCAATACCAATAATTTTTTTGGAGCAGTCGCTGTATGATGTGGAATTACCCAGCCAAGGCGCAAAGCCTAAAGCCCTGGTAACTGATTAGTTTGCTGTTGTAAATAAGCCGAACGGACTGCAATCAGAGACTGCTGATCACAGCAATCATTTTGTCGGCTTCAGGTTGTTGAAAATTGGTAAGTCCGCCGTCAAATACCAGCGTATACCATGAACCTTCTTTTTTCTTATCAATTCGTTTGATCGTATAATCTTTGAATTCAGCCACATCACCGGTGGATCCGGTTTTTAATGTTGAAAGACCCTTTTGAAAATACTTCAGTTGTTCCAGATTGGGGAACCGGAGGGTTTTCATAATCACTTCATTAATATATTCCTGACTACGAAAAACCAGCACGTAGCAGGTATCTGATTCCTTGGTAACCCTTTGCAGGTTAATTGGCCAGGTTGTTGACCGCAGATTGAGCAGGTCGATCGTAGCAGTATTGACAATTTTAAACTGGGCCTTTACAGCAAATGGTATGCACAAGCAAATAAAAAAAAGCTTTTTCATATCAATATTCGTTTTTGGACTGGAACTCTTGTATAACGGCTAAAATGACGATGTATTATTGTGTGTTAATAGTTTCAATTAATTTATCAGCTTCCGGTTGCTGGAAATTGGTCAATCCAAAGTCAAATCTCAAAAGATACCAGGTAGCCTGCTTTTTGATATCTGTCCTTTTTATCGAATAATCCTTATAATTGGCGATATCGCCATTCGTGCCTTTCTTCAAGGCCGATAATCCCTGTCCCAAATATTTCAATTGTTCTAAATTGTCAAACGCCAGGGTATCGAGCAACACCGCATTGAGCACCTGTTCGTCCCGGAATTCAAGTGCATAAGAGATACCTGATGGTTTTGTGATCCTGTAAAGGTTAATCGGCCAGGGGTCCGTCCGCACCTGGACCAAATTAATCCAGGATTCATGCGTAATGGTAAACCCAGCAATACCAATCATTGATATGATGACGAACAGGAAGGATTTTTTCATAGATTTCTCGGTTTTGCAATATATAAGGTTAAACCAGATTTAGCGATACACACCAGAAGCCGGTTGCCGGTAGCTATATTTCCTTAGGCCGGCCAGCTGGCTGAGAATGAGGTTTTTACAGAAGCTAAAACTAAAAAAGCGTCTATATATTATGTTGAGTTTTCACGTTTTTTAAACAAATTTTGCACAAGGAGCAGGATTCCCATGAATTAAAAAGTAAAAAGTAGAAAATAGAAAGTAAAAGGCTTCCGGGCCGAACCCTGTCCAAATGTCAAAAAAATGCATAGGGCAACCAATCCAAGGGGTAGCGTTCCGGAAGCTTTTATTGACTTTTTAGTTCCTTCCAATGACTATTTTTGCGTGGTTAAAAATCGAATCAATAAAAACAAATGAAACATTTTATCATCCTCCTTATTGGCCTGGTTTCCGTTTTTTGCATTTATGCACAGAATCCCAATTGGCAGAATAAAGATCTGCAGACGGATACTGTATTCGGGATAAGTACTGAAAAAGCATATTCCACACTCATAAATCCTAAAAAAGCAAAGTCAGTTCTGGTTGCTGTAATAGACGGCGGTGTGGATACTGCTCACGAGGACCTCAAGTCCATTATCTGGGTTAATCCCCATGAAGTTTATAACGGGAAGGATGATGACCATAATGGTTATGCGGACGATGTTCATGGCTGGGATTTCATCGGAGGACCGGGTGGTGATATACATTATGAAACACTGGAGCTTACGCGGCTCATCCGGAAAGAACATGCCATGTATGATAGTCTGCCCGAATCTCAGATACCCGAGCAATACCTTAAGATGAAAAAGGATTATGACAAACAGCTTGCCAGAGCAAAGGCCACAGAGGATAGAATCACTAAGTTTAGGGATATGGTGGACTCTTTGGTTCAAAAGATAGGCAAGGAAAATCCGACCAGGGAAGACTTTCAAAACTATCAGCCAGTGAATGATGGCGAAAAAAACGTGAAGTTTATTATGCTGAATCAACTTCAGCATACTCCAGATTATTCTGCTTTTAAAAAACAAATGGCTGATGGGATTGACCACTTTAAAACCCTGCTCGACTATCATCTGAGCCTCAGTTATGATCCGCGATCCATCGTTGGCGATGATATCCGGGACAGCGTGCAAAGAGATTATGGTAATGATGACGTTACAGGACCGGATGCCAACCATGGTACCCATGTCTCGGGAATTATCGGGGCGGTGCGCGACAATAATATCGGCGTCAAAGGCATTGCCGATAAGGTCGAGATTATGGCCGTGCGGGTTGTGCCGGACGGAGATGAAAGAGATAAGGATGTCGCTAACGGAATTCGCTATGCCGCCGATAACGGCGCCAGAGTGATCAACATGAGTTTCGGTAAAGCTTATTCTCCAAATAAATCCGTTGTTGATGATGCGGTTAAATATGCCATGAGTAAAGATGTGCTCATTGTGCATGCAGCAGGTAATGATGGAGAAGATCTCGACAGCAGCAATAATTTTCCGAACCGCCACTACATCGGTGGAGGTGAAGCGGGAGCCTGGATCGAAGTCGGCGCTTCCGGTGAAAAAAACGATTCCAATCTGATTGCTTCGTTTTCGAATTATGGGAAAACAACAGTGGATGTTTTTGCGCCGGGTGTAAGGATATATTCCTCCACGCAAGGCAATCATTACGAGTACTATAGCGGAACCAGCATGGCATCACCGGTTGTTGCCGGACTTGCAGCACTGATCCGGGAATATTATCCGAAGCTTACGGCCGTTCAGGTAAAAGATATCATCATGCGTTCGGTGGTTAAAGTGGATCATCCGGTTTATGTGAAAGATGGTTACGGGAAGAAAAAATTAGTTTCATTTTCCGATGTCTGCATATCAGGAGGTATCGTCAATGCTTATAACGCGCTGCAGCTGGCAAAGCAATAAGAAGAAAAGCCTGAACATATATTTTTTCACGACAGCAGCGCAAAGCAATATGGACGTTATTTATAGATTTTCGATAGCTTAGTCGGGATAAACCCAACTATGCAGCCAAATTCCCTACCGTTGTCGAAACGTCCGGTTGATATCGCCCTGATTATCTTTTTTATCATTAACCTGTTTTTTATCACGTATATGGTCGACCTGGAACAATTGGTGATCCCTAATGCGGATCATTTTCAATATCCCGTTTGGCCTCCGGCAAGAATGATTGACCTGGTGCATTGGTATGGTCGGAATTTCGATCCGGTCCTGATCGCGCGACCTGCCTGGTGGCGCGCTACCATCTGGATTGATGCTCTTTTCTTCGGGCCCTTTTATGTTTTTGCTATCTATGCTTATGCCAAAGGCCTCAAATGGATAAGATTCGGCAGCATCATTTGGGCGTCGGTCATGCTGACCAATGTGACAATTATTCTATTCGAAGAAGTGCGAGGGGAGAATGCTTCGCCTGAATTGTTTCGGGTGTTCCTCGCCAATGCGGCATGGGTCATTTTTCCGCTGATTGTCCTGCACCGTCTGGCAATCCACCAATCCTTTTGCGGCTGGACCGCATGATGGGTGATCCAGGCGGGAAATTCTTCGATGGTGGAAGGGTCTTACTTTTGCATATTGGTAATTAGGACCAGTTTACCGGTTCGGTACAAGATTCTGAATAATAATAATTATGCTGAAATGAGATCCATTAGTTCCGTATGTATTTTTCTGCTCACCGTCTTTTCAACTTCAATACGAACAGACAATGATTTCTGCGGTATCAGGAATACAGCGTTTCAGGCAGGGGAAATGGTATCATTCAAAATCTATTATTCAATAGCAGGCGTATATTTTCCCTCCGGGAATGCTTCCTTTAACGTCAACCTGGAAAAATATGAGGGTAAGCCGGTCTATCATATTACAGGAACTGGAAAAACGAGCGGTTTTGTTGAAAGTGCATTTAAGGTCAGGGACAAGTACGAAACTTTTATTGATACCGGCAACATGCTTCCCTATAAATTCATTCGGAATGTAAGTGAAGGGGGACATAATTTTTATCAAAACGTCGCTTTCAACAAAAAAGCCAATACCGCGATTACATCAACCGGTGTCTATAAGGTTCCCGCCTGCGTTCAGGATGTGTTGAGTGCAATTTTTTATGCGCGAAATATAGATTTTGATAAATATAAGCCCGAAGATAGGATCCCATTTTCCATGTTCCTGGATAACCAGGTCTATGATTTATTCATTCGATATTTAGGCAAGGAAAACATCAGGACAAAATATGGTAAATTCAAAACCATTAAATTCAGACCGCTGCTGATCAAGGGAACGATATTTACCGGAGGTGAAAAGATGACAGTTTGGGTTAGTGACGATTCCAACCACATTCCCGTTAAGATTGAAAGCCCGATCGTTGTGGGAAATATAACCGCCGAAATGATAGGCTACCGCAACGCCAGAAACCCACTGAGTTCCCTGATAAGTCCGCATTAATTTATTTCTTGGCCAGCCTAAAGCCGAAACCATCTCCGGGAGCAAAAAGAAAAAAATGAGGGGGAAACTATTTAAATCTTTTTTAGCTGCACAATACATTTGTGCAGATCTTTACCAATATATGAAATGTGGTTATCGGGTCGTAGAAGAATATAAAGATTATGTGAAGATTTGAATATTGCCTTTGGAATTTCACTAAAAGAGAATGTTCCGATCGGGAATTTTAAACTCTTTATTTGCTCAAAATGATTATTTTCCTTGGTACCGAAGAATAATATTTTATAAAGTGGTTCCTTCAGATATTCAAATATATCCTTGCCATCCGAAAATACAAAATATGGCATCCTGTCACCGGCCCTGATTTTACCGGCTTTGCTTTTACAAGTCAGTGCACTATCCGGATAGGTGATTCCGATTTCCGATATCAACGGGAAAATCCTCTTTTTAAGCAAAGCGCTACGGGAAACAAAACTAAAAAGCTGGGGTAATATGTTCGGACGAATAAAATTCAGGAACCAACCTGAGCCCGCTAAGATATCGAACATCCTGTCTGTCGTCTTTAAGAGATGTGTTGCATTTCCCATTCTTTCGGTATTAAAACTCTCCAGGACGGAAGTATCAACTTTATACTTTATGGTGTAGGCCAGTTTCCATGCTAAATTATAAGCGTCCTGGATGCCTGTATTCATGCCTTGCCCACCTGCAGGCGTGTGGATATGAGCGGCATCTCCTGCAATGAAACACCTCTCACTCATAAAAGCATTGGCTTTCCGGCTATGCACTTTGTAGGTTGAAAACCATCTTATTTCTTCAAATGTCAGCGGTATGGCCATTTGTTCTTTAAGATTTGTTTCAATATCATCAAATTTAAAGTTTTCATCCTCTTCTGCCTTGTTCGGCAAAATACCAACGATGCGGTAATGGGCATTCCCTTCCATTGGGAAAAAAAGAACAAAGCCTTTTTTTATCAGAAAAATAAAGAGCTCGTCTTTATTGATGACCGGGCTGCTTATGGTTACATCCGTTACATAAAATATTTTCGGAACGGTATCACCCTGAAATGTTAATCCAAGTTGGTGCCTGATCAAACTGCTTGCTCCGTCGCAACCAACTAAGTACTCGGCTTCAACTATTTGTTCCCGTCTGTTCGCATTTTCATAATAAACTACTACGCCATTATTATTTTGTTCAAAACGGGTGAACCTTGATTTCCACTGAATTTCTTTACCCTTCTCAGAAAGATGATCCGCCAAGAGTTTTTCAGTCTTACTTTGTTCCAATGATAATGCAAATGGGAAGGCACTTAATCCTTCGCCCAGTCCGGCAATGTTAATGGCTGCTTTTTGTTTTCCTCCATAAAATATATTCATGGCAGTCGTTATTCTTCCTTCGCTTATTGCTTTTTCTGAAATGCCAGTTTCATTGAATATTTCAAGCGTCCTTGCCTGCACTACAAGGGCTTTTGAATACGGAGTTGTTATTTCATTTTTTTCAATAATGATGAAATCAATTCCAAATCTGAGTAATTGTAAAGCCATGCTTAAACCTGTAGGCCCTGCCCCAACAATGATTACCTGGGTTTTCTGATTTATAGAATTATCCGGCATATTTCTTCCCTCATAGCCATTTACATTTCCTTCACGCAGCATGAATGTAATATATTTCTTTAGCGAATATCCTGCCAGCTATTTTTATGCATGGTGACTCTAAGCACTATTTTCAATAATAAAAAACCCTTCGCGTTGGCGAAGGGTTTTTGCAATCTGGTATGGGCCAGTATTAAATTATTGCAAACTGGAGCCGGCATCTCCCATTCCTTGTGTATTCATATCCTTTCGCTTAAATAAATTCAGGTCCATTTTTCCGAAGCGGTAGGCAAATACTACCCTGACCAGTTGAGGGTCCTTTAGGCGGTCATATTCCTGCGCGAAGAAAGCGCTCTGACTAAACTGGTCCGACCATCGTGTGCCGAAGACATCACTCATGCTCACTGTTAGGGAAGCAGCATTATTCTTCAGGAAAGTTTTCTTGACCGCCAGGTCGATTCCATAAAATGGCTTGATATATCCTTGGGATGAACTTTGGGTAGTGGAACCCGGCGGACCAAACTGATTCGAATTCTGGTTCACCGGCAGATTGGTTTTCGACTGATAGATGGCCGTCAACTGTACGGTGAAATTTGAAGGCAGCTTGAAATTGCTGTTAAATTTACCGAACCAGCTCCACAATGCGGCTGTAGATGGCTGCTTAAGATTTTCTGTATTGATATGGGAATTATATGCATTCAGGTTCAGGGAAATGTCCCACCAGTTGGTAATCTTATCAGTGGACGTAATTTCTGCACCGGTCGTGTATGCGTTATTTGCATTCTCGTACGTATTGATCAGTATCTGTTCTCCAATGGGATTCAGCCCGCTGTCCTGAAACCGGGTGATCAGGTTCTCGGTGTATTTATAATACCCGGAGATCAGTATGGTATTGCTGTGCGCGAAGGTCTTGATATACGATAACTCGAATGATTCTGTGAATTCAGGTACCAGATTGGGATTGCCGCGTGTAATATTGAGGGTATCAGAATAATCTGTGTAAGGAATCAACTGGAAAAAACCCGGCCGGTTAATTTTGCGGGTTGCACTGAATTGCAACTCCTGATCGTGTTTGAGTTTTTGGCTAAGAAAGATAGAGGGGAAAAGACTCACCGGGTAAGTATTACTGAAATGCTGTCCAGTATTGAGCAGGTCCCCTGAGTAGCTTGAGCTTTCGGCCCTTAACCCCAATGCGTAACCGAAATCGCCTATCGCACTTGTAAAATTCACATAGGCCGCATATACCCGGTTCGTGCTCTTGTAATCGCTTATTCCCAGGGAATCCAGGAAGGAGTTGCCGTTCTGATCCAGCGTATACGTGTTGTTATCATTGCTTAGGTTCTGTATGCTGGCGCGCAGGCCCGATTCCAGTTTTGCTTTTGAACCGATGGGATCGGTATAATCCATCTGCACCGTAAAGAAGGCAGGATCAGCCGTACCAACAGTCTGTTGTTGGGTAACAGAAGATACTGCTGTACCGGGCAAACCGGTATAATAATCCGTAGTATATAAAGCGGTAGTATGGGCATTCACACCAAAATAAGAACCATCTAGCGTTAACTGCTCTCCGTCTTTGTCAAAAATATGTTTCATTCCTGCCTGTACGCCGTTCACGTCAAAGTCGCGGACATTATTTGAATTTCGTAAGGAATAGGTTGTTACATCACCTGGCGTGCCCAAACTGTCTGTTTGAATATTAGATACATCGGTTGGCTTAAAGGAGCCATGCACTTTAATATAAGCAGCGGATAAGGTCGTCCTATTGCTGACAAAATAATCAGCACCTATCTGGCCGAACACAAAATGTCCTTTATTCCGGCTCAAATCCTGTTGCAACAGGCGAGTCGTACTGCTCAGGTAAGTTAACCGGTCAGTATTGCCCGTTGTTTTGCCGTCCAAAGCATTGACAAGGCCATTGGCCGTTACATTCACTTTTCCCTGGCGGATATTAAAACCAACCAGGGCATTGGGCGCTCCATGAGAATCTATCCCCGCGGAGATATTGCCGTTATATCCCTTTTTCCTGTTTTTCTTTAGAATAATATTGAGAATCCCCGCCCCGCCACCGGATGCGTCATATTTTGCAGAAGGATTCGTCATTACTTCCACGCTTTCGATCGCATCCGCCGGGATCTCATCCAGGGATAAAGTGGTGGGTCTGCCGTCCACAAATATGGTTGGCGTTGCGCCACGCAGGCTTACATTACCATCGATGTCGACATTTACGGACGGGACATTGCGCATGACATCAAGGGCTGTTCCGCCGGCGCTCACAATATTCTTTTCTACATTGAACACTTTTTTGTCCAGCTCGAGTTTCATGGAAGGTGGACTGGCAGTGACGACCACGGAACTGAGTGTCTTCACATCATTTGACAGTTTGATCATGCCCAGGTCCTTATCAAAAGATGGGATGCTCCCATAAGGAGAAGCGCTTGAAGGGGCACCCGGTTGGGTTGCGGCGCTTGAAGGAGTAATGGTAAAAGAAATATCCTGGCTTTTATATCCTGTGGCAGAGGCTCTCAACACCAGGGGGGTTGAGATGGGCAGGTCCTCAAAGTTGAATTCACCATTTGCCTTTGTATCCATCCCCTTAAGCAAAAGCAGTTTCTTTTTTTTGGTTGCGGGATCAACGGTTGATTTTAGCACAAGGGCCGAAACTGCTCCGATCGATGCACCTGTTGAATCTGCGATCTTTCCAAAGGCACGACCAATAGTCGGCGGCCCACCCGCTCTTGCGGCACCCGGACCGGCTTGTCGCGGAGCCTGAGCCATTCCCATTAAAGCAAAAAAGAAAGAAAAGGTTGCTATGATCAATATTTTTCTCACAAGTCTATATTTTGACTCCAAATTTAATTTTATCATTTTTATCCAACTAATGTATAACCGCCAACGAAGCAAATATCTCGGCCACCGGAGGAAAAATCTCGGTAAAAACAAATCTGAATATGTTTGATTCACAAGCTTACCTGGTATCCGGTGTTGAAACTTCATTTCATTCATTTCTATTGAGAAAGTGTTTGAATAATATCCTTAAAACAATTGAGATCGCTGGTATTGGACAAAATAGGGAGGCTAATTAATTCTTTCTGTTTCTGACCAGATAACTTTTATTACAATATAAATCTGTCTTCCATAACAAATCACTAAATTGAAATATGAATTCAGAAGAATTAAGAACACTGCAGGCGCCGCTAAAAGATAAATATCGCATGGAACCTGAATCCGCAATTATTACGTTAAGAGCGGAAGGGAAAATAGGAGAGGGCATTTCCTGCAAAGTGGAAACAGGCCGGGCAATGGTAGAAGCTGGTTTGCATCCGGCTACAGGTGGCAATGGCATGTTGGCTTGTTCAGGCGATTTGCTTCTCGAGGCATTGGTTGCTTGCGCAGGAGTCACATTGCGCGCAGTGTCAACGGCAATCGGCATTGAAATCCGAGATGGCATAGTAAAAGCAGAAGGTGATTTGGATTTTCGCGGAACCCTGGGCGTTTCAAAGGAAGTTCCTGTGGGGTTCAAAACCATTCGACTTGGTTTTGTTCTTGACACCGACGCGACAACTGAGCAACTTCAAAGTTTAGCAAAGCTGACCGAAAGGTATTGCGTAGTTTATCAAACCCTGAGGAAAGGAGTTCCTGTAGAAACATCTTACGATAGGATGTAAGATTGCATTTTCCCGAACCTTGTTTTCACCTAAGGACAACAATTGCGGCGATTACCCCGGTTCCTGATATAAGCACCATATATTCCCTACAGGATCACTGAAGCGGGCCGTAATTTCTGGGGCATCCATACCGATCGGTTGAACCATTTTTCCTCCATTAGCTTTTACTGCTTCGAGTGTTGCGGCAACATCATCTACCATGATCGCTACCAGCATGCCAATTTCCGTCGATGGTTTACGATCTAATACCCACCTCCCGCTGACCCCACCGACCGCATCATCAAAAGATTTACTGCCATCATCCCGGGTCCTGATGCTCCAACCAAATAGCTTTTCGTAAAAAGCGGCTGATTTGTCGATGCTATAGGCCGGGATATCGATATAGCATATTTTACCGTTTTCTGTTTTAGGTCGTTTAGTTTCTCCCATTGTTAAAATTTTAAATTTTATTACTTAAATTTTTTATCGCTTTTTTATTCCATCGTCACTTTCTTCCAACATAAAAATTGTTTCTACTGGCTTGTTGAAAACCCTTGCAATTTTCATTGCCAGCAGGGCAGAGGGTACATATTTATTGCTTTCAATGGAATTGATCGTTTGCCTGGATACATCTACCTGCTCCGCAAGTTCAGCCTGGGTGATGTTCTTTATGGCCCGTTCCACCCGGATATTATTCTTCATGATTACTTATCTGTTTTTAGTGAACGGTTCAAGCGGAAAATGACCCATCTGAAGCGAATGATGAAAAAGACAAGCGGAACCCATATGTTTAGCCTTAAAATGTCGAAAAGATCAATACCAGTTGTGAAAATCAGACTGCATAATAGAATCAAATAATTCAGATAGATTGCCCAGCGCAGAGAATCCAAACGCAGCTGGGATATTTGTTCGTCCTCAATCTTTTCTTTAGAAAATGCGATTAAGAATAAGCCGACCAGGACAAGAATAGTCGACACGATGTTAAACAGATGTTCGTTTGTAAAAAGGGTGGAACCCGCTGGGCTCATGGGTGACCCGTGGCTGCCAAGGCCGGGATATGCCATTTCCCAAAATAACCTGACGGGAATATGTAGTAGAATTAAACCAAGGCCGATAAAACGGCTTTTGTACGAAAATAAATAATTTGTTCTCATGATGTCAGGTATTGCATACCAAATGTAAAGTGTATTTTACATATAGCAAGCATATTTGACAATATTTTTAACCGGGTTTACGAAATCGGAACAAAACCTATTCAGATCGAAGGGAGTTCACCGGGTTTGCCAACGCGGCTTTGATAGCCTGAAAGATTCAATCTGTCCGTTTTTAGCACACGGGTGACCAGTTTTGAATTGAACCGCAAGAAGAATAATGCTTTCCTTTGAGTCTCATATAATAACCTTTAAGGCAGAGGCATGAAAAAATTATTATTCTTTTTATCAGCAGTTGGTATGCTTGCCGCATGCTCAACAAAAACAAATCCGGATGCCGTCATTCCGGCCAAGGATACGCTTACCTACGCCTACAAAGCAACTTATTCTTCTGATATAACAGTTCCCGGCGATCCTGCAAATGCACAAAAAGTACTGCAGGTGTGGAAAATGTTTGAGACTGCAAAAATCCAGGACATGAAACCTTATTTTGCAGATTCTGTAAAATATGACGATGCCCATGGAATGCATTTTTACGGACCGACAGAAAAATTGCTCGGCTATGCGAAGAGTGATATTGACGGACTTGATTCCATGCGGTTTGATATTGTTGCATGGCAAAGCGCTCACGTAAATGACAAGAATGAGGATTGGGTTAATATTTGGTCCAGGGAAAGGAGATATCCCAAAAACGGGGGCAAAGCGGATACGGTATTAATGCAGGAAAACTGGAAAATAAAAAATGGGAAAGTAATTTCATTCGATCAATATTTAGCTAAAATGTGATTCCGGGCGATCGATAGCGTTCTATTTACGGCTGAATATAAAATCGATTTATGAAAAAGATTTTATTTCTGGGTCAGTTTTTATATGCCCTGGCCGTTGCAGGTTTTGGGATAATTCAGCTTTTTACTCAAAACTTTTTATCAACCCTGCTTCCTTTTCCTTCTTCGATTCCGCTTTATTTGGTTTGGGTGTACACATCGGCTATCATTATGGTGGTTGCCGCTGCTGCTATTTTGGCTAATATTCAAAGGGGTATTTCCGCCGCCATCCTGGGTATTATGTTTTTTATCTTCTTTCTCATCCTTCATGTGACGACTTTGATAGGGAAATTGCAGGATCCTTTGGAATGGACAGTGGCATTTGAAACCATATTAATTGGTAGCGGTGGTTTCATAATTGCTGCTGAGTTTATTCAAAAAGCTCATACGACAAGGCTAAAGAGGTTTGTCATTTTCTTCGCAGCGATTGGCCGGTACCTGATTGCTTGCAGCCTGATCGTTTTTGCTGTATTACATATCATCTATACTTCTTTCATTCAAAAAATGATTCCTGCCTGGATGCCTGCACATCTGATTCTTGCAGTTATTGTAATATCGGGCCTGTTTCTCGCTGCGCTGAGTTTTATTTTGGATATTAAAGTCAGGCTTTCATCTACGCTCCTGGGTATCATGTTCCTGATTTGGGTTTTGCTGGTACATATTCCGGCGGTATTCAGTAACACGCATGCTGAAACGGAGTGGATCTCCCTATGTATTGCGCTTGCCTGTTCAGGCACCGCCTTCAGCCTGGCGGCAAGAACTCCTGAGAGCCTGGGAGTAATCTTGACAATTTAACCACTTGCGTTTGCCTATCATCTTCATAACAGAGGTAGAAAACATTTGGCCGAACCGAAATTTATCCTAATTTAGTGTACTATTACAATAATACACTTAAAGGATTTCCATGGTTTCTGTTTCCAATCTTCACTTTTCCTACGGACAGAAAAATGTATTTAACGGACTGAACCTATACCTGGAACCGGGCTACATCTACGGCCTGTTAGGAAGAAATGGAACCGGCAAATCCACTTTGCTGAGGAGCTTGGCCGGACTGCTATTTCCGCAAGCTGGTAGCATCGATGTTTTGGGTTTTAATCCTTCTCTTCGCAAACCTGATTTTTTGCAACAGCTCTTCCTTGTCCCCGAAGAATTTTATCTTCCTGATATCAGCCTGAAAAAATTATTAAATCACCAGGCAGCTTTTTACCCTAAGTTCAATTACGGGCAGTTTGAAAAATATATCCATGAATTTGAAATCCCCGGGGGAGACACCCTTCAGGAGATGAGTTACGGGCAGAAAAAGAAAGTCCTGATTAGTTTTTGCCTTGCCACAAATGCCTCTCTGATGATGCTGGATGAACCGACCAACGGACTGGATATCGTAAGTAAAAGCCAATTCAGGAAAATAATTGCCGGAGCACTGGATGAAAACAAATGCATCATTATAAGTACGCATCAGGTTAAAGACCTGGAAAGCCTGATTGACCGGGTAACGGTTATCGATGAAGGAAAGATCCTCTTTGATCAGACGGTTGAATTTATTACGAAAAGACTTTTATTTAAAATTTCCTTTGACCCGTCGGAGGTCGCCCAGTCATTATACAACGAATCTTCGCTCAGGGGACACGCGATTGTAAGAACCAACCTGGAAGGAGAGGAGGGAAAGCTTGACCTGGAATTGCTCTATAAGGCCATTATAACCAATCATCATCTTGTAGAATCCGCATTTAACGCATAATCATGAACCAACTATTTAATCTGCAGCGGTGGTTTTTAGTCTTGGGTGAACACGAATCCCGGAACAGAAAGAGATACCTGCTTTCTCTGATGGCAATTGCAGGATTGATTGTGGGGTTTTATACATTTTATATTTTGGCAGGCCGGAGACCGATACCGACAATTCTTCAATCCTTGACTTATTTTTTTGGTTTATATTTTTCAGGTTGTCTATTTGGGAGCATGTTATTTGATGACTTAAATAACGGCCCGAAAGGGATCAGTGCATTATTGATTCCTGCGTCCCACTTTGAGAAACTGATGTGTCAACTGCTGTTTGGCATATTTATATTTTTCATTTTTTATAACCTGATTTTTTACCTCGTCGATATTCCAATGGTTAGCCTGAGCAACTTATGGGGCGCCCGATGGCATGTGAGTTCTTCAGAGGCAAACCTTCCTTTTACTCCCACCAAAATCATCAATGTATTTTCTTCCAGGGCAGAGATGATGCCTTTCCCCTTTGTCGAGAATTTGAATTCATATCTTTTCCAGGCATTTTTTGTAGCCCAGTCTGCTTATATTCTGGGATCTGTATACTTCAGGAAATTTAGTTTTATAAAAACGACCATCTCCCTGTTTGCCTTGTTTTTCTTCCTTTTCCTTTATTTCGAAATATTCCTGAACGGAATAATGCCAGCAAAATCCTGGTATTACAGCTTTACAAGCTGGATGATTGATCGTAACAATACCAGGGAATATATATTATTGCCCGGATGGGCTGAGGAATTATTTTATTACCTGATGGGATACCCTTTTGCGTTTATTTTCCTGGCAGCCGCTTACTATCGCCTGAAGGAAAAGGAAATTTAGAGGAATAAATATTTTCTATGGAATTCAGGGAATCACAAGCCATATATCTTCAAATCGCTGATTTTGTATGTGAGCGGATTTTACTCAAAGAATGGAAATCAGCAGAGCGGATTCCATCCGTCAGGGAGCTCGCGGTTCAATTGGAGGTAAACCCCAATACGGTGATGAGAACCTTTGAATTTCTGCAACAGCGCGATATTATATACAATGAGCGGGGTGTTGGTTTTTTTGTGGCCATAAATGCAATCAGGAACGCGATGCAATACAGGAAAGACGAGTTTTTGAATAAGGACCTTTCCTACATCTTCCGGAATATGTACCTCCTGAATATATATCCGGAAGATTTGCAAGCCCGGTTTGAGAAATATAAAAAGCAGCATTTTAGTTAAACTTACGTTTATGAGAACCAGTAATAAAATATTAGCCTTCACACTTCTGATTATCGTTCTAATCGGGGCGGCAGTCCATTTAACGTTATATGGAAAGTACAAATCAGGTCATTTTACCAGTGAGGAACAAATTAAAAAATTGCTTTTTGACTCATATAGCTTTACTAAAATCAGGTATGTAAACCTTAAAGGTCTTCTGAATGTTCGGATCATTACTGCCGATAAACCTAAACTGGAAGTGAACAAGATAATGATGGACAAGATTTATTTTCATATGGTATCAGACAGTTTGTTTGTTTGGGGCGATACAACTGTTTACGCCTTGAGAAAAAATAATTTCGGACCAATTGTAGAAAACGAGGAGCTCGATTTATATATCACCTCCGGAGTACCGATTGAAACTTCCTATTGTATTTTGCAGGTACGAGGCTCCGGAAACCCAATTGCTGCGCCGGACTACCTATTTCACATTTCAAACACCAGGTTGCAATTAGGGGAATTTAAATACCTGGACAGCACGATTCACTATTTTAATCAGGTGCGTATAAGAGCAAGCGCTCAGAGCCAGGTCAGCTTTACAAATAAAGTAGATTCATTGCACGCTGAGCTGATTAATTCATTCCTTACAGAAGATGGAGGCCGGTTGGGTTATCTGGACCTTAATGCCAATGATTCTTCCACTGTTTTTCTGAGCGGACCCGATCTTCAATTAATCATGCCCAGGAATAAATAGGGCCCCCTAAAATAGATTTATGCAACTTGTTATCAAATCACTCTCAAAAACATATCCGAACGGCGTAAAGGCGGTAAAGAATGTCTCCCTTACTCTGGACCACGGCATGTTTGGATTGCTTGGCCCCAATGGAGCCGGAAAATCTTCATTGATGCGGACGATTGCAACACTGCAGGAAGCCGATGAAGGAAGCATTTTTCTGGATGAATTAAATGTACTTAAGCAGAAAAAGGAATTGAGGCAATTACTTGGATACCTGCCCCAGGAATTCGGGGTTTATCCGAGAATTTCTGCAGTTCAAATGCTGGATCATATCGCCCGTCTAAAGGGCGTCAACAATGCATCCGAAAGAAAGCAACTCGTTGAAGCTTTACTGGATAACGTAAATCTGTACGCTGATAAAAATAAAAAACTGGGAACTTATTCCGGGGGGATGAAGCAACGTTTTGGTATCGCGCAGGCCCTGATAGGAAATCCCAAGCTTCTTATCGTCGATGAACCCACAGCAGGTCTGGATCCGGCGGAGCGCAACCGTTTTTATAATCTTTTAAGCTATCTCGGGGAAAATACCATTGTGATTCTTTCCACTCATATTGTGGAGGATGTCAGCACGCTTTGCTCCCGTTTCGCCATTATCAATGAAGGCGAGGTTTTGTACACGGGTACACCGGACGGCGCCATCGAAGAGATCAGCGGCAAAGTTTACGGCAGGTCCGTCGCAAAAAATGAGGTCCAGCAATACAAGGCCAATTTCCAGGTTATTTCAACCCAGCTAAGAGCTGGCCAATTGTACATCAGGGTTTACAGCGAATCAGATCCGGGTAACGGGTTTATCCGTGTTGTTCCAAACCTGGAGGATGTCTACTTCAGAAACATAGGGGAAAAGGCAGCCATAGCCAATTATTAAATCAGAGAACTAAAAATCGCGGGTGAATTATGAAAAATAAGCTCTCAGAAAAGGCAAATTCTGCGTTTGGCGAAATATTTCTATTTGAAATAAAATACCGTCTTAAAAGACCTGATACTTATTTATACTTTATTACCTTTTTTCTGATTACTTTTTTATCCTTTTCAACAGGCAATGTACCGGCACAGTATAACTCTTATGTAAATGCTCCACTGGTAATTACAAAATATTTTGCTTTTTTCAGTTTCTTTATGATGGTGATAACCGCAGCGATAATGGGCGCGCCATTGTACAGGGATATCGAATATAATACACATGAATATTATTTGTCTTATCCCATCACAAGGAATGATTATTTCTGGGGCAGGTTTCTCGGCTCTTTTTTTTTCGTTGTGGTAATAGGTTCATCTTTGATTTGGGGGTCTTTAATTGGAACCTGGCTCGGTCCCAAAATAGGCTGGTTATCTGCTGACCGGCTGGGACCTTATCATTTCAGCACTTATATCCAGCCATTCTTCGTTTTCCTGATTCCGAATTTATTATTAACCTCGAGCATATTTTTCGGACTCGTAGCCTATACAAGAAATGTAAAGGTTATTTATACCGGCGGGGTCATTTTGTACCTGGGCTATATAACCTCACTTTTTATACTGCATAACCTGAGTAATAAGAATGATATTTTTTATATGGATGCATTTGGAATTACCCCCATAGCAATCATTGGAGGGAATTTATCACCACAGCAAAGTAATACAGATTTCATTGCGCTTCACGGTTTGATGCTGACCAACCGGATCATTTGGACGGCAATAGGCCTGGCCATCCTGGGAATTACCTATTACCGCTTCAGTTTTTCCCGATTTTTCAGCGGTGGCAGGGATAAAAAAGATAAAAATATTCAATCAGATAAAAAACCGGGGTTTCTGAAAAGAATTCCTTCCGTTGTCACAGGGTTCGGGAAAGGCTACAAGGGCAGTGTAATTTATACGCTTTCGAAAATTGAATTATTAAGCGTTGTACGGGACAATTATTTCAGACTGATCCTGGGTACAGGCATTCTTTTTCTTGGATTTATTTTCTGGATGGGTTTCGGACAGCGGTTTGGTGTGCAGGATCTTCCCAGAACTGTTTTGTACATGGATATTTATAATCACAATTTTATTTTTTTTGTATTCATTATTCTGCTCTTTTATACAGGAGAAACGGTACACCGGGAAAAGCTAACACGTTTTGCAATCATCAATGATGCCCTTCCGCCGGCAGACTGGATCCTGTATGCCTCTAAATTAATCGCGCTCGTTTGCCTGGCATTCATTCTCGCTACTGTACCAATTCTGGTTGGAATAACAATACAGCTCCTTAAAGGGTATACGATTCTTAATATTCCGATATATCTGGCGGCCTGTTACGCCATATCATTGCCACTTTTTATAGAAATCATTATGTTCTCTTTTGCCATTCATGTTTTGATCAATAATAAATTTGCGGGCCATGCTGTGGGATTTATCCTTTGGACGCTGATGCTGCTGGGGCCGGCCACAGGGCGTTTTGATTATAAGCTCCTTTTATACTCTTATACACCCGATTACGTTTTCTCCGACCTGGACGGAATATCTCCCGCCGTTAAGCCGCTTTTCTGGTTTAATATTTACTGGTTGTGTTCTGGTGCTCTGTTACTGATATTGGCTATTTTGTTTTATTACCGGGGTATTATCAGTTCTTTCAGGGAAAGAATCCGGCTTGCGAAACACCGGTTTGCCGGAAAGATTGTGCTTTTAACGGGCCTGTTTTTTATCGGATTCTTGTGTACAGGGTTCTATAATTATTATAATGTCAGTTTCCTGAATACCTGGCTAACCAGACAGGAACAGGATGAGCGAAAAGTGGCTTTTGAAAGACAATTGAAGAGATATGAAAATGAACCGCTGCCCACCGTCATTAAACTGCAGCTCTTCGCTGATATTTTTCCGGAGGAAAGAAGGGCATCTACCAGGGCCTTTATTACATTGGTAAATAAGACGCGTTTGCCCATTACAGAAATATTACTCGACGGAGACCGCCTAAGCACCTATGATATCAAATACAATGGAAGCCAGATTCCTTTTACTGATCCATTGATCTATCCGAGAGCCAAATTCAGTTTACTAAACCCGGCCAGGGATACTTCCATGTACCGGCTTTACCGATTTCCTGCAGCATGGCAACCTGGAGATACTGCCATGATTGAAGTGCATTCTACAAAAGAAACCAAAGGCTTTTCAAATAATATTGCCGGTACGGATATCCTTCACAACGGAACGGCGTTTGATGGTGGCCTGCCAGAAATGGGTTATGATGATGATGAAGAATTGATGGACGAGTCAAAACGAAAAGAATACCTGCTTCCTGAAAGGGAACAAGATTTTCCACCCCAGAATGATTCGGCTGGTCAAACCCATTTGATATTTTCAGACCAGCCGGCCGGATTAGTGCAGTCCGAGGCAACGATCAGTACTTCATCGGATCAGGTAGCAGTTGCGCCAGGACAGTTGATAAAAAAATGGACTCAAAATGAAAGAGCATATTACCATTATATGCAACACGCCCCAAGTTATCCCTCCTATGCGATTGTATCGGCAAGGTATACAACCCTGAATGACAAGGTTGTTTTGCAAAGTGGCAAATCAGTGGGTATTGAGCTTTATTATGCAAAATCGAATGGGTCTAATATAAAAAGGTTTATGGATGCTTATAAGGATGGCCTCAGCTATTTTTCGAAGGCTTATGGTACTTATCAATTTGATCAAATCCATTCCGTGGAGTCATCAATTTATACGAGTGACATGGCTTCTTTTCCCGGTTTACAGGCTTTTTCAGAGCGATTTGGGTGGAACGCCTCTTTCGACAAACCCGGACTTTTTGATTATTGTTATTTTTATTCGGTCTATCAGTTAGGGCATCAGTGGTGGATGTTCCAGCTGGCTCCCAACCATACGCTGGGATCCAATGATATTGCCGAGGGACTTGCGAAATACGGTGCTTTTCTTTTATATGAAAAAAAGTTTGGGATAGACAGGATGAAGGAATTTCTTAGCGGTGAAAGCTGGTGGTATACTATCAGGCACCGCTATGACTATGTAAGGGAATACCCTTTGATCAATTCAAATATGGATTGGGTTTGGGATACTAAGGCAGGCGTCATTTTATTCGGGTTGAAGGATTTGATCGGCGAGGATAGTCTAAATTCAGCATTGAGGGAGTTCTATGAAACTTATTATTATCGCAATACCCCACCCTATGCCGGTAGCAATGACCTTTACCGGATTATCAAAAGACATGTCCCGGACTCCCTCCAGTATTATCTGACAGATTCCTGGGAGAAGATCACGATTTATAATAATAAAGTGGAAGAGGTAACGGTCAGTTCACTTGGAAAGAACGATGAATTTAAAGTTCATATCAAGCTGTACACCGGAAAGACTTATACAGATAGTGCAAGAAATGATAACCCCGCTAAATACATGAATGATCTGATTGAAATCGGAATAACATCCGGTCAAAAAAAATCAGGGCAGGAAGTATCCAGGTTTATTTATCTCAAAAAGCTCAGATTTACGGCCGGTGAGCATGAAATAGATATCATTGTAAAAGGGAAACCCGGAATGGTAAGCATTGATCCTTACCACAGGCTTATTGATAATAATACTGACGATAATTACAAAAATTTAAACTAGCATCTTTAGGCGAATCATTTAAAATCGTCTGCCCAATATAATCTTAAATATCCCCCTGTCCGTAGCGTCGGTAAAGCCGATGCCATAACCTGCATTAAATTCCCATGCTGGTCCAAAGTTGAGGTCTGTAACAAAGAACAATTGATGCTGCTGTTCCTGATAAGGATCGTAATGAAAAAAAGGACCGGTACTGCCGTAGTATTCCAATCCCAGGGAGACTAGCTTACTTATGTCGAGACTTCCCTTAACGTTCGGAGAAAAAATGAGTCCGCGGTTTTGATCAGGCCCCTTAAAGCTCTGATCTAATGTAGGATTAAGGGAAAGATACCATGGTCCCCATTTCTTGTCAATGATCGGCCTGATTTCAAGGGTGCTTGTGTTTGAAGAAAAGGCCGCTTTTTGAAATCCGAATTCTAAAGATAAACTGAGTCCCACGGGCCAGTTCCAGCTTTGAGGTATTGCGAATCTGGGCCTGATATGTGAGCCTACATAGGCCGTGCGGCCATCCGTTCCAAGGGAATTAAAAAAATAAAATCCGGTTTCAAACCAGGATGTCCAGCCATGGGTGATCTCGACAGTTTCATGGAAAACATGATTGGTAGGCAAAACGCCGTCTTCAACCTTTTTGCTGCCATCTGATGTAAAGTTGCTGTGCAATTCCACCATGGTGTGGCCCATATCCACCAGTTCTGATCCGTAAACCTGAATTTCATAATTATCCTGCGCATTAACCAGTGCGCACAATCCCGAAAGGCACAATACAATATAAAATTTCAGCATGCCAACTTGAAGTTTTTCAGCTTGATGAATGTTTTCTCAAAATTAAGGCAGCTATACCTAATACCATTAAGGTAAATTCTGAAGTCCTATTAAATTTTTATTTCAGAAACTGATTTTTGAAAAAGATTAGGATTAAGACAGGAATCTTCCAATTTCCCCCAGAATTGCCCGTTAGATTTGCCCCATTTTCCTCATTTGCCCCATGAACCTAAAGTTTGTTTTTCTCCCTTTTCTTTTAACCGCTCAAATCAGAGGAATATCTCAAACCCTTTCTGTCGCAAAGGAAGAAGGCCAAATAACCGGTCGGGTGCTGGATTCCTTATCTCATTTACCGATTGAATATGCGACCGTTACCCTGATAACTGAATCAAGCAAAAAGCCTGTGAATGGTGCGGTCACCAATGAAAACGGACAGTTCAGCGTGCAGATTAAGAATTCCGGCTATTTTAAAATACTCTTTGAGTCAATCGGGTATAGCGCCTATTCCATAAACCATATCCACTTGGATAAAAAGGCTGCCACACGGAATTTGCAGAATATTTATTTATCAAAGAAGGAAAATAGTCTTCAGGCCGTAACGGTTACTGCTCCTGCAAACCTCATCGAAAATAAGATTGATAAAATGGTATTCAACGCAGAAAAGGACCTCACGTCTCAGGGAGGGGTCGCTACCGATATTCTGAAGAAAATACCAATGGTGTCAGTTGATGTAGACGGAAATGTTGAGCTTGCCGGCAGTTCCAGTATCCGGTTTTTGATCAACGGTAAACCGTCCACAGCATTTGGGAGCAATATTACGGATGTACTCCAATCGATTCCTTCAAGCCAGATCAAGAGTATTGAAGTGATCACCAATCCGGGAGCCAAATATGATGCTGAAGGCCTTGGGGGTATCATTAATATTATATTAAAGCATAGTTCGGTCAGGGGAGTCAACGGGAGCCTTTCCCTTTCAGCAGGATCTCGCGTGGAAAATGGCTCATTTAACCTGGATGCCCGGCAGGGAAATTTCGGAGTGAATGCCTTTGTTAGCGGGAATACGAGGTTACAGTACACTACACCGAGCCAGTCGACCCGGATCTCGCAGGATACCAGTGCAAAGACCAACGTGGAACTGGATCAGTATAACAGTAATCTTTTTCAGCGGCATGGAATTGAAACAGGCTTCGGATTTGACTGGACCTGCCGGCAGAAAAATTACTTTTCTGGCTCCTTTGGTTACAATGTATTTGCAAACCACAGCCAGGGAAATACAAATCAGTCTCAGCTCGTTTCCGACCAGGGAAATGGAAGCCTTTTGCAGCAAATCCTATCGCTGAGTGAAACAGAGAGTGGCTTTCACTTATACAACACCGAAGCCAGCCTCAACTACAAAAGGACATTCAATAAAGAAGATCAGGAGCTGGAGATCGCACTGCGCTCGAGCACGGGTATCAATAATGTGAATTCGGATAACACCCAGTTTATTTTACCACAGGACTCTTTGTATTTCGGGACAAACAGCCTGAATAAAGGCACCGAGCAGGAAACGGAATTACAACTGGATTATACCCAGCCGCTGGGAAAAAAGATTAATTGGGGCATGGGTGGGAAATTGAATTTTCGTGATATCCATAGCCGTTCTGATGTGCTCAGTCTGCTGCCGGCGACAGACAGCTATTATTTTGATACTACACTTTCCAACCGTCTTACCTATCACCAGAAAGTTTTCGCTTTATATAGTGAAATCAGCCTGCCGGTTTCGCACCTGTTTGATATGAAGATCGGCGGAAGGTACGAGCGGACGGAACTAAGCGCCAATTTTTCAAATATTGCGGTCCAGGTTCCGGAGCCGGGATACGATACCTGGGTTCCTTCCCTTTTCTTTATGAAAAAACTAAACGAACACCATACCTTTAAACTCAGTTATTCTAAAAGGATAGAAAGACCGGACTACAGGGATTTAAATCCTTTTGTAAATACCATTGATCCAAAAAATATTTCATCAGGTAATCCTTACCTAAAACCGGAAATAGGAAATCGTTTCGAGTTGAGCTATATCTATAGTATGAAGACGGCCGGCTCAATTATGTTAACCGCATTCTATCGGACATCGAATAATGATATTCAGCCTTATATTGTCTATTATCCGGATCTGCTCGTTGGTGATACGAACTATACCAATGTTGCCGTCAGTACCCGTCAAAATATTGGACTGGAAAAAGATATTGGCGTAAATATATTCAGTAATCTGCACGTTAGTAATAAACTTGAACTAAGGACCAATATGTTCTTTTTTCAAAGACATACGATCAATGCACTGAATCCAGGATACAATGCAAACAGTTTTAACTACCGCTTGAATATGAATATCACGTACCAGTTTGCAAAAACCCTGGCTGGAGAATTTTTTGCGAATTTCCGTTCTCCCCGCAATGAAGTACAGGGAAGGTATCCTTCTTTTAGCACGTATAATCTGGCTCTGCGCAAACAATTCTGGAACAAAAAAGCCAGCATTGCCCTGACTGCCACGAATCCTTTCAGCAAATACGTAGATGAAAAGACCGTATTATTTGGTCCGGATTTTAAGGTCAACGCGGAACGCAAAATACCTTTTCGCTCCTTCGGCATAAACTTTACGTGGAAGTTCGGGAGACTTGATTTTAAAAAATCAAAAGAAGATAATCCGGATACTACGATTCCGGGCACGGATGGGTAAGCAAGCAACCGCCAAATATTTACGATATTCGGAGAATCCATTCAATAAATCTCATAGTATGAAAGAGTTTATGTTACTTATCCGAAACAATGCCGATGCAAAAGATGTAGATTCTGCAGAGCAAGAACAGTTCCTGAAAGCATGTCAGGTTTATATTGAGACCCTGAAGAAAACCGGCACCCTGATAGCTGCACAGCCCATGGTGAGGGAAGGCTTGATGATTTCAGGCTATCCCGGATCATTTATGGAAGGCCCGTACAATGAAAGCAAAGAAATCCTGGTTGGCTACTATCATATACTCGCAAATGATTTGGCGGAAGCTGCCGCCATCGCGAAGGACAATCCTGAATTTGCCTTTAAGAAAGGAGCAAAAATTGAGGTGCGGCCTCTTAAAATGAGGGAAGAAAGCACGTCTTTTGTTTACCCCAAGTAAAAATAGGGAATTGCCATTCAGTACCGTCAAATCCTAATCAATTTTGCTCCTGAATATTCAGGCCCTGTGCTGATCTGGCATTGCTTAGGTGGCAATTGCCCGTTACTGACCGGCCAATAATTCAAGTCATGTGCATCAGCGAAGCTGAAACCTGGAACTATGTCAATCACATGAGTGTGGTAAAGGTATTTATCCTTTTGGCCTTGCCAGTGGGCAGATATAAAATGAAAGAAAAGAACCGACAGAAGTATACCTGTTAAGTCTGGTTGATCAATTGTTAATCCGGCATAGCCGCGTGAATGCCAGAGGGGAGAGTCAGGCGACCAACGATCCCCCGAATTCGGTATTGGCAGGATGATCATGAAATTTAATTTTGGTGAATCATGTTTTTACCGGGATAGGTGGGCGAAGAAACTAAATCAAATATTAAAATGAGAACAAAATTGGTTTATGAAGATTTCAAAAGAAATCTTCCCAATGAGAAAATTCAGGCCCGGCATAGGGCTGAATTTCATGAAAAAAATAAGATGCAATTCAGAAAACTAGTTGAGCATATCAGCCAGCTACGTAAAGAACGTGCACCCTATCAGAAAGCGTTAATAGATTTTTTTAACAAAGAAAAACTGTTTAATCATCTTCCTCCTTTGCCTAAGCCGGACCCAAAAGGAGCGAAACAAAGATTTAATTCGTTGAAAGCACCGAACCCTCCGCGGCTGAACCAGTATAGCCTGGACCTTTCTAACCTGGCGCAGGGAACCTACGAATTAATAGTTGACTGGGGATCAGATCATCATGTATCATCTAAGATTTTAAAACTGTAAAATCTTTCAAATGCAAATACGGGGAAAGCTACTCATACTTAAGTTAGCTTTTCACGGATGGCTTTGGCTACTGCACCTGACATACTGGCTACATGCAATTTCTCGTATATCCTTTTGATATGCGTTTTAACGGTTTCAAAAGCGATACCACATTTTTGGGCGACTATTTTATAACTTCCCCCTTCTACCAAATATTTCAGGATTTCCGTTTCACGCTTACTCAGGTTATAATTTTCAACCAGCTTGGCTTTATGAAAATGATCTCTGAAAAGTTTAAGTATTTTACCGGCTATAGTTGGCGACATAGGCGATCCTCCTGTTGTCAGTTCGGTAATAGAAGCCAGCAGTGCATGGGGAAGGTAACTTTTCAGTACATATCCTGAAGCGCCTGCGCAGATAGCCGCAAACACTTTGTCATCATCTTCAAAGATAGTCTGGATGAGGATTTTCACATCCGGATAATTTTCTATAATCAATTTTGTGGCGTCAATGCCATTGATGGGAGAGATCCCTATATCCATAAGTACGATATCCGGAGTATTTTTTTTTAAATGAGGGATTATATCCCCGGTATTTAAATAGGCGCCCGTGAGTTCGAGGCCGGGTAATCCATTTACCAAAATTGAAAATGCCTCCAGGAGCTTCGCATTGTCTTCAAATATCACCACCTTAACATTCATGGGAGCATAAAGATAAGCACCAGTGCCGGTGTAAAAATACCGAATTCAGGTGATGGGGATTCTCAAAGCCACGACGGTATTGTTATTTCCTGAATGGATGGAAATGCTGCCTTTCATTTCTTTTACTCTGGATTCCATATTGAATAAACCATTTCCGTTTTTAACCAATAGCTGATCAAAGCCTGTTCCATCATCAACAATTGATATTTCCAGGCCTGTGGAAACAGATTTGAACGCTACGGTAAGGTGCTGGCAGGCCGAATGTTTAATGGCGTTGTTCATGGCTTCCTTTACAATAAGATAAATATTTTTTATTGCCTCCATAGGCAGAGCAAGGTCAATTGAAGCAGCATCTGTTTTAAAATCCAATGCTATTTCTTTTGACGCACAGGTCACCTGGCCGAAATTAGTAAGTCGTTGTATAATTTTTTCAACGCTTTCATTTTTTGGATTAATTGCCCAGACAATATCACTCATCTTTTCCACCATTTCCTGGGAATGGTTGCTGATCTTCGTCAATAGTGAAAAAGTCTGGTCCTGCAGGCCGGATTTCATTTTAGTTTTGGCCACTTCGCTCAGTATGCTGATGCTGCCCAATGTGGCTCCCAGGTCGTCGTGCAAGTCCTTTGAAATTTCATTTCGCATCGCCTGTAACTTCAGCAGTTGATTGATCCGGAACCTGTACAAACCATACAAAAGCACCAGCATGGCGGCAACCAGCATGCATTTGAACCACCATGTTTGCCAGAAAGACGGATGAATGATAAAAAACAAGGAAGTTATTTTTTGACTGGATATCCCATCCCTGTTTTCACATCTCACACTGAATGTGTAATTACCCGGAGAAAGATTGGCATAAGCAGCAAACCTTTGCTTACCTGCATTTACCCAGCCCTTATCTACTCCTTTCAACTGGTAATAGTAGTTGATACGTTGCGGTTCCATGAAACTGAGCGAGGCAAATTCCAAAGTAATAAAATTCTGCCCGTAGGAAAGCTCGATGGCAGATGATTTGCCGAGCAGGGAATCAACCAGCAAAGACTGGTCATAAATCTTAAACCCGGTTATGGTAACATTGTTCGGAGGAACTTTGCTGCCAATATTATCTGGTTTAAATCTAATAAAGCCTCCATCACTTCCTATCAATAAACTGCCATCCTTTGTTTTATAAAATCGTGAGCAATCAGTAAAACTATTTTTGAATATCCCATCTTCCAATCCATAGTGAATAACCTGATTGTCTTCCAAATTCACTTTGCAAAGCCCCTGACTGGTAGCTACCCAAAGATCATGGGGTGCCAGAAAATAGAGTGCCGTTATGTTATTGCTCGGCAGGCCTTCCCGGGTGGTTATGTAAGAAAATCGTTGGGTATTCCTGTTAAAGACATTGATGCCGCCGGTGCTGGTGCCCAGGGCAAACAAGCTGTCATTTACTTTTATTATACATTGAACAGAATTGTTGGAAATGCTGTTGGGGTTGTTCATTTCCGGAAGATACATTTTGATGAAACGGCCGGATCTGGAATCAAATTCCTGAAGTCCGTTTGTCAGCGTTGCCAACCAAAGATTTTGCTCTTTGTCTACCAAAATATCAAATACCTCGTTTTCCGTATTGCCGCGCAATGAAAGCAGGCCCGGATATTTTATGAAAATATTTCGTTCATGATCCCATTTTGCTATGCCAGTATATACAGCGAGCCATGTATTTTTAGCACTATCCAAGACCATGTTTATGATCGTGGCACTATCTAAGGATTTGGGTTGTGAATTTATTAATTTTCCATTGGCCGGATCAAGGATGGTTAGCCAGCCGTGTTGCCAGCCTATGAAGATTTTACCGTCCGGTTGGCTGAGAATAGACCAGACCCGGTTACCGGGTTCTCCCATGCTGTGCAGATTATTTGCATTATAGGAATAGTTCGTTTTATACTGCAATTGATCATCAAAAACCTGGATCCCCTCTCCGTAAGTGGCAACCCAAATATCATTGTTTTTTGTTTGAAGGAAATTTAAAACCGGGGTCGTATTGGCGGCTTCATTTTTAGTGGCGGGGAGGTAAACGGAATGAAATTGTTGCCTGTAGGGATTAAAAACGGATATGCCCTTATCAGATCCAATCCATATGTTTCCATCCCTATCCTCGTATAGGCAGCTTATGTATTCATCATAATCCAGACTACCCGGTGTCTGTTGATTTCGCGGAATTGACCGGAATGAGTCCGTCTGCGGGGAATATTCCAACAACCCGTTTTTCCTTGCGCCCATCCAGATCGTGCCCTTTCTATCCTGCATCATACAATCTACCGGGATATTTTTACTTACCCTGGATGGATCCACAAGATCCCTGAAAAAATACTCCTTGCTCTGATGAGTATTTAAATTGTACCGGTATAATTTACCGGAATAACTGTTAATCCAAAGATTATTTTCCTTGTCGAGGTAAAGCGTACCCGGATCATGGACCAAATTAAATACAGGTATATTTTCCGGATTGAATGTCTTGTTATAAAAAATATTTCTTTTCGGATCTAACATGCAAATTCCATATTGATTACTGTTGATCCATAAATTACCTGTGCGGGGATCGCAGAGAATCGTTTTAGTCATCCCAATGTTTTTATCCTTTGGCAATAAATAATCATAGGAAACCAATTGATGATGCACCACATCATATTTGGCCACCGTATTGAGGGCCATAAGCCAGGTGTTTCCCTGAGCATCCAGACAGGCACACCTGCTGTTATCCAGGTTTCGAAGGGAGGAGTCTTTAAAATCCGAGATTCGGATACACTTACCGGTTGATGGGTTTAATATGTTGAATCCGGAAAATGAACTTGCAATCCAGATATTATCTTCACGGTCTTTTAGAAGGAAACCGGCATTGTCCGAACTGATGCTTTTGGGATCATAAGGATCGTGATGATAACCGGTAAATGAGTTGCCATCATATTTTTGCACCCCATTGGTTGTTGCAATCCAAATAAATCCTTTGTCATCCTGGGTGATGCTGATAACGGCGTCACTGGCTAAACCGGCCGAGGTATTGATGTGCCGGAAAATATAGAATTCCTTTTGCCCGTAGCAGGAAAAATTATGTATAAGAACAATCGACAATAGAAGAAATATGCTTTTAATCGGGAATGGCACAACTGATAATTTTTAACTACCTTCTCTAAAATTATATATAATTACCAGTTATAGATAAAATATGTCTCCCATTGCATTTATCAGGCAGAATTTTCTTTACCTGCTATACTTTTTGCTTGCCGCCAACCTGATTGTCATTAATAAAATGGGTGAACATGAAGAAATGCTCAAAAGCAAATGGTCGCCCTATGGAATCGTTAGCCTTGGACTCAGTTTCAGCCAATCCGGGCAGGATTCTATTCTAAGAACCTGGGACAGCACCTACAAAGGATTTATTTTTTTTGGTTCCGGTTGTACGGAATTGAGGAGATCAATAAGTGCCATCCAGGTTGCCGGCAGACAAATTAATAATGATTATTATTTTATCTTTTTCTATATCTCCCTTCTCTGCGTTCTGTTTATCAGATTGTATCCGGAAAACTGGCGCCCCTTGGGATCCCATGCCGGAATCGGATTGATCCTTATTGGCGGACTCTTTGACGCTGCCGGGAACTTTTTTATTTCGGAGGCTTTGCATGATCATCAGGTAGCAGCCTGGCAGATCTGGCTGCCTTCCACGATCAAATGGGGATTACTGCTTATTATTTGTGCTTTCCTGGTTGTGCGGATGTTTCGGCAAAGCTGGTTTCGTAAGGCACTGCAGAAAATATCATTTTATCTGACAGGGGCAGCAAGGCTGATTTTCAATTTCCGGATGGTGGTACTGGGACTCGCGGTACTTTTTCTTGCCCTGTGGACGGTTGACCAGGGCAGGGACCTTTTGCTCATTATCAACAGTCATAAGACCGGCCCCATAGCGTTCCTGATTGCGATCAGTGTTCTTGCAGTACTGAATTGGTATTTACCAAAACTGTATATTTCTGAGACCAGCCACAACGTTTCGGTTCTTAATTTTATCAGGGGCAGATGGAGTGTCAGTTCCATCCCCCGTCTTAAAAATTCGCTCGATGGAGCGAGGCTGATGGGGACGCTTACTTTCCTGATCCCGGCAGTATGCATGCTGAATGCGATGCGTATCTTCGGTATTCCTTACCTGCTTGATGATATCCATCCTTTGATCCTGCTGGTCATCACCCTTGGATTTTATCAGATTGCCCTGGTTGAAAATTGGATAAGCGACAAATTCGCACCCAACGGAACCGTAAACAAGGGAAGGTTTTTTCTGCTGGCCGGAGTCATTTTTGTTTTCATCATTTCACTGGGTTTTTTTCAGGAAAATGTACAACCGGGTTTTCTGGGCATGCTTGCACTGGAATTGTTTTTATTGTCTTGTGTGTTTCTTGTTTTCGCAACGATCAGAACATGCAACTGGGGTAATCTGCGACCGCGTATCGGCAACATGACTCCATTTGTGATCCTTCCCGGCATGTTCTTTCTGTTTGTTTTCCTTTTGGCGAATATCAGGCCGGAACTGTTTTTCTTCAATGAGAAGCGCAGGCTGCTCACACTTCCCATGGTCATCTGCGCGATTTGCTTTTACAGTATCCTGTTTACCTATCTTTTGCTGGCGGGTCGCAGGTGGAATATCCGCTTCCTAACCCTTCTTATCATTGTTGGCCTGGTGATCTCCAGCGTATTTAAAAACCCTTACCACCAGGTCAGGATGCTGCACACAAAAAACAATTATCCATCTACGGATTCCCTGCATCAGTATATTGCCTCCTGGTTGCTGAAACGAAGAGCAGAAATTGATTCTTTTAATCTGCGTACGAATGACTCCTTCCCGGTATTTATTGTAAATGCTTATGGAGGCGGTATCCGGGCAGCAGCCTGGACGACTATGCTGATCAGTAAACTCGATCAGCGGTTTGTTGATTCGGGATCAAAACCCTTTCAGCATTATGTACTGGCGTATTCGGGGGCGTCGGGAGGAACGATTGGTTTGTCTTTGCTCTGTGCTTCGAGATATTATTTACCGGAAATCCCTTCCACGGACACCTGGAAGAGCTTCTATGAAAATGATTTTCTCACGCCCATGATTATTGGGCTCCTGGGCAGGGACGCCTGGAACTCTTCCTTTGATCAACATATTTCCCCTGACCGTTCGGTATTGCAGGAAAAGGTTTGGGAAAAAAGACTCAGAGAAATCGGCATTAAATACGACTCAGCATATGTAAGCTACTGGGATTCTTCAGCCTCACCCGGCAAATACGAAGTTCCCCTTCTTTTTTCAAATTCCTATGACATTGATTCGGGATTAAAAGCAATTGTTGCCCCGGTTCACTTGAGCCACCTCCAATTCCCGGGAACCATATTTGTGGAAGATCTTCTTCAGCAGGATACGGATGCATTGAAGCTCAGTACGGGAGCATTTTTAAGCGCCCGCTTTCCTTACATCAGCCCTACAGGGAAAATTGATGACTTCCATCATTTCATGGATGGAGGGCTGAAAGAAAATTCCGGAGCCGAAACCTCCCGTGAGATCATGAAGGTGTTTGACAAAACAATAAAGAAACTGAGCAAGTCTGATTCCATTTATAAAAAGGTTAAGGTGATCATGCTTTCCATTCCAAACACGATTCTTGGAACCGATTCGCTGCAGACCGCGGCGAACCTTTATGAGCTGACTGCTCCGCTGACCGCCTTAATGAACAATTGGGTGGGAAATACCCGGAAGGCAGATACTGTAAATTCAAAAAATATCGATGCTTATTATCATTACCATTATTATCAACTGAGGCCTGTGGGCGTATGTGTCGACAATTTCAAACCCGTTTTACCATTGGGGTGGCAAATATCTGATTATGCCCTGGATCAAATGGAGTCCAGCCTTGACACGATTAAACCAAACCTTGATGCCATCATTAGAATTGTGAAGCCTGCCCATGGAGCCATTCCTTAAGCCTTTAACCAGTACCTTTAAATAATGAAAGTTTGTTCCTTTCTTCCTGATGCAACGACCATGATCTATGATATGGGTTTGCAGGAGTTCCTTTGCGGTGTGACATTTGAATGCCCTTCGGAAAGACCAAAAGTCGTCCGCTCAATTCTTGAAAATAATAATTTCAGCAGCAGGGAAATTGACACCATCGTTTCACAAACCAAAGCGCAGGGTAAGGGATTGTATTATATTGACGAAGAATTACTGTCAAGCCTTTCCCCGGATATTATTTTTACCCAGGATGTTTGCGATGTCTGCCAGATTGATACGGCTTATGTCCAGCGCGCCATTCATAAATTGAAAAAGCAGCCGCTGATTGTTCCTCTTATTCCCCGGAACCTGAAAGATGTTTTTGACAATGCTGTTACCATAGCAAGGATATTGGAAAAAGAAGAAAATGCTTATGGCCTTTTGGCGAAGCTGGAAAAACGCACAGAAAAAATAATTGATACCTTAAGAAAGAATAAGGCAGGTTTGAAAAGGATAATGTTAATGGAATGGCTTGACCCGATATACAATTGTGGTCACTGGATACCTGACATGATAGCACAGGCCGGTGGGGTTGATATGCTTTCAAATCCATCTGGATATTCAATCCCTATTCCCTGGGAGAAAATCATTCAATACGATCCCCAGGTTTTGGTCGTTGCTTCCTGCGGCTTCAAACCGGAAAGGACCTTAAAAGAAATGGATAAGTTAACACAGCTGACGAATTGGGATGGACTGGCTGCCGTGAAGAATAAGGCCGTTTACATTGTTGACAGCGATCTTTTCACTTGTCCGAGTACCCGGCTTGTTGAAGGGATTGAATTATTGGCTGCATTATTTCATCCTCAATTATTTTCATTGCCTGAATCCTTGTCTAAGAAAGTTATCAGGTATGAAAATTCTTTTTCCTCCTCTTCCATTCAATGAATTTTGCGATTTCATTTTGATTTGCTATTAGTAGAAGGCCAATGATAATTTTGGCCGTGGACATAACCGAATGATCCCTCCGGGATAGGAATTCCTAAAATAAATGCTGATAGATTACGTTTGTAATAAGACGATCAAGCTTGCGATGAGGCTCAACGGGTGCCGTTTTCCCGTCTCTGGAAAGTTTCCTTTTTTAAGAGCATAACCCAAAATACGACGCTAATATTCAAATAACTATCATGCACAAACGCTAAGCGCATGGGTCCGACTTTTTAGTTCATCAACATTTATTCATTCAAAACTATCTCTATGAAAAAGGTTCTATTCTTTGCATTATGTATTGTTTTCACAGCTAGTTTACAGGCCCAGATCCGCTTTGGAGTAAAAGCGGGACTTAACATGGCTGCTGTTTCGACCTCTGACGCTCCCGGTGTTTCCTATAGTATGAAGGCGGACTTTCACGCAGGCGTACTGCTGGCGATTCCTATAACTGAAAGACTCAGCCTTCAGCCTGAAGCACTCTATTCAGGGCAGGGATCAGGTATCAAAGCGGATTCGGTAAACGGGAAATACAATTTTCAATACATTAATGTTCCGGTCTTAATCAAGTACAAGATCATAAATGCCTTGTCCGTAGAGACCGGTCCGCAATTTGGATTGCTGGTAGGCGCTAAGGCGAAAGCAGATGGGGGCGCATCAACCGATATTAAGGACCAGTTGAAAACCTCGGATTTCGGCTGGACACTCGGCTTGAGTTTATTGCTGCCAATGCACTTTGGCGTGGATGCGCGCTATAATCTTGGTCTCACAAATTTCTTGAAAAATTCTGAAGACGGCAGCGGATCAATCAAGAATGGCGTTTTACAGGTTGGCGTATTTTATTTATTTGGAAAATAATAAGTAGATTCTTTTGTAAAAAGAGAGCTGTTGACAGGACGACAGCTCTTTTTTTATTTCATATTTGTCATTGTTGCCATTCAGTCCTCAACGTTTTTGCATGATAGCACTGTACAGAGTACACTTTCTGCCAGAATTTCAGGAAAAATGGATTGGTTTGATTGTTGGGACAAAACCAAAATGAGCAACACGAATTATTTACCTGATTTCATTTCTAACTCCGATAAGCAATTGCTTGACGCTTATTCGGGTACTGTCACCGGCGTTGTCAAAAATGCATCACAGGCGGTCGTCCACATAAAAGTATTAAAAACGGGCATTCATCCCGGGACAAAAAAACCCATCGACCAGGAAGGTTCAGGCTCGGGCTTTGTAATCTCCACAGATGGTTATATAGTGACCAACAATCACGTTATTGAAAATGCGCATTCCATCAAGGTCGCTTTTGGGGACGGGATGGAGTTTTCCTCCGATCTGATAGGTGCCGATCCTTCTACGGATATTGCAATCATAAAAGTGTATGGCGGGGAACTCAGGCCCCTGCAATTTGCCAACTCCGATCTTCTGGAACCCGGCCAAATTGCCATTGCCATTGGTAATCCCATGGGCCTGCAACATACGGTTACAGCAGGCGTAGTAAGCGCCCTCGGGCGGTCCTTAAGAGCAAACAATGGCAGGCTGATCGACGACGTAATTCAGACGGACGCCGCGCTCAATCCCGGGAATAGCGGTGGTCCGCTGGTCAATTCCGAAGGGAAAGTCATTGGCGTAAATACGGCGGTGATCAGTTCGGCACAAGGATTATGTTTCGCGGTGTCAGCCAATCTGGCTGCCCATATATCAGGGCAACTGATCATTCATGGCAGAGTAAAAAGGGCGCAGTTAGGGATAGCGGCTCAACCCGTAAAACTGACTCCGCGAATGATCGGAGCAAACCAATTGAAGACAAACATGGGGGTTTATATTTTCGAAATTCTTGCGGATGCCGATATTTACAATAAGCAATTAAAAGTAGGAGATATTATCGTTGAGTTTGAAGGTGAGCCTGTTTCAACCGTAGATAACATGCATAAATATCTCAACGAAAAATCCATTGGAAGAAAAATTGGCTTGACTGTTTTAAGAGGCGGCAGAAAGCAGGCAGTTGAAGCAATTCCGGCTGAGTTAAAATAAAATTCCGGTTGCTGCGACAGTACAGCTCAGCCCCAACTGCCGTAAGGTTGATTATTTTTGTAAAAACCAATTTATGTCAAGAATTTTCATCACTGGTTCATCCGATGGCCTCGGGAAAATGGCCGCCCTTATGCTGGTCACGCAGGGCCACCAGGTTGTATTACATGGACGCAATAAGGATAGAGCCGCGGTTGCCATGGCGGGAGTTCCCGGTGCGGAAACGGTTCTGACAGGTGATCTTTCAAGTATAGCCGAAACTGTTCATCTTGCGGAAGAGGTAAATAAGCTGGGTCTGTTTGACGCCGTCATTCACAATGCCGGCATAGGGGATAAAGAGCGTAGTCGCATGGAAACAACGGATGGCCTGTCCCATGTTTTTGCGATAAATAGCCTTGCACCTTATATCCTGACCTGCATGATCACACGCCCAAAGCGCCTGATCTATCTCAGCTCGGGGCTGCACCGGGAAGGCAAACCGGATTTAAAGGATCTCGCCTGGAAACAGAGGCGATGGAATGGACTCCAGGCATATTCGGATTCCAAACTGCAGGATGTGATCCTGGCCTTTGCGGTTGCAAGAAAATGGCCGGATGTATTTTCGAATGCCCTGGACCCAGGCTGGGTAGCGACAAAAATGGGGGGGCGCAGTGCACCCGACAACCTGGAGGATGGTTCGACAACGCAGGCGTGGCTGGCCGTAAGCAATGATCCAAGGGCCCTCGTGACAGGTAAGTATTTTTATCACCAAAAGGTAAAACAAAGCCATCCGGCTGCGGCTGACCAGGAATTACAGGAAAAATACTTGACCGAATGTGCCCGGATTTCAGGTATTCTATTTCCACTTTCGTAAGTTTATTGATTACACAAAAGAATTTTATGAATAATATTTTATTTGCCATTGTATTTTGCGGGATAATCGCAGGAATGGGTTGTAATACCCAAAATAAGGAAACGACAGATAATAGTAGCGCGGTCGGCAAAATTGAAATATACGATAATAGTGCTGCTGACCTTATAGACACGAACGCATCCATTGAAATTATTGGCAGGAATTATACCTGGTCCGAAGGTCCTGTTTGGATCGCTGATAAAAAAATGCTGTTATTTTCGGATGTCCGCCAGAATAAAATATACCGATGGAACACTACGGATACGCCTGTAGTATACCTGACGCCTTCCGGATACACAGACACCGCATACCGGAATGGGGAAAATGGTTCAAACGGGCTTACACTGGATAAAGACGGGAGATTATTACTTTGTCAGTCAGGCAACAGGCAGGTAGCAAGGTTGGATGCACCACTTGATTCACCGAAACCAAAATTCACCATACTTGCTCCAAATTATATGGGCAAGAAATTTAACAGTCCAAACGATCTGGTTGCTGACAGCAAAAACAATATTTACTTCACTGATCCTATCTACGGACTCCCCAAGGGAGCCGAAGATCCCACAAGGGAATTAAAATTTGAAGGCGTTTATAAAATAAGCGCGGACGGCAAATTGACCTTATTGATTGATTCTATTTCACGTCCGAATGGCATCGCACTTGCGCTGGATGAGAAAATATTATACGTGGGCAGCAGCGATGATAAACATACTGGCTGGTACGCCTATAATCTTGATATGAATGGTAATATTCAAAGTGGAGGAATATTGCTTGATGGGGCACCGCTAAAAGAGAAGGCAAAGATGAAACAGGGAGCCGATGGTTTCAAGATAGATAAACATGGTAATATCTTTGGAGCCGGCCCGGATGGCATCAATATTATTTCGCCTGCAGGAAAACTGTTGGGATTAATAAAAGTCTATAACCGTCCCGTTTCAAATTGTGCCTTCAATGAAACAAAGGATGTATTGTACATTACGGCAGATGATATGGTTCTTAAGGTAAATTTGCACCCATAAGAGTTCTTAACGCCATCTTATGACGGGTTAACATAAATGTTCTTCCTGGTGAATGTCCAAACGCAAGCGATGAAAGAAAGTAATTGTGCAATCGCGCGAAGCAAGCCCCAGAAATTGAATTTGTCAAATGCCTGCTGGATAAGTTTTTCATTATTTCCCATCGATTGAATACTAAGCATAACAGGAAAAGTAAAAAATGTGAAGAGGAGGCTGATTGTGGAGAAGATTGTGGCAAGATGTATAGGCAACGCAAGATATTTGAACCTTTGCTTATTCATCAATACTATCGCCGTAGCGGCAAACAAGAGGATAAAGCTGCCAAGGACCTCAATCGGATAAAGATATAGACCGTTACCGAATTCCGCATACCGGGTGTATTCTGCCCAGGTTAATATGCTTAAGTGCCCCCAGGCGGGAACCTGAACAACGTATCGGTCTAAGCTGCCACCCGCCAGAAAACCAGTAAGAAGGCTGGCGGCTGTTAACAAAAGATTAAAGGATAAAACGTCTTCTTTTTGCTCCATTTTATAACCTGAATGCCACTTTTCCGTTTTCAATCATAATTCCGCGAAACTAATATTAGTTTTATAGGAGTTTATAGCTATCCAGTCTCATTCATTGGTAAACGTCTGATATGAAAATTTTATTATTACCTGGAGTGGTTTGTGTTACTTTATTGCTTTCAGCCTTTATAATTCGTCCTGGCAAAGACCATGGAAAAGACCATAAGACATTGGAGATTGGCGCTGCGGCCCCTGATTTCGACCTTACCGGTGTTGACGGGAAGACTTACACCCTGGCTTCTTTCAAAAATGCGCGGGTTCTGGTCGTCGTTTTTACCTGCAACCATTGTCCTACGGCACAGGCTTATGAAGACCGGATCATCAAGCTGACTTCCGATTACGCAAATAGAAGCGTGTCTGTTGTGGCTATTATGCCTAATGACCCCGCAAGTCTTCGTCTGGATGAACTCGATTTTTCAGATATTGGGGATTCATATGCCGAAATGAAAATAAGAGCGAGAGAAAAGCATTTCAACTTTCCCTACTTGTATGACGGAAAAACAGAAAAAGTGTCCAATGCTTATGGACCCGTTGCCACGCCGCATGTTTTCATTTTTGACAGGGAGCGGAAATTGCGTTATGAAGGTAGGGTTGATGATATGGAAAACCCTTTTAAGCCTCCGAAGAGCACAGATACCCGAAATGCCATCGAGGCATTATTGAATAACCGGGAGGTTCCTGTAAAGACTACAAAAGTTTTTGGCTGTTCCATCAAATGGTCGGAAAAAAAAGATTTGGTCCAACAAGTGAAGGAGGCATGGGCAAAAGAACCCGTGCATGTAGAAATGATTGATGAAGATAGCATTAAAAACATGTTGAAAAATCCGTCCGGTAAATTGCGTTTGATTAATGTATGGGCTACGGGATCCGGTCTATCTACACAGGAATTTCCAGAATTCATTTCTATTTACAGAATGTACAGGGATCGCGATTTTGAATTTATCAGCATAAGTACTGACGAACCGGGTAATAAGGACAATGTGCTTAAATTCCTGCAAAAGGAACAAGCGTCAAATTCCAACTTCCTTTTTACCATACATGACACACATAAATTAATTATGGCAGTAGATCCATCATGGCAGGGTGATCTGCCCTATACAGTTCTTGTAGAGCCCGGCGGGAAAATTGTATATGTAAAGCATGGATCTATTGATCCCGCGAAGTTGAAAAGGACTATTGTAAATAATCCTTTAATAGGCAGATTTCCATAAATAATAGATTTTCATTTCCCTATACTGCTCACTCATCTCTCTAAAGGGGGTCTCGTCCTGAAAAAATGACTGACCTGAATATCCGTCCGGAATGATTTTGATCATAAGCCGTAAAAGAAAACAATATGAGAAGGATCATTACGGCAGGCAATTCAAATCATGGGAATATCTTCCTAAAAGCACTTTATTTACATTTAAACCAGGCAGCTGAATGCCCATATTATGGCAAACCAAATAAATCAGATAGGCGAATTGGATTTTGTTTCAGACATCGTAACTAAAGATTACCGCACTGCAATTGTTTTCTGGAAACATGATATTGATTTTTGCTGTGGAGGCAAATTGCCATTGGAGGAAGCCTGTCTTGCCAAGGCTGTGAACCTGCGAACCGTTAAGCATGAACTGGAGCAGGTAATCCAGCAAGGAACTGTATCCAATACATTGAAGTACAAGGAATGGAATCTTGATTTTCTGATGGATTATATCATTCATGTCCATCACGCATACCTGAAAACAATTTTGCCTTTATTCCGCGTCAAGATTCAGGAATTTGTAGCAAGGCACCAGGGAAAGCATACTTACCTGCCCGAACTCTTGGACATTTTCAGGAAATTAGAAATGGAAACATGGCCCCATTTAAGCCAGGAAGAGGAAATCACTTTTCCTTATATCCGCCAGATTGAATATGCTTACGATAATAAGGAAGCGTATGCCAGCCTGTTGGTCAGAACATTAAGCAAACCTGTAGAAGAGGTTATAAAACATAATTACGGCCTGATGACAAAATTCCTGAGCCGGATCAGAGAGATTACCTCCAACTATGCGGTTCCTGAAAACGCCTGCATCACGCACAAGGCTGTATATGCCCTCCTGCATGAAATAGATGGCAATCTTACGCAGCATCTGTATCTGGAAAATGATATTCTGCTGCCAAAAGCGATAGCCATGGAAAATGAATTACTTCTCCAGGTGGGTTAAAGCTTAATAGCCTTTGAGTCACCGGCCGGGAGCAATTCATTTTATCAGTAAGCCAGATTTTTTAGTTTATTAATGTCCTTTATCCGGATTTTACCTTCTTTGATCTCCAGTAATTTTTCAGCCTTAAAATCACTCAGTGTGCGGATCAGTGATTCAGTAGCGGTTCCAACGTATTGGGCAATATCATCGCGTGAGATATCCAGTGATTGACCGGAAGGGCCCTCTTTACCGAACTTTGAGTAAATACCTACCAGCGCACCGGCAACCCTCTTGCGCAGGGAACTATAAGCCAGGCTTAACAAACGGTCTTCTTTATCCTGGACGTTTTGGGCAACAATTTTAATAAATTTTTTTGCAATTCCTTCGTCCCTATAGATCAGGGAAAGAAATTCTTCCTTTGGAATAAGCACAATTTCAGCATCTTCCAAAACACTGGCCGAATCCCTATAGCTGCTTTCTTCCAAGATAGGCAGATAGCCCATAAAATCTCCAGCAGAATACAGATTGGTGATATAATCCTTCCCATCTTCATGCAGCCGGTAAGCTTTAACCTTACCTGTTTTGAGATAGTACAGATATTTTGACCTTTTCCCTTCCTGGTATACATGCGATTTTTTAGGCAATTGCTCGGATTCATAATTCTCCAACTTCATATCTATGAGGCCGGATCCACGCAAATTGTAAAGTAATTCATTAACTCCTTTTTCTCCTTCAGTATATTTCCCACGGAGAATTTCATATTTTTTTAAACGGATCTCAATAGCATTCAGGAGCTCGATATCATCGAAAGGCTTGGTAATAAAATCATCTGCACCCATTTCCATACCCTTTCGGAAATCTGGCCGCTCCGTTTTGGCAGTCAGAAAGATAAAAGGTATATGTTCGGTTGCAGGATTCTTTCGCAGGAGATGAAGAACTCCATACCCATCCAATTCGGGCATCATGATATCACAAACAATGAGGTCGGGATTTTTATTTAGAGCCATTTCCATTCCCTTTTTCCCATTTTCTGCCGTGATTGTTTGATATCCTGCAAGGGATAAGATTTCGGCTATATTTTCCCTGATTTCCTCGTGATCATCTATGATTAATATCGTTTGCATAATTTATTTTTCAGTTATATTGGTGATATAGGCAGTCTGACAAAGACCGTGGTGCCGGAATTCATACTGCTTTCCAGCCGGATGGATCCTTTCAGCAGGTCAATATATCTTTTTACAATATGCAATCCGAGGCCCGTGCCTTCAATATTAACCGCATTTTTCCCCCGGTAGAAACTGCTGAACAAATGCCGTTGGTCTTCTTCTGAAATACCCACACCTTCGTCCTTTACTGACAGCATCAAATAATCATTTTGTTCCCTGATATCCAGCGTAATAACCGATCCTTCTGCTGAAAACTTAATGGCATTGCCCAAAAGATTGATCAGGATATTTTTCAACAACCGTTTATCGGTCACAAATTCTTTGCCGCCTGAGTAATGCTGATCAATCAACTGGCCTTCTTTCTGGGTTGATTTCATTTCATCAATAAGGTCTTCCAGAAATTCCTGCACATTGAATGCGGAGGTTTCGGCTTTTATGCGGCCCTCATCCAATTTTCCCAGCGAAAGAAAATCTTCAAGCAATTCATTGAGGTGTTTTACCGAGTCTTTGATGCGTTTAATATGCTTGTCCCGCTTGTCCTGTTCATCTTCTTTTGTATACCTGGATATCAGCGCGGCAGACGATAATACAGTACTAAGGGGGGTACGGAATTCATGGGAAGCCATGGAAACAAACCTGGATTTTATTTCATTCATTTCCCTTTCTTTATTTAATGCTTCATTCACTTCCCTTTGGGATTTCTCAAGCTCTTTCAAGGCTTCCTGCAAGATCCTGGTCCGCTGTTCCACTTTGGTTTCCAGCTCGGCATTCAGTTTCCGCATATCCGCGGTTATTTTTTCAAGCTGCGCCCTTTGGTCCAGCATGCTTTGTTCGGATCGCTTACGTTGCGTAATATCCACAATAAATGCAATCACGAAAAGGGTATCATCCTGGCGGTAGTAACTCAGACTCACTTCTACCGGAAACTCCCTACCATCTTTTGTTCTGGCAAAAAGGTTACGGCCATGGCCCATGGTTCGGTTGGCCGGTTGCTCGTTAAATGCCTTACGGTATTGCAGATGGGCATGATGAAAGCGCCAGGGTATAAGTGTTTCGATGGACTTACCCAGTAATTCCTCTTTTTCATAGTTGAATAATTTCAAGGCAGCGGGATTTATAAGAATGATCTCCCCTTTTTTATTGGTGAGAATGATGCCTTCAGTGGCAAATTCGAATAAGGCTATTACCTGATCTTCGGTTGCGTTTTCTGAATTATTCAATCTCTTCACAGGCCTTTATTTATTTGAAATGTACAATTAATCCCTGAACTAAGTATCGGTCAATGCTTTCGTATAATAGTAGCCTATTTTTGTTGCCAAAAAATCTCAAGTTCAAATTTTCTTTTTCGGCGTATCAAGTAATACAGCTTTACTTCTTTCTACCGCATCATTAAAAGTTGTTGTAACATTTGCTTTTCCAATAGTAAAAAGCAGCCTGGAGCTTTTTAAATCATCAATTACTTGCAAACTTTCAACTTCAGAAAGTATCATTTTAGTACCATTTTGTTTTAATTCTTTGAGAACTTCTTCGATCGTTTTTAATCCTGTAGCATCAATTATGGGCACTTTTCTCATCCGGATAATGAGAATTTTTGGTCTTTTTTCGATAAACCTCATGGCATCTTTAAATTTATATGCAGCCCCAAAAAACAAAGGTCCGGTTATTTCGTATACCTCTACATCCGGGGGGATGGAATAGTTTTCAATGGCTTCCAAATCTTTTCCTTCTCCATTATCTTCCATTTCCTTTGTTAATATGCTTACGTTACTGAATTTGATCATGTTTCGCATGAAAAGGAAAGCGGCCATTACCATTCCAATTTCTATCGCAACAGTGAGATCAACTAATATGGTTAGCAAAAAGGTAGTTAGCAATACAGCGGCGTCGGTCCTGGACCCTTTTAATACAGAAACAAAACTTCTCCATTCGCTCATGTTATAGGCTACAATGATTAATATTCCGGCCAGGGTTGCCAAAGGGATTAATGCTGCCCATTTCCCAATCACTAACATAATTAATAGTAATGTTATTGAATGGACAATACCAGCTACTGGAGTGCGGCCTCCGTTCTTGACATTTGTTGCTGTTCGGGCAATGGCTCCGGTTGCCGGAATTCCTCCGAAGATCGATGAAAATATATTGGCCGTTCCTTGTGCCACAAGCTCCATATTCGATTTGTGGTTGCCTCCGATCATTCCTTCGGAAACTACTGCCGATAATAACGATTCTATCCCACCCAGCAAGGCAATGGTAAAAGCGGGTTGAATTAGATTTTTATGGTTATTAAGTCAAGATGAGGAATCACTGGAAGGGGTAAGGAAGAAGGGATCTTACCAAACTTGCTGCCTATTGTTTCTACCGGAAAATGGAACCATTGCATGGCGGTTGTTGTAATAATAATGGCTATCAATGATCCGGGAATTTTTCGGGAGAGTTTTGGCCAAAATAAGATGATTGAAACCGTTACCACCGCAATAGAAAGGGAATACAGGTTGACTGTCTGGGAGAATTGAATAAAGCTTTTCCATTTTGCAACAAAATCTGTTGGAATCGCCCCCATTTTTAATCCAAAAAAATCCTTTACCTGTGATGAAAAAATGATAAGTGCAATACCACTGGTAAATCCGATAATTAATGGATGCGGAATAAACTTAATTACAGATCCCAGACGGGCAAAACCCATGACAATGAGCATAACACCAGCCATAAATGTGGCGATGATCAGCCCGTTAATTCCATGTACCTGAACAATACCATATACAATTACGATAAAAGCCCCAGTGGGCCCTCCAATCTGGACCCTGCTTCCGCCCAATGCTGATATAATAAATCCGCCAATAACAGCGGTATATATTCCCTTTTCCGGGGAAACTCCTGAGGCTATAGCAAATGCAATCGCCAGAGGCAGTGCTACAATACCTACGATCAACCCTGCCAGAATATCTTTTCTGAATTGCTGGAGACTGTAATGCTTTAGCGTATCAAATATCTTTGGTTTGAACATCTGTCCGGATTATTGCTGCATGATCTGACATAATATAAATTTATCAGCCTTGAAGCTTGTTATTGAATATCAGGTCTCTTTAAGAAAGTGGACTGATTGCAAAGATACCCATCAATTATACTTTTTCAGGAATTGGGTAATAAGGCGGTTGCTTAGAGATATCTATAATTCATTTTCCTAACATGGGTCTGCCTGATAAAAATCATTGCCTATGTATGGGAAGATCATAATTAAAAGAAACAAATCGCAATAATTTTAAAAAATGATAAAATCAATCCTTATATATATTTTGCTATTAATGCCAGTCCTTTCGAAAAGCCAAACCTTAATGCCTGAGCCATTAACCCCCAATTCCTGTGAAGAGCCAAAAGATAGCCTAGTTTGGAAACTGGCAATTGAGTTTGAGAATGGTCTTAACAGTGCTGATACTGCAGCAATGAAAAAGCTTTTGCCAAATGATTTTCTACTGCAATGGATGCATGAGGATTTCATAGGGCGAAAAAGCCTATTAAAAGCCATGATGGATACAAGCGTACTGGCTACCTTGAGATACCATGCAGACATAGATGAGAAGGCTGTAATCCGCTATTCAGATGATAATACTTCCGTATCCCTTAATACCAGCTTTGAATTTCTTGATAAGGCAATGGCTGAGTCCATTAAAAAAGAGCACGGTTACGGACTATGTATCTTCTATTTTCAAAAAGTCAATGGTATATGGCGTATTAGAACTGTTCACCTTGATCTCCATTGCTCAACATGCAATTTATAAAGCTGAGACTTACAATCATTGACCCACCGGCAGCTTTTCCTTGATTAAAATCATAAGAGAGACTGATGCATCTTATTATACCTGAAGTATATGTAGCCTAATTTTACGAAAAAAGATGAAAGCACTCGTATATCATGGTCCTGGCAGGAAATCCTGGGATGAAGTCGCAAAGCCAACACTGCAGGTGGCGACAGATGCGATAGTCAGGATTGTGAAAACGACAATTTGCGGCACAGATCTGCATATACTCAAAGGAGATGTGCCTGAAGTGACTGAAGGCAGAATACTTGGGCATGAAGGAATTGGTATTATCGAAGAAGCAGGCACGGCTGTAAGTAACTTTAAGAAAGGCGACCGTGTTCTGATCTCCTGCATTACTTCCTGTGGAAAGTGTGAATATTGTAAAAAGGGAATGTATTCGCATTGCGAGAACGGAGGCTGGATATTGGGCCATCTCATTGACGGAACGCAGGCCGAATTTGCAAGGATTCCATATGCAGATAATAGCCTTTATCCTATTCCTGCCAATGCGGATGATGATGCCATTGTAATGTTGAGTGATATTCTGCCAACCGGTTTCGAATGCGGCGTCCTTAACGGCCAGGTCAAACCCGGCGACACAGTTGCCATTGTGGGCGCTGGTCCTGTCGGCCTGGCTGTACTTCTCACTGCACAATTTTACACACCGGCAACGATCATCATGATTGATATGGATGATAACCGGTTGCAGGTTGCCAAAAACTTGGGAGCTACCCATGTGATCAACAGTCAAAAAGAGAATGCTGTTAAAAAAATATTTGAGCTTACCGGGAACAAAGGAGTGGATGTCGCAGTTGAAGCAGTTGGCGTCCCAGCCACCTTTGAATTATGCGAGTCCATTATTGCGCCAGGCGGCCATATTGCCAATGTTGGTGTGCATGGTAAACCGGTTGAGCTCCATCTGGAAAAATTATGGGCACAGAATATTACTATTACCACCAGGCTGGTGGATACAGTTACCACCCCGCTCTTGTTAAAAACCGTTTCTTCGGGAAAGCTTGAGCCCGCCAAATTAATTACCCATCACTTTACCTTGAGCAATATCATTCAGGCATACGAAACTTTCGGGAACGCTGCCAGGGAAAAAAGCCTGAAAGTAATTCTGACAAACGGGTAATGGGCGATCTTGGATTAATCTAATCCGAAATTTCATTTCTTAGAACTCCTTCAAAGAGTAAATTGATTAAGTGGGATCCGCGCGAAGCATGATATTTATCATATCCCCAAATGAAGCCGATCAATAAAATTCAATTTCAATCGAATTATTTTTATGCTGATCAAATAAAAAGAAAAACTATGAAAAAAATACTTTTCATCTGCGATGGCGAAAACTTCCCGGAAGGCGCCTTCAAATTTATTGAATCCCTGCAGCGTATTGACCCTGTGATCGCAAAGGGATTGTTTTTTGCTGAAATAGATGCACAACTGTTGATCCCCGTCAGTTTTATACCTAACGCGGGACCTTATGTAAAGATGGAGGAAGAAGAAAAGCTAGCAATCAATAAAAGTAGTGTTCGCTTTTCAGAACAATGCAAATCTCTTGGTATCCGCCATAAAGAGGCAAAGAGCTTTGATGGATGGGATAAGGATCTTTTTGTAAAAGAAACCCGTTACGCAGATATGGTCGTAATAAGTGAACAGCTTTTTTGCCGTGGCTTAATAGAAGATCAACCCAATCTGTTTATGGAGGAAGCATTGCGTGCATCCGAATGCCCCGTGCTTGTTATTCCGGAATCATTCAGCTCGATAGACCGGATCATCGTTGCATTTGATGGAAAAAAGGAAAGTGTATTTGCGCTGAAGCAATTCAGTAACCTGTTTCCGGAATATGACGAATTACCAATTGAATTTGTATATATCAAAGATGAAGAAACAGATGATGTTCCGGATATGGACCTGCTAAAAGAATATACAAATGCGCATTATGATGCCGGTAATATTTCTAAATTACATTTCCATCCCGGTAGATCATTCACTGACTGGCTAAAGAGTAAGAAAAATAGCTTGCTTATTTCAGGGTCCTTTTCCAGGTCCGGCGCATCGATGCTGTTAAGACGCAGTTTTGTGGAAGATCTAATCAAAAACAAAGCAATGCCTGTGTTTATTGCCCATAATGTTTAATAAAGGAAAGACCAAATGCATTAATTGATATTGCTGCCCCTGGTCACCAGTAAGAACTGTCAAGAAAAATGCGAGCCCATATGCCCCAGCAATTAATAGAAACTGTCCGGCTCGTATAAAGTTAAATCTAGGAGAAAAATATGGAGCAACCGCCAATAGAGAGAATAGATTGGGGAATCCCGAATAAAACTACTCATTCATCATAAACAATGATCATAAATAATTTATCGTGAAAACAATTATTGTGCCAACAGATTTTTCAAGATCATCAGTTAATGCTGTTTATTATGCCGCTTATATGGCTGAGAAGGTAAATGCGACACTAATACTATTGAATGCGGTACAAGTTCCAATGTTCGCTTCAGAAATTCCTGTTCCCGAACCGGTTTTTGAAGAAATGGTTAGTACAGCGAAACATGATCTCGAAGATCTTAAGGATAAATTGATGATTCAGACAAATGGGAAGTTGAACATCTCAACTGAAGCTAATTTGGGCGCTGTCGCAGATCTGATAAATGAAATTTCAGATAGAAATTCCCCATTTGCGATTGTAATGGGTTTGCATGCAGGCAAATCCATGGAAAGACTTTTTATGGGAAGCAAAACGTTTAACACTCTTAAGCATAACGCTTATCCAATATTAATTATTCCTGAAAATGCAAAATTCAGGGCTATTAATAAAATTGGACTTGCCTGTGATCTTGAGGCTGTGATAGAAACTATTCCATTCGGGATTCTCCGCGATTGGTTATCTGTATTTAACGCGTCACTTGAAATTATTCACGTGAGTGAAAATGATAAGGATCCGAAATTGGCAGATGTTAGTGAATCAATATCCTTGCAAAATCATTTAAGCAAATTTCATCCCAAATTTAAGTTTTTGTCAGGCAGAAATCTTGCTGAGAGATTAAGCGAGTATACTAAAGAACAAAATCTGGATTTGTTAGTCGTTATTCCAAAAAAACATGGTTTTTTAGGAATGTTTGATAAAAAATATTCACAAGAAATTATTGTTCGTGAGCAGATTCCTATTTTAGCTATCCATATATAACAGTCCAAAAGCCAGCATGAAATGCTTTATGGATGAAAGGCTCCAAAAACTTTCGATTATCTGTTCCATATTATTTATTTAGTCAAACTGGCCGGTATACAATTCATAATATTTTCCTTTCTTATGAATCAGGGACAGATGATTTCCTCTTTCAATGATTTCCCCATTTTCAAGGACGAGGATCTCATCTGCATTTCGAACGGTCGAAAGACGATGAGCTATGACAAAGCTCGTTCTTCCCTCCATCAGCCGATCCATACCTGCCTGAATGATCTGCTCCGTCCGGGTATCAATGGAACTGGTTGCTTCGTCCAGGATAAGAATAGAAGGCTTGGCGACCGTTGCTCTAGCAATATTCAGCAGTTGTCGTTGTCCCTGGCTTAGATTTCCACCATCATTTTCCAATATGGTTTCATAACCCAGCGGCAGCCTGATAATGAATGAATGTGCGCCGGCCAGGGTAGCAGCCCCGATGATCTCTTCAGGGGTTGCCTCGAGTCTTCCGTAACGGATATTTTCTGCTACCGTTCCGGTAAACAAATGCGTATCCTGTAATACGATTGCCAAATTACCTCGTAAACTGTTTCTCTTAATTTTCATAACATTCAGACCGTCAATTGAAATCGTTCCAGACTGGATATCATAGAACCTTGGAAGTAAATTCATAATGGTTGTTTTGCCGGCTCCAGTAGATCCGACCAAGGCGATTTTCTGTCCTGCCTTCGCTTCGAGCGAAATATTTTTAAGAATCGGTTTTCCGGCATCATAACTAAACCCAACGTTATCAAACCGAACATTTCCCTTGACGTTGGCCAGGGCAACGGCATCCGGCTCGTCAAGGGGCTCAGGCACTTCATCAATAACATGAAAAATCCGTTCTGCGCCGGCAAGCGCAGCCTGCAAGCTATTATACTGGCTTGAAATTTCATTGACCGGACGCCCAAACTGTCTCGAATATTGCAGGAAAGCAGCCAACCCCCCCAGATCTAATCCCCTCAATATTGCCAGCAAACCACCCACCGTTGCAGTAAGAGCAAAATTGATCGTATTTAAATTTTGGATGACGGGCATCATGACTCCTGAATAGAGCTGTGCCTGAGTGGCTTTATCACGCAGACTATAATTGAGTTTTTCAAAATCAGCGGCAGCATTTTCCTCATAGCAAAAAACCTTAATTACTTTCTGACCTGTTATCATTTCTTCCACATAACCATTTACCGTTCCAAGTTCGTTCTGCTGGGCAGTAAAATAATTTTTGCTTTTTTTAATGATTCTTGATGCGACATAAAGCATAAGCGGCACCACAATCAGTGTTACGAGTGTAAGAAGAGGGCTTATGTACATCATTAAAGTAAATATGCCAATTAACGTCATTGTACTGGTGATCAGCTGGGTTACACTACTGTTTAATGAATCACTCACGTTATCCATATCGTTTGTAAACCGGCTCATAAGGTCGCCGTGATTATTAGTATCAAAAAATCTTAAAGGCAGCGCCTGTAATTTCCCGAACAATTCTGCCCGAATAATATAAACTGTTTTTTGGGCCACGACAATCATCAGGCGGTTCAAAATAAATCCGGCTATAAAGCCGGTTACATAAATGATGAATAGTAAGACGATCATATCCATTAGTCCCGATATATTACGCGGGATGATATATTTATTAATAATGGGTCTCAATAAATAGGACCCTGCTATAGTAGAACCGGTATTAATAACCAGAAGAATAACAATCAGAAGCAACATGGGTTTCTGCCGGCTGAGATATTTCCATAAACGAACTGTTACCCATTTAGAATTCTTTGGTTTTTCAGCAGAAATACTGTTCCTTCTGCCCGGAAGACCACCTGGCGTCCATTTTTTATTTTGGTTTACTTGCTCATTCATGACATAACGACTTCATTCAGCTGTTGCGAATTATAAATTTCCTGGTATATTGGACTGGACTTCATTAATCTTTCGTGATTACCGGTTGCTACTATTTCACCGTTATCAAGAATGAAGATATTATCGGCCGATTGAATGGAACTGACTCTCTGGGCAATAATCAAGGTGGTTGTTTCCGGAAGCTGTCTTTTGAAAGACTCACGAATTTTAGCATCAGTAGCTGTATCAACGGCACTTGTGCTGTCGTCAAGGATTAAAATAACCGGTTTCCCGAGAATCGCTCTGGCAAGGCAAATTCTTTGCTTTTGGCCGCCGGAAAGATTTACCCCGCCCTGACCTAAAACAGTTTCATATCGGTCGGAAAAAGACATGATGAAATCATGAGCCTGTGCGTCTTTGGCCGCCGCCATTACTTCTTCGTCCGTAGCACCGGGTTTTCCCCATTTGATGTTCCGTTTTATTGTTCCCGAAAACAACTCGTTTTGCTGAAGCACAATATTTATGCTACTGCGGAGAACCCGCAATGGATAGTTTCGTATATCTATGTCATCAACAAGTATTCGTCCTTTTGACACATCATATAACCTTGGAATCAGTTCTACCAGCGTGCTTTTTGATGAGCCGGTGGCACCTATGATGGCAACTGTCTGGCCTGGAAACACGGTAAGATTTATGTTTTTTAATACATATTCAGCCCCATCCGGATGGTACTTGAAATAAACGGCATCAAATTGCACTTTTCCCTTCTTTACGGAATAGTTTTTTTCAACTCCGTCCGTAGAGTCTAAAATATCCACTTCTGTATTCAATACCTCAAGGATTCGCTCTGACGAGGCCTGAGCACGGGAAAAGGTCATGATGGTCATGGAAAGCATAGTAAGTGACATCAATATCTGAGTGATATATGTAATAAAAGACATCAACTGGCCCACCTGAAAGTTTCCTGAGATAATCTTGTTGCCTCCGAACCAGACAATGGCCACGATCGAAAGATTCATCACCAACTGCATGACCGGAAGAATGAGAACAACCAATCCGGAGGCTTTTGTTGCCATTTCCCTAAGTCTGTCATTGGAGACAGCAAACTTTTTGATTTCAAAATCTTCGCGCACAAAAGACTTTACGACCCGGATATTTATCAGATTCTCCTGAATAACAGAATTTACATTATCCAGCCTTTTTTGCATTTTTTCAAAGTATGGAAGGCCACGTCTCAGAATAAGAAAAATACAGATTGACAGGACCGGTATGGCTATTGCTATAATAGTCGCCAATCCGGCATTGATACGTATGGCAATGACAACGGCAAAAAGCAGCATCAGTGGTCCCCTGATCAATAAGCGTAGAGACATCATGATTACTTCCTGAAGAATGTTCACGTCATTGGTAATTCGTGTAACCAGAGACGCCGAGCTGAACCTGTCGAGATTGGAAAATGAAAATTCCTGAATTTTGGAAAAAATCCCTTTCCTGAGTTCTGCCGCAAACCCAACGGAAGCATGAGATGAATAATAAATATTACCGATATTGGCAGCAATTGCGAGAAGCGATAGCGCCACCATGATACTACCGGTCAGAAGTATTTGATGTAGGTTCTTCTGTTTGATCCCCTGATCAACGATAACAGACATGAGGACGGGCTGAACGATTTCGCAGATAACATCAACGATAACCAATGATGGAGCCAGCAGAAGCGCCCGTTTATAATCTTTGAAGTAAGTAAGGTACTTTCGCATGCCTTATGAAAGACTTTTATTGTCCGCTCCGTTCTTCCGCCAACTGGCCCCACTTCCAGTTTCTGATTTCAGGCATGTCCAAGCCATTTTCTCTAATATAACACTTATGTTCAATCAATTTATCCTTCATCTCCTGTTTGAGATAGGCACAGGTATTATTTAGCTGAGGAAGCCTTTCAATCACGTCCTGTACCAGGTGAAACCGGTCCATATCATTGAGTACTGCCATATCAAATGGCGTAGTGATCGTGCCTTCTTCTTTATACCCCCTCACATGAATGTTTTTATGATTTGTACGTTTGTATGTTAACCGGTGGATCAGCCAGGGATATCCATGGAAAGCAAAAATGACGGGCTTGTCTTTGGTAAAAAGAAAATCGAAATCCATATCATTCAATCCGTGAGGATGTTCTGACTGCATCTGGATTTTCATGAGATCCACGACATTCACAACTCTTATTTTAAGGTTTGGAAAATGTTCACGCAAGATGGAAACTGCAGCTAATATTTCAAGGGTGGGCACATCCCCTGCGCAACCCATCACGACGTCAGGTTCCTGATTCTCATCATTACTGGCCCAGGTCCAGATGCCAATTCCCTTGGTGCAATGAACAACGGCTTCTTCCATATTTAGCCACTGTGGCGCAGGATGTTTGCCCGCAATGACGACGTTCACATAATGACGACTGCGAAGACAATGATCCATTACCGATAAAAGGCAATTAGCATCGGGGGGAAGATAAACACGAACAATCTCTGCTTTCTTGTTTACAACATGATCAATAAAACCCGGATCCTGATGTGTAAATCCATTGTGATCCTGCCGCCAAACATGTGATGATAGCAGATAATTTAATGAGGCAATTTTCCTCCTCCAGGGAATTCCCGCAGTTATCTTAAGCCATTTTGCGTGCTGGTTGAACATCGAGTCCACAATATGTATGAATGCCTCGTAGCTGTTAAATAGTCCATGTCTGCCGGTTAGCAAATATCCCTCCAGCCAACCTTCACACTGATGCTCACTAAGTACTTCCATAACACGGCCCACTGGGCTCAGATACTCGTCATTTTTTTCTACCGCTCCCAGCCATTGCCTGTTGGTAGATTCAAAAACATGATCTAGTCTGTTTGATAGTGTTTCATCAGGACCAAAAATCCTGAAGTTCTTTCCAGGCTCATTATATGTGATAACATCCTTTAAAAATTTACCGAGCACGAGTGTATCAGCGGCCTGGTTTGCGCCTGGTTGAGTTACCTCGACCCTGTAATCTTTAAAATCAGGCATTTTCAGATCATGGAGCAGCAACCCGCCGTTTGCATTCGGATTAGCGCCCATTCTTTTCTCTCCGATAGGCACCAGGTCCGCCAATTCTTTTTTAAGTTTTCCATTTTCATCAAAAAGTTCCCAGGGTTTATAACTTCTCAGCCATTCTTCCAGCTGTTTTAAATGTTCGGGATTTGTAGCAGGATCCGTTATTGGAACCTGATGGGATCGGAAAGTTCCTTCTACAGGAAACCCGTTTACCTTTTTTGGTCCCGTCCATCCCTTTGGCGATCTTAAAACAATCATGGGCCATAGAGGGCGTTGACTATCTTGCTCCTGACGGGCATTCTGTTGAATGAATTTAATTTTTTCAATAACTACGTCCAGGGTTTCTGCCATTTGCCGGTGCATGGTTGCCGGATCATCTCCCTCAACAAAGTAAGGCATCCATCCATAGCCTTTCATCAACTGCTCCAATTCAAGTCGCGTTATCCTGGCAAGAATAGTGGGATTGGCAATTTTATAACCATTGAGGTGCAGGATGGGCAAAACGGCGCCATCCGTTATGGGATTTAGAAATTTATTGGAATGCCATGCAGTGGCCAGGGGACCCGTCTCAGCTTCGCCATCACCCACAATACAGGCAGTTATTAATCCTGGATTATCCAGAACAGCACCAAATGCGTGACTCAGCGAATAACCCAGTTCACCTCCTTCATGAATGGAGCCCGGACATTCGGGGGAAACATGGCTTGGAATACCCCCCGGAAAGGAAAATTGTTTGAAAAGCTTTCTTAGTCCGGTTGCATCCTGACTAATCGTTGGGTAGATTTCGGTATAAGTGCCTTCAAGATATGTATTGGCAACCAGTGCAGGTCCTCCATGACCCGGACCTGAAATATAAATCATATCCAGGTCGTACTTTTTTATTACCCGGTTTAAATGAACATATATAAAATTCTGGCCGGGTGTGGTTCCCCAATGACCCAGCAACATGTTTTTAATATGATTGGGCTCCAGAGGCTTTTCTAACAGAGGATTATCACACAGATAAATCTGGCCTACGGACAAATAATTGGCCGCCCGCCAGTATGCATCCATTTTGTTTAAAAGGTCAGTATAATCTTTTTTTGTTTCAGCCAATTCCTGCGTTTGCATGGTTAAATTTTAATTTATTGACAAAACATGGCAGACCGTTTCTGCGATCATCAGTTCTTCATCTGTCGGTATTACAAATACAGGAACTTTACTTTTCCCTGCAGAAATTATTTTCTCGGATTTCCCGTTCAGCTTTTCATCCAGTTCAATACCCAGAAACTGTAAGCCATCGCATATCCTGGCCCTTATCTGTGAGGCATTTTCACCAATACCACCGCTGAATACGAGAATATCCAGACCGCCAAGAACGGCAGAGAAAGATCCTATCCATTTTTTTACCTGGTAACAGAATATTTCTACTGCATCCGCGGCTCTTTTATCCGATTTCTCCAGATGTAACAGATCCTGCATATCCGAACTGGTTTCGGAAATGCCCAGCAAACCTGACCGTTGGTTTACCAAATCACTGAATTGATCGGGCGTAACCCTTTCATTTTTCATCAGGAAGGAAACAATGCCGGGATCAATGTCTCCCGAACGGGTGCTCATGGGAAACCCACCCGCCGGAGTAAACCCCATGCTGGTATCCATACTCTGACCGTTTTTTACAGCCACCATACTCGCACCATTCCCCAGGTGCGCCAGAATAATGTTTCCGTCCGTCTTGATATTTTTCTCCTCGCCGAGTTTTTGCATCAGATAACTGTAGGATAATCCATGAAAACCATAGCGACGCAATCCGGTTTTTAAATATTTGCGGGGCAGTGGTAATAGGGTAGCCCGTGCTGGCATACAAGAGTGAAACGACGTGTCAAAACAGGCAATCTGGATTATTCCTGGATATTCTTCCTTAAAAGCTTTAATCAGCTTGATCTCTCCGGGCAAATGGTCGGGATCAAACGATCTGCTTTGTTCCAGTTCGAGCAGCAACCGGTCTGTAATGATCTCCGGAGTTGAATGATTCATACCGTGTACAACACGGTGTCCTATGGAAGTAATATTTTCAGCATGATTTTTCTTAAGCCATTCTGTTAAAAAATTTACCGCATCCGAAACCGTTTCTGCACGGACAGGTTCGTGGTACTCCTGACCGTTCATGTGGTCTTTTACGATTAATTCCGCATTCTTAAAACCGATGCGTTTAATTATTCCGGCAAACAACTGGACCAGCTGCGTTTTTTTTTCATACAAGGAAAATTTTATACTTGAAGAACCGCTATTTACCGAAAGAATTTTGGCATTCATCTTTTCAGCTTTTTTTCAGTTTCCAATCCAGTACCAGTTTGGGCCGTTATAGTATCATTAATTAACCAAGTAGGACCTTCTGATTCATTCAATTTAACACTTCCTATGGAATGAAAATATTCTGTTTTATAGTTGAATTGCATGACAAATATTACGCCAATGGCTGATTTTGGTCAGAAATTTCGGATGTGCTCTTTCAGATCCCTGATCGTAAACATATCCTGATGAAGCTGAATATCAAAGTTATTCTTAATCAGACTCTGTTGAAATGAAGGCTTGCATCGGTTGGCAGGTATCCGGCCTTAGGCGCTAGCGCAAATACAATCGCCTGCTGATTTAATTTATAACCGGCTATTGTTCAAAAGGTCCTGGTTCGTGAAATTCAAATTGACAAAAATCATATATCCAGCGGGTCGTTATCACGCGGTATTTAAAAGCTCATGTGTTTCTTTGGATATGTACAAATACTTAACCAAAATGAAAAAGACATATTTCTATATCTGCCGCAATGATACAATTGGGGAAGTACAGAGCAGTTTTTCCCATTTTTATCCATCCCTTGAGATCAATTTTTTCAGCAACAATGAAAAAGCTCAGTTTAATAAGTCCTGTGTTATGTTCTCGCCTGAAGTAAGAGTCCGGGATATAAGCCCGGACTGCAAGGATGGCTATATCGAACTAAACGATGAAATAACGATTGATAAGCTTGAAATGTTATTCCACGATCAGTTTCACCTGCACGCTGAAATTTCACCGCGAACCGGAAAACGATCTGTTACCGCTCCTCAGATTCAAAGAAGTTTAACAAGACAAAATATTCCCGCAGGAGTGCGTTTGCCGGAAAGAAGTCATATAGCTCACCTAAATAACGTTTCATTTGGCTTCTTTGACAGGGATCAAGATCCGGTACCTGTTGGCATGCGGAACACCGATGGTGCTCATGCATATGATCTACGCAATGATCGGCATAGTTATCGTTGAGCCAAAAGATGGATTTCCCGGGAAAACGCTTACAGAACGCGCAAAATCATTAATTGAAATTGCCCATCCAACAATAATTGTCTATTGGAAGCCGACTACTTGCCCGGTGGATATATGACAACAATCACTTCTTTCTCTCGCGGTGATCATTAAAATAGCGACCCCCAACGATTAGTTTTGTCCAAATCATTAAACCATATGGAAAGGGCAATACAATCAACAGAACGTGCTTGGATAGTTCGATGTGGATTATGGCGACCAGCATTACCGCAGAACGGATGGGGGCAGTACTATATATAATCCTTTCGTAGAGAATTATGTTATGGATGAATTTGCTACAGAACTGGGAACAGAAATTTATTATCATCATCCATCCGGTATGTTTTTTATGGGCGGAGTAACCAATGGTGAATTGAATCCAACCGTCGTGGCAGCTACCAAAATTGACTCAGCCACAGGGAAATTGAATCATTATTCAGCTGCTTTCCACGGAAAACTGGGTTATGATAAACAGCTTAACCGGGATATCCGTCTGCGGCTCACAGGGTCATTCTATGTGGATCGGAGCGCCAATAGCAACACCCTGTTTGGAGGGGACCGGACCGGGTCACATTATTTCTATGTGATGGAAAACGCAAATATCGCGAAGGGAACAACAATCTCCGACGAAGTAGATTACAGCCCTTTTTCAGGAAGATTCAACCCCGGGTTCTCAGAAGCAGTAACTACATTTATGATAAATCCTTTTGTAAAATATAAAGGACTGGAATTTTTTGGAACCTTTGAAAAGGCCAGTGGCCGCTCGATTTCGGAAACCCATACCAGGGAGGCTTCGCAATATGCAGCAGACCTGATCTATCGCTTCCCGGAAAAGACGCAGAATTTTTGGATCGGTGTTCGTTACAATACGCTGACCGCTGCTATGCAGGGCGACGCGCAGAATATTACCATTAACCGGGAAGTGGCATCCGCTGGTTGGTTCCTGACCAACAATATTATGCTTAAGGTAGAATACGTCAATCAGGATTACCTGCATTACCCTGCTGATAATATACTTAACGGGGGAAGGTTCAAAGGAACGATGGTGGAAGCCTCAAGTCTATTTCAGCCTAAATTGCAAATAAAAATGCCTTATAAAATATTTAATTTATAAGGTATTAATTTTATTGGGCGGATCCAGGAAGAATCGAACGGCCTTATCAAACTTTCACCGGCATCAAAAGCTATTTTTAACCAGTCAATAATTCATGATCAAGGAAAAGAAAAATGCAAATTCTGGGTTGGTCAGGGACATTATTATTGGAATGTCAGACGGGTTGACTGTCCCTTTTGCCCTTACCGCCGGGCTAAGCGGTGTTTTAAATACCACGCATTTGATTATTGTTTCAGGTCTTTCCGAAATAGCGGCAGGATGTATTTCTATGGGGTTAGGGGGGTATCTGGCAGGCCAGTCAGAGGTAGAGCATTACGATAAGCAGTTGAAACAGGAATATAGCGAAATTGAAAGTACGCCAGGCCTTGAGCTAAAAGAAGTTGAAGACATACTTTCTGATATGGGTGTGGATAAGAGTTTAAGTAAGCAAGTGGCATTGCAAATAAGTAAGGACAAAGATCGATGGGCTGACTTTATGATGAAACTCGAACTCGAATTGGAAAAACCGGCCAAGAACAGGGCTGCTAAAAGTGCAGGCACGATTGCACTTTCCTATATGGTAGGAGGATTTATTCCCTTATTTCCTTATATTATCATCCAGGACAGCAAAACAGGTCTGTATGTTTCCTGCATAGTTACAATCATTGCATTAATTATATTTGGCTACTCTAAAAGCAAGGTTACAGGTCAACCCATAGTAAAAGGAACAATTAAGGTAGCAGTAACCGGCATTATCGCTGCTGCTGCGGCTTATGGATTGGCTAAAGCCGTCAGTTAATTAAAATATTTTGCCAAAATTGCCATGCAGGATCTTTCTCTACCTAAGCCATTAGATCAGTTTTGGAATCTCCAGAAGATGGATGCTTTGAAAGACCTATCCTGCTCGGAAAATGGACTATCAGGCGAAGAGGCTGCCCGGCGTATAAAGAATTACGGCCCGAATACTTTAAAGGCCGGATCTCAGTCATCAGCGCTTCTTCTGTTTCTGTCGCAATTTAAGAGCCCCATTACGATTTTACTTATCGTAGCTGCCTTGTTATCCATGGGCCTCGGAGATTTTACTGATGCGATTATCATCCTGATCATTATTATAGTAAGCAGCTTTCTTGGTTTTTGGCAGGAAAGGGGCGCGGCCAATGCTGTTGATGAATTATTGAAGATGGTTCAGATAAAGTGCCAAATATTAAGAGAGGAAAAGCAAGCGGAGTTTCCGGTTGAAAATGTGGTTCCGGGAGACATCATTTTTTTATCTGCCGGTGATGTGATCCCTGCCGACAGTTTGCTTTTGGATTCCAAAGAATTATTTATAGATGAAGCGGCTTTTACAGGTGAGACCTTTCCAGTCGAAAAAAATGTTGGAGTGGTTCCTGCGGATGCGCCCCTGGCTAAAAGAACCAATTCTCTCTTTATGGGTTCTCATGTAATAAGTGGTACAGCCAGGGTGCTTGTTATAAAAACAGGGAAACAAACAGAATTTGGTAAAATATCTGAGAAACTGCGGATAAAATCTCCTGAAACGGATTTTGAAAAAGGAATTCGGCATTTTGGTTATTTGCTCATGGAAATTACTTTAATTCTCGTCCTCATCATTTTTGCCACTAATATATTACTCCATAAACCAGCTTTGGATTCTTTTTTGTTTTCTCTTGCTTTGGCTGTGGGACTCACTCCTCAATTACTTCCTGCTATTATTTCTGTAAACCTGTCTGTTGGAGCAAGGGCCATGGCTAAACAACAGGTAATCGTCAAGCGACTTTCTGCCATTGAGAATTTTGGCAGCATGAATATTCTTTGTTCAGATAAGACCGGTACAATCACAGCCGGGAAAGTAACGCTCAAGGATGCTCTGGACATTGACGGCAAACATTCCACCAAAACACTTCATTTTGCCTGGTTAAATGCTTACCTGCAACAGGGTTTTAAAAATCCAATTGATGAAACGATTCGCTCAGCTTTTCCTGGCGATCCAAACGAGTTTACTGTTCAATCAGAAATACCATATGATTTTATCAGAAAAAGACTTACCGTACAGGTTAAAAATTTGACCCAGAATTTCGCCATCACCAAAGGCGCCCTGAATTCCGTTTTGGAGATTTGTGAACAGGCTGAAACAACTGAAGGGCTAGTGATACCTATAAAAGATAAACTGGATAGTATTAAGGAGAAATATAAAGCGCTCAGTGCTTCAGGCTTTCGGGTACTTGGTGTTGCATATAAAAATGGGAGTAATGACCATGATTTTAACCGCGATGACGAAAAAAATATGATTTTTCTTGGTTTTATAACTTTATTTGATCCACCTAAAAAGGATGTTCGGCAAACCATCATCAACCTGAATAATTTAGGCGTACAACTCAAATTGATTACCGGGGATAATGCGCTGGTTGCCGAAAGTCTTGCCAAGGAAGTAGGCGTTGAAAACCCGGTTATCCTTACCGGTTTACAAATGAGAAATCTCAGTGACAGGGCTCTGTTTCAACAAGCCGCGCATACCGATATTTTCGCCGAGGTGGAACCAAATCAAAAAGAGCGGATTATTCTGTTTTTGAAGAAATCCGGCAATGTGATAGGTTTCATGGGAGATGGCATTAATGATGCCCCTGCATTACACGCAGCCGACGTTGGCATATCTGTGGATTCAGCAGTTGATGTTGCCAAGGAGGCCGCAGATATTGTTTTGTTGACCCAGGACTTAAATGTGCTTATCTCGGGTATTGTGGAGGGGCGGAAGACCTTCACCAATACGATGAAATATATTTTTATGGCAACGAGTGCCAACTTTGGGAATATGTTCAGCATGGCGGGCGCTTCCCTGTTTCTGCCTTTTCTTCCATTGCTTCCCAAACAAATACTTCTCACCAATCTATTGACCGATTTCCCGGAAATGACAATTGCTACTGACCGGGTAGATCCGGTTGCGATTAATAAGCCTCATCGTTGGGATATCCGATTTATCCGGCGCTTCATGATTTTATTTGGCTTATTGAGCTCCGTATTTGACTACCTTACCTTTGGCGTGTTATTATTTTTTATGAAAGCAAATGAGAGAACTTTTCAAACCGGCTGGTTTGTTGAATCTGTCGTTTCTGCAACCTTGATTGTATTGGTAGTGCGAACCAGACTGCCTTTTTTTAAAAGTTTGCCGGGTAAATATTTGAGTATGGCTACCGCGCTTATAGTGTTGATTGTTCTGGCTCTTCCTTTTATACCTTTTGCAGGCCTGTTCGGATTTGTTCGATTGCCATTGTCGTTTTATGCCTGGATGATGCTAATTGTGAGCGCCTATGTGCTTACAGCTGAACTTGCCAAACAATGGTTTTACCGAAAAATAAAAAATCAGACTTAACGAGATAATGACGTACTTTTTTTAGTTAAGTTTTTGGATCAAGCTCTTCCCACCCACCGGAAAACACATCGAAGAGTAACAATTTGAAAAGTAAAATCGAATGGACCTTTTCCTGCTCATAGTTGGTTTATATATTGTTATACTTATTATCGTTTGCCTTAAAATATTGTATGACGTAAATTCTACCACTAAAACGTTTGCTTATTTGCTGGTAACTATCCTGCTACCTGTTATTGGCATGCTGATATACTTTGCAGTCGGTGCGAATTACCGGAAAAACAAGCTTTACAGTAAAAAAATAATTGACGATGACAAACTGCTGGCAGAAATCCGGGAAAAGATAATTCATGAGTCCGAGCATTCCTGGGTTACTGGAGAACATGTAGTAAAAAGCCATGAAAGGTTGGCCCGCATGCTTTTGAATGACAACAGCCCGCTTACAGGCAACAATGAAGTAAAATTGCTGCTTAATGGCGAAAACAAGTTTCCAGAGGTTTTAAAGGCGCTGAGGGATGCCACACATCATATCCATATAGAATATTATATTTTTGAAGATGATGGGATTGGCAACCAGATCAAGGACATTTTGTTCCAAAAAGTTAAGGAAGGTGTGGAGGTCAGGTTTATCCATGATGACTTTGGCAGCCGTTCTATCAGAAACCGGTTTGTTCGTGAACTGACTGAAGGCGGAGTAGAAGCATATCCCTTTTATAAAATTTTTTTTATAGCATTATCAAACCGAACCAACTACCGCGACCATCGAAAAATAATAGTTATTGATGGATGCGTCAGTTTCGTAGGTGGCATAAATGTGAGCGACCGCTATATTAACGGGGCTGATATAGGTCAACTGTATTGGCGCGATACCCATGTACAGATAAACGGTCCCGGTGTATTTTATCTTCAATACCTGTTTATATGCGACTGGAATTTTTGCTCCGGAAAGAAACTTTCGGTGCGACGCGACTATTTTCCATCAATAAAAACTAAAAAGGGAAACGCGATTGTACAAATTGCGGCCAGCGGACCCGATTCTGATAGTCCAACCATTATGTACTCGCTAATGGAAACGATCGGAATGACAAAAGAAGAGTTACTGATCACTTCACCATATTTTATCCCCGGCCAAACAATACTAGATGCGATTTGTGCCGCAGCTCTGAGCGGAGTAAAAATAAAACTTCTGGTACCGGCAGTGTCCGATTCGGTATTTGTGAATAAAGCTGCAAAGTCTTATTATGCAGAAATACTTGATGCAGGCGTAGAAATTTTCTTGTACAAAAAGGGATTTGTCCATGCAAAGACAATGGTAGCTGATGGGCAACTGGCCATAGTAGGATCGGCTAATATGGACCATCGAAGTTTTGAGCTTAATTTTGAAGTGAACAGTATGATATATGATACCCAAATTGCACAACAACTCAGAAACGCATTTTATGATGACATTAAAGACGCAGAAAAGATAAATCCTGAAAACTGGGCTAAACGCACAAAGCGAAGCCAATTGTCTGAAAAACTGTGCCGTTTATTGTCGCCGCTGTTATAAATCATCTCAGTTTTTTAAATCAGCACTCTTTTCTCTTTTTCAAGAGTCCAATGGGTTCTTATTACCCGGTCCGATTTTCATCCTTATACTTTGTTACCTGCCATAAAATGTGGTTGCTGAGACCATGGGGCCTTATACGAATGTCGGTAAATTCTTTTCAGCCCGGACGAGTAGGAGCGCCGGATTGATTTGTAGAATTATTCGATAATTTTGTTATCTTCCAATCATTAAACTTATCCCAGCATCAATTGAATGATGGTTCTTCCCGGAGCATTATTTAATCCATTGAATAATGAAAACAGCAAAATTTATCCTGGCCCTGATTAGCCTGGCATTCATCTGCCCCCTGCACGCCCAGGAACTTTATCAGATGCCGGCGGCCACTCAGTCCCGCGTAAGCAGTTTTGAAAATCTGAATGGAGAAAAAGGAAAAGGAGGATTGACCAATAACGGCGCGAAGGGAAATGCATTTGAATCGTTGAGATCGGGAGAGAGTAAAACACTTCTTAATATTCATTCAGCTGGCGTGATACGCAGGATCTGGTGCACGGTGGATGACCGCTCACCCGCTATGCTGCGGTCCCTGAGGTTACGGATGTACTGGGACAGCGCCTCAAAACCCGCGGTCGATGTTCCGCTCGGGGATTTCTTTTGTGCGGGGCTTGGGATTCCCGTTGCTTTTCAGTCGGCGCTGTTTGCGAACCCGGAAGGCCGGAGCTTTAACTGCTATATACCCATGCCATTCAAAAAAGCGGCGCGCGTCCTGATTACGAACGAGGGTAAAAAGGACCTGGGTTTGTTTTTTTTCGATATTGATTTTACGACCGCCGCGTCTGAGCCGAAGGATATGCTTTACTTCCATGCCTGCTGGAACCGGTCGCGCAAATCAGAACTGGGAAAAGATTTTGTGCTTATGCCTGTGGTTCATGGCCAGGGTCGGTTCCTTGGCGTAAATATCGGTATCAACGTCAATCCCGCTTACCCGTATACCTGGTGGGGTGAGGGCGAGGTGAAAATGTTTCTGGACGGTGACCGTGATCATCCGACGATTAACGGAACGGGAACCGAGGATTATGCCGGCACAGGCTGGGGGCTGGGCGCGTTCAATCAGCAATATAGCGGATGCACCGTGGCTGACGACAAAAATAACCGCTATACGTTTTACCGGTTTCATATACCCGATCCCATTTATTTTCAAAAAGACTTCCGTGCCACGATCCAGGAAATCGGTGGCGGGGAAGCGAAGCTGGTAAAGGGCCTTCAGGAAAAGGGCGCTCACCTGATTCCGGTAACGATGAGCGGGGATTATTTTATGCGGCTGATGGAAAAATCATCAAGGCCCATCGATTCGGCTGCCCTCAAAGGCTGGATGAATTTTTACCGCACGGACGATTATTCAGCCACCGCCTATTTTTACCTCGATTCTCCAACGAGCGATTTGAAAGGGCTCGCTCCGATAGGTGAGCGGATCCCATAAAATATTACCAGCCAATTTTTCGGTGAAGTCCGGATGAACTAAAAAACAAAAAGCCCGTAAAGTCAGTACTTTACGGGCTTTTGATCAAATTTGGAGCAAACCCTCCGTAGCTTCAGCGAAGGAGGGCGATAGTGGAGGTGAGGAGAATCGAAATATACTATGAAACCCTTACCAGCATTGTATTTTGACTTCGAATAAAGTCACTGTCACCGAATTTTACACCAAACATAATTGTGTAAATATTCTTAGTCAAATTTACAAAAAGATTCTGAAATCGAACCGAACCCGCAGAATTTCGGAAAAAAAACTTTCATTTGATATTAAAATAAACCAAACTTCCTACCACGGGATGATAAGAAGGAATATACCTGATGTATCCTCCCGACACGAGCTACCGCATGCACTTGTGATAAGTGGCATTGGCGGTAACCTTTGACATATTCATAATCTTCCGCCTGGAAATCGAAATCGGATTCTGAAACTGATTCAGGTTCCAATTTTCAAAGAGTGCAATACAAATACTGACATGAAAGGGCGTGATCCTTTCATCATGCTGAATAACGCAGAATTCACCGCAACTTGAAAATCTCCCTTATGATCTCTAATCCAATGTAAATAATATAGGCTTTGATTGATTAATTCAGATGAGGCGGCCTTTTTGTATTCTATTATTACTGGATTTAGATCTTCAGAGATGGCAAGTGTATCTATACATCCGGAATGTATATTTCCGGTTGAAAATTCTGTCGAATCAAATTTACAATTAAAAATCGTCTCGATGTTTTCTTGGTAGTGGGTCAGTTTGAATTTTGATTGAATTATAGTGGAAATATTTTAATTTTCTTTTCTTTTATTCAATAAATAAATGCACAAAATCAAACCAAAGACAGCAACGACTGTTATGATACAGTCGTAAACCAAAATTTTACTCTGGCTTCTATGATTAAGATTCATAATCATATTGATTAAGCTGTAAATGCCACCGCCCGACCAGAAACCGATACCATATTTATATCTATCTTTCATTTTTATTTTTTTAATTCCACTTTTCCCGGCAACATATCTCTGAGAGGGGTAGTGTAT
>Ga0182024_10000294_pt1 | contig 125709 bp, 130 predicted proteins | sample P32metaG_FD_120480 | JGI IMG/M metagenome (GOLD analysis project Ga0182024, IMG submission 120480) | Permafrost microbial communities from Stordalen Mire, Sweden - P3-2 metaG (Illumina Assembly) | ecosystem: Environmental > Terrestrial > Soil > Wetlands > Permafrost | place: Sweden: Stordalen... | reverse complement strand
CTTCGCTCAAGACATTGCTCACGACGATGGAGGGTAACCCCATCGCTCTCAATGTCTCGCCCGATTTCTATTGGCCGGTTTTCAGCCGTCCCTCATTGGCCGGTTTTGGGCGTCCCCCGAGGCTCGTTCTTGGATGTAATTCCTCCCGCGGTTCTATGCTCCGTGTTCCTTCTGGTCCCATGGATCGCGCGGAGCCTCAAATCTCGATCAACGGCGCGCCTAAAGCAGGCAGGGGCAGCAGACGAACTTTTGCCCATGGCCACGGACTATCGGCGCGGGTTTAGGAGACTCTATTTCGCGCTCGCAATTCCGTGGACGTTGGGCTGTTTAGCCCTCTCTGGTGTTCTAGTGTGTGGGGGGCCCAGGATAACTATGGCAGGTGGAGCGAGAACGATTTATGGGGCGCCGCAGAGTGCTCCTTCCTCGGGGTCGTTCCTCCAGCAATTGCATACGCCGTGTTCTTCATGGTTATCCCGTGGATCGCACGCGGCTTTAGATCTGGATCAACCAACAATTAGCGCGCCACCTGGGTAGTGCGCTTCCATGAGAAGGCCGGTCTGTGTCAAGCAAATTCATTCATAGTCTGCCATTCCCTCGTGAGCAGAAAGAGTCCCCCGCATCGCGGCCGGGCCCAGTCCAGGCCAAGCGCAGCGAGCCACAGGGTAGCCTGGACGGGTGGCCGCGATGCCAGACACTCATAGACGAGGGAATGGCAGACTACCGTGTCCCGGTTTTCACTCTCAAAGGTCCTCGCCTCATCGCCCCGCTTCCATTCGCACTCTTTGGGCCTCTCTCGGCTGCGTGCCAGTTGGGGTCCGCAAATCTTACGGGCGCTGCAATCTAAATGCCGACCTGGCTGCTGCGTCGTTTCCAACACAGCGCCGGTCCGCGCACTACGCGCAGTCGCCCGAACTCGGCGAGCCTTTCCAAAGCTCAATCTCTACTTCATGCCGCTGCCGCTTTGCCGTCCTTGCGGACATGCAAGGGTTCGTATACTTCTCCCGTCACCCACAGCTTGTGCAAGAGCACCGCCAATTTCCGAGCGACCGCCACCAGGGCCCGTTTCTTCGCGTTCTTCCCGCCGCGCGCGGCCAGCTCCAATCCCCAGCGTCGCAGATCACTGTCCTGTCCAAAGGGGCCCAGAATGTGATGCGCGCACTGCACCAGCAGCTTTCGCACGTACGCGTCCCCTTCCTTGGTGATCCGCAATTGCGGCCGACTGTCGCCGGAGTCCCGTCGGCGGGGCCGCAATCCGAAGTAAGCGCCGGCATCCCGGCTCCGACGGAATCGATGCGGGTCCTCCACCGTCAACACAAATGTCAGCGCGGTTAGTGCCCCCACCCCGTGCACCTGCTTCAGCAACTCGGTCTCCGGGTATCGACTCATCGCCATGTTCTCGATCTGCTCGTCGTATTCCCGGATACGTTCGCTGACCGACTCCACCTCGGCCAGCAGCGGCTTTAACGCATTTTGCAGCGGCTCGCTCAGCGACTCGGCGAGTTCCTCGCGAACCTGGCCCGTGCCACAGCTCGGCAAACGCTCCCCGTAGGATTTCGTCAACCCCCGCGCGGCATTGACTAACATCGTCCGCGCTTCCACTAACAACGCCCGCGCCCGGATCACTATCAGATCCGCTTGGGCCTGCTCGCTGCGATGCCGGATCGGACTCAGCAGCTCCGGGTCGATCCGCGCCAGGCGTGCCAGTGTCTTCGCATCCAACCGGTCGTCCTTGCGGCTGCTATCTGTGATCAGCCGCACCCGTCGCGGATTCGCCACGATCACCTCGTGCCCCAACTCCGCCAAGTATCGACTCACCCACGGAGAATGGGTCCCCACTTCCAGCGCTACTCGGCTCCGCGGTTTCGATCCGAATGCCTGGGCAAGGCCCTTCTTGGTCGTTGCCACGCTGCCCTCCGTGAGCGCCTCGCCCTGTTCGTCCAAAATGCAGTAGCGACTGCTCCGGTCTCCCAGATCGATCCCCACTGTCAGCTTCTGCTTGGTCTTCTTGCTCACCGCCGTCGACTTCCTTGCGGTGTTATCCTTCCTCATGGCCGGTCTCCTTTCGATTGCACCTCGAGTGCGTTTCTCATTGGGAGCGTATCGCATCCCGCCGAGGGACCGGCCTTCTCATCCCATCTAAATCTGTGTGGCTGATGTCAGCGAGCCGCTCGCTATTCTTGGCCAAAAGATGATACGATCCAGTTCGTGAAGAATCTTGCCGCAACAACAAACGACGCAACAGAAGCCCGCAAATTGATAGGGCAAGCCAAAGATTTGTTGTCAGCATCCCGAGTGCCCGCGCACAAACGACTGACCGCAACCGAAAGCCAGGAAGCGTGGTTTCTTCTAGACAAGGCCGAAGGCCGCCTGCACGGACTCTTGTCCTACGTCTCCATGCTACTTGCAAAGATGGTTAGCAAAGGGCGGAAAGAAAACTGCTGAACGCTGCTCCGATCGTTGACAGGCATGCAAACGCTGCCTAGATAATCATGAATGCGCGAACCGCTGGAGGCTGCTTAAAATTATTGATACGATCATCTCATGAACAGGCCCACCTCAGACGATTTCAGAAACGTGGTGATTGCCGTAAGGAGAGGACGCGACGTAGACACCGAAAAACTCGCTCGCGCGATGTTTGCACTAGCTGCACGTGAGACCTTCGAAGAGTTCGCGGTTGACTCACCAGAAGTGGGTGAGCTCACGCTCACAGAGTTAGAGGTCCTCATGGAATGTACTCAGTCCCTTGCTCAGGAAGCCAGAAAGGCGATCCGCGAAAAAATGGAAGGGGCGCAGAATTAGCGTAGACCGTGCGCGGACTTCTTGCGGCATGAGACAATCCACCATGGTACGTATGAGCGCGGATCGCTATCGCAAAGAGCAGGAGCTGATCTTTCAGCAGATCGAAGAATTAGAAAGGCTGGAAAGCCAAGCAATGGTGGCGGCGCAAGAGGCGCTCCACGCCGCCCACATGGGAGATCGCTATAAGTTCATCGCTCGACTGTGCAGGGCTAAGGCGTTTCAAGATCTAATGCGATCCGTATCCGTCGGGGAGCGAATTTCTATCGTCAGGTCTTGCATCCAAGCCTGGGAAGAAAACCACGAGCTGCCAGGGACGCAGAAATAGCGCACCACCGGTTCGCTACCCGCCAGCGCATTTCCTTGTAAACTAAAAAGGACGTATTTCCGCTTCAAGGCGAGTGATCCCGGGGAAGCGGGCGACTCACACAAGAGGAGAACCAAAGGAATGAACACACGTACGATGCTTAGTCTTGCGCTTGCCGTTGCGCTCCTGCTGGTGACAGCCGGAACCACCGCCCGCGCCGCCGATGTGCCCGCCGTGGGAGCCCCCGCGCCCGATTTCACGCTCAAGTCCCAGGAAAACAAGACCGTGAACCTGCACGACTTCAAGGGCCAGTGGGTGGTCCTGTATTTCTATCCGAAAGACATGACCCCGGGCTGCACCATCGAGGCTCATAATTTCCAGGCCGATCAGGATAAATACACCAAGATGCACGCCGCCATCGTGGGCGTGAGCGTCGACCCGGTGGATTCGCACGTGGAGTTCTGCACCAAGGAGAACCTTACGTTCAAGCTGCTCTCCGACGTGGATCATAAAGTGGTGAACATGTACGGCTCCACGCAGACCTTGGGGAAGATGGGAGAAGTGGCCGCGCGCAACACCTTCCTGGTCGATCCCAAGGGCGTCATCCGCAAGGAGTTCATGAAGGTCGATCCGACCCCGCATAGCAAGGACGTGCTGGAGGCGCTCGCGCAACTCCAGAAGTAGCTCTGAAAGACGGGGGGTGAGGCAATCGCCCACCCCTCTGTCTGGAATACGTTGCGGTTGGGAATCGCTTTCGGAACCTAAAGTAGCGGCGCTGATCGGGCGAACTACTGGGTAAGGATGACTCCGCCGCAAATCCTGCCCGCCATGCGCGCGCCCGCGCGCAGCATCGAGTCGATCCTTACGGCACGTTGGGCGCGCCTGCTGATCCCCTCCCTTTCCGATCTGTTCTTTCTCGCCATCCTGATCTGGTTGTTCATGAGTTCGGGCGCGGCGGGATGGCAGGGCCTGCTGGCCGACGGCGACGTGGGATGGCACATCCGCACCGGCCAGTACATTCTCGATCATCACGCGGTCCCGCATCGGGATTTGTATTCGTTTTCCAAGCCCGGCGCGCCCTGGTTCGCGTGGGAATGGGGATCCGACGTCTTCTACGGATGGCTTGATCGGATTGCCGGCCTAAAAGGAGTGGTGCTGGCCGCGGGGGTGTTGATCGCGGCCTTCTCCCTGACGCTGATCCGGCGCATGATGTGGCGGGGAGTGCATCTCTTTGTAGCCCTTGGCGTGGCATTGCTGTCGGTGGGCTCGGCTTCGATTCATTTTCTGGCGCGCCCGCACATCTTCACACTTCTGTTTCTCTCGATCGCGGTGTGGATGGTGGAATGCGACCGGGAAAACCAGAGCCGCCGTATTTGGCTGCTGGTGCCTCTTACGATCGTGTGGGCCAATCTGCACGGAGGCTTCCTGGCGCTGATCGCGCTGCTGGGCCTGTCGGCGGTGGGGATCGCGCTTGAAGCCTGGAGCGCCAAGGAAGCCTGGGGCGGTTTGTGGTGGCGCAATGCGGCGCGCTACGCGGCTCTGGCGGGGGCTTGCGCGGCAGCCTCGGTGGTAAACCCCTACGGCTATCGTCTCCACGTGCATATGGCCGCCTATCTGCGCTCGGACTGGATCAAGAGCGTGATCCAGGAGTTTATGTCGCCCACCTTCCGCGACGAAAACATGCTGCAGTTCGAGGCGCTGCTGATGGTCGGGTTGATCGCGGCGGGCGCGCTGCTGCGCCGCAAGCGCATCGTCGAAGCCCTGTGGATCGTATTCTTCGCGCATATGGCCCTGGCCAGCGCGCGCCATGTTCCCATCTACGTGACGGTGGTGGGTCCGGTGGTGGCCTACGAGCTGGCAAGCTGGTGGAAGGCCTGGACCCACGGCGCGGCCAAGAAGTCGCTGCCGGCCATCTTCAACCAGATGGCCGCCGATTCCGCGCCGGGATTCCGCCGCACCAGCATTTGGCCCTTCGCCGTGGTTCTCGGGCTGGTGTTGACCGGTGCTCCGATCCCCTGGCCCAAGGATTTCCCGGATGTCAATTTCCCAACCCAGATCGTGCAGGCTCACGCCGCCCAGATCCTGGCCTCTCGCGTCCTTACCACCGATCAGTGGGGAGACTATCTGATCTACATCAATCCCCAACAGAAGGTGTTCGTGGACGGCCGCAGCGATTTCTACGGCCCCGAGATCGGGAATCCCTACCTGCGCCTGGTCAACGGAGGGCCGGATTGGCTGGAACTGCTACACAAATATGATTTCAATCTGGCTCTTCTCCCCAAGGAACTGCCGATTGTGCAACTGCTCCGAACGCAACCGGACTGGAGCGTGACCGCAGACGACGGTAAGAGGATTCTCTTAGTCCGTACATCTACCTCAGTACCACCTACAGGCAATTTGCGCCCGGAACCAAGGTTCTAAGGCACACAGGTGTTGAGCCATGTGGGGCTAATGAAAACCACCGACCCGGTCGAAGTTATAAGTGGGAGCACAGGAAGACATGAAGTCCCAGAACGCGAGCCAGCGCGGAAGTGGCGCTGGCCGGCGCAATTCACCCATGCGGATCCCGCAGATCCCCATGGAGTGGATGGACCCGATGAGTTGGCGTTTGCCGTCGGGGAAAGCGCTGGCGGAGTTCGCGTTGCAGGCAGGATTTTTGGCGCCTTTGATGCTCGGAACGCCGGCGTTCAAGAAGCGCAAGAAGCCGGCGGAGCCGCCGGTTGCCGGCACGGGTGTGAAGGCGGGGATCGAGAAGCATGTTGGGGAGGGGCCGGATCATTCCGGCAGCTTTCGGCAAACACGATGAACGCTCAGGTGTGGATCGCAATTCTGGTGGGGGTAGCGGCAGCGGTGGATGATCTGGCCCGGCGTCAGATCGCCAACTGGATTCCTGCCGCGGCGCTTGCCGGAGGACTGGGCTGGCAGATTGGCCAGCACGGATGGTGGGGCTGGCTGTACGCGCTGGGCGGCGCGGCGGCGGGTTTCGGCGTCTTTTTGATCTTTTATTTGCTGGGCGGAATGGGCGGAGGCGATATCAAGCTTATGACCGGATTTGGCGCGCTCTTGGGCGCGGGACGGCTGCTCGAAGCGGCGCTGTGGACCGCGGGGACCGGCGGATTGCTGGCACTGGGGGTGCTCGCGTTCCGTTGGCTCCGCCCGCGTGCCGGCGCTCCAGCGGGAGCTTCCAGCGATTCGATTCCGTACGCCCCCGCCATCGCGCTGGGGGTTTGGCTTTCGCTGGTGCCCAAGGGTTGAGAAAGAACGGTAGCGGTGCAAAGGGTAACGGGCTAGTAGAGGAGAACAAGTTATGGATCGCAGATTTCTCACGGTATTGGGAGTGAGCCTGGTGTTCGCGCTGGTGGTGTCCAGCGTGTTCTATCAAATGACGAAAGCGGGCGGCAACACGCCCAAGGCGGGAGTGACGGACTACCGGGACATCGTGGTGACCACGCGGCCGCTGAGCGTTGGCGCCGTGGTCAAGCCGGCCGACGTGAAAATCGCCAAAGTTCCAGCCGAGGCGTTTCCCAAGGGAGCCTATTCCAAGGTCGAAGAAGTGCTGGACCGTCCCATCATTTCCAACATTTTGCTGGAGGAGCCGATCCTGGACGGCCGCCTGGCGGCCAAAGGCGCCGGCCTGGGCCTCGCGCCGGAAATTCCCGCGGGCATGCGCGCCGTCACGGTGCGCGTCAACGACGTCGCCGGAGTCGCCGGCTTCGTGCTGCCGGGCATGCACGTCGACGTGTTGGTGACGGGACGCCCTCCGGGAGGCGACGGCGATATCACCAGCACGGTTTTGCAGAACATGCTGGTGCTGGCCTCCGCCCAGACGCTGCAACCGGACGCTCGCGGCCAGGCCATTCAGGCCCCCACGGTGACGCTGCTGGCGACGCCTGAGCAGGCCGAAACACTGACGCTGGCCAATATCGACGGCCGCATTCAACTGGTTCTGCGGAATTCGAGCGACTCGGCGACGGAGAAGACCGCCGGCCGCTATGTCGACGAGCTGTTCGGCGGAAGCCGCCGGCAAGCGCCCGCCGCGGCGCCCGCCGCCGCGCCCAAACCGAAACCCAAGCCGGTGGAGACAGCGCAGGCTCCGCCGGTTGTTCCCGCGGCTGCGCCTCCGCCTCCGCCCGCTCCGCCGCCGCCCGACCAGGTGGTGGAGTTTCGCGGCACCACTAGATCGATCGAAACTCTTCCGAGCCGCAGCAACTAAGGGCCGGGGATGAAGGAAATAGCACAATGATCCGGAACAGTCATTTGTTTGTGAAACGCGGTGCGCTGTGCGGCGCCGTCTGGGCGCTGCTCGGCGTGAATCTTTCGGCGCAGAACGCCGAGGAGCTGCGCCTGACCGTCAACAAGAGCGTGGTCATCGAGTATCCCTCCGACGTCCGCCAGGTCTATACCAGCAATCCCGACGTGGTGGACTACACCTTGAGCACCACGCGCGAGATCCTGGTCACCAGCAAGGGCATCGGCAACGCCACGCTCATCATCTGGAATCGCGCCGGCCAGCGCACGCTCTACAACGTGACTGTGGAGATGAACCTGGACCCGCTGCGCCAGCTTCTCAAGCAGTCCTTTCCCGACGAGCCCATCCAGGTGTATAGCTCGCGGGACAATATCGCTCTGAGCGGAGCGGTTTCGAGCAAGGATGTGGCCGACCGGGCCGGCATCCTGGCCGCATCCTTTTCCAAGACGGTCTTGAACAACCTGACGTTGCCGCTGCCGGCGGCGGAAAAACAGATCCTGCTGCGGGTCAAGTTCGCCGAGTTGGACCGCTCCAAGGAAGTGCAGTACGGTGTGAACCTGTTGGCTGGGCCGGGCGGCAATGCGATCGGAGCCAGTACCGGGCAATTCGGCAACACCAATTTTACGGGCACCATTGCAGTTCCACCCACCTCCTCTGGTTCGACTACTACCTGCACCGCTGGGGGCTGCCAAACCACCCAATCCGGTAACGGCGGAACCTTCGACATCACGCAAGCCTTGAACTTGTTCGCGCTGGATCCCAAGCTGAACCTGGGCGCTTTCATCAAGGCCCTCCAGAACGAGACCATCCTGCAAGTGCTGGCCGAGCCCAACCTGGTGACCACCAACGGCAAGGAAGCCAATTTTCTGGTGGGCGGCCAGTTCCCGGTTCCGATCGTGCAAGGCGGAGCCACCTCCGGCGCCGTCACAGTGCAGTTCAAGAACTACGGCATCAACCTGATCTTCACCCCGCTCATCACGCCTCACAACAACATCTCCATTCATCTGAAGCAGGAAGTATCCACACTGGACCTGGCCAATTCGGTGGTGTTGAACGGATTCAGTATCCCCGCGCTGTCCACGCGCACGGCCGAATCGACGGTGGAGCTGGGAGACGGGCAGAGCTTCGTGGTAGCCGGCCTCCTCAGCAACCAGGAGCAGTACGCGCTTTCCAAGGTTCCCTGGATCAGCAGCCTTCCCATCATCGGCAACCTGTTCAAGTCCAAAGACGACAAGGTTCAGCGCACCGATCTGATCGTGATCGTCACGCCGGAGATCACCATGCCTTTGGGTCCCAACGATCCCAAGCCCGACATCTACATGCCCAAGGATTTCCTGAAGAAGCTGGATCCCAAGGACATTCCGCCGCAGCCGGTTTCCAAGAGAAAGTGAATGCGATCCCGGTCCCAAAACGATAGGGAGATGACGGCGCTGCTGATTGCGCCGAACCGCGAACTGGCGCAGCAGTTCCTGGACACTCTTCCGCAGACGCGCGCCTTCCAGATCGTCGCCGATCTGAAGAGCTATCCACCGCAGCAGACGCTGGACATCCGCGCGCGGCAGCTTAAGCCCAATGTCATTCTTCTGGACCTGGCGACGGACCTGGCCGCCGCGGTGGAGCTGATCCGCTGGATCGCCGCGCTCAACCCGCCGGTGCACGTAGTGGGCTTGCATACGCACAACGACTCCGCGGTGATTGTGCAGACGCTGCGGGCTGGGGCGAGCGAGTTTCTGTACGCGCCCTTCGAGCTGGCGACGCAGCGCGACGCCATCGCCCGCTTGCGGCGCCTGGTCTTGCCTGAACCGGTCGCCGAGGCCGAGGAGGGCCACGCCATTGCCTTCGCCAGCACCAAGCCCGGCTCCGGCGCTTCCACCATCGCCACCCAGACCGCCTTTTCGCTGGAACGGATCACCGGGAAGCGGGTTCTGCTCGCCGACTGCGATCTCACCGGCGGGACCATCGGTTTCTATCTCAAGCTCAGCCACAATTATTCGCTGGTCGACGCGCTGCAACACGCCGAGCATCTGGATCCGGCCCTGTGGAATTCCCTCACCGTCAATTATGGCGGCGTGGATGTTCTGCCGGCCCCGGCCGCGCCCTACGCCGATGCGGTAGACCCCGCCCGGATGCGCCTGCTGCTGGAACAGGCGCGCCACCTTTACGACTGGGTGGTGGTGGATTTGCCCACTGTGTTTAACCGCATCAGCATGATGGCCATCTCCGAATGCGAGCGCGCGTTCCTGATTTCCACCGCCGAGCTGCCCAGCCTGCACCTGACCCGCAAGGCCCTGACCATGCTGGAGAAATTGGGCTTCCCCCGGGACCGCTTTCACGTGGTCGTGAACCGCGTAAGCCGCCGCGACAGCATGGGGTTGGAGCACATCGAAGGCCTGTTCGGCTGCAAGGTGCATGCCAGCCTGCCCAACGACTATTTTTCGCTGCACCGGGTGGTCACGCTGGGCCAGCCTCTGGGCGCCGAGGGGGATTTGGGAAAGTCCATCGAAAGCCTCGCCGCGCGGCTGTGCGCAAGCATCGCCGAAAAAAAAGGGGGAGCGGGGGCTAGCGGTCTCAAGCCCGCTTTCCAATTGGCATGACGCCGGAATGAGTATCTATGTTCTCGTCTCTTGAAAACTCCAACAAAACCAACCAGCAGGTCTCTTGGGAACAGCGGCTGCTGAAGAACTCCACGCGCACCAAGGCCAGTCTCAAGCCGGAGTACCAGGAGCTCAAGTTCACCCTGCACCGCAAGCTGGTGGACAAGATCAACCTGGAAGCGCTGGCCACCATCGACAACCAGAGGGTGCGCGCCGAGGTCCGCCAGGCGGTGATTTCGCTGATTGACGCCGAGCCCACGCTGCTGAGCTCGCTCGAAAAGCAGCAGATCTCGGACGAGGTTCTGGACGAGGTATTCGGTTTGGGGCCGTTGGAGCCGCTGCTTCAGGACCCCACCATCTCCGACATTCTGGTGAATACGCACCGGCAGGTGTATGTGGAGCGGCGCGGCCTGCTCGAGCTCACCAACGTGAATTTTCGCGACGATCAGCACCTGCTGCGGATTATCGACAAAATCGTGAGCCAGGTGGGTCGCCGCATCGACGAATCGACGCCCATGGTGGACGCGCGCTTGAGCGATGGTTCGCGCGTCAACGCCATCATTCCTCCCCTGGCCGTGGATGGGCCGATCCTCTCCATCCGCCGCTTTTCGACCGACAAGCTGATGCCGCCGGACCTGGTGGACAAAAGGTCCATCACGCCGGGCATGATGGAGCTGCTGGAGGCCGCGGTCAAGGCGCGCATGAACATCATCATCGCGGGCGGAACCGGCTCCGGTAAAACCACTCTGTTGAACGCGCTGTCGGCGTACATCAATCCCAAGGAGCGCATCGTCACCATCGAAGACGCGGCCGAATTGCAGCTTAAGCAGCCGCACGTGGTGCGTCTGGAAACGCGTCCGCCCAACCTGGAAGGCACCGGCGCGGTGCGCCAGCGCGAGCTGCTGGTCAATAGCTTGCGTATGCGCCCGGACCGCATTGTGGTGGGCGAAGTCCGCGGCGAGGAAGCCCTGGACATGCTGCAAGCGATGAACACGGGCCACGACGGGTCGCTGACGACGGTGCACGCCAACTCCCCGCGCGACGCTGTCAGCCGCCTGGAGGTGATGGTGTCGATGGCCAATGCCAACATGCAGATGACCTCCATTCGCCAGCAGATCGCCAGCGCCGTACAGTTGCTGGTGCAGGCCTCGCGCATGAGCGACGGCACCCGCCGCGTGATCAGCCTCACCGAAGTGACGGGCATGGAAGGCGAAGTGGTGACGTTGCAGGACCTGTTCGTGTTCGAAAAGCGCGGACTCGATCCGGACGGCAAGGTGGTGGGACGTTTCGCGGCCACCGGCATCCGGCCGAAATTCTACGAAAAACTGTTGAGCGCGGGCATCCGTCTGCGCCCCGACCTGTTCGACGAGGTGGTGGAAGTTTGATCCGGGCCGTGCAAGTTTTCAAAGTAGTGGAGGTCTAAATGGGATTCCTTCTGGTGATGATGGTGATCTGGGCGATCGCGATCGGCGCCTGGATGCTGGTGTCCAAGTACGCCAAATCGAGCGATGTTCAGAAGATCAAGGACCGGCTCGTGGGCACCGGTAAGGTCAGGAAGGCGGGCAAGAAAGCCGGCCAGGGCGGAGCCCAATCGGTCATTCAAACCCAGGAAAAGGCTGCCAGCCGCCTCGCGCAGATGCTGGTGGACAAGTACAAGCTCGCTCCCAAGATCATGGAGTTTCTGGAGCAGGCGGGCCTGCGCTGGCCGCCCGCGCGGCTGGTGCACCTGTGTTTGGTCGCGTTCGCCTGCGGCGTGGCCGCGGCCTGGATGATGCTGCCCATTCCCAACTATCTGGATCTGGTGGTGGGGCTGGTGCCCGGCTGCGGGCCGCTGCTGTACGTGTGGATGAAACGCCGCTCCCGGCTGAGGCGCTTCGAGGAGCTGTTCCCGGAAACGCTCGAATTCATCGGCCGTTCCATGCGCGCCGGGCACGCTTTCTCGGTCTCGCTCGAAATGATTCACCGTGAGTTTCAGGAGCCGGTGGCGGGCGAATTCCGGCGCACCTTCGAGGAGCACAACCTGGGTTTGCCGATTGAGGTCGCGCTCCAGAAGCTGGGCAAGCGCGTGCCCTCCATCGACGTGCACTTCTTTATTTCAGCGGTGCTGTTGCAGAAGCGTACCGGCGGCAACCTGGCCGAGATCCTGGACAAGCTGGCCTACATCATCCGCGAGCGCTTCAAGCTGCGCGGGCGCATCCGCTCCGTCAGCGCGCACGGCAAAATGACCGCGACGGCGCTGAGCTGCATTCCGATCGCGGTGGCCGTTCTGATGTTTTACACCAATCCGGACTACGTCAACTTCTTTTTTAAGGACGACGTGGGCAACATCATGCTCGGCGCCGCGGTGGCGCTCCAGTTGATCGGCTACGGCGTGATGAAAAAGATCGTCAACATCGAGGTATAAGGACATGCCCTTTCTTTTGACCGTGCTGATTTTCGTGGTGCTGGCCATGGGCCTGGCCGCGGCGGGCATGAAAATGTACGTGCGCCCCAAGGAGGCCATGGAACGCGTGGCCGGAAGCTCGCAGGTAAACGAGCAGATGCCGTCGCATCCCAGCCTGGCGATGCACGATCTGATCAAGAAGCTCGGCAACATCATTCCGCAGTCGCCCAAGGACGTCACCGTGATGCAGCGGCGGCTGATCCGCGCCGGGCTGCGCAGCCCCAGCTCCCTCAAGCTGCTGTATGGCTGCAAGGTAGTGCTGGGCATAGTGCTGCCGCTGGTGACCGCGGTAGCCGTGGTCGGCTCTTCTTCCGACACCGGCAACAAGTTCGCGGCCATTCTGGCGGCGGGCGCGGTGGGCTTCTTCGGACCCAACGAATACGTTCGCAGGATGGCCAACAAGCGCCAAAAGGAGATTTCAAGAGGGCTGGCCAATGCGCTCGATCTGCTGGTTGTCTGCGTCGAAAGCGGCCTGGGCCTCGATCAGGCCATTCTCCAGGTGTCCAAGGAATTGGAGCACGCGCACCCGGAAATCAGCGAGGAGTTCGGATTGGTCAACCTGGAGCTCAAGGCCGGCAAGCGCCGCGTTGAGGCTCTGCGCAACCTGGCCGAGCGAACCGGAGTGGACGATTTGAAAAAGCTTGTGGCGGTGCTCATACAGGCCGACCGCTTCGGCACGGGCGTGTCGCAGAGTCTGCGCGCCCACGCCGACTTCATGCGCATTCAGGCGCGCCAGGTGGCCGAGGAAAAGGCCGCTAAGCTGGGCGTGAAACTGATCTTCCCCATCTTCTTCTGCATCCTGCCGTCCCTGTTCGTGGTCACGGTGGGGCCGGTCGCCATGAAGATCGTTCGTGAGCTGATACCGATGATGAATAACATCTAGTACCTCCCTAAAGGTTAGTGCTAGTGGAGCCGAATTTACTCTTGTCAGGAAAGGAAAAAGGACCATGGATACTTCAACTGTTCGTTATGTTTGCGCCGCGCTGGCGGTCGTGTTTTTAGGGATTATCTACCTGCGCCGCAAAAAGAGTGTCGATGAGTAAGATGGTGGGGCTGGAGAGGCGCCGAGGCAGTCCGTGCGCTTCTCCGGCACGCGCCGCCTAAGCGGGAGCACGTTCAAACACGGGCGGCGAGGGTAAGCAGGCAGTACCTCGGAAAGCAGTCTATCCGGGGCGACAGGGCGCGGCCGGCCGCCGCTGGAGTGGCCCGGCGTGTCCGTCAGAAGAGCGTACAAGGATGGGTCCGTTTTGCGCGGGTTCCGTAAAGCCGCAAAGGATGGGTCCGTCTAGCGCGAGGTCCGTAGAGGAAGTGGAGATGGAGTCACGTATGCTTCGGAAGTCATGGTTTTGGGCAATGACGGGCGCGGTCCTGATGGCCGGGTCCGCGCTGGCTGGCGTCTTCGGGACGGTGGTCCCCATCGGCGGAGAGGGAGCGGACCTGGCGCTCGATGAGGCGCGGGGCGTTCTGTACATCGCGGATTTCACCGCCAACCGGATCGATGTGATGTCGCTGGCGAACAATCAGGTGCAGACCTCGATCAACGTGCCGGCGCAACCCAGCTCGCTGTCGATCTCTCTGGACGGTCACTGGCTGGTGGTGGCCCAGTATGGCAACAACACGCCCCCGGCCACGCCGCAGAACGGTCTTACGCTGATCGATCTGACCAACAACTACGCGCAGCAGAATTACGCGCTGGGCAATGCGCCTCTGGGCGTGTCGTTCGGCATCGACGGCAACGTGCTGGTGGTGACCACCGGCGAGTTCATGGTCTTTAGTCCGTCGCTCGGAACCACCAACACCATCATTTCGATTCAGGCCGCCGCGGCGCAGGCGATTCCGGTGCCCGCCGTGAATTTCCCGCCCAACATCACCGGCGCCAGCATGGCTGTTTCCGCCGACTACACGGCCATCTACGGGCTGGCCGATAACCTCGAGTTTTATTACGACGTCGTGCATCACACGCCCCACTACGCCCTGTACACCTCCTCTCCGGCGCAGGGGCCGCGCGCGGTCAGCGTGGCGCGGGACGGCAGCTACGCCGTGATGGGCTGGATGAGAGTCAACCAGGCGCTGCAAGATACCGCCGAGTATCCAAACCCCTCCGGAGTGCTCAACTTGGGCGGGCACGCGCTGGATTCCACCAACAACGTGGTGTACTCGCAGGTTCCCCCAGGTGGCTCGGGACTAACGCCGAGCGGCCAGGGACTGACGCCGACGCTACAAACTTACAGTTCCGATAACCTGACGCTTCTTGACACGATCCTGCTTCCCGAAAATCTGGCTGGCAAGGCGGTGATCAAGAGCGATAGCAGCGTGGTCTATGCGCTTTCGAGCAGCGGAGTGACCGTACTCCCGATAGGGAGTCTGAACAAGTCTAACCGGCTCGTGACCAGCGTCCATACCGTTCTGTTCCTGGACAACTTTTGCACCACCAGCGCCACCACGCAGACCTTCACCATCAGCGATCCGGGTGGCAACCAGACGGCGTTCACGATCTCTTCCTCCAACCCTGGCGTGACAGTTTCTCCCGCCTCGGGTGTGACCCCGGCGGTAATTACGGTCAGCGTGAATCCGAATGCATTCCTGAGTCAGAACGGAACCACGGCCGTAACTCTGACGATCAGTTCCACGCAGGCGGTCGACGTTCCCGCCGCGGTCACGGTCTTGGTGAACGCTCCGCAGCCGAGCCAGCGCGGAAACATCGTCAATATCCCCGGAAACCTGGTCGACCTGCTGTCGGATAACACTCGCGTCCAATATTACGTGCTGCGCCAGGACACCAACCAGGTGCTGGTCTTCAATGGAACCAACAATACGCAGATTGCGACCCTGCGTACCTGCACCCAGCCGACCTCGATGACCGAGACCTTCGATGGGAACAAGCTTGTGGTGGGCTGCAACAACACACACATCATGAGCGTGTTCGATTTGAACGCCATGCAGCCGCTCACCTCCGTCGACACCGGTAACGGCTACGTGCAGTCGGTGGCCGTGTCCAACGGAATGAACCTCGCCGTGATGCGCGACGCCGGAGGCGGGCCTCCCTATATCGCCTCGTTCGACTTGATTCTGAACACGGCCACGCGGTTGTCCACCCTGGGCGTGTATACGAACCAGGTGGATCTGAATACGGTGCTGGCGCCGTCTCCCAACGGGTCTACGATTTTCCTGGCCTCGGCCGACGGCCACACCATGCTGTACGACGCCAACGTAAACTCGTTCACCGTATCGCGGCAGGACTTCACGTCCCTGGGCGGTCCATATGCGGCGTCGGCGTTCGGCCAGTATGTGGTGGGTCCGTACGTGCTCAACGCGTCCCTGGTTCCGGCAGCGACCTTCACGTCGGAGACGGAGACGACCCTGCCCTCCGGCTTTGTCTTCGTAAACCAAACCGGGTATCTGACCACCGCGCCGAGCGCGGCGGGTAGCCCGGGTGTGGTGCAGAATGTGAGCCTTGCCACTGGAAGCGCCGTTCAGCCCACGTCGATCGTGGAAGCGCCGCTGTTGGCCGTGCAGCCCAACTCGGTCGTGGGCGTCGATTGCTCTACGACCACGACCACGAACCCCAATGGCTCCCAGAGCAGCGAGGAGATATGCCAGACAGGTCTGGTGCAGACTATCACGATTTGCAGCACCTCTAGCAGTACCAGCGGAGCGACCGCGACAAACACGAGCGACTGCAAAACTAGCACGAGCACCCTACAGGGTCCGGCGAACGCCTTCACGCGGACGTTGGTGATGCTCCAGGACGGCAGCGCGCTCATCAACCTGACCACTTCAGGGCTCGTGATCCTGCCGCCGGGCTACGCGGCCTCGCTCCCGCCGCCCCAGATTAAATCCGTGGTGAGCGGGGCGGATTTCAAGTCGCCCGCGGCTCCGGGAGGTCTGATCACGGTGTTCGGAAGTTCGCTCAGCCCCACCAATCAGGCCACCAGCGAAATTCCCTTGCCGACGGCCCTGGCCTCCAGTTGCCTGACGGTGAACGGCCAGCCCATACCGCTGATTTTCGTTTCTCCCACGCAGGTCAACGCGCAGATGCCGTTCCAGGCGATCGGCGACGTGGTGATGGTCGTGCATACACCCGCCGGCGTCAGCAGCAACTTCAACCTGGTGGTTCCGCCCACCGCTCCGGCGGTGTTCGTGAGCGGGTCCGCGGGTCCGCTGACGGACTTACCGACCGTGGTCCGCCAGGCCACCAATCTGCTGGTGACCAGCTCCAATCCGGTCCATTTGGGCGACATGCTGGTGATTTACCTGACCGGCATGGGCCTGGTGACGCCGGTGGTGCCAAATGGGACTCCCGGTCCTGTAAGCCCGTTGGCGATGGCCATCAGCCCGCCGCAGGTGACTCTGGGCGGGGCCAGTCTCAGCGTGGAGTTCGCCGGATTGGCGCCGGGGGAAGTGGGCGTCTACCAGATCAATGCGACGGTACCAATGAACGCCCCCCAAGGCCTAAACGTTCCGCTGGTCATATCTCAAGACGGCAGCACGCAAACCATCAACGACCTGCGCGTTGTTCAGTAAAGGGTTCAGTAATGGGCTCAGTAATGGGCTCAGTAAAGGGTTCAGTAGTGGGCTCATAGGAAGCGGCGCGCTTACAGACAGATTGCAAGAGGGGATCGATATGAAACTGGCTCGAATGCTCGTAGTGTGCGCGGCTGTATTGCCGGCGGCCTGGGGACAGAAATGGGAAGTCGGCGGTAGCGTAGGAGGCGGTTTCTACACCTCCTCGGACATCTCGTCTCCGGCCGGGACCGCCTCGGCCAAGATCCAAACCGGTCTGGTGGGTAGCGTTTGGCTGGGCAGCTACAGCACCCACAATAAGTGGGGCGGGGAACTTCGCTACGACTATGAGATGGGCGATCTGGCGTTGAGCCTGGGCTCGACGCAGCCCACCTTCGCCGCGCGCACCCAGGACCTGCACTATGACCTCCTGTGGCACTTCACCAGCGGCGAGTCTCGTATTCAGCCCTTCGTGGCCTTCGGCGCCGGCATCAAGATCTATCAGGGAACAGGAACCCAGGTGGCCTATCAACCGCTGAGCAACATCGCGCTGCTCACGCAGGCTCAGGACCTGGTCCCGATGGCCAGCGCCGGCGCGGGCCTGAAATTCAAGCTGGCCACGCACCTGATGTTGCGCCTGGACGTGCACGATTACATCACGCCGTTTCCCAAACAGGTGATCGCGCCGGTGACCAACAAGACTCCGGGATGGCTCCAGGACTTCGCCCCCATGGCCGGCTTCGCGTTCGTGTTCTAAGATTCAACCCTGTGGAATGGGCCGCAAAACGCCGATATACATAACATGGAGTTCAACGCGACCTCCCTCAATGTCACCGAAGTCCTGGTGATCGCTCTGGCGGTGGCGGCTGCCGTGTTTGTAATCCGCAAGCGCTATGACAGCAACCTCCCGCTGTTGTTTTACTTCGTGCTGATCGTGTTCAACAACATGTCGGAGCGCGGGGTGAATCCGTATCTGCTGTACACCGGCCTGATTCTGGCGTTGCTGCTGCGCTTCGAATTTATGGGCGGAGGCTTCGCCAAGCTGGTGGCGTTTCTCGCCACGGCCAGCCTGGGCGTCATCATCTGGGTTATGATGGCCGAAGTCTTGACCTAAGCCCGTTTGCCGGGCGCCTTGAAACGGTGATCCTCGACCGAAATCTCCACGATCTTGCACATTTCGTGCAGACGGGAATGGGCGCGGCGGCCGATCGCCTCCCCAAGTTTGCGCCGAGTGTCTCCCTGGGATTCCTTGTCAGGCAGATTGGTGGTAGCGATCAAGGGCTTCTGGTGGTTGCACCGGTAAGTGATGATCGAGGTGACGGTGTCCTCGATCCAATCCTTGGTGCTTTGCGAACCCAAATCGTCGAGCAACAACACCTCGGTATCGAGCGCATTGCCGTAAGCTTCGCGGTCGGCCGCGCCGGCGTTCGGGTCCCAGCCTGAGCGAATTCGGTTGAGCAGATTCTGATAGTCGTAGAAGATGCCTTCGTGTCCCCGGTCCAGCAGCGCCTTGAGCGCGGCCACGGCCAGATGGGTCTTGCCCGTGCCCGTATCTCCCACCAGAAGCAGCCCGGGGTGGCTGTCCGCGGGAAACTCGCGCACAAAACTCTTCACTTGCATCAATGCCGCGCCCAGCGCGTTGCGGGCGATGGGGTTGTCTTGGGGGATCTCGAAATTGTCCAGCGTGGCGCGCTCGTAGTTGGGCGGGATGCCGGCGGCCTCCATGAGTGAGCGTGCGCGCGTTGCGGCATAGCACGCGCAACGCTCCGCTCCGGAAAGGCCCGCGCGCGCCACGATCTTCCACCCGGTGCCATCGCAAATCGGACAGGTTGTTGTTACGGTCATTCCACCACCATCAATACTTCTCCGGCGCCCACGGCCGAATCGGGTTTGGCGCGAACCTCCACCACGCGGCCGGTCTTGGGGGATTTCATTTCATTCTGCATCTTCATGGCCTCAACCACAACCAGGCCTTGCCCCTCCTCCACCGCATCGCCCTGGGAGACCAGCACCCGCACCACCTTGCCGGGCATCGGCGCGGCGATGTTCAGGCGGCCGTGGCCGGCGGCGGAGCTATGGCGTTGGCGGCTTGCGCGGGGATCGAAGAGCTCCACCGCCAGCGGCGCGCCGTTGACCATCAGCTCCCCCGGCGCCCCGGGCTCGACCCGATAAGCCCGTCCGCCGATCAGCACCGACCACGCTCCCGAATCGAGAGCTTCAATCGAGAACTCGCCCTCGGCCAAGCGGCCGTCCTCGCGCTCGTAGCGAAACGATCCGACAACCGGCATTGCTGAACCGCGGCCTTGAGGGAGCGGCACGATCGCGATCGATCCCGTGCGGCCCTGAATAACCGTTTCGAGCTTCACCGCAGCATCTCTTCGCGGCCTGCGGCGAGCCACTCGGATCGGGCCTCCCGTGCGGGCGCTGGCCGTCGCGGCATGGACGCAGCGGTGGCGAGCGCTGCGGCCGCCTCCATTTCCAGATTGGACTCGCGCGGCTCGCGGCGCGCGAACAAGCCCTCGAGGAAGGCCGTGGACAGCCGCCCTTCGCGAAACTCCGCGTCGGCCAGAATTTCGCGGAACAACGCGGTGTTCGCTCGAATTCCGGCGATCGAGTATTCGGCCAGCGCTCGATCCAATCGAGCGATCGCGCGCTCCCGGCTCGGTCCCCAGGCCGCCAGCTTGGCCAGCAAAGGATCGTAGTCCAGCGGCACTGTGAAGCCCGGGTAGACGCCGGAATCGAGGCGCAGACCCGGACCCGAAGGCTCGCCCAGATGCGTGATCTTGCCGGGCGAGGGCAGGAAGCGGTTGCCGGGATCTTCGGCGTAGATGCGGCACTCAATCGCCCACCCGGACCACTTTACGTCCTCCTGCGAGAGCGTCAAACGTTCGCCCGCGGCGATGCGGAGCTGCCATTCCACCAGATCGAGGCCGGTTACCAACTCGGTCACCGGGTGCTCCACTTGCAGGCGCGTGTTCATTTCCAGGAAGTAGAAGTTGCGGTTGGCATCCACCAGAAACTCCATTGTTCCGGCGTTGCAGTAGCCGGCGTGGCGCGCGATGCGCACCGCCGCTTCGCCCATTTGCGCGCGCAGCTCGGGGTAACGCAGCATCGCCGGCGAGGGGCACTCCTCCACCACCTTCTGATGGCGGCGCTGGATGGAGCATTCGCGCTCGCCCAGGTGGATCAGGTTCCCATGACGGTCGCCCAGCACCTGGATCTCGATATGGCGCGGCTCGATGACCAGCTTCTCGATATAGATCTCGCCGTTGCGGAACGCCCGTAACGCTTCACTCGAGGCCTCGCGCAGCGCGGAGTCGAGATCCTCTTCGCGATCCACGCGGCGCATGCCCTTGCCGCCGCCGCCCGCCGAGGCTTTCAGCAGCACTGGATAGCCCAGCGACAGGGCGATTTTCTTGGCTTGCCCCAGGCTCTCGATGGGTTCCTCCGTTCCGGGAACCACCGCGGCTCCGGCGGCTATGGCCACGCGCCGCGCGGAGATTTTCGAGCCCATCTTGCGAATCGCCTCCGGCGGCGGGCCGATGAAGACGATGCCGGAGGCCGCGCACGCTTCCGCGAACTCGGCGTTCTCGCTCAGGAAGCCGTAGCCGGGATGGATCGCTTCGGCTCCATGCCGTCGCGCTGCTTCCAGGATCTTGTCGATGCGCAGGTAACTTTCCGATGACGGCGATGGCCCCAGGTAGGCGGCTTCGTCGGCGAGGCCCACCGCCAGCGAGGCTCGATCGGCGTCGGAATACACCGCCACGCTGGCGATTCCCAGCTCCCGCAGGGCCCGAATCAGCCGGACGGCGATCTCTCCACGATTCGAAACCAGCACCTTGGCGAACATGAAGGTCGATTGTAGCAGTTGACGGGCCGGGTAAAACCCTTAGATCAGAGTGACGACGGTGGCTCCCCAGCCTCCGGCTTCTACCGGAGCATCGGCGTAAGCAAGAACGAAAGGGGTCTTCGCCAATAGGCTTCGGACGAGTTCCCGCTGAACCCCCGTCCCGCGTCCGTGAATAATTCGCAAAGCCTTGAAACCCAAGCGGTTGGCCTCAGCCAGGTATTCCTCGACTACAGCCTTGACGTCGCGCGGTGAAACCGTGTGCAGATCCAGAACGTCTCCAATGGGAATGCGGACCGGCTCGGGGAAGGGATACTCTGAGTTCATGGTGGTAGTGCGTAGGAGTTCTGCTCGCTCGATGATACACCTGAGAACCAGGCAAGCAGAAAGAGCACCCCTCTAGCAAATCTTCCCTTAGGACCGCTGAATTCCGCGCGGTACTTGATAGAATCAGGCTGGTAGCAGAATGACCAGGCTTTGCTTCCTTTGCGGCAAGAAGATCGGCTTTCTCCGATCCTTGACTGACCAGCAGTATTGCTCGTCGGCGCACCGGCATGAGGCGCGCCTGGCCTCGGCGCAAGCCCTGCGTGACGAAGACGAGATCGAGACTTGGTCGATTGAGAAAAAGAATAAAAAGAAGTCGTTGGGATCGTCGGGGACCTCGGCGGGACAGACCGCGTCGATTTTCGCGTTCCTGACGGTAGCCGGGCTGCTGTTAATGGCCCTGATGCTGCCGGGGCCGACGACTTCGTATCCGCTGGCGGTCTCGCTCGACGCGGGCGTGAAGCCGGGGATTCTGGAGCGGGCGGGGGGTGCCATCGGCGAGGTGATCCGCAGCAGCGCCCCGGTTACGCTGCATGAGGATTTACACGGCGGTTTCGGAGACTGGGCCACGCTGGCCTTGCGTAATACGGTGGACGATCCCAGGAACTCGCTTACCTCGCCCGATATCTCCAAGCTGGGAAGCCTGCGGCTGTGGACCAAGTCCGTAGCCTTGCAAAATTACCAGATGGAGTTCCAAGGGCAGGTGGAGAAGCGCAGCCTGAGCTGGGCTGTCCGCGCCAGCGACCAGAACAATTATTACGCCACCAAGCTGGTGATCACCAAGCCAGGTCCTTCGCCCAACGCCAGCCTGGTCCACTACACCATCATGAATGGGCGCGAGTACGACCCGCTCACCGAGGCCACTCAAGTGACGCTCGAAAAGGGCAAGAATTACCGCGTACGCGTAAGCGTCCAGGACGACCACTTCAACACCTATTTGGATGGGCAGTTGATCGGCCACTGGTCCGACAGGCGGTTGCACCGCGGAGGCGTGGGCTTCTTCGTCGATGAGCAGGATCCGCAGGAAGTGGCCTGGGTCAACGTCTCCGAGCGGGACAGCTTCCTGGGGCGCATGCTGGCCCACTTCTCGCTGTTCGTGGTCCCCCCCGGCCTGGACCTCCCATAGCCGGTGGGGCAGGTCTTCGACCTGCCATGCTGGAATTGTGTCCACCGGGGCGATACGCCGCAACGCCGGCGTTCTTGAACCACTCGCGGTATTCGCCATTATCATGGCCTACATCTGGAAATGGCGCTTCACGCACCCCAGGCTCTGGCTTCCGGTAGTTGCGCTGATCCTCGCTGCGCAGGTGGCGCATCGCGACCGCCCACCCGCCTTGGGCCTTCAGGCCAGGAATTTCGGAGTCTGCGTGCGCAGGTTCGGGCCCGCTCTGATCGGGCTGGCGCTGGCGATGTTGAGCTCGGGACTATTGCTGGGGACCGTCCGCCCCATCGGATTCAAGCCGGCCATCCAGTCTTTCGCGCTGTATCTGCCCTGGGGCCTGTTCCAGCAGTATCTGCTGAACGGCTATTTCCTCACACGATTCGAGACCGCGCTTTCGCGAAATGCGGCGAGTATCCTGACATCGGTGCTCTTCTCGGTGGTCCATTCCCCGAACTGGTTTCTCATGCTCATTACGCCCATCGCCGCGTACGCCGCCATTTGGGTTTATCGCCAGTACAAAAATCTTTATTTCCTGGGATTGGCCCACGCGACGATCGGCTTCCTGCTATTTTTGGTGGTGCCGGATTCGGTGAGCCATCACCTGCGAGTGGGCCCAGGCTGGTCCGCCTATCGCTAGCCTCAGAGCCGCAAGTCATTGACTGGTCGTGGTGGGGCAGGTCTCCGACCTGCCAATTTCGGGACGGAACGACTTCGGCCGCGGCGTCGGTGCGGACGTGATCTCCTCCGTGCGCATCTTGTGTGCGAGTACCGAGTGTATGCTGCCCAATGCTGCCCCATTCCCATACGTCTCTAGCCGAATAGTTTCTCAATGGTCTTCATCGCAATGAAGAGCTTCCTCGGGTGCTCCAGCACCGGAATAAACTCGTAATGCAAGTAGAAGTCTCTAGCGGAGTTGTCAATCGCCTCGGCGATCACTCCGACGGAAGCGACCTCCGTTGTATTCTTCCAACTCCGATGGAGCGCATCCATGAGCAGTAACCTGCCCAGCTTTTGTCCCTGATAGTCACGGCTGACGGCGAGCCGGCCCAGGAGCGTGGCCGGAATCAGCGGGTACTTTGGAAGCTTCTTGGCAATCGCTGGAGGTAACTCCTTGCCGCGGATTCCGTAAGCCGACAGCGTGTAGTAGCCTGCAATCCGTCGTTTTAGGTCAACCATGACGAAGGGCGCCGCCACCTTCCGCTTTGCGTCTTGACTCGCCTGCCGGCGAAGGTAATTATCCAGCTCGGCAATGCCGCAAGCGAACGCGGTCTTATCGTGATCCGCAAGGGCCTCGAAAAAATAAGGAGCCGGGCCCGAATTCACCTAGCGGTCTATTGCGTTCTTGTAATGGCGGGCGGCGGCTCGCAACACGGGTCCGGGTGCGGCGGGGTGCAAGATGGCATCCACAAACGCCTCGGTTTCCCGCGCGCTCAGAATCAACATTGCTCTTTCTTCAATGGTGCGCTCGGCTGCCGCTTCGGCGCTATGCAGAACGAAGTCCGTCATGGTCCGTCCCTCCATATCTGCCGCTTTTTGAATCAGGACCTTCTGTTCTTCATTGAGGCGCGCGTCAAAGCGATAGGCCTTCGCCTTCGGCGCTTGGCGCTTTCTTGACTTTAGGGTAGCCTGGCCCATGTTGGTTAACCTCTGAAATTAGCGTACGGTTAACATCCGTACGTGTCAAGAGGCGCCCCATCTAGCTTGCTAGATAAATAGATTCGCCGACACCTTGAAAAACTCGGCGAGCTGCTTGGCGTGGACTTTACTGATGGCGCGTTTCCCGTTGACCACGTCGGATACGTAGCCTCTGGATTTGAAAATAGGAAGCAGGTCGGCCTGCTTCAAACCCCGTTGTTCCATCAAATACACCAGCATTTCGTGAGGACTCGGATCGGCCAGAGGATGATGCTCCTCTTCGTAGTCCTTGATCAGGCGAACCATCAGGTCAAGGGCGGCGTCTTCTTCCGCGATACGATGCTCGCCCTTATCCATCAGCTTCTCCACCTCGGCCAGCATGCGTTCGTGCTCCTCATCGGTTGTGATCACTCGCGGCAGGACTTTAGCCAATACCCGAGCGTACCTTTTGTTGTCGATGACTAATGCGCCCATTTTTTCCAACCCCCTCGCGTGTATTCCTTGTGAGTGAGGAATTCTTTAACCATCAGGAGTTTCGCCCGATAGTCAACCTTCACGATCAGGCGGTAATAGTTATGCCGGATGTTGAAAATCAACAGCGACTTGTACTGGTCGGCATCCGGAAAGTGCAGGCGAACGTCTCTGATGTCCCGCCAGACCGAGTGGCCGGCTGCCTTGTTCCACCGCAATAACTCTTCGGCCGCATCCGCGTGAACAGCCGCGTACCTCTTGATGGTCGTCGAGCTGATCACGTTCAAGCCATATGCTCGCACAATGCGAGCATAGAGTCAAGGGAACCGTGCTGCAGGCAGACCCAATACAACCTCCGCTTGCCACACCGTCTGGCGCAGGAGGCCGCAAAGTCCAAGACGGTTCCATCAGGTTTCCCTCCCCAAAGTAGCTTCCGCCTCAAGCACTTGCGCACTAAACCTTGGCGCTATCTCCGTTCATCCGCGTTAATCTGCGGCCAGATAGGTCACTATGCGATCCGACAAACAAATTCAAGCATCGAAAACCAACGGAGCCCGCTCCCGCGGCCCCATCACCGCCCAGGGCAAACGCAATTCCGCCCGCAACAGTACCCGCCACGGACTCCTGGCTCAAATCGTGGTTCTGGAAGAAGAATCGGCGGACCGCTTTCAGGAACTGCTCGCGGCCTTCATGGACGAATACCAGCCTCGCACCGCGTCCCAAGTCTCGCTGGTGGAGACCATGGCGGTGACTCGCTGGCGTCAGTTGCGCGTCTGGCAAGCGCAGAAAACCGCCATGGATTTCGACGTCGCTCATCAGGATCGGAGCGTCGGACCCAAGTCTGTCCGCGCTCTCTTGGCATTGCTCGGCTCCCGGCAGAGTGCCTTTCCACAAGAAGTCCTGCTTCGCTATGAGATCGCCTTCGACCGCCAATTCTCCCGCGCCCTCACCAGTCTGCAAGCCCTTCAGTCCCTTCCCGCTGCCCCAACCCGCCAAACCCCAACCCGCCAAGCTTGGGAAAACGAAAAAAATATACAGCAGGACGATCCCAGCAATGGATTGAAAACAAATGCTTGACCCTCTCAGATTCCAGGCCGCCAAGCCAATACGAAACCAATTTGTCGAGTGTTTTGGTCCTGCACACCTACCTGAGCCCAGCGCGCACCAGCCCCGCTCGAATAAGCAGCGCGTTGGGGTCCGGGTCGCGGCCCATGAAGGAGCGGTACAGCTCGGCCGGGTCTTCGCTGTCGCCGCGGGCCAGGATCTTGTCGCGGTACTCGCGGCCGGTGGAGGCGCTGAACACGCCCTCCTTCTTGAATCGCGTGAATGCGTCGGCGTCCAGGACCTCGGCCCACTTGTAGGAATAGTAGCCGGCGCCGTAGCCCACGGGGCTCGAAAACAAATGCGTGAAGCTGGCGAGCATGGCGTGCTCCGGCGGGAAGGGCGCGGGCGAGAACTCCTGCAACACAGCTCGCGACCAGGCGATCACGTCGCCCGACCCGTCCCATTCGCGGTGCAGCGCGAGATCCATGTATCCGAAGCCGATTTGCCGCATTTGCGTGTTGGCGCCCCGGAAGGTCTTGGCCCGCCGCATCTTTTGGAACAGATCCTCGGGAATGCTTGCGCCGGTTTCCCAATGCCGTGCGAACAGGTCCAGCGACTCGCGCTCCCAGCACCAGTTTTCCATGATCTGCGAAGGCAACTCGACGAAATCCCAGGCCACGCTGGTTCCCGCCAGGCTGCGGACCTCCACGCGGCTCAGCAGATGATGCAGCAGATGGCCGAATTCGTGGAAGATCGTCTCCACCTCGCGGTGCGTGAGCAATGCCGGCTTGCCATCCACGGGCTGCGTGAGATTGCCGCAGATCAAGCCCAGATGCGGTTTCCCTTGGACCGGGTTGCCGATGAGGAGCGAGTCCATCCACGCGCCGCCGCGCTTGTTTTCGCGCGGAAACCAATCGGCGTAGAACGAGCCCAGATAGGCCCCGGCCGCTCCATCGTGGACGGCTCTGTCATGGACCGCGTATGTTCGCACCTGCGAGTCCCATACGGGGACGCCGGATTCCTCCGTGACGCGGATGCCCAGCACGCGCCCGAAGATGTCGAACATTCCGTTGACGACATCGTCCAGCGGGAAGTACGGGCGCAGGGCCTCTTCGTCAAAATCGTAAAGCTTGGCGCGCTGCTTCTCCGCCCAATAGCCGATGTCCCAGGGCCGAAGTGGTGCGTCAAGCCGAAGTGGTGTATCAAGATGGACAGCGGCGTCGGCAAAATCCTCCAGTTCCTGGTTCTCTTCGCGAAATCGCCCTTCGGTTTTGCGGCGCAGATCGTCGAGAAAGCCCTGGGCGCGCGCGCCGGTGTGGGCCATGCGGTCGTCCAGAACGAAATCGGAAAAGTCGCGGAAGCCCAGCAGTTGCGCTTTCTCCTTGCGCAGACCGAGGATCTTGACCAGCAGCGGCGTGTTGTCGTGGGCCGCGCCGCCAGGGCCGGCCGCGGTGGCGCGGGTGCTGAAGGCGCGGTAGAGTTGCTCGCGCACCGCGCGGTCGTCCAGGTAGGTCATCACCGCCATATAGCTGGGAGCTTGCAGCGTGAAGCGCCAGCCCGGTCGCCCCTTGGATTCGGCGGAGGCGCGCGCGGCGGCGACGGCCGTGGGAGGAAGACCCTGGAGCTGGGCCTCGTCCTCAATCATCAGGTCGAAGGCGTTGGTCGAGTCCAGAACATTTTCGGAGAATTTCGTGGTGGCCTCGGCCAGCGCGACGTCGATTTGCTGAAGTCGAGCCTTGCCGGGCGCGTCGAGCTCCGCGCCGTGGCGCTTGAAGCTGTCGATGGTCTTGGTCAGATAGCGCTTCATCATGCCCGTGAGCGCGCGAGCCTCGTCGGTCGCGGCATAGCGCTGGATCGCCTTCCACAGGCCTTCGTTCAGAGGAAGGCTGGAATAGAAGGCGCTGACCTTGGGTTCGATGGCGTTGTGGGCGGCGCGCAGCTCGGGCGTGGTGGCGACGCTCTCCAGATGCCGCACCACACTCATGGCGTAGTCCAGTTTTTCAGTCATCGTGTCGAGCGCGTGAAGCGGATCGTCGGACGCGATAGTGGCCTCGAGCCGCCCGGCGGCATCTGCAAGAAGCAGGTCGATGGCGGGCTCGACATCGGAGGCCTCGATCTTGTCGAAAGGGACGCGGAATTGGATCTCAAGAAGAGGGTTCATAGCCGAAATTTCAGGCTAGCAGGCGGCTGGGTGTTAGCGGTGGGGCTCGGTGATCTCATATACCTTCAACTGCGTCCCGCCTTCCATAACGAGCAGGTAGTCCCGGCCGTCTTGCTGGGCGAAGCGGGAGTTGACGGTGTCGCGGGTGGCTTCCTTGATGATGCCGATCTGGCTTCCGGTCTTTGTGGAGAGGACAGTCACATGCTGGTCGGTGACCACCGGATTGAGAAGGCCTCGGCGGATAGTTTGGCAGAACTCCGCGCGGAACAGGGCGTCCCCGGACGCGGGAAGGTCGCCGCATCCGTCGGGGTGAATCATTCGGCGATTCCAGGGAACCCCATCTCCAGCAACGAGCCCGTCGAGGCGTTCCGATCCGCAATCCTGGTCGTGCATTTCGAAGCTGCGTTTCTCGCCAATTTTGCCTTTGATCGTTTCGGAAAAGCGACAGGATCCGTCCGGCACAAGGTCGGGGAGCGTCAAGAACCTCAGCGTGACTTCGAAGGTTGTGGGATCCTGTCGCACGCCTGCACTAAGGACGAACCTCCCAACGCGATTTACGAAGTGCTCCGAAGTCCCGTCCTGGTGGACGGTGGTCAGGATCTGAAACGAGCGAAGATCGATGACCGATACGACGTTATCGGCGGTTCTGGTCGACCAGATGCCTGTCGCCACGCAAATCGCGAAGCTCGCATCCTCCGTAACGAACAGCTCGGCACGAAGGCCGTTCAGGCGCTCGGCATTGGATCTCTCAGGTACCGCGATTCCGGGGACGGCGATGGTCTGCTCGGCTGGGTTCTTGTCCAGCCAATTCCGCACGCGGGTCAAGCGCCACGTTCCGTCGCGCTTCGCGACGAAGGAAAGGACATCCTGGTTTGGTGTCACTGCCATTGCGAACCGAACATTGCGGTCGCTCGGCTCATGCGTACGGTAGCTGCGAACCTGCTTGACCTCGGCGTGAAGGCTGCCCGCACCGACCAGCAGAAACAAAGCGACATGCGCCGTCGCTCGTGTGCGTCGCAGCAGCAGCGCCGCCGCGACGCCCACCAGCGCAAGCGCGGCCGGCCCTCCCTCCCACACCAAGAAGCGGTTGTCGCGGAGGCCGTAGAGCTGCATCGCGGCAGTGATGACGAACAGCGCGCCCACGCATCTCATTATGAGCCGCGGCGAGCGCAGAAAATACGTCGACAGCAATGCGAGCGTCAGCGCGGCCAGTGCCCAACTCGCGAAGCTGGCGCTGCGGATGGCCCCGATCATTGGCGCGGTGGTCTGGTACAGCGGCACATCCAGAATCCGCAGAACGGCCAGGTTCTCGGCGACATTGAATCCGGCCGTCGCGAGGGCGCAGATCGTCGCTGCCGGACCTGCGACTCGCCCGAAGCCTCCGGCGCGCAGCAGCAGCAACGCCAGCGTGAGAAAGAGCGCAGTGTAAGCGCCGATGAAGGCGATGCCGAGGCGCTGCTTGATGCGCATCGCCTCACGGTCCGGGCTGGGGGCGTTGCCCAGCACCCAGTCCACGTCCGTGATGCTGCGTGCCGCTTGAATCGCGATCACCGGATCGTCGATGCCGCGCACCGGCAGGGACGCATTGCTGAACGAAGGTTTCCCCACTAGGAGCGCCGCGATGGCTAGACACAACACTGCCAGCGCGCCGGCGCATTGCTCCAACGATAGCCGTCTAACCAAGGAGTCGCGCGGCATCGCGAGCGAAGTACGTCAGGATGATGCCGGCTCCGGCCCGGTGGATCGATGTAAGCGATTCGATCATGGCGCGTTCATACTCCAGCCATCCGCGTTCCACCGCGGCCATCAGCATGCTAAATTCGCCGGAAACCTGGTAGGCCGCGATGGGCACGGGAAAACGATCGTGCGCCTGACGGATCAGATCGAGATAGGGCATCGCGGGCTTAACCATCAGCATGTCCGCGCCTTCTTCGAAATCGAGCTCCATTTCGTGCATGGCCTCGCGGCCGTTGGCCGGGTCCATCTGGTAGGTGCGGCGGTCGCCGAACTGGGGCGCGGATTCGGCGGCTTCGCGGAAGGGGCCGTAAAAAGCGGAGGCGAACTTGGCGGCATAAGCCAGGATCGCGGTCTTCTGAAAGCCGTTCTTATCCAGCGCGGCGCGGATCGCCGCCACGCGGCCGTCCATCATGTCCGAGGGCGCCACAATGTCGGCTCCGGCGCGCGCGTGCGAGACGGAAGACGCCGCCAGCCATTCCAGCGTCGAATCGTTGTCGACATCCTGATCGATCACCTTGCCGCAATGGCCGTGGCTAGTGTACTCGCAGTTGCAGACGTCGGTGATCAGCAGCAGCTTAGGGTACGCGCTCTTGAGTGCGCGCAGGGCTCGCTGCACGATGCCGTCTTCGGCGTAGGCGCCCGACGCGGCGTCGTCTTTCACATCGGGAATGCCGAACAGAATGATGCCGCCAATCCCCAAAGCCTGCGCGCCCTCGCATTCCTTGACCAGCTCGTCGATGGAGAGCTGGAAATTGCCGGGCATGGAGCCGATGGGTTTGCGGATGCCTTCTCCAGGGCAAACGAACAGCGGCAGGATGAACTGCGCGGGATCGAGATGGCTTTCGCGAACCAGGCGGCGCATGGGCTCGGAGACACGCAGGCGGCGTTTGCGATGAACGGGGAAGGGCATCTGGATTCGATTGTAGCGCTGCTTTGCCCCCAAGGTGGTTTGGCCGATAAAGGATTGGCCCCTCAAATGCAGTTTATATGGCCATGAAGTCGCAGGGGCCGCAGAATCAAGCATTTAGCGGATGTGGGGAGAAGTATTTTCCGGTCTGGGCCGGGAAGATTCTACCGCCGCCGCATCAAAATCCCGTGGTTGCTCCCGCGGGCTCGGCTCTCCGGGTCTGGCTCTCTCAAGCGCTCGAATTCGGGCGCAGCCGGCCCGGAGACCGTTCAATAGGTACAATTGTAGAAGGAAATGTTTTGGGCTGCCGCCGGTCCACGCCGGAGACCAGCCCCGGCCAAGTAGCCCCGCGCGGCTTCATAAGAACTCTGTGGGAGCAAACGCAGTTGAGACTGAATGACAACGTAGGAAGGAAAACACAATGAGACACACAATGTTAGCGGGAGCGATGGTGCTGAGCGTATTGAGCGCGGGTTGCGCAACCAAGAAGTACGTCGCACAAACAGTGGCGCCGGTGGAGACCCATGTTGCGAGCGTGGAATCCAAGAACGACGCCAAGAACGCGGATCAGGACAAGATCATCGCGGGCCAGGGGCAGCAGATTCAGGATCTGGATCGCAGTCTATCGCAGACGAAGGAAAAGCTGACCGATAGTATCAACGCTACCGATGCCAAAGCCGTTGCGGCCGGGCAGTCGGCGCAGCAGGCGAACCAGGCGGCGCAGCAGGCCAACCAGTCGGCCGGGCGGGCGCAGCAATCCGCCGATGGCGCGCGAACTTTCGCCGATCAGGGCCTGACCAGATTGGAGCACACCATCGACGCCGTGAACAAGTTCGAGATGGTGAAATCCTCCACGGTGCTGTTCGGGATAAGCGCTTCTAAGCTGACTCTCGACGCCAAGAAGGAGTTGGACGAATTCGCCCAACAGGCCAGTGGCTTGCAGCGGTTCGTGATCGAGGTGCAGGGCTTCACCGATAAGACCGGCTCCCCAGCCCTGAACGAAGCGCTGAGCCAGGCGCGGGCCGAGGAAGTCGCGCGGTATTTGGCCAACGAGCACCAGATTCCGTTGCGCAGCATTTCCATGCTTGGCTCCGGCTATGCGCAGCCCATCGCCGACGACAAGACCAGCAAGGGCCGCGCGCAGAATCGCCGCGTGGAATTGCGCTTGTTCGCGCCGGAGGCCGGCTCGGCCACGATCGCGCAGGCCCAACAGTAAGAGCGCCCAGCAGTAACGCGCCCCGCTCAGGTTAGGGCGCTGGAACCTCCGACCCAGTGCCTATCAAGGCAGGTGATCGAGGAGATCTTTCGCCAGTTGATCCGCGCGCATCGCGAGGCTGACGGCGCTAGGAAGATCTTCTTCCCTCATCTGCCTTGCTTGCATTTGAAAGTCGCGAATCTGCTCCACCCGGTCCCGCTGCTCCGCATTCAGATTCCTTTTCCCCAGGGCCTCCAGCTCCCTTTGCACCCTTTCCAGACTGTCATCCAGCGTCTTGTTCTTTTCGCGCCACTGCTCCGGCGTAAAGATCTGCGCGAGTCTTGGGGTCGGGGGCGGATCAACCGGCGCCTGCTGAGCCACCACGGGCTTGGCTGGTTGCGGGCGGCGCGGTGCCCGTGCCGGCTGTGGAGGCGGCGGAAACTCCGCGATGCCGGAGCCGCCGTCGACCGCCAGCTCATTCGACGTGTCCACAGTCTGCACTCTCAGGTCCGGAGGATCCGACACCGGCGGCAGCTTCAAGTTCGCCGTTTTCGAAGGCTCGGGCGGCGGAGGAACGAAAACCCGGGCTTGCGGCTTCTTATGAAACAGGCATCCCGTGCTGAAAATCGCAAGGCTGAGGACGGCCGCGCAGGCCCACAAGCCAAGGCTCCTGGGCCGATCGACCGGGATGGCGCACGTAGATTCAAACATGCCGGATGGCAGCCGGGAACTGAAGACGGAAGGTTGTGCCCCGGCCTTCCGCACTATCAAATTCGATAGTACCATTATGCAACTGCACGGCCCGGTAAGTCATCGCCAAGCCGATTCCGGAGCCTTTCCCCTTGGTGGTGAAGTAAAGCTGGAACACCTTGTCGCGCAAGGCGGGAGGAATCCCGGAGCCGGAATCGGAGACCTCCAGTGTGACCGCGCCATCGTCGCGCGTGGTCTTGAGCCGCAGGCTCCCGCCTTCCTTCATCGCCTCGATGGAGTTGGTCACCAGATTCAGCACCGCCTGCTTGATCAGGTCCGCGTCGCCCCGCAAGGGAGCTGGTCCGGAGGGCGATTCCACCTCCAGATTCACATGCGCCAGTTGCGCGGGCGGCGTCATCAGATCGGCCACTTCGCGGGTGAGCTCGGCCAGGTCCACGTCTTCAAAATGCACTTCCACCGGGCGGGAGAAATCCAGAAAAGTTTTTACGACGCGATCGAGCCGCTGCACTTCTTTCGAAAGCACGTCGATATCCTTGACCAGTTCTTCTTCCCCGGGCTCGCTCAGCTTCTCGCGCAGGAAGTCCAGACGCAGCGCGATGGCGTTGAGCGGATTCTTGATTTCGTGTGCGACCCCGCCGGTAAGCCGGCTGATGGCGGCCAGGCGTGAAGCGACGTCCAATTGCGAGGCCAAACGCTCCAGTAGTTGATTGACGTCATGGCGCAATTCGGTCGCGTCCTCGCGCGCGCCATGGAACTTCTGGCCCAGCAGGTTCAGCTTGCTTTCCAGCACCGCGAACTCCTTGGCCGCGCGCGGCTCGGGCGGCGCGCCTCCTTGGGTGCCCGGGCCGTAGTTGCCTTGCACAATGCGGTCAATCGTTCGGTCGATGCGCTTCAGCGGACGCAACGACAGGGTGGTGGCCGCCAGCGTGATCACCAGCGCCGCCAGCAGCGATCCGCCGGAGACCGCGGCCAGCCCTTTCACCTGCGACAGCAGAGGCTCGCGCAGTAACACCGTGGAGGTGACCACCTGGATCGTTAAAATTTTTTCGTCCTGGCCCTGGATGCCCGCCGCACTGGCGCTTTCGTAATCCAGGCCTCCTTTCATCAAGTCCAGAAGACGCGACATGGCCGATCCCTTCTGCCACTGCGAAAAATCGCGAAGCTGGGGGAGCATTTCACCAACCCGCCGCCCGCTCGAAGACGCTAGAATGCGGCGGTCCTCGCCGGCCACGTTGATCTCGACCAGAGAGGGAGCCAGGGCCATGGTCTTTTGCAGCATGCTGGCGATGTCGGGGTCGCTCGAGACGATCGTATACCACACCGCCTTCGGGCCCTGGGAGGTCTCGTATTCCTTGGAGTGCTGGTTGAGATGGTCGATGAGGAAGGAGCTGACCTCCTGCGTGGCATGCTCGCTGCGCTCGAGAGCGTAGGCCGAGAGCGTATCAACAAGCGTCTTCAGGTGGAGCGCGGAGAGCGCGACGGCCACCAGCGCCACCAGGGTGACCGTCAGCAGAACCAGACGGACCCGCAACGATATTTGAAATGTTCCGATCAGTCGGCGCCGGCTCCCTGCGCTCCGTATTCCTTGAGTTTGTTGAATAGCGTCTTCTGGCTGATGCCCAGGATCTCGGCGGCGCGAGTTTTATTGTTCTTGGTGTGATCGAGAGTGAGCTCGATCAACGCGCGCTCGGCCTGTTCGATGGTGTAGCCGACGGGAATGTGCAACTCGCCGCCGGAGGGCGCGGGGCGCGGCACGGGAGCGCCGCCGAAGCCGGGAGCCAGGTGCGTCACATCCAGCGTGCCTTCGCCCGACAGGATCACCGCGCGCTCCAGGACGTTGCGCAGCTCGCGCACGTTGCCGAACCAGGAGTGGGCTTGCAGCCGCTCCATTAACGCGGCCGACACGTCCGTCACCTTGGTGCCGTGCTTGCGATTCAGATCCTCCAGCAACGCAGCCGCCAGCACAGGCAAATCTTCCATGTGCTCCCGCAACGGCGGAAGCGGAATCGGAAACACGTTCAGACGGTAGAACAGGTCTTCGCGGAATTTTCCTTCCTTGATGGCCGCGTCCAGGGGCGCATTGGTGGCGGCGATCACGCGCACGTCGAGCTGAATCTCCTGCTTGCCGCCCAGACGGCGCACGCGTCCGTCCTCGAGCACGCGCAGGAGCTTGGCCTGAGTCGCGGGCGGCATGTCGCCGATTTCGTCCAGCAGCACGGTGCCGTTCTGCGCCAGCTCGAAGCAGCCGGCGCGCCGCTCCACCGCGCCGGTAAAGGCGCCCTTTTCGTGGCCGAAAAGCTCGCTTTCCATGAGCGTGTCGGGCATGGCGGCGCAGTTGATGGCGACAAAAGGGCAGGCGCGGCGCGGGCTGAGATCGTGAATCGCTCGAGCCGCCAGCTCCTTGCCCGTGCCGCTTTCGCCGCTAATCAGCACGGCCGCCCGGCTGGGCGCCACTTGTTGGATCAGGGCGAAAACCTCGCGCATTTTGCGCGACGATCCCACCATCTGGCCCAGCAACCCGCGGCCGCTCAACTGGCGTTCCAGGCGCTGCGCGTGCTCGGCCAACCTTCCTTGCTCCACCGCGCGGGCCAACAACAACCGCAACGCCGGCGCCTGCGATTGGCCGCCTTTTTCGAGAAACCAGAACGCCCCCAGGTCGTGAACCATGTTCACGGCCATCTCCAGGCCGCCGTGCGCGGTGAGCACGATGGCCTGCGGTCCGCCCCCGTTGGATTTGAGCCGGCGCAATAATTCCTCGCCGTCCATGCGCGGCATCTTGATGTCGGTGACCACCACCTGCGCCGGAAACGATTCCAGCTTCTCGAGCGCTTCCTGTCCGTCCGCGGCGGTCTCGACGTGGTAGCCCCACAGCGCGATCATGCCGGCCAGAGCCATGCGCTGCGCTTCTTCGTCGTCAACCACCAGGACTCGCGGGCGTTCCGTTTCCATTCTCTTTTATTGTGACAGCCTGCCGGGCCGTCGTGCTATGATGCTCGCGATGGAAGTCCGGCAGTCCCTTAAGGCGATAAAGTTCGCATACCTGCTGTGCTTGCTGGCGGAACTCGCTCTGATTGGGCTGTGGTGGTACTTCCAACCCGACGTGACGTTTTGGGCGGTCGGTCCCATCCCCTTCGTTCTGGCGGTGTTCGTCGTCATCCGCCACATCAAGCGGCGCATGACCAAGATCACTATTTCGAGCGATCGCCTGCATTATGAAACCGGCCTGTTTTCCAAAGCCACGCGAACCGTGGAACTGGTCAAGATCCAGGACGTGCGTGTGAATCAGACGGTCATGCAGCGGATTTTCAGCATCGGCGACCTGTCGCTCGAGACCGCCGGAGGTTCCAGCCGCATTGTGATGGAATCCATCGACCGCCCGCAGGAAGCGGCGAACCATATCATGGATATGGCCCGGGCGGCGGGGAAGATCGGCGATTTACCGCGGCCCCTTTAAGGCGCCGGTCTCATAAGCCCGCGAAAGGCCGGAGCCCCTGTCACCCGCGTGATCGAGGATTCAGCCACCGCCGGAGGAGTATCATTCTGGAAGGTTCCTCCCGCCTCATGCCCACCGCCCCCGCCCGCCGAGCCGCACCCGTTCTCCTGACCGTGGTTTCTCTCCTCTTCACCGCCCTAGGGCTGGTTTTGATCCCCTTGGCGGGGATTCAGGATGACGAAGTCCTGTTTACCCATTCTCTATTCAAGGGGTCCGCCTGGCCATTCGCGCTGGCCATTTTCCATCATCATCCGCCGCTGATGGTGTTTCCGTACACGGGCGCGCTCAAGACGTATCTGTACTGGCCTGTTTTCAAGGTATTTGCATCGAATCCGTATTCCCTGCGCTTACCCACGGTTCTGGTCGGAGTCTTGACGATTCTCCTGTTTTACTTCTTCGCAAAGAGGATCGCGGGAATTCACGCGGCCTTGGCCGCGGTTGCGCTGCTCGCAAGCGACCCGTCGTTCCTGCTCGCCGATACCTTCGACTGGGGACCGGTGGCCTTGCAGCATCTTCTTCTGATGGCCGGTTGCGGCCTGATCGTCCGCGGCAATCTCCGCTCCAGCTTCTTCGTGTTCGGACTGGCGCTTTGGGACAAGGCCGTTTTTGTGTGGCCGCTAGCCGGATTAGCCGCCGGCGCCGTGGCCGCGTATCTCCCCGAGATCCGGCAGGCGGTGCGGGACAAGCGCAGGATCGCCGAAGCCGCGCTCGCGCTCCTGGCCGGCGTCTCGCCGATGATTGTCTATAACATCCAGTCCCGGAGCGAGACCGTTCGGTCCACTGCGCATTTTTCGCTCGAACATCTCCCCCTCAAGGTTCACGAGCTGGATCTCGCGCTGAACGGTAGCGGCCTCTTCGGCTTTCTAGCCGCACGGGAGTCGGAAGGAGACCCCAAGCCGGCCGTCTCGCCGGAGGCTCGCATCGCGACTTGGATTCACGATCGTTTCGGAGATCGCCACTCCAACCTGTTCCCGCTTGCGGTAACGATCGCTCTGTTGGCCGCGCCGTTCTGGTGGCGATCTCCCGGCCGGAAGCCGGCTCTTTTCGCGATCGTATTTTCGATAGTCACCTTCAGCTTCATGGCGGTGACCCGCGACGCCGGCGAAGCGGTGCACCACACGATTCTGCTATGGCCGATGCCGCATCTGCTGGTGGGCGTGGCTCTGGCGGCGTTGCGCCCGCGCTGGCTGCCATTCGTCCTCGGATCGGTTGTGGTGCTTTCCAATTTGCTGGTGCTCAATCAGTACGTCTTCCAGCTCGACCGCTATGGCGCTCACGGCAACTTTACCGATGCCATCTACCCGCTCGCGGAAGATGTTCGGGCGGCCAATGCCGGGCATATCTATGTTATGGATTGGGGATTGACCGAGACGCTGACATTCCTCGGCCGCGGCAGGCTTCCGCTCTTCGCGGGGGCGGATCCTTTCTTTACCGCGACGCCGGACCAGCAACAGCTATACTTTATTTCGAAGATGTTCACCGATCCCCAGGGTCTCTTCGTCGGCCATGTCCGCGAGCGGGAGGTCTTCACGGGAGTTGACGCACGCTTCGTCGCGACCGCCGGCGCCTCCGGCTATCGGAAGGAGATCGTCCGCACGATTTTCGATTCGAACAACCGAGCCGTCTTCGAGATCTTTCGTGTTCGGCAGGTTTCCTTTTGACGGGTTCGAATCAAGCCGCGCCATGCGAGGCTGGGAGTCGGGTCGATCTCCCGCTCTTGATCCTTGCGATTTTTGCGTTTCTCTGGGCCGTGGCCAGGGCCTGCGTGCAATCGATCACCATGGACGAGGCGGATACCTATCTGACGTTCGCTGGCCGCACGGAACCGTTTCAGTGGTATCCACACGCGAATAATCAACTCTTGAATTCCGCATTGATGCGTGTCTTCACCTCGGTCTTTGGGCTGTCCCACCTCACGGTGAGGTTGCCTGCGCTGCTGGGAGCCGCGATCTATATTGGGGCTTGCCTCTATATCTGCACGCTGATCCACCGCAACATCGTCTCGCGGCTCTTATTGTTTATTTGTCTCGTATACAACCCGTTCGTCTTCGATTTCCTGGTGGCCGCCCGGGGATACGGCCTTGCCAATGGGTTCTTAGTGTGGGCCGTGGTCATCCCCGCGGCCGGGATCCTGCGGAAGACTTCGCCGATCCGGATCTGCGCGGCGTGCTCCGTCTTCGTGGCTCTCTCTTTCGCCTCAAATTTCTCATTGGCCTTCGTCGATCTTGCGGTGCTTGCCCTGGTCTTTCTGTGGACGTGCCGTCAGGGTGGGTTCTCTTGGCGGCTTCTCGCGGCGGCGATCCTCCCCGGAGCCGCAATCACATTCGTGTTCCCGCTCTCGACGATTCTTCGCTGGCCGTCCGGCGAATTTGTGGAAGGCGTAAGGTCCCTCAGGGATACGTTCGGAACCGTGATTCACTGGTCGTGGTTTGAGTTGAATCCGGAGGTAGCGAGTCCGCTAATGTATCGGATCATGCGGTGGCTGGAGCATCCACTGCTGTGGGCTTTGGTGGGAGTGGTGCTGGGGAGGCTGGTATTCCTGATCTGGTACAGGCGCGAGCTCCGCGATGAGCGCAGCAGGTGGCTGCGAGACCTCGCAGTGGTGTTAGCGTCGGCGATCGCGCTGGCGACTGCGGCTCATTGGCTTGCGTTCCGAATCTTCGGTTTGTTGCTGCCTTATAACCGCATCGCCCTTTTCTATGTTCCGCTGTTCACCCTATTCGTCGGAGCAATCGCCGCCATCCCCATCGAATCCCGAATGAGCCGGGGGTTCGACTACGCCGGCATGTCCGTATTTTCATTAATCGCGCTGCACTTCGTACTTTCCATGCGCCTGACATACTTCGGAGAATGGCGATATGGAGCCGACGTCAAAACCGTTTATTCGAAGCTCGCCTACTACAACCACACATACTGCGTGACGGATGTGGGTTCAAATTGGTTCTACAGCCTTACGTTGAACTTCTACCGGGCGCTTTCAGGGCGGGAGAGTTTCGTCCAATTCGAGCCCGGCTTGCCGTTGCCGGTGGACAAGCAAGTCTATGTTCTCCACGGCAAGTTCGATCGGGAGTTCATGAATGCGCAGAAGCTAGCCGTGGTTTATCACGGCGATTCGACGGATGTCGTCATCGCGCTTCGCCCCGAACTCCTGCTGCGCAGAGAGTCAAGTTCCCCTTGCCCGTAACGATGCTGGCCCCTTTGAAAAAACAGGTCGCGCTCTATGCAGCAGCCATCTTCGGGTTGAATCTCTTCCTCTGCTGGCCGCTGTTTCGTGTGGAATACCTGGACGACTTCCAATCGAATGAAGGCTCATTCATCGCCATCGGGCGGTTCCTGATCGAACACTGGCCGCACGTTGCTTGGTTCCCCTGGTTCAATGGCGGCACTCCCATTGAAAGTGCGTATCCTCCGTTGGTCCCGGCCCTCGTAGCGGTAATCGCGAGCCTGGCGCGGTGCTCTCCGGCACACGCGTTCCACGCTCTAACGGCCGTGATTTACTCTTTGGGGCCGGTTTTTCTTTTCCTGTTTGCGCGAAAGGTGTCGGGACTGGTGACGCCTGCGCTCGCGGCGGCGCTGGCATGGTCCTTGTTCTCGCCTGCGCTACTGGTACCGGAGATCCGCGGCGAGGTCGGTACGTTCTGGGGCCTGCATCGACTGCGAACAATTGTGTACTACGGGGAAATGCCGCACAACGTGGCGTTGAATCTGCTTCCCTTGGCTTGGCTATTACTGGCGCGATACTGGGAGGCGCCTCGGCCGCGGCGATTTGCGGCCGCCGCCATCGTGGTTGCCGCGATCATGCTGAGTAACGCCTTCGGCCTGGTGGTGATCGCAAGTTCTGTCTTCCTGCTTTGGCTGGCCATCGACTACCGAACATCGGGCGACTACCGAACATCGGGCGACTACCGAACATCGCGCGACGGCCGAGCCGGGCAACGGCTGGCTTCGACATGCGCGATCCTGCTGGTTGCTTACCTGCTGGTCTGCCGTTTTCTGCCCCCTCGGGTGTTGCTTGAAGGGGCGGTCAATTCCCAAACGCTGGGCGGCGATTATCGGAATGGGTGGTGGCCCGTCGCTCTGCTACCGGTATTGGCAATTCTGTGGTTGATCCTGCGGCGAGTCTCCAGCCCCATCGTACGATTCGCCGCTCTTTTCACCGGATGTTTCGGCGGCGTTGTGGCGCTCTTTTGGACGACAGGAATCGGTCTCCTGCCTTCCGCGCACCGATATATTCTTGAGGCGGAGGCGGGCTTCTGTCTGCTGGCGGCCTTCGCTCTTTATCCGATGGGGCGGCGATTACCGCCGAAGTTCGCGGCGCTGATCGCAATTCCGGCTTTGGGATTCGTGGTGCATGCGGACTACCGCTTCGCGCGTAAATATATCCGGCCGGCTGATGTGGCGCAATCGGTTGTCTATCGCGAGGCATCCTGGATTCGCGAACACTTGCCGGATCGGAGGGTGATGGCGGCGGGCGATTCGGAGTTCTGGCTCAACCTGTTCGCGGATAGTCCACAGATGGCCGCCGGGCATGAAGGCGCCGCCAACTGGGTGGCGCGGGTGGCCGTCTACACGATCTACAGCGGTCAGAATGCCGGCGATCAGGACGGGCCGATCTCGGTGCTCTGGCTAAAAGCTTTCGGGTGCGGAGCCATCATCGCGCAGGGTCCCGGCAGCAGCGATTATTTCCATCCCGTGCTCCATCCCGATAAATTTGCGGCTTTGCTGCCGCTGGTCTGGCGCCAGGGCGACGATTTCATTTATCAGGTACCGCTGCGATCTCCTTCGCTTGCCCATGTGCTACCGGCTGACATGTTGGTCGCTTCGCGGCCGCGGAATGGATTGGACGTGGGGCCGCTGCGCCGGTACGTGGAGGCTCTGGAGGATCCGGCGCTCCCATTGGCCCAACTTCGATGGCAGAACCCGCAGCAAGGGCGGATCGCAGCGAGGATGAGCCATGACCAGGTTGTTTCGGTGCAGATCACCTATGACCCGGGATGGCGCGCCAGCGTTGGTGGCCGCCTTGCGACAGTTCGAAGCGATGGGCTGGGAATGATGGCGATCGATCCTCAGTGTGCGGGCGACTGCATGATCGATCTGGAGTTCGAAGGTGGAATGGAGCGGCACATCTACTCGGCCGCGGGCATTCTCGTAGCGCTTGCGCTGGCAGGCATGATTGTCATACCGATACCGTGACAGCGGAAGGCGGCGAAGATGCTGCATACTTGATTGATAGCGGCGGTTTCCAGCTAGAGATGTCTTCCGCTGGAATCGCACCTCAACCTGCCAGAGCAGCATGCCTTATCACTCGAACGCTCATTTGGAAAAGAGTAAGTGAGAAGGCAACCAGTGGAAGCCATCATCGTCGGAGCCGGTCCCGCGGGACTGACCGCTGCGTACCAGCTCTCCAAGGCAGGCCTGCCGGTTCTGGTGCTGGAGAGCGATCCTCAATACGTGGGGGGGCTTGCGCGAACCGTCAACTACAAGGGGTTTGGGTTCGATATCGGCGGCCATCGTTTCTTCTCCAAATCGCGCGAGGTGGAAGACTTGTGGACCGAGATCGCGGGCGCCGATCTCCTTGTCCGTGCGCGCTCCTCGCGCATCTACTATCGCGGCCAATTCTTCGCTTATCCACTCAAGCCATTTGAAGCTCTCGCCAAGCTGGGCGTGTTCGAGTCGGCGATGTGCATGCTTTCGTTCTTGCGCGCGCGTCTCCGGCCCAGGCCCAATCCGAAATCGTTCGAAGACTGGGTGAGCAATCAATTCGGCGAGCGACTGTTCCGGATCTTCTTCAAAACCTATACGGAAAAAGTTTGGGGAATGAGCTGCCGCGAAATCTCGGCGGACTGGGCGGCACAGCGCATCAAGGGATTGTCCCTGGGATCTGCGATCAAATTCGCGCTTCTGCCCCAGCCGAGGCCGAAAGACCGGAGGGCCGTGGTCAAAACGCTGATCGACACCTTCCGCTATCCCCGGCGAGGTCCGGGAATGATGTGGGATGCGTGCGCGGAGAAGATCCGCGGAATGGGCGGACGCGTGCTCCTCGGCCGCCGTGTGGAGGCGTGCCGGTTCGATTCCACCGCCAAATTGTGGACGATTGAGGCGGCGTCGACGGATGGGGAAATCGAGTCGTATGAAGGCGAGCACCTGATCTCTTCCATGCCGATCCGGGAACTTGTGGCGCAAATCGAGCCGAGCCTTCCGGCGCCTGTCGCCGCTGCCGCGCAGTCGCTCAAGTATCGCGACTTCCTCACGGTCGGACTGATCCTGCGTGGGCAAGACAGGATTACCGACAACTGGATTTACATCCACGACCCTTCCGTCAAGGTCGGCCGGATTCAAAACTACAAATCGTGGTCGCCGGAGATGGTTCCCGATCCCGCGTATTGCAGCTACGGACTGGAATACTTTTGTTTCGAAGGCGACGGGTTGTGGGCGATGGCCGATGCGGATCTCATCGCTTTGGCCAAGCGGGAGATCGAGCACATCGGCTTGGGGCGCGCCGCCGACGTGACGGATGGCTGTGTGATCCGGCAGCGCAAGGCTTACCCGGTCTATGACGACGCGTACGCAGGGCACGTCGAGACGGTGCGGCAAGCGCTAGCGCGGCATTGCGGGAATATTCATCTGGTCGGCCGCAACGGCATGCACAAGTACAACAACCAGGATCACGCCATGATGACGGCGATGCTGACCGCCAGGAACATCATCGCAGGCGAGAACAAATTCGACGTCTGGCAGGTGAACCAGGACGCCGAGTACCACGAATCGGGCAGCACGGGCGCGCAGTCCGCCAGCGGCCTCCGCGAAGTTCCCAATCGCGCAGAGTAGGAAGCCCGCGTCGTCACGGCGCCGCAATCTTGTCGGCCATGCTGGATGGAGCCAATAACCGAAAATCCTTCACGTTAAACGTGTACAACCGGTCGCATCCCGCCTTCTGTGCGCTATGAAGATGCAGAGCGTCAAAGACCAGTCCGCCGACTAGGCCGGAGACGGCACAGGAGCGAAGGACGAGTTTGTAGTCATTGGCCGAAAGCGCGACCAGTTCAAAATGGGGTAGGACGTTATCGTCTAGAAAGCGACCAGCCTCGGTGGGATGAACCCGCGGCGTGAAAGGAGCACGCGTTAGTACGGAATAAAATTCCGCTAAGCCGTGGGTGCTGATGCATCCCTCGAAGGCCCCCTCTTTCACGCGCTTGACCAGGTCGAACGCCTGCACATGATGCCGGTGTTCCTGGACGGAAGCGGCCACCAGGACATTGGTATCGAGATAGGCCTTCACAAGCCCGCCAACTTGCGAATTCGTTCTTCGCGATCATCCCGAATTGCCTGCACTGCATCGAAGCCCGGCGGCAGCTTGCCGGTGTGAACCCACAGACCCTGTTTTTTGACCATAGAAGGCCGATGCTCGGCTGGCTTGAGCACCACGCCTTCTGGTGTTTCCGTGATTTCCAGATCGCTGCCTTCGTGCAAGCCCAAACGATCCCGTAACGGTTTCGGAAGGATCACCCGCCCGGCTTTGTCAATTTTCAGCGTCATACCATTAAACATGGCACATGGCATTGATATTGGCAAGCGGATTGGCGGATGGATGTCGTCACACCTGGAAGCGATGAGCCATATCGCGGGCATGGTCCCGAGCGGCTGGAAGACGGGCGATTTCTCGCGGCCCGCTTAGGGCTTCGAATCCCGGACGTAGCGGGGCAGCAGGCCTTCGGGTTCCTCGAAGACGCCAAGGAGGGCAAAGCCGCCCTTTTCCGCGACCCGCACGGATGCGGTATTTGCCGACGCGATCCTCAAGACCATCCGGCGGACGTCCGAGGCGGTTCGTAGATATTCATCCATGAGGTCCAGAGCCCGTACAGCAAAGCCTTGCCGTCGCCATGGCCGGAAGATCCCGTAGGAGACATTGACCTCACCCGGTCCGAGAATGCGCGCCAGGTTCACTTCAACGCTGCCGATCAATCGATCCGTCGCGCAATGGAAGACGCCAAAGGCCCGGCGCGGCCCGTTGCTTCGCCAGTTCTCCTGGTTGCTTGCAATGTAATCTTGTACGTTCGCGAGCGTGCTACGCCCGCCGCTGAGCCACTTGGCCATCTCCTCGTCCTCGCCGGCCAGATGCTCGGCTGCGTCCTCTGCGCTTAAGGGCTGGAGATAGATTACTCCATCCGTCAATTTTTGTTCGGTTGGTGAATCCATCCCTTATCGATTCACGCTTGGCTCAAATCCTCAGCGCCTCCCGCAGCCGCTCCCAGGTGACAGGCAGCTCCTCGGGCAGCACGCGCGTCTCACTGACCGTTGTCATGAAGCTTGCATCGCCGCACCAGCGCGGCAGCACGTGCATGTGGATGTGGCCGGCGACGCCCGCGCCGGCGCATGCTCCCAGGTTCATGCCCAGATTCATGCCGTCGGGTTTGTACAACTGGCGCAGAGCGGAGTCGGCGCGCCGCGCCAGGAGCATCATCTCTTCCAGCGCCACCGGCTCGGCGTCCTGAAGCGAGGCCACATGCGCGTAGGGCGCGATCATGAGGTGCCCGCTGGTGTACGGATACAGGTTCAGCAGGATGAAATTGTGCTCGGCCCGTAACACTACCAGGTTGAAGCGATCATCCAAGGATTCCGCTTTGGCGCAAAATAAGCACGGGGCTGCTTCGGATGAGGGCGACGCGGATGAGGCCGGCGCGGCGGCGGAGACGTAACGGTATCTCCACGGGCTCCACAGATAATCCACCGGCGTCCGTCCGCTTACGTCTTCGCGGCATCGGGAGCGGAAGCGCCGTCGCCGTTCACCAAGTCTTTGAGTTCCTTGCTGGGCTTGAAGTACGGGATACGCTTGGCCGGCACGTCCACGCGGGCGCCGGTCTTGGGATTGCGTCCCACACGCGGCTGCCTCTGGCGCGTACGGAAGCTGCCGAAGCCGCGGATCTCGATTTTGTCGCCGGTGCGCAGAGCGCGAACCACGCTGTCGAAAATCGCTTCCACGATTACCTCGGAATCCTTGCGGGTCATCTCCACTACCCGGGAGACTTCTTCGATCAATTCCGCCTTGGTCATTTTATCGGCCTTCCCCTTTTCCCCGTATATTCATTGCTTCCTCAATAGTCATCGTTGCCGCCGCGGCCTGGCGCTGATAATCCTCCAAGCGCGTGCGTTCTTCTTCCTCGGCTACGGCGCGCAGACTCAATCCGATCTTCCTTTCCGCCTCGTTCAACTTAATGATCTTGAAATCGTACTCTTCGCCCACCGGCAACAGGGCATCGCCGGTCTGTCCGCGATCCGGCATGGCCGGAATCTCGGACTTGTGGCACAGTCCTTCCACTCCCGGCGCCACTTCGACGAAGAGCCCGAAGGCGGCGGAGCGGCACACCCGGCCGCGCACCAGGTCGTTGACCTCGTGCGAGCGGAAAAAACTCTCCCAGGCATCCGGCTGAAGCTGCTTGACGCCCAAAGAAAGACGGCGGTTGGGCGCGTCGATGTTCAGGATCACGGCCTGCATCACTTGCCCCTTGCGCAGCACCTCGGTGGGGTCTTTGACGTGTTTGGTCCAGGACAGATCGGAGACGTGCACCAGCCCGTCCACGCCCTCTTCGATCTCCAGAAACGCCCCGAATTCGGTCAGCTTGCGCACGCGCCCTTCCACCACGCTGCCGATGCTGTAGCGCTGGGCCACGGTGGTCCAGGGATCGGCTTCCAGTTGCTTGATCCCCAGCGAGACGCGGCGGTCCCGCGGCTTCACTTCGAGAACCACCGCCTCCACCTGATCGCCCACCTTGACGACTTTCGAGGGGTGCTTCATCCTGCGGCTCCAAGTCATCTCGGAGATATGGATCAACCCCTCGACGCCCGGCTCGATCTCGACGAAAGCGCCGTAATCGGTGATGCTCATAACCCGGCCCACTACCTTGCTGCCGGCCGGACAGCGCTGCGGCAGCGTTTCCCAGGGGTCCGGCGTGAGCTGGCGCAGTCCCAGAGAGATGCGTTCCTTGGCGCGATCGAATTTCAGAATCTTGACGGTGAGCTCATCGCCCACGCGCACCACTTCAGACGCGTGCGTGACGCGGCCGTGAGACATGTCGCTGACGTGCAGCAATCCGTCGATGCCTCCCAGGTCCACGAACGCGCCGTATTCGGTCAGGTTCTTCACGGTCCCCGAAACCACAGCGCCTTCCTCAAGATGTTCGAGCGCCCGTTCCTTGCGGACCTTTACATCCTCCTCGATCGCCATCTTACGGGAGACCACCACGTTGCCGCGCCGGCGATTGAGCTTGATCACCTTGACCGGGATATCCTGGCCGAGGAATTGATCCAGGTCGTGCGAAGGCCGCATGTCCACTTGCGATCCGGGCATGAACGCGGGTACGCCCACGTCCACCATCAATCCGCCCTTGGTGCGTTCCGTCACTCGTCCAGATACTAGAAGCTGTTCGCGCATGGCGCGTTCCAAGGTATCCCAGATGCGCAGGCGGCTGGCTTTCGAATGCGACAGCAGGGCATAGCCTTCGGGCTGTAGCCCTTGCCGGTCGATCATCACATCGATGGGGTCGCCGGGCTTGAAAGGAATCGTGCCGTCGGGCTGCCGGACCTGCTCGATGGGCACAAGGCCCTCGAGCTTATATCCGAAATCGACAATCACTTCCTGCGGCGTGACTTTGACGACGTGGCCTTGCAGCAGCTCGCCTTCAGAGGGGGGCGCTAAGTGACTATAGTCCTCAATGAGGTGTTCGTAGTCTTCATCAACGGTTAAGTTGACGTCCTCGTCCCGCTCATGCGCGCTGCTGGCCATCACCCGAAGCTCCGACAAACCGTTGATATATCAAGTTCCTTCGGCCTATCGCAGCCGAGGGTCCCTAGTGATGGCCATTATACATTAATTCCCCCGCGGCAACGCTAAGAGCAAGCCGGTTCTGCGGCGGAGGCAGCGGACAGGTGGCGTAAGCGGTGAAAACGCAGGGTGGATTATAGGCTTCATTAAAGTCCAGAACCACGCTCGCCCCGGGCTTGGGATTCTTGGGTAAGTCGATGTCCAGGAAGCGTCCGGCGCCGTATGTAGCCTTCCCCGCAGTCTGATCGCGGAACACGATAGACCCGTCCGCTGCCGGCTCTAAGTTGTACTCCTTGCCGTCCCGAGTGAACGTCACAGTACCAGGCGAAGAGTCCTGCTCCTGCAATCCGGGAACCACGGTGTCGAATGCGAGCACATGCGGCTTGTCCCAGGGAATATATTTGGCGACGATTCGCCACGCAGGGTCCACCGGATACCAGCTGAGATGCGTGAACTCCTTGCGCGTTGCAGCGTCGCTATCCTTGACGCGGACACCGAATTTCGCGTTGGGTCCATCGCCGCGCTGAATCAGGAAGAACTTCACCGTTCCCAGCGCGACGACATCGCTATCCGGCTTCAGCTCTTTGGCAGGAAGTTTCACTCCCGCCGAAGGTTGGAATCGCACATGGCCGGCGTGCAACGTGAAGACACCCACTTGCGCGGGAAGCGAGGCCGGCAGCGGAACGTCCGCCTTGGGGTCGGACCCGGCTCGATTATCACCCTCCTTGAGCCAACTTAAGCCCACCACCGTGGTCCAGCCGTCTTCGCGCACCAGCGATTTCTCGCGATCGGCGCGGAATTTGGCGATCCCGGTGGCGTAGTCCCCAGCCAGGAGAGCCGCGGCGAGCCCGAATAACAGAAGGACGCGCATCAACTTCGAGTATAGCTCTCCCGGATAAAAAGCGAGGCATAGTGAACGAAACTGCCCACCGTCAGCGCCGCTGTGGTCCACTTCACGATGCCCAAAACCGGCTCGGGAATGCGAGCCGCCAGCGTCACCACCAGCGCCACTTGCGCGATGGTGCTGAGTTTGCCCCAGAGCGAGGGGGGAAATCGCCGCAGGTTCTTCGATAGCATTAGCGCTACGCCCGCCGCGGCGAGAATCAGCGCATCGCGTCCGAAGACGATCGCGGCCAGCCATCCCTCCACCGAGCCGTTCAGCCACAGCGCCACGAAGGCTCCGCTCAATAGCACTTTGTCGGCGATGGGATCGAGGATCTCGCCGGCTCGCGAGGAGACGCCCAGCTTCCGCGCGAGGTATCCATCCAGACCGTCGCTGATGCCGGCCACGACAATCGTCACCAGCGCGGCGTTGAAATGCCCGCGCCACAGCGCCCAGAACAGATACGGCGCGATCGCCAGGCGGGCGAGGCTTAGTAGATTGGGGAGAAATTGAATCACTTGCCGCCGTGTGCGGCGGGTCCCCTGACCCGCGCGCGACCCCTGGTCGCACCTGGTCTGGTGTTATCCATCAAAAGCCGGACGAGGGCGTCCGGCGCGGACCAGGGGGTCCGCCCCACACAGGGTCAGGATACCAGCGCCTGCGCCACGCGGCTCGCCAACTGGTCGAAGCTCAGGATCTCATACAGCGTGGGATCGGTCATGATGCGGTTGACCAGCGCGAAGTGCATCGCGTGGCCGGCTTTCTCCGCGATCACGTGGCCCAGCAGGGGTCGTCCGATCAGAGCCAGGTCGCCGATCAGATCCAGAGCCTTGTGACGGCAGCATTCGTCGGGGAAGCGCAGCCCTTCGGGATTGAGAATCCCGGCGCGGTCGAAGCACACGGCGTTTTCGAGCGAGGCCCCTCGGATCAGCCCCATGTTGCGCATCTGCGCCAATTCATACTCGAATCCGAAGGTCCGCGCGGGCGCGATCTCATCGGCGTAGCGTTCCGGGCAGACTTCCATTTGCAGTTGTTGGCGGCCCACCAGGGGATGATCGAAAAACACGTCGCAGGTGAGCAGAAAGCGGTCCGAGGGCACGATGGTGATGCGCTTGCCGCCGCCCTCCACCGATACCGGCCTGCGGATGCGCAAATAGCTCCGGCGCTTCCGGTGATACTTGATTCCAGCGCGGCGGATCAGATCCACGAAGGGCAGCCCGCTGCCGTCCAGAATGGGCACCTCCAGGTTGTCGATCTCGACAAAAGCGTTGTCCACGCTCATGCTGTAGAACACGCTCAACAGGTGCTCGGTGGTCGAGATCAATACGCCCTGCCGCATCAGACTGGTGGCGTAGCTTACCTTCTGCACATAGCGCCAGCTTGCAGGGATGGAAAAGCCGTCCAGATCGGTGCGTTGGAACACGATGCCGGTGGAGGGCGGGGCGGGCAGGATTCGAATCTTAACCGGGACTCCAGAATGGAGTCCTACGCCCGACGCCTCGACTGGTCTTTGGACCGTGGTCTCAAACCGCAAAAAGGGCCTCTACCTGGGGCATTGTACTCAATGACGCCATTCTAGCAATGCAGATTACGAAGTTTCTACTCTTTTGATAAAAAAAGACTTGCAGCGCGGCTTCCGTGTCTATTTTACCACAGTAAGGGCACTGCTTGTGGTGAATCCGCAATAGTCGTGCATCTGCTTCTCGGCTCATTTACCATGGGTTCAGTGCCACGACTCTTCCTTATAGACTCGTTCGGCTTTATCTTCCGTGCTTATCACGCTCGGGCGCGGTCCGGCGCGCCGCCGATGCGCACCGCCGCGGGAATTTCCACCGAGGCGGTCTACATCTTCCACAATATGGTGCGGAAATTGAAGGCGCAGCACAAACCTGAATACCTGGCCGCGATCTTCGAGAGCGAAGGGCCCACCTTTCGCGACCAGGCTTTTGAGGCCTACAAGGCCAACCGCACCGAGACGCCTCCGGATCTGCTGGAACAGATTCCCTGGATTCGCAGGACGCTGGACGCCTTGCGCATTCCGGTGCTCGAATTCCCCGGTTTCGAGGCCGACGACGTGATCGGAACGCTTTCGCGGCGCGCCGAGAATTCGGGCGTGGACGTGGTGATCGTTTCGAGCGATAAGGACATGCTTCAGCTCGTGGACGACCACACCAGCATGCTCAACCCGATGAAGGACGACACCTGGTACGATGCCGCAGAGACCGAGAAATTCATGGGCGTGAAACCGGGTCAAGTCGCGGATCTTCTCGCGCTCAAGGGCGATGCCGTGGACAACATCCCCGGCGCGCCGGGCATCGGCGACAAGGGCGCGCGCGATTTGATCGTGCGCTTCGGGTCGCTCGAAGGAGCCCTCGAACACGCCGCCGAGGTCGAGCGCAAGACCTACCGCGAGAGCTTGCAAAACAATCGCGAGCAGATCCTGCTGAGCAAGCAACTGGCGGCCATTCATTGCGACGTTCCGGTGCCGCTCGATCTGGACGCGCTGGTTGCGCGCGACCCGGATCCGGATGCCCTGCGCGAGATCTACAAGACGCTGGAGTTTCATTCGCTGCTGCGCGATCTTGCTCCGGCCGCGAAGCCAGCGACGCAACGCGATTACGCGCGCCTGGAGTCACTCGAACCTTGGCTGTCGCAAGTTTCTCCTGATCGGCCGCTTGCCGTCGCGGCCGGGGAGATGATGGGGGAGACCGTGGTAGCGCTCTCGGCCGAGCCGGGCGTGGTGCGGTCGATCGCACTTCAAGAAATCCCCGCCCGCGCTTCGATCTGTCACGATCTAAAATCCCTGATTCGCCGATTCGGCGATGTGTCCGGCATCAGCCACGACGTGATGCTGTACGGGTTTCTACTCTCGGCCGATCCGGCGCGCTGCGATCTTCGCTCGCTCGCGGAGACGCATTTGGGCGAAGCTCCGGACGCGGATCCTGCGGCCCACGCCGACGCCGTGCTGCGCCTGTTCCAGAAGCTGCGGCCGGAGGTGGAAGCGGCGAAGCTAACAGAAATTTACGAGTCGATCGACCTGCCTCTGGTACGCGTGCTCGCCGGAATGGAGGAGACCGGCGTCCTGATCGACCACCAGCAACTGGGCGTCATGAGCCAGCGCATGGAGGAAGAGATCGCGCGCCTGTCGGCCGAGATTTACGAGCTGGCGGGCAAGACGTTCAACATCAATTCGCCGCAACAGTTGGGCAAGGTTCTGTTTGAAGACCTGAACCTGCCCGCTCCCGTGAAAACGGGCAAGGGCAAGGTGATCTCGACCGCGGCGGACGTCTTGGAGAATCTCGCGGATGAGTTTCCCATCGCGCGCAAGGCGCTGGAGTTTCGCCAGGTGGCCAAGCTCAAGGGCACCTATGTGGACGCTTTGCCGGCTCTGATCGATCCGCGCACCGGCCGGGTTCACACCACCTTCAACCAGACCGGCGCGGCCACCGGGCGGCTGTCTTCCTTCGATCCGAACCTCCAAAACATTCCGATTCGCACCGCGGTGGGACGCGAGATCCGCGCGGCTTTCGCGGCTCGCCCGGGATGGAAGCTGGTGGTCGCGGATTATTCGCAGATTGAGCTGCGGCTGCTGGCGCACATGTCGCGCGATCCCGTGCTGATGGATGCGTTCCGCCACGGCGAGGACATCCACACGCGCACCGCCGCGGAGGTGTTCGGCGTGCCGCCGCTGATGATCACGCCGGAGCAGCGGCGCAACGCCAAGGCCGTCAACTTCGGCATCGTCTACGGGCAAACTCCCTTCGGCCTGGCGCAGGCGCTGGGCATCGAGCGCAAGGAAGCCGAGCTGTACATCCGGGCGTACTTCGAGCGCTATGCCGGCGTGCGCAAGTTCATCGACGCGACCATCGCGCAGGTCCGCCGCGCAGGCTACGCGGGCACGCTGTTCGGGCGCCGGCGTCCGATTCCCGACATGAACAGCCGCAATCCCAACGCTCGCAATTTCGCGGAGCGCACGGCTGTGAACACTCCTTTGCAGGGCACGGCCGCGGATCTGATCAAGCTGGCCATGATCCGAATCGATGAGAAGCTGCACGGCATGCAAACCAAGATGCTCTTGCAGGTTCACGACGAGCTGGTTTTCGAGGCGCCTCCGGAGGAAGTGGCGCAAGTGCGCGCGCTGGCCAAGACGGAGATGGAGGGAGTCCGCAAGCTGGACGTGCCGTTGCTGGTGGAGGTGGGCGTTGGCGATAATTGGCGCGATGCGAAGTAGTCTCAGTGGGGCAGGTCTGCGACCTGCCAGGTTGCTGGCCGCAGCGTCGATAGCTGTCCTGCTCGCTGGCTGCTCCAAGCCACCGGCGAAAATCGTCGTGCCCGAAGTCTACGACGTTGCGTTCGACACCACGCAGGGGACGTTTACAGTGGAAATCTCGCGGGCGTGGGCGCCGCGCGGCGCGGACCGCTTCTATGAGCTGGTGAACATGCGCTACTTCGATGAAGGCCGCTTCTTCCGCGTGCTGCCCGGCTTCATCGCCCAGTTCGGAGTCCACAAGGATTTCAAGGTTCACGACGTATGGCGCGAGTTTTTCATCGTCGACGACGCGCCGCGCAAGCAAGACAATGTGCGCGGAACGCTGGCGTTCGCGCAGTCCGGCCCCAATATGCGCTCGACCGAAGTCTTCATCAACCTGGCCGACAACAACGTGCTGGATGAGCAGGGCTTCGTTCCGTTCGCCCGCATCGTGTCGGGAATGGAGGTGCCGGACAAGCTGTACTCGGGCTATGGGGAGCTGGGGCCGGAGGGCAAAGGCCCCGATTCCGGCCGCGTGGAAGGGGAAGCCAACGAGTATCTGGTCCCGAGGTTTCCCAAGCTGGACTACATCAAGCACGCCAAGTTCGTCCCCCGCGCGGAATGAATATGCATAAGCAGCCCGATGCCGCCGCTCGTCAAGCCACCATCCTCGATCTGGATCTTCTGGTCCCGCTTTTTGATGCGTACCGCCAGTTTTACCGAAGGCCGAGCGACCTGGGTTTAGCCCGCCAGTTCCTACATGAGCGACTCCAGCACGACCAGTCCATTATCTTCTTGGCCCTGCGGCAGAACGGCGCAGCAGTCGGATTCACACAATTGTTTCCCAGCTTCTCGTCGGCATCCGCCGCGCGAATTTTCATCCTCAATGACTTGTTTGTGCAGCCCGAGGCCCGTCGCACGGGAGTGGGCGCCATGCTACTTTCCGCCGCGGCCGACTTCGGCCGATCCGCCGGCGCGGTTCGCCTGACGCTCTCCACTGAGATTACGAATCGGGCTGCACAGGCCCTATATGAGACCGAGGGATGGACGCGGCAAACGGACTTCTACGTCTACAACCTCACGCTCTCTTGAGCGAGATCGAAGGCGCACCGCGGAAATACCAAACGGCTAGGACCGAGTCGCAGATGGCGCACCCCGCCGACGATGCCGGTACGAACGGGACGATGGGATTGCCATAGAGGTGGTGCACCACATCCCACGCCGTGTGCAACGCCCATCCCGCGCCAATGAAGCGATAATCCTTCAGTCCCCAATAAGCAAGGACGGTGATGAGTGCACAGAAGGCGAACTCCCAGCCCATCAGCCCGCCATTCAGGTAGGCGGCGCCGGCTCCCGCGATCATAATGGCGCTGAGGTTGCGGCGGCTCGGCTCCTTCAGGAGAGAGCAGGCCGCGATGAAGACCACTGCCACGATCAGCGGGGACAGCATCTCGGGAATCGTCAATGGGGGGTTTTCGTGAAGCAACATATCATTTCCTCCCGGCCTTTTTCTTCGGGATTGATTCGGCGCGTGCAAGAAGGGATTCAAACGCGGTGCGCGCGCGCTGGTCGGATCGCGCATCCCGGAGGAATCGGCGCGACGCGTGGTGGCTCAGGTAGATTCCGCACAGCTCCCATACGAACTGGTCCACGTTTAGATCGGACCGAAGGTGTCCACGATCCACCGCCTCCCGAACGAGTCGAGTCAGCAAGCCTCGCCACCGGGCCTCCATGGCCACGACCGTCGCGCGAACTTCCCCCTGCGCGTCGTCCAGTTCAAACATGGCGGCGGCAACAGGGCAGCCACCGCGCAGGCCCGCTTTCGTGGTCCATCCCAGCCATCGATTCACAAGCGCCTTCAGACGAGGGAGTCCCTCGGCGGCGCCCATCGCCGGCCGGACGACGTGCTCGTCGGCTACGCCGGCCATATGCCCGAGTAGCGCGATCTGCACATCGCCCTTGGAGTGGAAATGAGCGAACAAGCCGCTCTTCGACATCCCCACTTCTTGCGCGAGCACGCCGAGCGTCACACCCGATAGGCCGGCTTCGCTGAGTAAATCCAGGCCTCGATCCAGAATTCGCTCTCTGGTGCCGATGGCAGAAGTGGTCATGCAAGGATGATAGCACGACCGGTCGTGCTGGCGATTATGAACCGATCGCGTCCAACCGGGAGGGCGCTGCGGCCCGGTGCCGCTGCTAACACACTCGCCGCGCTCGTCGATAAGAACGTAGCAGGACTCTGCATATGCCCACCAGAGATATTCGCCGCCATCCTCGCGTGCCGTATCTTGGCCGGGTACGCATCTCCTGGGAGGATACCCATGGAACTCCCAAGTACGCCCTTGCGAGTTGCCTGAACATTTCCGAAGGGGGTGTGAGCATCGAGACGCCGGAGCCAATTCCGGTCTACACCAACGTCTCGCTGCGCGCCGACCAGGTCAATCTTGCGGGCTCCGCCGCGGTGAAGCACATCGCCCGGCGTGGATCAAAATACATCCTGGGTTTAGCAATGAGCCAGCCTGTCCGCGACCGGACGCTGAACTCGATCCGCGAAGGGCAGCCTTCCCCGAAGCCAGTGCCGGCGATCTCCAGCGAATAGACCGCCGGGCAAAGAACGAAAGAAGTGAGCGCCAGGGGGAATGGCGATGCGCATGCATCGGCCCGGGGCGGTAAAATGAAAAGTCGCCCATGAACCGCCTGCTTCCCGCCCTTCTCTTCTCTCTTCTGGCTCTCACTGGGTGCGGACACTCCGCGCCCGCTAACGTGGCGGCGATGGTCAACGGCCGCGCCATTACCTATTCCGAGCTCGATAAGCTGTACGAGACCAACTTCGGCGGACCGAACCAACCCGGCGGCGGACCAGCGGGACAACAGGGGGGCGGGCAGAGCGGCCGTCCCGGCGACGATCAGGTGACCTTCCAGCGCTTAGAGGTGCTGCGCACACTGATCGACAACGAGATCATGCTGCAACGCGCCGAAAAGGAAGGCCTGTTGGCGGTGGACGCCGACGTGGAGGCGAAGTTTGCCGAGCTGCGCGCGCCCTACACGCAGGAAGAGTTTCAGAGACAGCTCACCGCGCGCAAAATGACCGCTGAGGATCTGAAGACGCAGCTTCGCCGCGAACTGAGCGTGGAGAAGCTCATCAACAAGGAAACCACTTCGCGGATCACCATCACCGACAAGGACATCACGGATTTTTACAACGCCAACAGGAACAGTTTCAACTACGCCGAGCCGATGATCCAAATGGCGCAGATTCTGGTGACGCCGCAGCCCGATCCCAATGTGCGCAATTTGAAAAACGACAAGGCGCAGGACGAGGCGCAGGCGCACAAGAAAATCGAGCGCCTGTACCAAGCCCTCCAGCAGGGTGATGATTTTGGCCAGTTGGCGCAGAACTTTTCAGAAGATTCCAGCTCGGTTCAGAGCGGCGGCGACCTGGGCTTCATCGGCGAATCCCAGCTTGAGAAGGCCAACGCGGATATACGCAAGGCCGTAATGGTTCTGCACCCTGGGCAGTACACGCCCATCATTCCAACGCCAGAGGGCTATCGCATCCTCAAAGTGCTCACCCGCGAGCCTGCCGGGCAGCGCGATTTGAACGATCCCGTTGTGCAGCAGCATATCCGCGAGACGCTGGTCAATCGCAAGGATCAACTGCTGAAGGAAGCCTACTATGAGACGGCTCGCAATGAAGCCAAAGTGGTGAACTACTTCGCGGCGGGCATTACCGCGGCGGACAAGAAGTAGCGGGCGCCGGTTGCTCAGGTTTTACTTTTCGGGGGTCTTGGCCAACTGTTGTTTGGCCCAGGCGCGCGCGGGATCGAGATCGACGGCTCTTTGCAGCTCCTTGCGGGCTTCCGGATTGCGGTTGGCCTTGCGCAACGCCAGACCCAGCCATAGATGGGCTTCCGCCGAGAGACGCGCGTCGGCGGAGCGCGGGTCCAACTCAATAGCTTTCTGGAAATCCTTGATGGCCGCGTCGACGCCGCCTCCGAGCGATGCGGGCAGATAATAGTTGCCCACGCCGCGGCTCACATAGTTGGCTGGGGCCTTGGAATCCAGTTGCACGGCCTTGTTCACTTCATCCTGCGCGCAGTGGCCATAGCGCAAACCCACCAGCACATTGGCGGGAATCACCTGGCCGCACAAGGTTCCCAAAATGCGATGATACTCGGCCACCTCGGGCTTGAGCGCCGTGGCCCGCTCGGCGGCTTTGATGCCGGTCTCAGCCGCGGCGCGTGCCGCGTTCTTGTCCCCTGTCTCCATGGCCACTTCGGCCACGTAGGATTGCGCCAGCGCCAGTCTGTATTGGGCCTGAACGTCGTTGGGCAGTTTGTCGGCCGGGCCCGAGAGCTGGCTCGCCAGACGTTCCAGCGCGCCGCGATTTTGAGCGTCGCGGGCCTTGTCTAACTCTGCTGTGTTGAACCCGGCGGTATTGAATGCTCCTTGCCAGAAAAAGAGCGCTAAGAAGAGAAGCGGCGGGCCTGTCATGACCGCCTTCATTCTACCGCGACAGCGGCTTACCGCAACGCCGCCGGCGGCTTCATGCGGAGCACCGCTCAAGAAGCGCCTCTCAAGAGGTGCGGCTCAAGATTCGACTCACGCCGCGCGATAACTTCCCAATACCCGCAGAAAATCGGCCAGTTCGCCCAGGTGCCCGAGCGCGTGCTGGACCTTCTCATCGTTCCGGCGGCCGATCAGGTCCAGGTAGAACAGGTATTCCCAGGGCTTGCCGCGCAGGGGACGGGATTCCACCTTTACCAGATTCAGATCCCGCAGCGCCAGCGCGCTCAAGGCGCGGAACAGGGCTCCCGGAATGTTGCGCGTGGAAAATACCAGCGAGGTCTTCCAGGGCTTTTTCCCCGATCCGCGCGGCGTGCGCGGCTTGGAGCCGGCTGGTTCGAGCAAGAAGAAGCGGGTGTAGTTCCGGGGGTCGTCCTCGATCTCGCGCTTCAGGATGCGGGCTCCGTAAATTTTGGCAGCCAACTCCGAGGCGATCGCCGCGCCGCCGGGCGGTCGATCCCGCATGATCATCTTGACGCTGCCGGCGGTGTCGTAAAAGATTTCCTGCTGGATGCCCTTGTGCGCGGCAAAGAAATCGCGGCATTGATTCAATGCCACGTCTTTCGAAAATACGCGCCGTACCTGGCGAAAACTCATTCCCGGCGGCGCGATTATATTATGCACCACCCGCACGTTGGTTTCCGCCGTAATCGCGAAATCGTGCTTGAGCAGGAGATCGTAGTTTTCGTGAATCGAGCCGTGCAGCGTATTCTCGATGGGAATGGCGGCGCAGTCCACCCGGTGCTCCGCCAGAGCGATGAAGACTTCGTCGAATCGCGGGCAGGGAATCGGCCGCGCCCGCGCACCCAGGAATTGGCGGATGGCCTGTTGGCTGAAAGCCCCCAGTTCGCCTTGAAACGCGACTTTCACTCCGGCTTTCCCCTCGACGCCCCATCCCAGCGCAAGGCGTTCTCGTCTGCAAGTCCCAGAAGATCCAGAACGCGGTCCACGCTATGTTCCACCAGATCCTCGATGGTCTTGGGATGGTGATAGAAGGCCGGCATGGGCGGCGCGATAATCGCTCCCATCTCGGCTAGAGCTGCCATGGAGCGCAGGTGGCCCAAATGCAGGGGTGATTCTCGGACCATTAAGATGAGCCGGCGCCGTTCTTTGAGAACGACATCGGCCGCTCGAACCATCAGATTCGAGCTGATTCCGGATGCTATGGAAGACATAGTGGTTATAGAGCAAGGGGCGATCACCATTCCGGAAGTCACAAAAGAGCCGCTGGCGAGCCGGCAACCGATGTCTTCGGGTGCATAGGTGCAGGTGGCCAGAGATCGAAACTCAGCCGAGGATTTGCCGAGTTCGAGAAAAGCGGTCCTTTCCCCAGAACGGGACAGGATAAAATGGACCTCGGTGTCGGAACGGGCGCCGAGTTTCTGGAGAAGGCGCCACCCATAAACCGAGCCACTGGCCCCAGTTACGCCCAAAATGATGCGGATTTTGGCGGATTCTCCGGGCACTCCAGTTTCCCTCCTTCACCATGTTCCAAAATTGACTTTCGGCCGCGTTTTTGTTCTGAATTCAGAACAAGGCGCTTGCAGCGCATAACCCCACCCAGTATAATCTTAGCGAGGTGCTAGAGATATCTCCAGCCGCGACATGGCGTTTGCTCCCTCCGGTCATTCTGATTCCGCACCCCAACTCTCCATCTTGGAGGAAGCAGGCCAGAAACTCAAGCGAATCCGCGAAAGGCTACGGCTCAAGTACCGGGACATTGAGGAGGCGAGCCTGCGCATCGCCGCCGCCCGCCAAAACGACGAGTTTGTCGTCGCGCTGAGCCGTCTCGCGGACATTGAGAATAAAGGAACGATGCCTAGCATGTATAGGCTATATTCCCTGTGCGCCATTTACCGTTTAGATCTGGATGAGGTGCTGTCCTGGTACGGGGTTCCGCTAGATCAATTGCCCGGGGACGCCAGCTTGATCGAACTGCCCCGGACGCATGTGATCGGGTTTTCAACTCGAGATCAATCTGAAGTGCAGGTGCCGGTTGCGTTGGACCCCGGCATCGACTTGAGCAAGACCGAATTCCTTAGCCGCATGATTCAACGTTGGGGCACGCTTCCACTGACTTTGCTGAAGCGGTTGGACTTGCGCAATTTTCTGTATGGGCTGGTCGGCACCGAAGACTGGTTCATGGATCCCCTGATTCCTCCAGGTTCCCTGGTAGTGATCGATGACCGCCGCCGGCGCATCGTCAAGACCGGATGGAACAATGAGTTCGACAGACCCATCTACTTTTTGGAGCACCGCAGCGGCTATGCTTGCGCCTGGTGCAGCCTGCGTGAAGGGCGCCTGGTATTGCAGCCCCATCCTGCCTCGCAATGCGAGCCGGAGGTGTATGCATATCCGCAGGAAATCGAAGTGATCGGGCAAGTCACGGAAGTTGCGATGAGCCTGGATCCCTCGAAGCGGCGCCGTTCGCGCACCTAGATCTACCACCCTATCTACGACCGGCATAAGGGATTGTTCCGATTTTCGAACGTTTTTCCTAAAGATCGAGCCGCCAGTACTAAGAGTCTTATGGTTACTACCTAGGGAATACTTTCCCAGGGAGGCTGAATTGTTTAAGACCTTGTCGGAAGGCGTTGGGTTCGCGTTATCTCTCGTAACTCTGCTTGGTACGGCGCATGCCGATACCATGCCTCCGGAGCAGTGCTGGCCGGATTGTTACCAGTGGATGTTCAACCAGGAATGTCAAGCCTGGTTCGGAGCCGATTGGACCTACTGCGGCTATAACCAAGGCTGGGTGTATTGCTGCAACTAATAGACGGCTGAGACTCCAGGGGTGCGGGGCCGTCGCGCGTCCGCATCTCCGGAGCCGCCTCTTCTACCGTACTTGAAATCTCCAGAAAAGGTGAGGTTATGAATAAACGCAATTCTGTTCCTGTTTTTCTTGCGCTTGTTGCGCTGGTTTGGCTCATCGCCCATTTTCCGCCCTTCCAGATCACCTGGCGGCATTTCTTCTTCAAGGATCCCTCGCCGGTAGCCGTGAAGCTGGCGTTTCTGTTCAAGGTTTACGCGCTCCCCTGCTGCTTGTCGCTTTTCGCGGTGGTTCTGTTTCAGTTGCAGGGGAAACTGGGGGCTCTGGGCGCTTCGGGATCGGCGGTATTCCCGATGGCGCTGCTGGCGTCGGGCTGCATGATGTCGGCTTTCCGCAGCATGGTGAGCGGAGTCGGTGGAGTTCCGGGCTACGCGCTGGGGATGGCCCTAGGGTATACGGTGATGTCGCGCATACATTCGTTCCAGCCCTCGGGCCGAATCTTATTCGGCAGACCGATGGTGAGGATCGTATGGCGCGGAGAGCTGGCGGCTCAAAAAGCGGCGGCGTTGCGGCTTCAGGCGCGGGAGGATTCCGGAGGATCCGGGCACCTGAACGTTTCGAGTAATACGTCGAACCCCGTGCAGAACAGCTCTCTTTCGCTCACGCGCGCGGAAGCCGGCATATAGCCGCGATAGGTGTGGATGCCGGTCCAGTGGTCCAGGACCACCGGAAGGGGATCCTCCAAGCCTTCGAAATACGCCGAGAGATCCTCCCTTTTCTCCGCCAGGGGCAGGTTCAGCCATTCCTGGAAGACGGCCTGGTGGCTTTGCGAGAGAGCCTTGCGGCTCTCTTCGCGCCCGAAAATCGAGGCCAGGCCGTGGTGCCGGTAGACTCCGGAATTGGGGTTGCGAAGCGAGGCAAGATACTCCAAGCGGCCAAAGACGGTAGGGATGCGGGCAAGAGTGTTCTTGAACAAGTCGGCTGTCGCCGAGCGCTCCAGCATTGCCTTAGGTCTGAATTGCGGCACCTCACACGCCCTACACGATTGTAAGGCAATTGGACTCGGGAACGCGACATTCAAACATTTGTTCTGATTTCCGGAAGGGCGCGCCGGGCATGCGGGAATCTCCGGTCTCCGTTTTCCGTTCGTCAGCCGTTAAGATGGCGGCGAAAGGACAATGGGAATGAGAATCGGCATACTGGGGGCGAGCAACGTGGGCTGAGCGCTCGGTCCGCCTGGGCCCGGCACGGCCATGAGGTTTTTTTCGGGGTTCGGAATCCGGACTCCGCGGACCCGCGCGGAAAGCGTCGCGGACGCGGTTCGATCCGCCGAGGCCGTCGTGAATGCGCTGCCTTGGCCGGCCACGCGCGGAGTTCTGGAGAAGCTGGGTCTGGAGGGAAAGATTCTGCTGGATTGCACCAACCCGCTCAAGCCGGATCCCTCCGGCCTGGAGGTGGGCGCCACGACTTCCGGCGGCGAATTGGTGGCCGGCTGGGCCAAGGGCGCCAAAGTGGTAAAGATCTTCAATACAACCGGATACGCCAACATGGCCAATCCGAGTTACGGCGGCCAACCGATTACGATATTCTACTGCTGCGACAATGCGGATGCCAAGCGTATCGCCGCGGGACTCGCGCGCGACATCGGCTTCGACCCCGTCGACGCCGGCTGCTGGAGCCCTACGCGTTGCTGTGGATCTGGCTCGCGGTCAAGGGCGGCGTGGGCCGCGAGTTCGCGTTTAAGCTTGTGAAACGCTGATCTGGCCGGCCCGCATCGTGACTGAGCCGCGACCAAAGGAAGCGGTTACTGCTTGCCCTTCGCGTTCGGATTCGGGGCGGCGATCGTCGCCGGGTCCCAGTGCTCGTCCGCCTTGCCGTCCACGAAGCGCCACATGTCGAACCAGGTGGTGTAATATGTCTTTCCCGGTGTCCGGGGATCGGGCGTAGGACCCCGCGGAGTCACCACTGTCACGTAATCGCCGTCGGCCACCACCGCCGCGATCTTGGTCTGCATCTTGGCCGGCAGCGGCTTGGGCTGGCGCGCCGAGAAGAAAGCGATCACGCCCGCGCGGCCGGAGGCGGCATTGGGATTGTGCTGATGATAGGCTTCCGTGAGCCACTTATCGGCTTCGTTCCAGTGATTGCACTCCAGAAGATCGAGCATGATGTGATACGCGGCTTGCTTGTTGCGATCCAGCTTCTTATCTTTGGAATGAAAGAGAGCTTCCGGATTGTCGACGCCGACCACCGGCTCCTGCGCGAACATGGGCGCGCAGGCAAATACTGTCAAGGTGAGAAGACTCAGACGCAGTTGCATGCGTCTATAGGTATCGCAGGCGGGGGCGCTTCGTCAAGTCCCCTTATTACAGCGACGTCCTGAGCAACACCACGCCGCGGCGCGGGACTGTCGCCGCAAAGCTCGAGCCCGGGGCCGCGACAGCTTCGTGCTTCACAAGTCCGTACCCGGAGGCCCGCGCCCGCGAGGCCGGCCGAGGCCCGGTTCACGCTGATTTCCGCGGGCTGGTCGCCGCGATTGAACAAGCCGACGGCCACGTCGCCGCCGCGCAGTTCGCGAGCCAGCACAACGGTCTGGCCTTCCCGTCTCACAAGATCCCGCTCTGCGAGTGGTAAACTTCCACTAATACCATGACTCTCGTTGAATTCGGCCGTTGGACCGGGTATCTCAATGGCGCAATCGAAGTCGGCTTGCTGATCCGGCTTTTAAGCTACGGTTTAGCGCGGCGGTATTGCTGGCTTTTTGGTTATTTTCTCGCCGATGTCCTGCAAATCCTGTTGCTGATCCGCCTGCCAACGTACTCGATCTCGTACGGCTATATCTACTTTGGAGGCCAAGGGGTGAAGGCTTTACTGGGAGTTCTTCTGGCGATAAGTCTGTGGAAGTTGGCTTTGCTCGGATACCCCGCGTTGGCACGATTCGGCCGTCAGATCGTGATTTATATGCTTCTGGCCGCGATGGCGCTGGCGGCTGTCGGACTGCTGCTGGAGCCCGCCACGCCGCGAGGCCAGAATCCCACGATGCATTCGCTCCAGGCGATCGAAGGAGCCGTGGATTCCATGGTCCTGGTTTTTCTGGTGGCGGCAGTTCTCTTTCTGCTGTGGTTTCCGGTGAAAGTGCGCCGGAATGTCGCGGTATGTATTGGCGGGTTTGTGTTCTACGGGTTCCAGCGCTGGGCCGGGTTACTGCTCGTGAATCTGTACCCAAAATACTCTCACGCCTTTTATGCCTTGATGGTGGTTCTGGAGCTGACGTGTCTGGTTCTGTGGGCTTTGGCCATTAAGCCTGAGGGGGAAATCGTCACCACCGTTACGGGACACCGCTGGAATCCCGCCGAAACAGAACGCCTGTTGGGGCAATTAGATGCGATCAATGCGCGCCTGGGCCAAATGGCAGAGTGGGAAATCCTGCGGCGATTATAGGGGAATCCGCAGTTGTTTTTTCGGATTCGCTCTAGTATTCCGATTCTGGCCCGCGAGGAGATTAAATTTATGCCCGGAACACTACCCACGTGCGTGATGGCAGTCGTTGGCGCCGGACTGGCGGCGCTGGGAGTGCGGGCGTGGGTTCAACCTGGTGAATACGCGCGGGCGCGGCGGCGCTGCCGCCCGGACGAGGAATGCTTGCTGGAGCGCTATCAACCGATGGTCAGGCTTCTTTCCAGGGAGGACGCGGAGTTTCTGCGCCAAACACAAGTTCCCGAAAGTCGCCACCCGCTGGGAGCGATCGCGACGCCGGATTGCCCGCCTTTATCTGGGGGAACTGGCTGCCGACTTTTATCGCTTGCACGCGAAAGCGCGGATCTTAGCGGCGGAAGCGCCGGAACAATACGCCGGCTTGGTGCCCATCTTGTTCAGGCAACAATTCGTGTTCTGGCGGACCCTGGTTATGATTGAGGTGCGGCTGGCCCTGGGCGGCCTGAACGTGACACAGGGCAGCGTAGAGAAGCTGATTGGAGCGATCGAAGCCATGCAGCGGGAGATCGCCCGCGTGGCCGCCACAAGCCCCGCGTAAAGGAACCCCGAGTCTCAGGCGTTCACGTCGATGACCACGCGCCCACGGATCTGGCCTGCCAGAATCTTCTGGCTCAGCTCGAAGACGCGGTCCAGCGGAGCCAGCTCCGTCATTGCATCCAGCAGATGCAGCGGAAGATCGCGCGACAGGCGCTCCCAAATCCGCAGGCGTTCCGCGCGCGTCACGCGCACGGAATTGATCCCCAGCAGATTCACGCCGCGCAGGATAAACGGTAAAACCGTCGAGCCGAAAGCCGCGCCACCAGCCAAGCCGCACAGCGCGATGCTGGCATTGCTCGCCATGTACGGCAGAATTCCGGCTAGAGTGGATCCGCCCACGCTGTCGACCGCGCCATTCCAGCGTTCGCGTTCCAGCCCCTTCGCGGAAACCGGGGTGAGCGATTCGCGCGGCAGGATTTCGCTCGCGCCCAACCCGCGCAAATAATCGCCCAACTCGGGCCTCCCGGTCGATGCAGCCACGCGATACCCGAGCTTCGCCAGAATCGCCACCGCCACGCTGCCCACGCCACCCGCCGCGCCGGTCACCAGCACCTCGCCGCCCGGCTCCAAACCCTGCCGCTCTAAGGCCATGACGCTTTGCATCGCCGTGAATCCGGCGGTCCCGATCGCCATCGATTGTTCTAGCGAAATGCCGGGCGGCAGCACTACCAGAGACTCGGCGTTCCACCGCGCATACTGCGCGTAGCCGCCCCAGTCAGTCTCGCCCGCGCCCGCTCCGGTCAGCGCCACCAAATCCCCGGGACGAAACTCAGCCGCGGCGGATTCCTCCACCGTGCCCGCGAAGTCGATGCCGGGAATCATCGGGAAGCTGCGAATCACCCCGGGTTTGCCGGTTACGGCCAGGCCGTCCTTGTAATTGAGGCTGGAATAGCGGACGCGAACCAGCACTTCGCCCGGCGGCAGCCGGTCCTTCGAAATCTGCTCGATGCGCGCCGCGAAGGCCCCGTTTTCACGGGTGGCCAGAAGAGCCTTAAACCTGGACATGGCCCATTATAAGAACACGGATGGCGTACACCACGGGCACGCTGAACAGGCTGGAGTCGACGCGGTCCAGCCAGCCTCCGTGACCGGGCAGCATGGTGCCACTATCTTTCATACCGGCTCCGCGCTTGAATGCCGATTCGCAAAGATCCCCCATTTGTCCGGCGACGTTGGCGGCCGCGGCCAGTGCGAGCATGGCGCCCAGCGGCTCGGCTGGAATCAGATAGTGCCCATAAACGCCCGCGGCGAGCATTCCTCCCGCCACCGATCCCGCGCAACCTTCCCAGGTCTTGGAGGGGCTGACTCTGGGAGCGAGTTTATGTTTGCCGAAAGCCCGGCCGATGTACAAGGCCGCGGTGTCTCCGGCCCAGCTCACCAGCAGCGCGATCATCAGCCAGTGCGGATTGATCTCGCGAAGGCCCATGGCGCAGCGCCAGGCGCCGAAGATATAGATCACACCGAGAAGAAACACGGATGCACTGGTCAGCGCGGCGGCTAGATCGCGCACACGAAGGGCCAGCATCATCGCGGCGAGCGCGGCGATAGCCGCTACAAGAAATGGCTCCGGAACGAACAACAGCGCCAGCCCCGCGGCCATCCCCGGCAGCCCGGCGGGTGCGATGCCCTGCGCCGCGGCGATCCGATCGAATTCATGAAACGCGAGCAGACCCACTGCCGCCAGCACCGCGGCGAACACCCAGAATGGAGATTCCAGAACCACCCAAGTCACCAGCGGAATCAGGACCAGCGAGGTCGCGACGCGCTTCATCGGGCCCGAACGCCCACCGTCTCGCCCGCCGCTTCTATCGTTCCAACATCCTCAATCACAGCCGGAGGGCCCAGGCCGCCGAAGCGCCGGTCGCGCCGCTGGTAATCGAGAATCGCCTCCAGCAGCTCCGCGCGCGTAAAATCGGGCCACAGCGTATTGGTGACGTACAACTCCGCGTAGGCGATCTGCCACAGCAGGAAATTGCTGACGCGCATTTCGCCGGAGGTGCGGATCAGCAGGTCGGGGTCGGGCGTGCCGGCGGTGTACAATCGCGCCGAGATCGCCGCTTCGTCGATTTCCGCGCGGCCGGCGCGGGCCTCCTCCACCAGCGCCTTCACTGCGTCCACGATTTCCGCGCGGCCTCCGTAGTTGATGGCCAGGTTCAGCCGCAACCCGCGGTTGTTCCCGGTGCGGCGGACGACTTCGTCCAGCTCCGCGCGCACGAACGCCGGAAGCGCGTCTAATCTTCCTATCGCTCCAAACCGAATGTCGTGCTTCATCATCAGCGGCAGCTCCGACCCGAGATATATGCGCAGAAGACGCCACAGCGTCTCCACTTCGGCCCGCGGACGCTTCCAATTCTCGACCGAGAACGCGTACAGCGTCAGCGCGCGCAGGCCCAATTGCGCGCAGGTTTCCACCGTCGCTCGCACAGCCTCTACTCCGGCCCTGTGCCCGGAGACGCGCGGCAGATGGCGGCGTTTGGCCCACCGTCCGTTGCCGTCCATGATGATGGCGATATGCGCGGGCAAGCGCGCGGGGTCGATGGCGCGCGCCAGCTCGCAATCCGGGTCCCCCGGCGCGAGTTCCTCCAACAGACGTTGCATCTTTTGTTCATGGTACCAGCGGCCGGAAGGCACGTGCGGCCTCCACTTTCCGTAATAAAGTACTTGACAGAAGTAGGCGATCTCCCTTATCCTGATTTCGTGGCATACGTCGAGCCCATCCGCAAACGCCCCGATCCTCCCGTGGCTTTGCATGCGCACGCGCTGGATAATCTGCGCTACATTCGCGAGACCATGGAACGCGCCGGATCGTTCACGGCGGTGCCCGGTTGGGGCGGCGTCGCCATGGGGGCAACCGCTCTGGCCGCGGCCGGCCTGGCTTCGCACGCGAGCTCTCGTCGAACCTGGCTGGCATGCTGGCTCATCGAGGGGGTGGTCGCCGTGGCGGCGGGCATCGTGGCCATGGCGCGCAAGGCTCGCGCCGCGGGGTTGCCGATGTGGAACGCGCCTGCGCGAAAATTTCTCTTCAGCTTCCTTCCCCCGGTGATCGCCGGAGCCGTGCTGACGCTGGTCCTGTGGCAGGCGGGGGCGTGGAGCGCGATTCCCGGCGTCTGGCTGATGCTCTACGGAGCCGGCGTGATCGCCGGAGGGGCGTTTTCGGTTCCCGTGGTGCCCGTGATGGGCGCCTGTTTCCTGGCCACGGGTGTGCTGGCCGCGTTTTCACCGGTGTTCCTGCCTGTCACATTTTTGCCGATCCTTGGAGCCGATTTCTGGCTCGGTCTCGGCTTCGGCGCGTTGCATGTTGTTTTCGGCGCCGTGATTGCGAGGAAATATGGCGGCTAAAGGCGTCGCGCTTAAGAAACTCGCCCGCGCGAGCGAGCTTGTCCCACCCGCTCCGGCCGCCCGCAGCGTCACCGACCTCGACCGCTTGATTCATGAGCGCATGCGCCTGGGCATCGTGAGCGCCTTGGCCGCCAACTCATCCCTGACCTTCAACGATCTCAAGAAACTGCTGCGGACCACCGATGGAAACTTGAGCGTGCACGCCCGCAAGCTGGAAGAGGCCGGCTACGTCGCTTGCTCCAAGAGCTTCGAGGGCCGCATGCCCAAGACCGAGTACGCGCTGACGGAGACCGGCCGCAAGGCGCTGGAGAAATACTTGGACCACATGGAAGCCTTGATTCAGGCCATGAAGCGATGAATTCGGGGATAACGGCAGCGAACGGGCTGCACGCGGCGATCATCATGGACGGAAACGGCCGCTGGGCCAACCGCCGCGGCCTGCCTCGCGCCGCCGGGCATCGAGCCGGAGCAGCAGCCGTCCGCCGCACCGTCGAAGCAGCACCCGATTTGGGCATCTCCACGCTCACTCTATACGCTTTTTCCGAAGACAACTGGAGCCGCCCGGCGCGAGAAGTCTCCGCGCTGATGAAGCTGTTGGGCCGTTACCTGACGCAGGAAGCTAGCCGCTGCGTGGCCAATGGAGTGCGCCTGGAAGCCATCGGCCGCCGCGATCGCCTGCCCGCTCCACTGGTTGCCCTGCTCCAGGACGTGGAGCGCAAAACCGCGCAAGGCTCGCGCCTCAATCTGCGTCTGGCTATCGACTACTCGTCGCGCCAGGCGATTCTCGACGCCGCGCGCCGTGCGGCTTTGAACCTCGGGGCGAATGTCAGTGAAAAACAATTCTCTACACTGATGGGCCCCGATGTCGATCTGCTGATCCGCACCAGCGGCGAGCAGCGTCTCAGCGATTTTCTGCTGTGGGAATGCGCCTACGCCGAGCTGGTCTTCACCCCGCGCATGTGGCCCGATTTCACCGCCGGCGATCTGGCGGACGCGGTCGCCGAGTTCCACCGCCGTGAGCGCCGCTTCGGCGCAGTCGCCGCCGTCGAGACGACGCGCCGCACGGCGTAGGCGTCAGCGGCGCTACTTTACTCGATTCCCAGTTTCGCGAGCACGCGGTCCGTCTCCGCCTTGCCCAGCAGTGGCGCCTGGATGATCTTCGCGTCTCCCTCGGCGGCCACAAAAGCGACTCCCTCGCTCTCGATTTCCTTCAGGAAATCGGGGTCCAGCCAAACGCCTTCCGGGACTTTCTCGAACGCGTAGAGTTTGTACGATCCCGGCGCGATGCTTTCGAGTGAGAAGACGCCGTTCTGATCGAACACGGCGGCGCGGGTTTCATGTTCGCGGCGGGCAGCGTCGGGCGTATCGGGAATCAGGATTACTTGCGGCGTAGCGGCGCGTCCTGTGACGGTTCCGGAGAGCCGCGCGCCATGGGTGCTGAACACGAGTTCCAGCGGGACTCCGTAGGAGCTGAGGGTAAAGGTTCCATCGCTCGACTCCGCATTCCCGTAGCGAAGCGTCTTGAGGTACAGATGCAAGTAAGCGAGCCCCGGCGTATTCACTCGATATCGGCCTAGGCCGAGGTCGAGGAAATCGAAACTGCCATCCTCCTTCGAGATCGGGAAGGGATCGAAACCACTCTGAACATCAGCCTGTCCAAGGTAGACCTGTAACTGCTGCGGCTTCGTCGCTTCATCTCCATCGATCCGGACGGTCACATGGAGCGTCTGTGGCGGGTGCAGTTCAATTGAAACATTCTCCACATCGCGATTGTCCACTTGGACCGTGGTATGCCCCAAAATACTCGAGTCAGGGAAGCCCTGTCTGACCCAAACGTCGTAGGTGCCGGAAGGGAGGAAGTTGATTTCAAATGTGCCGTCGGAACGAATCGCCCCCCCACCCCCGCCATAGCTGTCCTCACCCACTGCGGTGGAAGTCCTACGCGCCGACACCCGCCGCCCGACCATTCTAGGGTCGCCCGAGGGCTTAGGGATGTTTTCATACCCCAATACTTTCCCGCGGATGCGAAGCTTCGAGCCGGTGCCGAGCCGCAGCCGGATATCGAGGCCATTTAGCTGCTGGCCGGCAGCGAGGGTGATGGGCGAGGCGGATTCGACGTCGGGCGACGACGGATACCAGGTGGGCTGCTGGCGAATCGCGGGTTGATTGTTCACCTCCGGATGATGTTGTTCCTCCCACATCCCATCCGGCTCGGCGAAAACGTAGTAGCGGCCGGGCGCAAGCCCGGCGAAGCGGAACTCGCCTCGATCGTCTACCTGTGGAGAACCAATCGATTCAGCAGGTTCGATATGTCTGCGGCCCTTCTTCCACACGGAATGAAATACGCTGATATTCGCACGCGGCCACGGGTCTCCATCCTGATCCAGCACGCGGCCGGACAGAACCGCCTGAGGGGTCATTTTGATTTCGATACCCGTGAGGCGGTCGCCGGCCGACAAGCGCAACTCCACGGCGTCGTCGGGCTCCGTCCCTCCGCCGTACCAGGTATCCAGGAATCCCGTGCATTCGACGTCCAAGCGGTAATTGCCCGGTGCGATATTCTCAATCCCGAACGTGCCCTGATCGTTAGAGACCACCGGGTACGCCGATCCTCTGCCGATCGACGCCAAACGAAGGTGAGCCTTGCGCAACCCTTCCCCGGTGGCTGCGTTGGTCACGATTCCGCGAACTGAAGCCGACGGATCAGGCTGGGGCTGAGCCTGAGCTGTGAAAAGCAGCAACAGGGTGTATCCCATATGCCGCACACCAAGCGCCAATCGCCCCTTGTAAGTGTAAGAGTTCACTCCGGCTGACCTCCGCAGATAACTGCTATGGCAATTATAAGACCGGATTTGCCACCACGCCCGCCGCGGCGGCGCGGCCCATGCGGATGCAGTCCGGGATACCGATGCCGGTGTAGCCGTTGCCGGCCAGGTACAGGCCGGGGATAGCGGCGGTTCGCGCTTGAATTTCCTTAAAGCGCGCGGAGTGGCCCACCGTATATTGCGCCATCGAGCGGGGCCATCGCGAAATGGAAGAGAACAGGGGCGCGGCGGTGAGGCCGAGAATGGTGCGCAGTTCCTCGCGAGCCATGCCGGTGAGCGTTTCATCGGACTCGTCAACCACGCGGTCGTCGCCCGCGCCTCCGAAGAAGCAGCGCAGCAGGACCCGGTTCGCGGGCGCGCGACCCTCGAACTTGGCGTCGACGAACGTGCAGGCGGCCATACGCCGTCGCTCCACGCGCGGAATCAGAAATCCGTGGCCGGCCCCGCGGCCGTCGGACGTGCCGCCGTCGAACGAGCCGGCGTCATAGCACATCGCGACGGTCACCGAAGAGGTGTACGGAATCTGGTTGAGCAACTCACCGAGCCGCGTGTCCAGCGACGACACGAGGTCCGCCGCGGCCCACGCCGGACAGGCCAGGATCACGCTGGATGCGTCGAGCCATTCTCGGTTCACCCCGAGGTCTCCACTCACGCGGATGCGAAACCCGCTCCCCGCGCGTTCAATCGCTTCCACTTCTCCGCGCCGTGCCGTGAGACCCTCGGAAAGCTTCGCGGTCAACGTGCCCAGGCCGCCTTTGAGAGTCCGGAACAGGGTGCCGGCGCTAGAAGGACCACGCGCGCGGGATTGCTTCAGCACCGCACGGGCTAGGCTCCCGGAAGTCCTTTCCATCTCGGCGAAAGCCCCCAGCACGCTGACCACACTCATTTCGCGCGGATCGCCGCCGTACACCCCGGAAAGCAGAGGCTCCGCCAGATAGTCCAGAGCCTCCCGGCCGAAGTGGTCGATGACGAAATCGGCGACGGAGCGGTCGGGATTGGACACGGGCTTGCGGAACAGCTCCAGGCCCATGCGCAGCTTGGTTCCCCATCCCAGCAGAGGCGACTGAATCAGGGGCCAGGCGCGCGTGGGCACGATCATCCGAATGCCCTCGGGCAAGCGCACCAGCCGGCCTCGGCGCAGGATGTAGGTGACGCGGGAATGGTCGTTGGAGCCGATGACCTCCTGCTCCAGGCCCAGCTCTTTGATCAGCGCAAGCGCTTCCGGCTTTTGCGAGATGAAGCTGTCGGGGCCCCCTTCGATCACGCAGCCATCGCGAGCCGTGGTCTGGATCACGCCGCCCAGCCGCGGCAGCTTTTCGATCAGCGTGAAGGGCGTGCCCGACTTGGCCAGATCGTACGCCGCGGAGAGACCGGCGATGCCCCCGCCAACAATAACGGCTCCGACGACGCCAGCCACAGCCGCTACAGCTTAAATTCGCGGACGATTTCGACGCACGCCTTCACGTTTTCAACGGGCGTTTCGGGGAGGATGCCATGGCCCAGATTGAAGATGTGCCCGGGCCGCGAGCCGGTGCGCCGCAGCAGCTCATTGATGCGCATGCGCAGCTCCGGAAGGGGCGCGAAAAGGGCTGCCGGATCGAGGTTGCCCTGGACCGCGGAGCGGTAGCTGATGTCCATCCAGGCCTGGTCGATGTTGACGCGCCAATCGACGCCCATCACGTCGCCGCCGGCGGCGTGGAGCTCGCGGAAGAATCCAGCCGCGCCGGTCCCGAAGTGGATCACCGGGACTCCGGCCGAGCGGATGCGCTCGATCAGCGCGCGGGAGTAGGGAGCCACGAAGCGCACGTAATCGTCGGGACCGAGCGCGCCGGCCCAACTATCGAACACCTGAATGATGCGCGCCCCGGCCGCGACCTGCAATACGCCGAAGGCTCCGAGCACATCCACCAGCTTGCCCATCAGGCGGCGCCACAAAGTCTCGTCGCGGTACATCATTTGTTTGGTGCGGACGAAGTTGCGGGAAGGGCCGCCCTCGATCATGTAGCTGGCCATGGTGAAGGGGGCCCCGACAAAGCCGATTACCGGGACCCGCCCAGCCAGAGCCTTGGTGACGAGTTGGATGCTTTCCCCGACGTAACCCAGATCGTCGGTGTTCGAAATGGAGAGGCTGTCGATATCGCTGGAGGTGCGAACAGGATTGTCGATAATCGGTCCCTCGCCGGCGGCGAAGCGCAGCTTGAGGCCCATGGGCTCGACCGGCAGGAGCAGATCGGCAAAAATGATGGCGGCGTCGACGTCGAGAATCTCCACCGGCTGGAGCGTGATCTGCGCGGCGAGATCCGGGCGCTTACATAGTTCCAGGATCCCGTGCTTGGCGCGGATGTCCCGGTACTGCTTCATGTAGCGGCCGGCTTGACGCATGAACCAGACGGGCCGAACGTCGGTGGGCCGTCGTCGGCAAGCTTCAAGAAAGCGGCTATTCATGGAAGCCACGCGCATGTTAAATTCCACTGACTCCTATTGGTAACGTTCTCAAAAATAACGGTTCCAGGCGTCAAGCGCCGATCCGTTGCAAGGGGTGCCTGCAACCCAACTTAGCACACAGCAGGCTGCCCAAGCCTCAGTTTTTTAAGATTTCGGGCGGCCGCGGCGGATGCGCTTCAGGATTTGGGGAGCTTTGGCGGCGAGGGCCGGCGGGAGATCCGCTTCGAAGTGGAGCTCGGGCATTTTGTAGAGTTGGAGTCGTTCCGATAACTGCACTTTTATGAACTGCTTAGCGTGTTTAATCGCCTCCAGAGTCGAAGCCTGCTCCTGGGCCGTTCCCAGGAGAGAAAGGCGCACGTTCGCACGGCGAAAATCCGGCGAAAGAAGCACTTCGGTGACTGTGGCGCTGCCGATGCGCGGGTCGGACAGCTCATAGGAGATCAGCTCGGTAAGCTCTTCGCGGAGGCTTTCCGAGACGCGTTCGTAGCGATGAGGATCCAAATTTCAGAATACAATAGCTAGGGTGAAAGCCGCCCTTCTATCTGTATTGGTGGGGTGCGCGCCGGTTTGGGCGCAGCCCCTCAGCGTGTATTCGGAGTTCGCCCAGATTGATGCGGCCGGCATGGTCACTGCTCCGGAGACCCCCCGGGAGATCTTGTCGCCGGCGGTCGTGCGCAACGGATTCACCTCGTTTGGTGGAGGCTCCGGCGGAAACCAAGTGGTGGCTCTTCGTGGGGCAGAATCCGGAGAACTCGGTCAAGGTGACGATGTACCGGGAATTGGGCAACTCGCTCGATCGGGTGGATCTGCCCTACGCGAGCTCGGGAACGCAGGTGTTGTGGATGGATTTGTGGACCGAGGGGAACGCGCCCGTTCAGAGGATCAAAGTCGAGCCGGAGCTGAACATCAACGACGATTGGGCGATCTATCCAATCGAGGGTCGGGTGATGGAGGCGAGGATTCCGCAGGGGCCTTCGCCCGCGCCGTCGATGCACGCTTATCTCTGCGGCTCGCCGGCGCCGGCTTCGTCGCTGGAGGGTCCTCGCCTCCGCAACAGCGAACAGGATGTGAAGCTGCTCGACGCCCACGCAGCGGCCAAGGAAGACGTGAGGAAGCTGCTGGGCGGATGCGATGCGCAGCCCCCGTCCGATCCCGAGTGGTACCTGCGAATTCGTGACTACCTGTTCCGCCTGCGCTAGACTGAGTACTGCAACGCTTTTGCCGAGCGCGGAGCGCACAGCGACAGCGTTGTGCGCGGTTCAAAAAAGGAGCGCACAGCGACAGCGTTGTGCGCGGTTCAAAGTGGAGCGCACAGCGACAGCGTTGTGCGCGGTTCAAAGTGGAGAGATGGCCGAGTGGTTGAAGGCGCACGCTTGGAAAGCGTGTTTAGGGGAAACTCTAACGAGGGTTCGAATCCCTCTCTCTCCGCCAGTCTTATCTAAAGCCTTTTCAGTAGTTTAACGAGACCTGCGAGTTCGCTGTACTTGATTTGTACCTTCATACTGGAGATGAGGGTACGTCAGTGCTCACCATCTACCGCCGGCACTCGAAAGACTGCGACCATGCCGGCGACCGCTTTTGGAAGCGCTGCAAATACCCGTGCTGGGTCTGCGAATGGCCATCCGATTTCGCGAATCGCTCAAGACGCCGTCCTGGGAAGCGGCCGAGGCAAAGGTACGAAAGCTTGCCGAAGGCGCGGCATCCGCGGCTCTGTACCCGTTGCACTCGATGAAGTCTGGTAGGTGGTTAAAGATTGGCCGCAGGCGTTGACAGTCGATTTTACCCAAAATCGGGGATGAAGCCCCCTCGACTTCCAACTTTGGGCGGCCCCCGTCTAAAGACTTTTGTTACAATACCCTACCAGTGAGCTTAAAAAAGGGCGACCGCCTAGTCGGAGCCGCGGCAGAGCTTGAAGTGCGCCAGTTTTTAGGCCGCGGTGGGTCCGGCGTTACGTATGTCACCAAGGTCGTTTCCGCAAGGCCGGGGACTGGAATGAAAAGTGGTGACCTCGTTGTGACGAAGACACCTAGCGTCAAGTCGGCACAGACTCTCTCCCAAATCGAAGCCCGTCTGGCTGACCTCTTTCACAAAGGGCTGACAGAACGAGATGCGATGAATGCCTTACGGCAGCTCCATTGTGTTGCGCACATCTTTGACCACGGCATCTATGTCAAGAAGACCAAAAGTGGCTCTCTGTCCCATCAATCGATTCCCATTGTTGTTCAGGAATACATACGTGGAGAACGTCTTGATTATTATCTCGCCAAGAGATTTTCAATCACAAATGCAACTGGGCGAGGCAGTCGAGGCCAAAAGATATTCCGCGGCCTCCCCACGCCTCAGGATTTCTTTTTCTGGGCTCGGAAGCTCGTCTCGGTTGTCGGAAGTGTTCACCAGCGGCAGGGTGATCCATGGGGACATCTGGCAGAACAATTTCATTGTTCGCAAGGGGACCCAGGACCCAGTGCTGATCGATTTCGGCCAGGCTGCTTTTAGGATCTACATCACTTTCGGTGGCCGTGATGTCGGGAGTTGGATGGCCCCGGAGGGTGGTGGCTCGGTAGCTGCGGACATCTACTCTCTTGGAGGACTCCTTCTCTATCTGGCGACCGGCCAGTTCGATTCCAAGACTGACCGGCTCCCAAAGATAGATGACATCGATCAACTTAAGAAATTCGTTGTCGGACGCATGCAGCGAAAGAATGCAGCGCTCTACGAAGCTAACTCATCGCGCGATGCCTGCGCTCAAGCCGTCATGGTCGCACGCCGAACATCCCCTCCCTTTGGCAGGATATTGAGCTTTTTGATCCTGCCCCCAGCGCAGATCAGGTGCGTCCTTTGATCCATCAACTGAAGCTCATCCGGAGGCGTAGCCCGTTAATTGGAGCACTTGTAGGCACGGCCCCTCCGTGCCAACATGGGTGAGACACTCCTCGTACCCTAATTACAGAGCAGGGCGAGAAAGAATCTCATTAATGAATAACCATACGGTTCCCGTGCCTTCTCCAGCGGATTTGCCGCCGGTGGGACGCAGGGAGCCCGAGCGTAGCGAGGGCGACCGGAGTGCCACTGGCAGCAAATCCGCCGCCATCCCGAAAGCCCACCCCGACCCCGAGGTCGTGGCCCAAGCGAAGCGCCGCCGCTTCACCGCCGAATACAAGCAGCGCATCTTGACCGAGGCCGACGCGGCCAAGGGCTCCGGCGGCATCGGAGCATTGCTCCGCCGCGAAGGATTGTACTCGTCGTTGTTGGCGACCTGGCGTCGCGAGCGCAAGGCCGGCATTGTCCAGGCCCTGGCTCCGCACAAGCGCGGCCCCAAGTCCAAGCGCGATCCCGTCCAAGAGGAAATGGCCCAACTGCGCCGCGACAATGAGCGCCTCACCGAACAGCTGCGCAAAGCGGAGATCGTGATCGATGTTCAAAAAAAAGTGGGCGCGCTGTTGGGGTGGCCGATCGCGGCTCCCGGCCCGGAGCAAAAGCCTTGATCGACGCCGTCCATCAACTCGCCCCCACCGTCGGCGTCGAGTCCGCTTGCGATGCTCTCGGCATGCCTCGCGCTTCCTTCTATCGGCAACGCCCGGTGTACGGGCCGACGCTCCCGGTTCCGTCGGCCATTCGTCCGGCGCCCGCGCGAGCGTTGAGTTCGGAAGAACGCGAAACTGTTCGCGTTGTGCTCAACTCCGAACGCTTCCAGGATTGCTCGCCCGCCGCGATCCAGGCCACTTTGCTCGATGAAGGCCAATATCTGTGCTCCACGCGGACCTTTTATCGAGTGCTCGAAGAAGACGGCGCAACCCGCGAGCGGCGCGATCAACTGGTCCATCCGGCCTATCAGAAGCCGGAACTACTGGCCACCGCGCCCAATCAACTGTGGAGTTGGGACATCACCAAACTGCGTGGCCCCGCCAAGTGGAGCTACTTCTATCTCTACGTCATCCTGGACGTCTTCAGCCGCTACGTGGTCGGCTGGATGGTGGCGATGCGCGAAGGCGCCGGGTTGGCCAAGAAACTCATCGAAGAAACCTGTGACAAGCAGAACATCCAGCCGGGCCAACTCGGCCTTCATGCCGACCGCGGCGCGCCCATGCGCGCCAAGCCGGTGCTGTTTCTCCTCGGCGTCACCAAGACCCACAGCCGGCCCTACACCTCTAACGACAATCCTTATTCGGAAAGCCACTTCCGCACCATGAAGTATCGCCCCGAGTTTCCCGACCGCTTCGGCTGCATTCAAGACAGCCGCGCTTTCTGCCAACGATTCTTCGCCTGGTACAACGACGAACATCGCCATTCCGGCATCGGCATGATGGCACCCGCCATGGTCCATTACGGCCGGGCGGCCACTGTCCGCGACAACCGCCAGGTGGTTCTCGACGCCGCCTACTTGGCTCATCCCGAGCGCTTCGTCCGCAAGCCGCCTACCCCTCTGCCGCTTCCAAAGGAGGTCTGGATCAACAAACCCCAAAGCTCAGATGAAATAACTCACTAAACTATCCATGGAGTGTCTCAAAGTCATTGACACGCGCCGGGCGATCATGCGCCTCAAGGAGCTTTTAATTGATTTGCGCTACGGAATCGTGGATTTGATGGGTGATCACGAAAGTATTGTAGTGAGTCTGACACGGGTAGTATCACTGCTTTCAACAAACGATAGATATCTGACAATCACCACGCCTGCATTCTGGCGGAAGCACAACCTCGGCGTCCAAGGACGTTTCCTTTCTGCAAACCGTCATGCGGTCCTTCAAAACGGTGCGGCGATAAGGCGGCTCTTTTTGATCACCAGAGGTGACCTAGCTCGGGAGCCGGAGCTGGCGGATATAGTCGCGGCTCAACTCAGTTTGGAGCGCGACACACAAAAGCGAAGGCAGAACCGAAACTGCGGCACCTACGAAGTCCGCTTTATGCAAGTGAGCGACAGCCAAAGGAAAAAGCTTCTCAGCGAAGGGATGAATTTCGGCGTACTCGTTAAGGGACGTGACAGGATCCTCTTAGCAATTGATTATGCCAAAGATGGCCGCATAGGCGGGATACAATTTAGGACTGATGCAAATCTTGCGCGGAATCATGAGCAGGAGTTCCTTACGCAGTTCACTTCCGCATATCCTTTGAGCGAACTATGCGTCGAATGAACGTTCCCCGTGAAGGAAAACCGTTGTCCCGTGAGGTGACGCGAAAGACGCCCGCCGAAGCGGTCGCGCACATTCGTGAGCTACGCCAGGGTAACCGGCTGCCCGCCGGTGTCACCATCAAGGACCTCATTAACGAAGGCCGGGCTTGACAGCATTCGTCCTCGACAACTCAGTCACTATGCGCTGGTGCTTCGAGAACACCGCAACGCCGTATTCCGAAGAGGTACTTGAGCAACTGTTGGTAGGCCAGCAAGCCCACGTGCCGGTGTTGTGGCTGTATGAGGTCGTTTCGGTGCTGGCCAAGGCTCAGCGAACAGCCTCGATCACCGCCGATAAGGCCCACGGCTTCCTGGAAGAAAGGTCGCTCGACATCGCGGTAGATGACGAAGGCTTTGACCACATTTTCGGCGACGTTCACAGATTGGCCGTTGAGCATGGACTGAGCGGACACGATGCCGCGTACCTCGAATTGGCGATTCGCAAGGGCCTGCCCTTGGCTACGCTCGACGAGGATTTGCAGAAAGCCGCTCGGGGTGCGGGCGTCGAACTATTCCAGCCAGCCTGGCTCGAGCAGCATTGCGTTTCCCGCTCTGCTGATCCCATCGCGGGATGATAGGCGGATTAGGAAGTCCGTGTTTAGGTGGTGAGCGCGGAAGGAATCGAACCTTCAACCTACTGATTAAGAGTCAGTTGCTCTGCCAGTTGAGCTACGCGCCCGCTTAGGAACGGTGATCGAGGAATCTCGAATGTCTCACCGAGTGTACCACGCGCCGGGGACATGATTACATCGCCACCCGAGTGCCGTCTTCGGCGTGAACGGGCGGGTTGTAATACATAATCCGGCCGCAGGATTCGCAGAACATCACCTGGTCGCCTCTGCGCAGATCCTGGAAATACTGCGGACGCAGAGTGATCTGGCAGGCCGAGCAGCGCCCTCCCGTGGCCTCGGCGACCACCACGCCATTGCGCTTCTTCCAAATCCGGTCGTAGGCCACCAGAGTAGCGCGAGGAAGCTTCACGGCGACCTCGCCGCGCTCCAGGCGAATCTGATCGAGCTGCGCCTGATCGGCGGCCGTGCGTTCCCGCGCGCTGGCCTTCTCCGATTCAACCTGTTTCTTCTCTTCCTTGAGCGCGGCGTCCGCCTTCTTGACGTTGCCGTCCAGCGATTCGGATTCCCCCATCAGCTCCAGGATGCGATCCTCGGCTTTGCGGGTCTCCTTCTCGATGTAGTCGATCTCGTGCTGAAACGCCCGGTATTGCTCGTTGGTCTTGGCGCCGAGCATCTGATCCCGCAGCTTGGAGATCTTCTGCTCGTTCATCTGGATGTCGCCTTCTATCTTTTTGCGCTCCTTCTGGTTGGCAGCCAGCGCGGCTTTGTCGGCTTCCAGCCGGCGCAGGTGCGCTTCCAGAGTCTTCTCGATAGCAGCGATGTGTTTGGGCAGCGCGGCGACTTCCTTCTCCAGAGCCGCGGCGCGTTGATCTAGCGATTGAAGCTCAATCACCAGATGGGTATCTGGATGCATTGAACCTTGATTTTAGCACGCGGCTCGCGCCATCCTTAGAAGCATGCCTCGACTTGACGAAATTCCGCCGGTTCCCCTGACGCTGGAAGGCGCCGCGGTGCTGCATCAGATGGCGCGGGTGCGCTGGCCTGCGTGGCGCGCGCTTGAAGCCGCCAACCGCGCGGAGATCCTGGAGGAAGCCGCCGAAGCGCTGGAAGCTCTCGAACAGAGCCGTAGCGCCGCGTACGAGCTGCTGGGCCACAAGGGCGATATCATGCTGGCCCATTTCCGCGCAGGCTTTGACGAGCTCACCGGGGTGCAGCGCACGATGACAAGCCTGCGCCTGTGGGATTTCCTGGAACAGACCACGTCGTATCTGTCGGTGGTCGAACTCGGGTTGTACGAATCGACGGGCAAGGTGTACGCCGCGCTGGCGGAACGCGGAATCGAGCCGCACTCGGAAGCGTGGAACGCGGCCGTTGAGGAGACGCTCGAACGCCAGCGCGAAGCCATGCATCCGCGCCTGTTCCCCGAGATCCCGGCGGCGAAGTATCTGTGTTTTTATCCCATGGACCGGCGTCGCGGCGAGCAAAAGAACTGGTATCAGGTCTCGTTTGAAGACCGCCAGCGCATGATGCACGATCACGGGGCGATCGGACGGCGCTACGCCGGGACCGTGAAGCAGATCATCACCGGCTCGATCGGCTTCGACGACTGGGAATGGGGCGTGGACCTATTCGCCGACAATCCGCTGGTGTTCAAGCGCCTGATCTATGAAATGCGCTTCGACGAAGTGAGCGCCATCTACGCGCTGTTCGGCTCGTTCTATGTGGGCAAGCGCCTGAACGGCAAGGCGCTGCGCGATTTTCTGACAGTGTGAGCGGGGTGGGTCCAGGACGTGACCAAATGAGGTCATGTGACTCCTTGTGGTCGGTTTCCCATCCTGACTGCGGAAACAAAATGGAGGCGCTGCGCCATGTGCCGGTCTTCCTGAGCGCTTGGCAAATGGGGATTCAATAGGCCATCCGGCGCGGACTTCGAATTGCATTCATTCAAATTGAAGTCGCAATCGAGGCGACACTCATGAAACTAATTGAAGTTCTAAGTACAACAATTCTGGTCCTGCTTACCGGAGGCATTGCTCCTGCCTACGCACAGGGACAACGCGAGCAGGAGAAGCAACCACCGGAGAAACAGCAGCAACAGGCCAAGCCGGCACCGCAACAGGCCAAGCCGGCACCGCAACAGGCTGGGCCGGCACCGCAACAACAGGCCAGGCCGGCACAACAGCCGCAACGCGCTCAGGAACAGCAACAAGCTAGGCCGGCGCCGCAACAGGCCAAGCCGGCACAACAGCCGCAACGCGCTCAGGAACAGCAACAAGCTAGGCCGGCACAGCAACAGGCCAAGCCGGCACAACAGCCGCAACGCGCTCAGGAACAGCAACAAGCTAGGCCGCCACAGCAACAGGCCAAGGTGGCACAACAGCCGCAACGCGCTCAAGAACAGCAACCGGCTAGGGCGGCACAGCAACAGCAGCCGCAGCGTACGCAGCAACAGGCACAAGCCTGGCAGCAACAGCGGGGATGGCAACAAAAAGGCGACTGGCAGGGACACGCTACCTTCCAGGAAGATCGTTCCCAACACTGGTCCTCCGACCATCGCACCTGGGCGCAGCGCGGAGGCTATGGCGGTTACTATATTCCTCAGCAGACCTTCGGTCTGTATTTCGGCAGCCAGCATTCCTTCCGCATCGGCAGCCTCCCCTCAATGTATCTGGGGTATCCACGCTTCCAGTACGGTGGGTTTTCGTTCCTGCTGGTGGATCCGTGGCCGGAAGACTGGGCCGCCAACTGGTATGCTGCCGATGACCTTTACATCGACTACGACGACGGCTACTACTTATACAATCGCCGCTATCCTCAAGAGAGGCTTGCGATCTCGATTATCCTGTAGTTCCAGGCCAAAATGGTCGCGTAATCGGTCTTAGCGCGCGAGCCTTCGCCGGATCGGCGCGGTGAACGCGCGCACGGCCATATCGATGTCGCTGACGCCCAGCGCGCGGCAGACTCCGTAGAAGACCGTCAGGCCTAGAGGGATCGACACCGCCAAATCGGCCAGCCGGCCCAGTTGCGATATGCCCGCATGCGCCGCCATGAAGTGACTGGAAAGCGCCACCACCGCTGCCATGGCCAGCGAAGCCGCTCCGACCTTCCCTAACTGCGCCGCCAGCGCGCGCCCGTAAATACCGCCGATACGGGCGCGCAGAATCAGGAACAGGATCACGAATCCAAACAGCGCGACGGCCGAAGTCGCCAGAGCCAACCCCGCGTGGCCCAATCCCGAATGCCGCACCATGGTGTCGGCGGCGGCATAATTGATCAGAATCGAAGCCAGGCTCACCAGCATGGGAGTGCGCGCGTCGCCCAACGCGTAAAACGCCGGCGTCAGAACCTTCAGCGCCGCGTACCCGGCCAGGCCGATGGCATAGCAGGAAAGCGCCCGAGCGGTCTGCTCCGTGTCGTAGAGATGGAATTTGCCGCCCTGGTAAATGGCTCCGATGATGGACTTGCCCAACACCACCAGCCCCACCGAGGACGGCAGCGTCAGCAGAAATACCATGCCGAGGGAATGGGACAGGGTTTTGCGGAACTCGTCCAGGCGCCCGGCTGCCGCGCTACGTGAGATGGATGGCAGCGTGGCCGAGGCCATGGCCACGCCGAACAATCCCAGAGGAAGCTGCATGAAGCGGAAGGCGTAGCTCAGCCAGCTCACCGGTCCATCCAAGCCCGTGCGTGGATCGTAAATGGTGGAGGCGAAATTAGTGTTCACCATCACGTTGATCTGCACCGCGGCGCTGCCCAGGATCGCCGGCGCCATCAGGCGGAGAATCTTCGCCATGCCCGGATCGGACCAATGCAGCTCCGGACGGAGGCGATAGCCCAGGCGATACAAGCTGGGCAACTGCCAGCACAGTTGCAGCGCTCCGCCCAGCACCACGCCCACGGCCATGCCTTCGATGCGCGAAAGGCGCAGCGTGGGGCCCAGAACCACGCCCAGAAGCACTCCGAAGACAACCGAGCCGATGTTGAAGAAGGTCGAGGCCAGCGCGGGGACGCCGAAGACGTTGGAGGCGTTGAGCACGCCCATGGCCTGAGCCGCCAGCGCCACCAGCAACAGGAACGGGAACATGATGCGCGTCATGGTGACGGCCAGCTCGAATTTTCCGGGCACCGCTGCGTAGCCCGGCGCGAGCAAGTGCACCAGAGCCGGAGCGAAAATCACGCCCGCGGCACACACCACGCCCACGATCAGGAACAGCGCGGTCCCCACCAGGTTTGCCAGGCGCGCGGCTTCTTCCTTGCCGCGATTGGTCAAATATTCGGTGAAGGTGGGAACGAAGGCGCTGGAAAGCGCGCCCTCCGCGAACAGATCCCGCGTGAGATTGGGAATGCGGAATCCCAGCATGAAGGCGTCGTAGGTCAACCCGGCTCCGAACAAGCGGGCCATGACGCTCTCGCGCAGCAGTCCGGTAATGCGGCTCATGAACACGGCCAGCGAGACAACGCCGGCCGAGCGCACCAGCCGCTCGGTCTGGCCGCCCGGGGAGGGTTCGGCCTCAGCGGCCGTATTCTTCAAGGAAATGGGCAACGGTCATGATCCCCGCGTAATAATTCGCGATCTTGTACTTTTCGTTGGGCGAATGTAAACCATCGTCGGGAAGGCCGAAACCCATGAGGATAGTGGGGATTCCCAAATGGGTGGCGAAATCGCCCACGATGGGAATCGAGCCTCCACTGCGGATGAACACGGTCTCGCGGCCGAGAATGTCGGAGAACGCGCGCGCGGCCACGTCGATGGCGGGATGATTCGGGTTCACCGAAATCGCCGGACTGGCGCTCAGCACCCGCACCTCCGTCTGGATCCCAGCGGGCGTGTTGTCCTTGACGAACTTCTTGTACGCCGCCACGATCTTCTCCGGATTCTGGTCCGGCACCATGCGCATGCTGACCTTGGCAGTGGCCTTGGCCGGGATCACGGTCTTGGCGCCGGCTCCGGTGAATCCTCCGGCGATGCCGTGCACTTCCAGCGTCGGCCTGGCCCAGGTGCGTTCGAAGACGTCGTAGCCGGGCTCGCCGGTCAGACACGACGAGCCGACCTCGGTCTTCAGGAATTCCTTTTCATCGAACGGCAGAATCGACCAACTGTGTTTCTCCGCGGGCGACGGCGGCTTCACGTCGTCGTACATGCCCGGAATCTGGATCTGGCCGCTCGAGTCCTTGAGCTTGGAAAGCAGCTCCACCAACCCGAAGACCGCGTTGGGCGCGGCGCCTCCGTAAATACCGGAGTGGAGGTCGCGGGCAGGACCGCGCGCTTCGATCTCGGTGTAGATCAAGCCGCGCAGGCCGATGCACAGAGTGGGAATGCCTTCGGCGTAAAGCTCGGTGTCGGAGACCAGCGCGACGTCGGCCTTCAGCTTGCCCGGATTTTCGGCGACATACTTGGCGACGGCCTCGCCGCCCATTTCTTCCTCGCCTTCGATCAGGAACTTGAGGTTCACCGGAAGAGTGCCGTTGACGGCTCGCAGAGCCTCCACCGCTTTGATGTGCGAATACATCTGGCCTTTATCGTCGGCCGCGCCGCGCGCGTAGAGATTGCCGTCGCGCACCGTCGGCTCGAAGGGCGGGGAAATCCATTCATCGAGAGGATCGGGCGGCTGCACGTCATAGTGGCCGTAGCACAGCACCGTGGGCTTGCCGGGAGCGTGGAGCCAATCCGCATACACCAGCGGATGGCCGGCGGTGGCGACGATCTCGACATGCTCCAGGCCCGCGGCCGTCAGACTGGATGCGACAAACCGCGCGGCTTTATGGATGTCGGTGGCATGATCGGGGAGCGTGCTGACGCTGGGGATGCGAAGGAACTGCTTCAACTCCTCCAGGAGCCGGTCCTGATGCTTTTCGACGAAAACACTGGTGGAAGGAGACACCTTCCATTATAGGTGCGTGAAGTTATCAGTGCGCGACGTGGCTTACGGGCTTGTGGATTTCTTGTTCTGCGTGAGCAGGACCGCGGCGGCCGCGCCTCCGGCGCCTCCCGCGATCGCGATGACAATAGCCGTCTTGGCTCCGGTGGATAATCCACCGCCGCCTCCGGATGCCGGAGCCGGCGTGCTGGGACCGCCTGCGGTGGCCGGTGCGGCCGCAGTCGGCAGTTGCGTCTGCGCGCTCAGCGACGACGCGACAACCAGGCATCCGCCTTGCGATTTGGGCGACACCGAGGCAACCGTCAACACGCTGGTCGCGGGGCTGACAACCGGTTTCGCCGCCGACGCTGTACCCTTGATTTCGACGCGATTGCCCAGGTTCTTGGAAAAGTCCTGCGCGTTTCCGGCCAACTCCACCACCTCCTGGGTGTTGTCGTCCTGAACGATGAAGTGGCTGTCCTTGTAGAGCAGGCAGCCCGATCGCGTCAAGGTCCCGCTCTCGGCGGCTTGAAACGCGAGGTTCATGTGCCGGCCGGCGGGGATCGACGCCAGCAGCACCTCTCCCTTCCCAAAAACCTTGGCGACGCCGGTCAACGCCGCGATCTCCACGGTCTTGTCCGGCTGGCCCAGACCGACGCGCACGCCCGCGCCGCGAATTTTCAAACCCGCCGCATCCATCTCGAACGGTGCGGCCTGCGCCACTTGCCCGACGCCTGCATCCAGCGCCAGACGATCCGCGTACACGCGCGCCTTCGAGCCTGCGCCGAGCTGCACCTTCACGCCGTTTGGCAGCGCCAACTCCGTGGAGGCCGCAGTCGTCAGCACCACGGTTCCGTCGAACAGAGTGGCGTTGCCCCAAACCTCGGAGCCCCCCACGTTAAAATGACCAGTTGCCGTGACGATTCCGATGGCGGGCGCGGCGAAACTTGCGGTTGCGAACAGCGCGGCGAGAATTAGCGATTTCACTGGATCAAGTATAAGGTCGCTCGCGCGATGCGGCAAGACCACGGAATGTAGTCGAAATGTATAACGTTTCCAAAATTGCGGGGCTGCTGGCGATCGCGTCCCTGGGCGCGGCGGCCTGGTATTCAATCGTGCTCGCCCGCGCCGACGCCGAGTTTCGCACGGGGACTCCGCAGGGCGTGGCGCGCGCAGTGGAGCTTGCGCCGCGCAACACCGCGTATCTTTCCCTACACGCGCTCCAGATCGAATACGAAGGTCGCGACTCGCGCCCGCTGCTCGAAGAAATTGCCCGGCTCAATCCCGACGCCTCCGCGCCGCGCATCCGTCTGGGCCTCGATGCCGAGGTTCGCGGCGATCCCGCTTCCGCCGAGCGCTGGTTGCTCGAAGCCGCTCGCGTGGATCGTCAATACGAGCCGCGCTGGACCCTCGCCAACTTCTATTTCCGCCAGCGGAAGCTCGATCGGTTCTGGACCTGGCTTCGCTCCGCGCTCGAAGTCTCCTACGGCGACCGCGCGGCGGCTTTCGATCTCGCCTGGGCCGCCGCGCCCGATACGCGCGTGATCCTTTCGCGTGCGATTCCGGATCGGCATGAGGTCGTCGGCGCGTTCTTGATATATCTGCTGCGCGGCCATGAAGGCGACGCCGCACCCGTGGCCGGACGCCTTTCGCGATGGAGCGATCCCTCGGACGCATTCGCGCTGAATCAAGAAATGGACGCGCTGCTGGCAAACGGCCGCCGCTCGGAAGCCCTGCAAATCTGGCTCAATCTCGGCTATCCCAATCCGCCGATTGTATTCAATCCCGACTTCGGCCCTCCTCGCGTCGGACACGGCTTCGATTGGTGGCTGGTCCAGAATCCAGGCGTCACGCACGTCCCGCTCGATACACCCCCTGCGCATCGGATTCTGTTCAACGGAATGCAGCCGGAGTCGTGCGAGCTGCTGAGGCAATACGCCGGCGTCCGAGTGGGCCAGCGCTACCTGTTGCGCTGGGAATCCCGCGGTGTCGGGAACGGCATCGCGTGGCGTGCAGGCGCGGACTCCGCGCCCTTGCGGACCGGCGGCGACTGGACGCCCGGGCAACTCTCCTTCCTCGCGACGGAAGATTCCAGCCCCCTCGTGCTCTTCTACAATCGCCCCCTCGGCGAGCCGCGCGTCGAAGGCTCCGTCGAATTGCGCCACGTCTCCATCGAGGAACAGTGATCCAAGGCATCCTGCTGACCGCGATCCTTTGCTATGGAATCCTCAGCCTTCGCGCGGCCGAAAGCGTCCGCTGGTTGCTGACCGCGTTTGAGCTGGCGCTATTCGCCCTGGCTGCCGCTTTGATCCTGCGCCGCCGCCTGGCCATTCGCCCACACCCCATCGCGATCTTGCTTGCGATCGCCGCGCTGTGGGCGCTCATGCAAGTGTGGTTCAACATCTCCGTCGATCCGCAGCGCACGCTCCAAGCCGCCCTCGGTTGGACGGTCAACTGCGCGGCTTTCTCCGTGACGCTCGCGATCTGCGGCCGCGACGACATCCGCCGGCGATTCCTGACCGCTCAAGTTCTGTTTGCGCTGGCGGTGAGCATCGCATCGATCGTCGGCCTCTACACTGTCTCGATGCTGGGGCCGTTCGTTTACAAGAACCAGTTCGCGGCGTATCTGGAAAGCGTCATGGGCATCGCGCTCGCCGCCGCGATTCGCGACCAGCATCGCAGGCTGGCGTGGATCCTCGTCGCGGGAACGATGTTCGCCTCCGTCGTCGCTGCCGGTTCGCGCGCCGGCTCCATCCTATGTTTGGCGCTGCTGGTTGCGCTTCCCATCGTGGCCGCGTTGCGCGGATGGATCGGCGCGCGGGATCTTGCGCGCATCGGCGCCTTGGCGATTGTGAGCGGCGCCATCCTGGTGATGGTGACCGGCTGGGAAACCACATGGCAGAGGCTCCAGGAGGCCAATCCGTACTCGCTCCGCGCCGATCTGCTGCGCTCGAGCATCGCCATGACCCGCGACCGCCCTCTCACCGGTTTCGGCCTGGGCGCGTGGTCCTCCGCCTATCCCGGCTACGCGCGCTTTGACGACGGCAGCTTCGTGAACCAGGCGCACAACGACTGGGCGCAGTGGGCCGCCGAAGGAGGCATTCCTTTCCTGGCAGTGATGCTCGCCGTAGTGGCGCTGCTGGTGCGGCCCGCGCTCGATTCGCTGTGGGGCCTGGGACTGATGGCGGTCTTCGTTCACGCCTGGATCGACTATCCCTTCGAACAGCGCCCAGCCTTGGCCGCCTTCCTGTTCGCCATGGCCGGCGCGCTCGCCGCGGAAGCTTCAAGCAGGCCGGCTACTGCTTCACCAGCAGCACATCGCCCTGATGAATTTTCCCCGCCTTGACCTCGGTGTTGAAGTTCACCTCCAGCACGTTGAACGGACCGCCCGGAATCAGGTCGATGGTTCCCATCGCGCCGTCGCTGGTTTCCAGCGCGAAGCTCTGATTCCGGGTGGCGGTAAAATCGCCCGAGAAGCTGAAGCGCAGCACGCCATCGCCGGTGCTGCCCGGGGGCAGCTTGAAGCGGGCATAAAGTGTCCCGGTCGCGTGGCCATTCTCTTCGTGAACGGCCACATCCACAAATTCCGGCTCGGGACCGAAAAACTTGCTCCCCGCCTGGAAGCCCCATACGCCGACGTAGCGGCTGAGTGGCAGAAGTGCGATCGAGGGAGCTCGCGGCGCGGCATCGCTTGAGACCGGGACGCCGGAAACCGGCGGAGCCGGCGTGCTTGAAGCAAGTCGCGACGCTTCGGCCAGCGCAGGGTAATACGCCGCCCATGCCGCTGCCTCTTGGTTCATCAAGCCCGCGGACTGGGTCAGCGCCGAGGCCAGAAATGGATATTGCTCCAGGGCTTTGCCGCGCGCCTGCTCAGCGGCCAGGGCAGCCTGGGTGGCGCGTTCTTCGGCCTTCTGGCGATCCGTAATTGCCGCCCTCAACGCTGCTAACGCCGCCTGTTCTCGCTGGTAAGCCTGGCGCAACTGCTGGATGGCCCGGTCGGGAACATTCGCGAAGGTAGAAGCGCTGGTGCCGACAGCGGCGATTTCGCGATCGGTAAAGCGGATCAGGTCCGGCGCGGGGGAGAGATCGGGCAAGGGCTGCACTTCGTTTTCGACGAGCCATTGCAGGTTGTCAGCCTGCCGTTCCGACAGATCCCGAAGAAATGCGCCGCGGGCCGCGCCGAAGGCCGCCGCCGCGTCCGCTGCTCTTGCCGTGCGCGGAGCCAGAGCCTCGCCGGCCGTGCCCGCGTCCCGCTCCAGGCCCGGATCGGCCTCCCGCCAGGACTTGTAAGCCGCGCGATAGTCGTCGCGCGAAGGGCCGGATTGAGCAAACAGACACAACACTCCCGTCATCGCGAAAGCTGCGCCGCGGCGCCTCATTTCTGCTTCCCTTGGGGTTGGGCCTGAGGTTGCGGACGAGCCGGAGTCGCGACCACACCCCTGGCAGCGGCGCACTCCGCTTGCGCTCGTGTGAGCCTGGCGGCGTAATACGCGCTCCAACGGGAGCCCTCCGCTGCAAATGCCGCTTGGATGTCCTTCAGGGCAGCCTCCGCCGCTTCCAGTTGGGCGAGCAGGCCGCGCACACCCTGCCCGGCCGCATCGTCATGACCGATTGCGGAATCCACCGCCTCGGATCGCTGTTGCTCCAGCGCCGCGATTTGCCGCAGAGTGTCCTGCGCCGCATTGAACGAGGGCCGGTGCTGCGCGCTGTCGGTCAAAATGGCGATTTGTCCCGCGACCCCCAACTGCTCTTGCGCTAAAGCCGATTTTTCGGCGGCAAGATCGCCTCCCAGCGGCTCAACCGAAGCCAGCACCCGCTGCGCCGCGGCAGCCTGAAGGGCTGCTTGCCTGCCTGCCGCCTCCAGGTATGCGGCCACCGCGGCCACCCGCGCGTCGGAAGCTTTGCTCACTTCCGTGATCGCAGCGGCCGCCTTGGGATCGCAAGGCAGCAGCCGCAGGATCGAGGCATCCAGGTTCCGCGCCAGCGTGTCCCACTGGGCCGTCCTTTGCTTCACCTCTTGCTCCAGCGCCGCCAGGGAGGCCGGCGCCGAAACGCTCCGAGCCCCGTTCGGAACCCCCTTCTGAGCCGCGTCCTGAGCCGCGGCCGCGCTTGCCAGGAGCAAGCAGACACAGGAAGTGCGAATGGCGATCAAGGGACTTAGTTTAACTGAATCCTAAGGTCGGGACAATCCCGCCATCCTTCTAATTCGGGACCAAACCTGGGTGAAGGAGCTATCGATTTGCAGGTGTTCCGCACTCACTGCCCTTGCCTGAGCCTTGCGCGACTCATCCGCGCCAAGCCCGCAGCGGGGCGGAGTTGAACGCGATCGAAGGTTGTGCAGGCGACGCCCCTATCGCCCCGAACCCGGCGTCCACCCGTTTCCGAGCCCGTAAGGAATCGTTACGAACGGCGCCGCCTCCACGTGGTGGATCGGCCCGCCGCGAACGTTGAACGTCTCCATCGTCACCAGGTTTTGCAGCATTCCGGGGGGCGCATCCGGAGCAGCGCCGCGCCGCGTCCCGTCGTGCACGAACAGCGGGAACGTGGCCACCAGCCCCTTCTGTTCGTCGACGATCAACGCGCGCCTCGGCCGGATGTGCTTCATGTATGCGAAGGTCTTGCTGCTGATCTGCTCCGAGCAGGTCAGCATGCTGAACGCGAGCTGGCTCTTGCCCTGCTCCGTGTTCGGATTCGGAAGGTTCGGACCGGGCATCATGCGTCCTCCCGGCGGCGGATTGTTCACTGTCTGATAGCCGTTCTCATGCCGCACGCAATCGTCGGCGAACGCCCCGATCTTGCCGTTGTCGCCTTCCAGTGCGTCGAAATACGAATTGGCCACGCGAAACATCGTCTGCCGCGAAGTCCTCTGCGCAGCGGGAACATCGCTCACCAGATAATCCATGGGCCTGGTCAGCAGCGGGATGGCGGCCTGATTAATGCCGCTGGCCCACAGCTGCTCGATCTCCAGGATCTTCCCGCGATCCACTTTCAGCCGGATCGCCACCAGCTCGTCCTCGCTTTGCACCTTCAATCGGCCTTGGAACGCTACCTGCCCTTCCACCGGATCGGCGATCACAATCTTGAAGGTGGTCGGTTCCACCTTCGAGCGCCACAAGACTCCCTCGCCGACGTCCATGACGCCGGTATTCTCGGTCATTCGGACGTCAATGGAAAGGGGTGGAACCGCCTTGGGATCGTGCTTGAAGATGGCGTTCATGTAGCCGTCCAGGAAGCCCACCAGGCAGGCGCGGTCGCATTCTTTGACGGCAGCCGCGTTCCATTCCGGCTCGGCCGCGATCGTCTTGATGGCGACCCCGCACAGCAGCACGCCCGTCCCCAGCGCCAGCGGCGTTGCTTTGGTGAACCCGGTCTTCATGAACTCATCTCCTTTCGTGAGGCATTATACGTCAAAGCGTCGGCCGTCTGTTCCTGCGTGAGCCAGTACAGATCCAGAACATACGCCGCGATGACCGCGTCGCCGATCATCGTCGCGACGCGTCCCGGAGGCAGCAGTTGATCCACGGCCCACGTGATGAATGTCGCGGCCAGCAACAGCCGCTTCAACAGCGTGATCCTGGGAGGCCGCCTGTGGATTTGTAGCACGGCATATCCGATCCCGGCTAGCGCCAGCGGCGCGGCACTCAGATAGCTATGCATCCCGCCAGGCGCGAACGGCAGGTTGGACGCCATCAGAATCCCGGCCAGCAGGACGGATAGCGCCGGCAGAATTCGAAGCATCGCCATTATGGCTCCGCCTTGTTGATCAGAAACGACGCGGTCGACTCGAAGAACGTTCGCAGCACTCGTTCCGCCTCTGCCGGGAGCTTTGCCTCCTCGAATGCCGCGCCCATCAAGTGCACCCAGCGGTCGCGCGCTTTTTGATCGATCGGAAAAGGTGCGTGCCGCATGCGCAGCCGCGGATGCCCGCGCTGTTCCAAGTAGCGGGAGGGTCCGCCGAATCGGACCACCAGAAAATCTCGAAGATGCTGCTCGGCTTCCGCGAGATTGCGCCCCGCATACATCGGCCCCAGCAAATGGTCCTGCGGAACCTGCTTGTAGAACGCGCCCACCAGACGCGCAAAGCCCTCCTCGCCGATCAATGCGTAGATGTCGTATTCGTCCACCACCGCCCCGTCCGCCATTTTTTAACCATAGCGCAGACCGCCGCCGCGCTTAAAGCCGCGATTTTCATGATATTTTAAGGGTGCGAATGAAGAAGGCGCATCTTCTTGCCTAACCCGCGTGGACCTGCCACTTCTGGCCGGCAGCGATTCCTCCTCGTCGCGCTCTTTGCCGCCGCCGCTGCCGTACTCGCATCAGCGGCTAAGCCCACCCCGAAACCAAAACCTCCTCCGCTCACGCCGGAGCAGCGCGCCGCGCAAGCGCTCCTCAAGCCGCTGAGCCTGCGCGACCGCGTGGCGCAACTGGTGATCGGCGTGGTCTACGCCGACCCCATGAGCTCGACTTCAACCGAGTTTGTGAAATGGCGTCACTGGGTCCGCGACCTGCACATCGGGGGACTGATTGTGAACAACACCGTGCAGAACGGGCAGGTGCGCAACGCCGAGCCTTACGCCATGGCGGTGTTCCTGAACCGCATGCAGAAGCTGGCGAAAATTCCATTGTTGGTCGGCGGCGATTTTGAGCGCGCCTCTTCCATGCGCGTCGCGGACACGGTCCGCTTTCCTTACAACATGGCCTACGGCGCGGCCGGCGATCTGGAAGCGTCGCGCTACGAAGGGCTGGCCGCGGCACGCGAAGCCCGAGCTTTGGGAGTGCAATGGATCTTCGCGCCCGTCGCCGACGTCAACAGCAATCCCGACAATCCCATCATCAACATCCGCTCCTACGGCGAGGATCCCGAAGCCGTCTCGCGCCACGTCGCCGCGTTCATCGACGGCGCGCATTCCGATCCCAACAATCGCGTGCTGGTGACCGCCAAGCATTTCCCCGGCCACGGCGACACCTCCATCGATAGCCACATGGACCTGGCGCTGCTCGACAAAGACCGCGATCACATGGACGCGATCGAGCTGAAGCCTTTTGAGGCGGCCATCGCGCACGGAGTCGACGCCATCATGACCGCGCACATGGCCGTGCCCGCCATCGAGCCGGAGGACATCCCCGCCACCGTCTCGCCCCTGGTGCTCACCGGCCTGCTGCGCAATGAGCTCAAGTTCCAGAACATTATCGTCACCGACGCCATGGATATGGCGGGGCTGACCAAGGAGTTCAAGGGCGCGGAAGCCTCGGTGCGCGCGATTCTCGCCGGCGCCGACGTGCTGCTGATGCCGCCCGATCCGGAACAGGCCATTCGCGCCGTGGTCGCAGCGGTGGAGAACGGGCGCATCCCCCGGCAGCGCATCGACGACAGCGCCATGCGCGTGCTCGCCGCCAAGATCCGCGTGGGCGCAACCAAGAACAAACTGGTGAACGTCGAGACCGTCGCCGATGTTCTCGAAGCCAAGGAATCGGGGGAAAGCGCGCAGCATGTCTCCGATCGCGCGGTCACTCTCTTACGCAATGAAGGGAACATCGTACCGCTGGCCGACGCCAACCACGCCTGCGTGATCATCGCTGTGCAGAGCCGCGCTTCCACCAGCGGCCCCCGCTTCGCCCAGGAATTCGCGCGCCGAGCCAAGGCAGCGCACATCGTCACCATCGATTCGACCATGCCCGAAGCCGCTCTCGACGCTGCCTTCAAGGGCGTAGCCGAAGGCGGCGACGCCAATAAGTGCTCCGTGATCGTCGTCTCCGCCGATGTAGCCGTGGCCGCCAATCGTGGCGACGTCGCCCTCGCCGGCGACCTCGCGCCGTTCATTCAAAAGCTCACCGAAGGCCCCGTGCCGGTGGTGCTTGTCGCCGTGGGCAATCCGTACCTGCTGACATCGTTTCCGAAAGTCGCGGCCTATCTGGCGACGTTCAGCATCACCGCCCTCTCGGAATTTTCGGCGGTGAAGGCGCTGTTCGGCCAGATCCCTATCACCGGCCGCACGCCCGTCTCAATCCCCGGCTTTGCCTCCGTCGGCGACGGGATTCAACTCCCCGCACACACTCGCTAAAATCCCATTAAAATCGAATCTATGATTGAGATCACCTGGCTGGGACATGGAACCTATCAGATGCGCCTGGAGACCGGCGAGGTCGTCGTGGTGGACCCTTGGATCGAAGGCAATCCCGCTTATCCCAAACAGCACAACTTCGATCGCGTGGACGTGATCCTGGTTTCGCACGGGCACTTCGATCATATTCACGACGTCATTCCGTTGTCTCAGAAATTTTCGCCGCAAATCGTGGCGATTTATGAGACCGCGTTCTGGCTGGAATCGAAAGGCGTCAAGAACGCCATCGGCATGAACAAGGGCGGAACCGTCACCGTTGGCCCGATCTCCGCGACCATGACCCACGCCATCCATAGCTGCGGCTTCCTGGACGACGGCAAGATCGTATACGGCGGCGAGGCCGCGGGCTACGTCGTACGCCTCCCCGACAAGCGCGCCGCCTATTGCGCCGGCGACACCAACGTCTTCACCGACATGCAGCTTATCGAGCGGCTGTACCATCCCGAGCTCGCATTTCTTCCCATCGGCGATCTGTACACCATGAGCCCGCGCGAGGCCGCTCTGGCGTGCCGCATGCTCAACCCGAAGCGCGTCATTCCTGTGCACTTCGGCACCTTCCCGGCGCTCACCGGCCGCCCCGAGCAGCTCGCCGCTCTGCTGCGCGACCTGCCCAGTACGCAAGTGTGGACGCTTGAGCCGGGAATTCCAGTCGAGTGGTAAAACAGGTCCTGATCGTCGCCGCGCTGGTGCTGGCGCTACGCTTGCCGTTTCTTCATCAAGCCATTCAGGGCGACGATCTTTACTATCTCTATGGCGCGGAGCATGCGCAGATCGATCCTCTGCATCCCACCCACGCCCACTACATATTTCGCGGCGAGTTGGTGGACATGCGCGGCCAATCCCATCCGCCGTTGAATTCGTGGATTCTCGGCGGCCTGCTGGCCGTCTTCGGCGACGTCAAGGAAGTTCCGTTTCATCTCGTCTACATCGTGTTTTCGGTTGTAGCGGCTTTGGCGATGCTCGCGCTGGCGCGGCGATTCTCCGATCGTCCGCTGCTGGCTACGCTGCTGTTCTGCGTGGTGCCCGCCTTCGTCGTGAACGGGACCTCGCTCGAAGCCGACCTGCCGTTTCTGGCGTTTTGGATGACCGCGATGGCGCTGTTCGTGTACGCGGTGGATCGCGGCTCGATGCCGGCGCTCGCGGGTTCCGCGTTTGCCGCGGGCCTCGCCGCGCTGGATGCGTATCAAGGCGTCTTCCTAACGCCCATCCTCGGACTATACGTCTTTCAGCAACGGCGTGGATGGCTGCCGGGATATTTTGCAGCGCTCGCCGCGCCCGCCATTCTCGGCGCATGGCAGATCTGGGAGCGGGCGGCCAGCGGAGCCATGCCCGCGGCCGTGCTGGCCGGCTATATGCGCTCGTATCATTTTGCGGCTCTCGGGCAGAGCGTGCGCGGAGCGGCGGCGCTGGTAGTTCACCTGGCATGGATAGTGTCGCCGTTGATCTTGCTCACGCTGGTTCCTATTGGGCGAAGATGGCGCTGGATCTTAGCGGCGGTTGCCGCCGTTGGAGCCGCGCTTTACGATCCCAATCCGCTGTTCTGGGTTTCGTTCGGCTTGGGCGTGTGGGTGCTGGTGTGGTGCGTCCATGGGACTGCGGGGCAACGCTTTCCCGGCTGGTGGATTCTGCTCTTCTTCGTGCCGGCGGTGCTGGTTTTCTTCGCCGGTTCGGCGCGATATCTGCTGCCGGTTGCCGCGCCGTTGGCGATTCTCGCGGCCAACGCCTCGCGACGCAGTTTCGCGATTGCAGGAGCCGCGCTGCAACTGGCTCTCGCGCTCGGCCTGGCCGTCGTCAATTACCAGCATTGGAACACCTACCGCCGCTACGTGGAGATCCTCAGGGATCAGGCGCACGGCCGCCGCATCTGGGTCAACGCCGATTGGGGCTTGCGCTACTATCTGGAGGCCGCGGGCGGCTTGCCGTTGACCAAGGCGACCCCCGGATCGAGCATGGTCCAGCCCGGCGACATTGTGGTAACCAGCGATCTCTCGAATCCTCTGTCGGCCGGCGTGCCCCTGACGCCGCTCTATCAAATCGAGATTCGCCCGCGGACGCCGCTGCGCTTGATCTCGCTCGACGGCCGCTCCGCGTATTCGTTCGGCTCGCGCGGCCTGCTGCCTTTCGAGATTTCGCGCGCGCCCATCGACCACGTGCATGCCGACGTCGCCATCGAGCCGGAGCTGAGTTATCTCGACCCGCAGCACGATCCAAAAGCGGCGGCCCAGTTCCTCAGCGGCATTTCGGCCGACGGGTGGACCGCGCAGCAAGCCACCGTGCTGTTGAAGGTCCCCGCCGGCGCGGCCACTCTCTCGGCCTCGGTCTACATCGACCCCAAAGCGCCCGCCCGTCACTTGCGTTTGTCCGCCGGCGGCCGCACTCTTGCCGAACAAGATATCCCCGGCCCTGGTCTCTACACCATCTCTGCCCCCGCGCCGCTCGGCTCCGCAAGCCTCGCCGTCACACTGTCCGTCGATAAAACATTTTCGGTGCCCACCGATAAGCGGAATCTGGGAGTGATCGTGACCGGGATCGGCTTCCGCTAAACATAATGCAGAGAGACGAACAGTCCGCGCCGCCCCGCGGCGGAAATCAACCCGCGTCCCGCCCGGCGTACATTTCGTTCACCAGCTCGCGGTGATTTTCGAGCACCCGGTTGCGGCGCAGCTTCATGGTCGGCGTAAGCTCGCCTTGCTCGATTGAAAACTCGCGGTCGAGGATTTTGAATTTGCGGATGCGCTCGAAATCGGCGAGCTCACGATTGGCGGTTTTCACCGCTTGTTCGACCACGGGATGGGCTTGGGCGAGCGAGCCGGTCACGGTCAGCAGCGCGGTGACGTAGGGCATCCGATCGCCGATGAGCAGCACGTGGCTGATCAGGGGCTCGCGCTTCAAAAGCGCCTCGATGCGCGCGGGGTAAATCTTCTTGCCGTTGGAGGAGACGATCAGCTCCTTCTTACGGCCGGTGATGTAGAAGTAGCCCTCCGCATCCATCTCCGCGATGTCGCCGGTGGCGAGCCAACCGTCGCACAGAACGGCAGCCGTGGCGGCCGGGTCGCGGAAATATCCGGAGAACAGGCAGGGGCTGCGCAGCAGGAGCTCGCCGTCGTCTTCGATGCGAGCTTCGTAGCCGGGCAGCAGCTTGCCGATACTGCCGGGCTTCGGACGGTCCAGCGGATTGAGCGCGGCGATGCCGCCTTCGGTCAGGCCGTAGCCTTCGATCAGCGGCATGCCGATGGCGGCGTAAAATTCGGCGAGGTCCTTGCCCAGAGGCGCGGCGCCGGAAGCGGCCACGCGAATGCGCCCGCCCAGCCGCTCGCGAATCTTCGCGAACATGACCCGGTCGAAGAAACGCAGCGCGGCGCGCATCCACATTGGAACGGGCTTGCCGTGCCGGCGCAGGCGGGCGGCTTCCGATCCCAGGCCGACGCCGGCGTAGAACAGGCGGCGCACCGGCGCGGGGCGCTTGCGGATCTCGACGGTGATGGAGGAATATACGCGCTCCCAGACGCGCGGCGGAGCCAGAAAGAACGTGGGCTTGATCGCGCGCATCTCCAGCGGCAGCTTGCTGAGACTCTCGGAGAACCACACGCAGGCGCCATCGCGCGCCGGCAGCAGCTCCACGACAACCCTCTGCGCGATGTGCGCCGAAGGCAGAAAGGCGATGGTGGAATCCTCGGGGGAAAGCGGCAGAACATACGGGCCCATGTCGAGATTGGTCACGATGGCGCGGTGCGTCACCAGGCCCATCTTGGGCTCGCCCGTGGCTCCGGAGGTCATATAAAGGATGGCGTGATCGGAATCGTCGAATTCGGCGCGAATGCGCTCGAAGGCGGCCGGATCGGAGGCGAGAATGCGGTGTCCCTCCGCGCGGACGCTTTCGAGAGTGTCGTGCACCTCCGGGGCTTTCCCCGCTTCGCCGGTCAGGAGAATCCAGCGGACGGCGTCCCCGGGCGGAAGGAATTTCTCCAGCGCGCGTGCAGACGCCTCGTTTTCGGCGAACGCGACGCGAGCCCCGGAAGTCCGCAGCGCGCGCGCCTGCTCAGCGGGAGGAAGACTGGTATAGAGCGCTGCGGCGATTGCGCCGGCAGCCATCGCGCCCTGATCGGCGAGGTAGAACTCGGCCCGTGTCTCGGACGCCAGCGCCACGATTTCGCCTTTGGCGACGCCCATGGCGCGCAGGCCCACGGCGACTTCGCGCGCAATATCGGCATATTCGCGCCAGGTCCAGGCGCGATACTTCCCTCCGCCCAGGGGCTGCTGGAGGGCGGCACGGTCGGGATGCTTGGCGGCGGTGGCTTCAAGCACCGCCCACACCGTTCGCGAGCCCATTCGCACAAATGCTAACATGCTCACGCCACATGAACCCAGCCGAGTTCGATAATATCGCCCGCGCCGAACGCGAGTTCTGGTGGTACAGGGGCATGCGCGAGATCCTTTTCCGCCTGCTCGATCCGGTTGTAACCAGGGGCTCCAGCGCCCTCGAAGCCGGCTGCGGCACCGGGCATCTCTCAAAGTCGCTGGCGGAGCGCTACGGATGGCGCATGACGCCGCTGGACTTGGGCCGCGAAGGTCTGGAGTACGCCCGCGGCTACGGCCTCGCGCGCCTGGTGCAGGGAGACGTGGCGGCGCTTCCGTTCTCCGACGCCACGTTCGACGCGCTGGTGTCGATGGACGTGCTGGTGCATCTGAAGCGCGGCGAGGAAGTCCGGGCGCTGTCGGAATTCGCGCGTGTGCTCAAGCCGGGAGGCCTGCTGGCGCTCCGCGCGGGCGCGCTGAATGCGCTACGCAGCCGCCATTCGGAATTCGTGGGGGAGCGGCAGCGCTTCACGCGGCCGCGGCTGCTTCAGGCCGTGAGACTCGCCGGCTTTCAGGTGGAGCGGGCGACCTACTTGAACTCGCTGCTGACGCCGGTCGCGCTCTTCAAATTCCGCGTGTGGGAACCGCTTGCGCGCGCTCCCGTGGCGAGCGGCGTTGCCGGGGTGCCCGCGGTGCTGGACCGCCTGCTGCATCTTGCGTTGCGCGCCGAGGCCGCGTGGATTGGGCGTGGCGGGAGCTTTCCCGTAGGACAATCGCTGATGGTGCTGGGGCGCAAGCGGCGAACCTAGCCCCGCTTACCGGCGTTCATCCGCCATTCGCCGAATTCCGAGTGGCTTCAGCCGCGCCCCTTGTTAGCATTGCAGTCGAGAGGAAAGAAATTATGACACCAGGCAATGGTCCTTACGATTGGCGGACGATGCGCGATCAACGCCGCATGCAGCGCATGCAGTGGCACGCGCAGCGGGCGGACTGGCGCAGGCAGCATCCCGGCCACGGCCACGCCGTAGCCGGCGTGATTCTGCTGATTATCGGCGTCGTGTTTCTGCTCACGAACCTGGGGGTGTTTTACGCCGAAGACGTCCGCAAATACTGGCCGGTGCTCCTGATCTTGGTGGGCGCCACGAATGCCGCTTTCGGCTCCCGCCGCAAATTCGGTGGCGGAGCGCATAGCTTTCTGTGGGGCGGAGCGCTGATGGTGATGGGCGGCCTTCTGTTGGCCCAGAATTTCGGCTACGTTCGTGGCGACATTTGGGCGGTGATCTGGCCGGTGTTTCTGATCTTTCTGGGTGTCTCTTTTCTCTTGCGATCCCGATGGCGCGCGGCTCTTCCTCCGGCGGGCCCGGGGGGCACAGGCGATTGGCCATCGAATCCGCCCGCCGGCGGCGCCAACTCGCTGAATGAAACGACCATATTCGGCGGCATCAACCGGCGCATCGATTCGCAGGAGTTCGAGGGCGGCCACTTGTCGGCGGTGTTTGGCGGCATCGAGCTCGATCTTCGCAAGGCCAATACCAAGAAGGACGAAATCGTGATTGAAGCCAACGCCGTATTCGGCGGCATCGAGCTGATGGTTCCGGAACACTGGAGGGTGACCGTACAGGGAGCGGGAGTTTTCGGCGGATACGACGACCAGACGCATCCCTCGCCCACAGCCGCCGCTGACGAAAAACGCCCTCACTTGATCATGACCGGCGCGGCCGTGTTCGGCGGCGTCTCGGTGAAGAACTGAAATGCATCCGCTCTTCCGGAACAAACGCTGGTTCGCGGCCTACCTGGCGCTGTGGCTGGTGCTGGCCGCGGCGCTGGCCGCTCTGCTGCACCTTCCGGGCGCGCTCGAGTGGCACGAAACCATGGCGCTGGCCGGACCGCTTTGCTTGTTCTTCGCGTTCGTTTGTCTGACGCCTTGGTATATGTGCCGCCAGTTGCCGCTGTGGTCCGCCGGCATCGCCGAGATGCTGTCGTATCATCTGGGCGCGGCGGTGCTGGCGACGGCGTTGTGGGTGGCGCTGGCGCGGGTGGTGGCGAGTGCGCTCGCGCTGGGGGTCCGGCTCGACCCGGAGATCCCGCACCTCATTGCGGTGGGCTTGCTGCTGTATCTGCTTTCGGTGGCGTTGCATTATATGGCGCTGGCGGCGGAGGAATCGCGGCAAGCCGTTCTCTACGCGCGCGAGGCGGAGCTGCGCGCGCTCAAGGCGCAGATCAATCCGCACTTCCTGTTCAACTGCCTCAACTCCATCGCCGCGCTGACGACCTCCGACCCGGGACGGGCACGAGAAATGTGCATCCGCCTGGCGGATTTTCTGCGCAGCACGCTGGGTCTGGGCGAGCGCGCAAGCGTCGCCTGGCACGAGGAACTGGACCTGGCACAGGCCTACCTCGACGTCGAGCAGGTGCGCTTCGGCTCTCGCCTCCAGGTGCAGGTACAGGTGGACGAAGCCTGTGCGGACTGCCTGGTGCCCCCTCTGGTCTTGCAACCACTGATCGAGAACGCGGTCAAGCACGGCATCGCAACGCTGGTGGACGGCGGCATCATTCAAGTCCACAGCCGGGTGCAGGACGGTCTTTTGGAAGTAAGCGTCGAAAACGGCTTCGATCCGGAGTCGCCCTCGCCCCGCCGCAACGGTCTGGGACTGCGCAACGTGCGCACGCGCCTGGAGCGTCGCTTCGGACCCTCCGCGCGGCTTGACGCCGGCGCCCACGAGAATCGCTTTCGCGCTGAATTCACGGTGCCGTGCCGGAGGATGGAATGAGCTTGCCCGCCAGCTTGCGCGCCGTCATCGTCGACGACGAGGAACTGGCGCGCCAGCTTCTTCGCGAGTATTTGTGGGAAGCCGGCGGCGTGGAGGTGGTGGGCGAATGCGGCGACGGATTCGACGCCGTCAAAGCCATCGGCGAGCTCAAGCCCGACCTGGTGTTTCTCGACGTGCAGATGCCTAAGCTGGACGGCTTCGAGGTGCTGGAGCTGATCGAACCTTCTACAGGGCCTCCGCCTTCGGTAATCTTCGTCACGGCCTACGATCAATACGCCATGCGCGCGTTCGAGGCCAACGCCGTGGACTATCTCCTCAAGCCGTTCCGGCTGGACCGCTTCAAGAAGGCGCTGGATCGAGCCAGGGAGCGGATGCGCGCGCGGCTCGGCGAGACGAAGGCCGCCCCGGAAATGACCCCTTCCGATCTTGCTGCCGCGGCTCGGCCGCCGGGCCACGCCGTCGAGCGCATCGTGGTGCGCGACGGCTCGAAAGTTCACATCATTCCCATCGCCAAGCTGGATTACGTGGAAGCGCAGGACGATTACGCCGCCCTGCACAGCGAGCGGAAGAGCTACCTGAAGCAGCAGACCATCGCCACCCTGGAGACGCAACTCGATCCCCGGCGCTTCGTGCGCATTCACCGCTCCTACATAGTGAACCTGGAACGCATCGCCCGCATTGAGCCTTACGCCAAGGACAGCCGCGTGGCCGTGCTCCGCGACGGCACGCAGTTGCCGGTGAGCCGGTCGGGCTACGCGAAGCTCAAGGAGCTTCTCGGTGAGAACGCATAGGGCGGAAAATTACTTTCCGGCAATCCCAAAGTGACTCACTCGGACCTGCGATTGCGTCAGCTCCTTGACGTCCAGTTCGCCGCTCTTGTCCTTATCCAGTCTGTCGAATTCCGACTGCATGAACTTCGTGAACTCCTGCCGGGAAACCTTCCCATTCTTGTCCGTGTCCAGCAGCAGCAGCAGTTGCTTGACTTCGTCCTCTCCCAGGGCGATCTTATCTTGCGGGTGCGACGGTTCCTCTCGGGCGAGTGCGGTTCCTATTCCGGTTGCAAGCAGCGTTGCAACGGCCAAGCCGGCGAATACATTCTTGTGTCGTTTCAGCATGCCAAATCTCCTGCGAGGCATCCCGGCTCCAACCTTCTCCGCCGGGATGATCCTTAGAGTCTCTTTAGACATAACATATTTCTACCGGCTCGATACAACACTTCTATTGACTCCTGTAGGCTATTGTTAATAAATGACTTGAACAGAGTAGAGGCGGGCAGTGCTGCGGGGACGAGGCTCTCTAAAGATCCTGCTTGCCTTGAAACTGCATTTCCTGAACGTTGAAAGACTGTGTGACGGCGATGCGGCCAATCAGGGCTCCGAATTCGACGCTTACGTCCTTCTTGGTGATCTCCGCGGAGAGCGGAAACAGGTACACGGCCACCATGGAATCCTCCTGCTGGAAAACCTCCACTCTGATCGGCTTTACGTCCTTCTGTCCCTCGCGTCTGAGGAAGGCGTTGTCCTTGAGGGGTTCACCCAACACCTTTGGATCGCCTTTAACGTTCGCGGTAGGAATGCCGTAGACGGCGATCTTATAGCCTTCCCCGTCCAGAGTTGGCGGCTCAAAGCCGCCCCCTTTGAACTCCGCCATGCGGACGGCAAGAGCGCTCTCCCAGCGGACCAGCACTGGCATCTGGGGCCTGGGGGGCCTGCGCGGCTCGGGCTTAAAAAGCATGTCCACGATGCTCTTCGGTATCACAATCTTGTCTTTCTCCAACCCGTCGTAACCGATGCCTTTCGCATCGCCCATATTTCCGCCTGCTCTGCGCTCATCTTCGCTCTGCTTGCGGACGATGGTGGCTCGGTCAATCTTGGCCCACGGGGAATCGGCGAGGATCAGCTTGGAATCCGCGGCGGTCCAACTTGAAGCCGGCTTGTTCTTCCAGGGGGGATCGGCCGCCAGGAGCAGCACGCCCGCGAGGAGGAGCACCCCCAACGCTTGCAAGCGGGACTTAAGTCTACGTTGTATCGCGAACAAGCGGCACCTCCCAGGGTTCCGATTTTGAGACGACCCCCTATTTTAACAGCCCGCACGGGCCCAGGATCAAAGCTCGAGCTTGCCCTGGATCGTCATCTCCTCGGTGTAGAAGTACTGCGCCACCGATAGGCGCCCCAGCTGGGCTATGAAAGTGATGCGCTTGTCTTGCGTGGTGAACTCCTCGGATCGCGGGAACATAAAAACGACGGTGGCGAGACCGCCGTCCTGAGGCAGCAGATCCACGCGTGAAGCACGGCGGTCCTTCTTGCCCTCAACCTTCAGGAACGCGTCCTTCTTCAACTGGAAGGGCAGGGCTGTCTGATTGACGTCTATGCCGGGAACGTCGTAGATCGCAACCACGTAGCTGCCGTCCGCTAGAGCCGGAGGGTCCTCTTCATGGGCTTTTACTTCCGCGGCGCGCACGGCCCGGGCGCTCTCCCAGCGGATTTCGAGTGTCGCCACGCGCGTGGGCCTGCGCTTTCCGGCTGTCGACGAAGCTCCGACGCCAGTGAGAGTGGCCGGAGTAAAAGCCTCCATCCCGATACCGTCTCCGCCCCCCATCTGGCCGCCCTGCCGGCGCTGATCCTCGTTGAGCCGAGGCAGCAGGGCCGGAGTCACCTTCTTCACCCACGGCGAGTTGGTGAGGATCAGTTTCGCATCGTCTTCGCTCCACTGCTCCATCTGCTTGCTCTTCCAAACCGGAGCGGCGGCCATCAGCAACATCACCGAGAGCGGAAAAATCGGGGATTTCAGAATTGTCTGCATGGACTTTATCACCTTCCAAAAAGGCCCGCGGCCAGGTCCCTTTTGGGGGAGCCCGGCCACGGAGTTTGAAAATTACTCCGACTACAACTTGACCGTCCCACTACAACTTGACCATCAACGAGAAAATCCAGCGTCGTTCCTGCTTGACCAGGTTCGGTTGCCAGACGCCGCCATCATTCCCGCACAGACCTGGCGACAGCGTCGCGGTTCCTGCCGACGTGCCGTCATTGCAGGCGTAATATTGCGGCGAGCCGTTGTTGCCGCCGGGAGGGGTCACACCCCCCGGACCGACAAAAAGCGGTTGTTGCGCGCCGCGTTGCGTGAACTCAACTTTCCACGTCACCCACTGGCTCGGCATATAGTCGAAGGAGAGCTGGAAATCGTAGCCTCTGAACTTGTCGCCCGGATTCTCCGTGAAATAAGGCGTTCCGCTGGTGGCCGTCGCGCCGTTGATTGGCGGAAGCAGGGCCAGATAGCGCCCGGGGTTGCTCACTACGCCGCCGCCGTAGCTAAAGGCGAACTTCTCTCCGAACCAAAGGCGTTGATAAGCCATGATGCCGGTGAAGTTCTGCGCCGGCGGCCGCCCGTTTACGCCGCCGTGCGTACACACCACGCCTCCTCCGGTTTCACAACCGAAGTCCTCAGTCGCGGTCATCGCCGCCCGGGTTATGAAACTCGCGGGATGCTCAAAAAATTTATATTCCTGGCTCCAGTCCGCGTGATAGCGCGAGCGATATGGATTGTACAGAACGTCACGGCCGAGCGTGTAGGTGTTCCACACGAAGTCCCAATTCCCGGTGGGTCGCCAAAGAATCTGCCCGCCCAATGCCAACCGGCCGTTGTACTTGGCATAGGTCTGCCAGCCGTTGATGTACCAAGGCTCGAACTTCAGCTTGTTGGTGGGAAAAAATTGCACGCGCATGCCGGTAAAGAACCACGGCGTGTTTGACGACACATAAGACGGCTGGTAAGTCCAATTGTCGAAGCTGTAGTAGCTGAACAGGCCGATGTAGGAGAGGAAGTCGCCTACCTGAATGTTGAGGCCGTGCTTATAGTTTATGTGGTAGCCACCCCACATCTCGGTCAGGTACCGGTAGGCATCGTTGAGCTGCCATTGGCCTAGGCTGTAGCTGGCGTCGTTGCGCGGCACGGCGGTGGCCACGGCGCCGAACTGCGTCAGAATGCGGCCCTGCATGTTGCCGGCGTGAAAGTCGCCGCCGACGCCCAAAGCCTGGATCACAAACTCTCCCGTCCGCTCGCCCTCGGTGGTTTCATCGAGAGTATGATCGATGGGGTGGTTGTAGTCGTACATGAAATTGGTGTCGACTCGGAATTCACCCGAAAAATACTTTCCATCCAGGACCTCGTCATGGTTGCGGGGATTGGAGAGCATCCAAGTGAAGTCCGCATAAGCGAACGGAGTATCCAGGTCGACCGGCGGAGGCGTCGCGGGCGGCGCCGCCGGCGTGGCTGGAGTTTGGGGATCCGCCGGAGCGTCCGGTGTGGGCGAGGCGACGGGAGTGCTGGCGGGAGTTGCCGCGGCCGGGTCGCTGCTTTCGGCTTTCGTCGCCGGGTCCGTTGCCTGTTGCGCTTTCGCGGTCTGGATTCCGAATTGGCCGGCCAGTCCTGCTAGCAACCCGGCAATAAGTACACTTCGGCCTTTCGTACGCATGGTGGTACGCATATGTGCTTCCTTCCTTGTTGAGTTGTAGCCGGGGCCCTCAAGAGGGTCCGCCGACTCGTGCGATTCAGGAAATCTATCGGGCAACCGGACCGGACTGGGGTTCGGGCTTTTGCAACGCAGGTTGAGTGGCGCTCACCAAGCAACAGCACCCCCAACGAACTTCTTGTTGAACCAGTATGCTGGCCCAAACATCAAAAAGTCATAAAACCAAATACGCTCCTATCAACAAAAGTTTGTATGACCTTCATCACAAATAAATATCGTAGACGATCATGAATGCCTCTCTGATTTCTCCTCATGCTCCGCAACCGTCTTTCAAGCCGTGGTAATTCCTACGATCCGGAGGTGAAAGGCATTACATACGGAGGCGTTGATGTGCTTTTTAGTTTATGCCTTTTTTATGAATCGTCGGTTATTGTCTTGAGTGAGCCAGTGTATGCCGACGCATTGTCGACGGAGAAGGGCCGGTCTGTGCGGCGGCAGTCGATGTGGTTATGGAGATGGCGCTCAGATATACAAACCAAGTGGCGGTTCTTCAGTCGCCCCTTGCGGCAGACTCTTAGAAGGGTGCTCGTCGGCGTCACCGCCGTGGCGGTCCTGACCGCCACTAGCTTCCGGTTCCTGCACCTGGACTTCGCCACGGCCAGCCCGTTGTATGTGCTGGTTGTGGTTTCACAGTCGCTCACTGGCGATTTTTTCGCTTCAGCGGTTGTATCCGCCCTCGCCGCCGGATGCCTGGATTACTTCTTCGTTACGCCGCTGTTCTCGTTGGCGGTAACCGCCCCGCTGAATGTAGTCGCATTGATTTCCTTTCTGGTGACATCGTTCGTCATCGGCAAACTGGTTTCCAGAACTCGCACGGAGACTGCAATTTCGGAGCTGCACAAAGATCGGATCGACCGCCTGTACCACCTGGCCCAAGAGCTTCTGTCGCTGGAGCCGGAGATGGCGGTGGGCGAGCGCCTGCTTCAGCCATTTGCAGGAGTGTTCGGATCGCGCGCCGTGTGCATCTTCGACGCCGAGAGGGCGGAGCTGCATCTCCTGGGGCGATCGCGCAGCCATTTGCCCGAGTGCACCCGGGCGGCCTACATCCAGGAGCAGGATTCGGACAACCCGGTCAGCCAGGTGTCGGTGCGCTGCCTGCGCGTGGGCGGAAAGACAACCGGCGCCATGGGATTTGAGGGGCTGGACGACCCTGAACTCACCGCCGGTCCGCTGATTTCGCTGGCGGCAGCCTCGCAGGAGCGTACGCGCGCGTTCCGACGCGCCAGCGAGTCCGCAGCCGCGGCACAAGCCGAAGTGTACCGGTCCGCCATCCTGGATGCGCTGGCGCATGAGGTCAAGACCCCCTTGGCCACCATTCTCGCCGCGGCCGGAGGCATCCGGGCCACCGGCTCCCTGCGCGCCGAGCAGTTGGAAATGGCCGAGACCGTCGAATCCGAAGCCGCCCGGCTTGTCAGCCTCACCTCACGACTGCTACGCGTGGCGCGCCTGGACCGCGAGGAAGTGCGTCCTCAAATGGAGGTCACCGACATTGCCGGCGTGGTGGCCGACATAGTGGATCAATACAAGCGCCTGCCCTCGGACCGGCGCTTCTCCTTTACGCATCCGGCGGAGTCGATCGAGGCCTTGGCCGATCCGGAGCTCCTGCGGCTGGCCTTGAGTCAATTGCTGGATAATGCCTGCAAGTATTCGCTGCCCGGCTCCGAGATCGCGGTTGAGATGGAATCCCAAGGCGATATGGTCTTCGTTCGTGTGACCAATAGCGGCAGTTCTATTCCGGCGGGCGAGCAGCCGCGTATCTTCGACCGTTTTTACCGCGGCGCGGATGCGCGCCGCTTCACTACCGGCTCCGGACTGGGGCTGTACGTGGCTCGAAAGATCGTGCTCGCCCACGGCGGCCGGCTCGATCTCGATATCGAAGGGTTAAGCGACGGCGTGACATTCTATCTGGCCCTCCCCAAGGCGAGGAGCGAGTCTGAATCATGATGGGCGCGCGCAAGAGCGCGTGCCGCGGCGCCCTAGAGTTCCAGCTTGCCCTGAAACTCCATCTCCGCAACGTTGAAGAACTGTACGATAGCAATGCGGCCAATTCGCGCATCGAATTCGACCAGGCCGTCTTTCTTGGTGATCTCCGCCGAGAGGGGGAAAAGGTACACCGCGACCATGGCGTCTTCCCTCCGGAAAACCTCGCAGGTGGATGCCCTCACATCCTTCTTTCCCTCCCGTTTCAGGAATGCCTGAATGTTGAGAAATTTGCCTAGACTCTTTGGGTCGCCCTTGGCGTCGGTGTTGGGAATTCCGTAGACAGCGATCTTGTAGCCGCTCCCTTGCAAGGTGGGCAGGTCAAGAACGCCGGCCTTCAACACCGCCGCGCGGAGGGGGAAAGCGCTCTCCCAGAGGACCTGCAACGCAATCTGGGGAAGGGGGCGCGGGGCGGGCGGATGCAGGAAAATCCCCACGATGCTTTTCGGCATCGGCAGCCTGTCTTTCGCTAACCCGTCGTAGCCGACGCCGTGCGCCTCTCCCATATTTCCGCCTTCTCTGCGTTGATCCTCGGTCTGGAGGCGGTTGACGTCCGCTTGAGAACTCTTCGCCCAAGGGGATTCTGTCAAGACCTGCTTGGCGTCCTCCTCGGTCCAGCTTTGAATTGGTTTGGTCCTCCAGGCGGGATCGGCCGCCAGGAGCAGGACCGCCGAAAGCGGCGCCGCCCAAAACAGGCGCGTGCAGAACTTCGGCCTTCGTTGCATCGTGGACATCCCCTTCCCTTACATCTTAAAGTCGGGGATTCACGAAATCACTTACCAACCGCGCCTTTGCTCGGGCGTACGAGCGATTTGGTCAGCTCCTTCGCGTCCAGCTCACCGCTTTTGTCGGTGTCCAGCCGGTCGAACTCCGCTTCCATGAACTTCATGAACTCGGCCTTGGAGATCTTCCCGTTCTTGTCCGTGTCCATCAGGGCCAACAACTGCTTGACCTCGTCCGCTCCAAGCGCAACCGCATTCGTTTTCCTATTGTCGGGGGTTCTCACTTGCGCGAAGGCGGTGGCAACTTCGAATACAACGCCTGCGTATAACAAGACGACAAGCGGGATGAACAAGAACATCTTCTGTCTGTTGAGCACGATTTACCTCACTGAAGATTGATTCTGTCGAGCGCTGCGCCCGCGAGGCTCTCGGCCAGGCGGGCGCTGCGCAAAGCCGCTAGAGTTTGACCATAATCATCATGGACAGTGTTGCTTGCCCCTCGCGCAGGTCGGGGAACCAGACGCTGCTCTTGCCGCCGCCGCACGCTACCTCCGCAGCCGCCAGGGTCGTTTGCCCGGACGAAGAGCCGGTAATGCAGGCGAAGTCCGCGGGAGATCCGTTGTTGCCTCCCGGAGGCGTACTCCCTCCCCGGCCCGAAAAATACGGCACATTCGAATGGCGATAGCCAAACTCCCACCGGAAGGTGGTGAAATCGTTGGGCATCCAATCGAGGGTGGCGGTACCGTCATAAGCTTTCATTGGCGCTCCGGGATAGGCCGGAAAGTAAGGCGTACCCGAGATGGCATCGGCGCCGTTGACGGGAAGCACCAACGTCAGATAGCGCCCCGGATTGTTCATCTGACCGCCGCCGAGGGTGAAGGCCCAAACGTCCTTATGCCACCACCAGCGATTGTAGAGCATGTAGCCCAAAAAAGCCTGCTTCGGACCGCCCGCTCCTGTCACAGGATTGTAGGCCTGCTTGCTCCCATGGCAGGTCACTCCGTCGCCGGTTTCGCATCCCAGATCGCCCGTGAAGGTGAACGCCATCTTATCGAGGCCATTGCCCGACTTCGGACTGTCATAGTATTTGACCTCGACGCTATCGTCTGTGTGGTATCGCCCGCGGTTGGGAAGACCGACGTTGTCGTTGCCGACGCCGTACTGGTTGGCGATGACATTCATCCAGGGCTTCGGGGTCCACTTAAGCTGTCCTCCGAGTCCGGGGTGGCCGTTGTACCTGTTGTAGGACTGCCATCCATTGATGAACCAGGGTTCAATCTTCAAGTGATGGGTGGGAAACCACTGTATGCGGACGCCGTTGAAAAACCATGGCGTGTTGGAGGAAACGTAGGACGGCTGGTAGGCCCAGTTGTCGAAGTTGTGATAGCTGAACAGGCCGACGTAAGACACGAAGATGCCGGCGTCGACGTTCAATCCGTGGTTCACGTTGAAGTGGTATCCGCCATAGGCTTCCGAGATATATTTGTAAGCGGCGCGAACATCCCACTGCCCGACCGCGGGGCTCGCATCATTGCGAACCGTCGTGGCCGCGAACATTCCATTCAATAACAGGACCCTGCCGCGCATTTGCCCATCGTGAAAATCGCCGCCAATTGACAAATCTTCGAGCTGGACCTCGCTGCTCCTGAAGATTTCGCTGGACCCTCCCATGGTGTGATCTATGGGCTGATTGAAATCCGAAACGTAGAAGGTGTCAGCCCTGAATTCCGGGCTGAAATATTTCGTGTCGAGCGGATACTCGTGCTGGCGCGAGTTGCCGTTCAGCCAAAGCCACTCATGGTCCGCAAACGGAGTCACCAAATCCACTGGTGCAGGCGTCGGCGCGGCCGCGGCCTGGGCAGGGGGAGCAGCCTCGGCTTGCGGATCGGGCGCGGGAGCCGGAGGAACCGGCGCAGCCGGAGGCAGGCTGGCGTTGGGCGTCAGCGCGGCTTCCTGAGCCAGAGGCTGAGTCACCGGAGCGGCCTTAGCGGCGGCCGGCGTCGCGGCGGCCGGCGTCGCGGCGGTGTCTTTCGCTTCCGCGGCTTCCATCGTGGCTAGGCGCTGCTCCAGCAGGTCAAGACGCTCGAGCAGTTCCTTTTCCCTGTCGGTCAGCGGCGGGCTATCCGATTTCGCCGTTGGGCGGCGCAAATCGACCGCGTTTTGCAGCGGCAGATCCAATCGCGCGACCCTGCGGGCTGCCACATCGACATGGGCCGACGATTTCTGAAATCCATCCTTCGTGGCCGCGACTTCATACGGCCCAGGTTCCAGATTGGTGAACGTAAAAATTCCGTCAGCGTCGCTGACAGTGGTGCGATCGGTGTTCCTACTCAGGTTGTGCGCGACGATCTGCACCTTCGCCACGGGCTTCCCGCTGGAGGAGTCGCGAGTGACGCCGCCGACGAGGCCAACAGACGACTGCCCGAATGCTGGAAGCGATAGCGTCGCAATCAAAAGCGCGGCGCAGGCCGGCACGACGGTCGCGGGCACAGGGCGAGACTCCCGCCCTCGTTTATGGTTGTTCATGTTTTCCTTCCTCATTCCAAACACTCCCGTGAAGTTCACAACTTGTCTAAATATCTTCTAATTGTTTCCTAAAGCGTTTCTAAAAGGCGTCTCAATATTGCCTAAGGGCAATACGAAGATGTGCGTCCTAACCCATATTTATCAGGGCTTCTAGCGTATTGCATCACATGAGAGGCCATGGTCGATTTGTCTTCAGTATGTGGTTAAGTCTCTCAAAAAGTCATAAATGCAATCGCATTGCGCGATTCCTTCTTCTTATGAGATCTATCAGCGTTTCTTTCACCGCGGCTGCCGCAGTAGGCGAGCGCCGCCTTCTGCGTCTCATCGGAAGTTCCACATCGCGCTGGGCGGCCGCGAATCGGCTCCTCAATGTTCTCCGTCAGCGGCACAATCCCGTGCAACAGGATTCCCCGTACAACCCGTGCAACAGGACCCGTGAAGGAGCAGGCTCTTTCCGGGGATGGTAGAGTCCCCGGCCCGGTCCGGGCTCAAACGGCGCGAGCAAGATCGGACCAGTTCCTTAGGCTTAGCTTATAACTAAAACTCATCAAATGTTTTTACAGGCCCGATAACAGACTTCTACCGATGTTCCATAAGTCATTGTTAATAGGAATCTTAACCACAGAATCAAGAGTATTCCCCGGCATGGGTCATTCATACCTTTTTCATGCCAACTCGCGCAGAATTGTTGCATCGATCTGCACATAGTTAGCGGGCAGGTCTAGCTGCGCGAATGCCTCCCCGTACGAGGGGTTCTTTGAACCGTCTCCGAGAGTCGATTTTGTACCCGGATCTGGGGTGCAAGCCAAGCTTCGTTGTCGCCCTGTCCGGATCAAGATGCCGGTAAGATTAGAGGAAGAACTACTTGACGAATGAAGAGATTACGGCTAGTAATCGAACGATTGTTCCGTTAATCGATTGATCCGCGCCGAAGGCCGAAGGAGGGGGAAATGGTCAGCCTCCAATGTGATAAGTTTTAGAGGAGGATTGTGGACAAGACTGAATTCATCCTGAACCTGGCGTGGATGCTGCTGTGCATCGGCGCGTTGAGCGCGCAGGTATGGAGGGACGGTCTTCGTCCCGGCTCCCGCAACTGTAGGATCAGGTTACGCCGTTCGCTCTCCGTGCTGATCGCCGCGCTGGCGCTGTTCCCGGTGATTTCAGCGAGCGACGACCGCATCCGCCTGACCGACCTGGAAGCCATTCCCGCGCAAAAATCGGCCTTCGATCGGGGCCAAACTCATGGTCCGCTGAGCTCGGCCACCATCGAGGATCCGGGGCACGGCCAGACCGCCGATCCCTTCTTCCTGATCGTGATTCTGTGCTTTTTCCTGATCGTGCTCATGTTCTCGTCCGCGCTTACACGCTGGTTCTCCATCACCACCTTCGGAAGAGCCCCGCCGCAGCTTGCATAGCAGGGATTGGCAGGCGCGCGGTGACAGTTGCTATTGCTGTTCTCAGACCTGCCTTCCAGGCGTGCTCTCCCGCTTCTTGAAAAGTCATAAAGTTTGGATCTGAAATTTGGAAGTGCGGCGCCCACAGAAGGCGCCGCCCTAAGGCTCTTTTGAAATGAACAGGTTGTGAAATGAACACACGACGTGCACGGTGGTTCATCCCGGTTTCCATAGCCGCCTCGCTCTGCTTGGCGCTGGCCGCGCTGGCCCAGGGTCCGTCCACTCCCTACACCTGGCAGCAGATTAAAGACAGGTTCGAGGCCGTGAATCCAACGCTTATCGCGTCCCGGGCGAATATCGACGAGTCCAGGATGCTTGAGATCACCGCCAATCTGCGGCCCAATCCGGATTTCAGTCTCTCGGCGGATGGCCTACAGCTTACGCCCAATGACGGAATCTACCGTCCGCTCAGCGGCATTGTGTTTACGCCCGGCATCAGCTATCTGCATGAGCGGCAGCACAAACGGGAATTGCGCCTGGAGACCGCCAAGGATACGACTTCCGTCGCGGAATCCAGCTACTCCGATCAGGAGCGCACCTTGCTGTACAACCTGCGCAATGCCTTCGTTCAGGTGCTCCAGGCCAAAGCTGTCTTGGCGAACGCGACAGAAAACCTGATGTACTGGGACCGCGAGTTGGGCATCGACCGGAACCGCAATTCCGCCGGGGACCTTGCGAAACTGGATCTCGATAGGTTGGAACTGCAGCGCATACAGTTCGAGACCGACTATCAAACGGCACTCCTGAATCTAAGGACCAGTAAGATCCAAATCCAGCAACTGGTGCTGGATCGTACGCCGATGGCTCAGTTCGACGTGGCTGGAACGTACGATTACACCGATGAGCTGAGACCGCTCGAGGAATTCCGGAACATGGCCCTGGAATCGCGGCCGGACCTGCAAGCGGCGATCAAAAACATCGAGCTTGCCCGCGCAAATCACAAGCTGGCGATTGCCAACGGCTCGGTTGATCCCACGTTTAGCGTCTGGTTCTCGTGGAACCCCTCGTTCTCCAATCCATACGCGAACAAGACGATGGGCGCGAGCGTCGACATCCCCCTCCGCATCTTCGACCGCAACCAGGGAGAAAAGGCCCGGACGCAGATGGTCATCAATCAAAACCAACATTTAAAGGACGCGGCCGAAGCGCAGGTTTTCAACGACGTCGATACGGCGTATGTCACCATCGAGCAAGCCGTGAATCTGCTCGGGCGCTACAAGTCTTTCTATCTGCCGCTTGCCGGCGACGTGCGCGACAAAGAGCAGGACGCCTACCAGCACGGAGGGGTGACGTTGCTGGATTATCTGGATGCGGAAAAGACCTATCGCGACACGCGCTTAGCGTACTTGAATTTTATCGGTTCGTACTTGACCGCGGCCGCCCAAATGAATCAGGCCGTCGGCCGGGAGGTGATTCCATGAATCGCACAATCTTTTTCCTAGAAGCAACAGCATGTTTGGCGGTGAGTCTGTTCCTGGCCGGATGCGGCTCGACTAAAACAGAAGCGGCGGGCGACACGGCGCCGCCGGCGGCGCAGGTCGAGCCCGATATGGACGCCAGCAACTTCAAGGTAGACCATCCCGAGCAGTTTCCCGTGGTGGCCGCGGGATCGCACGTGGCGGCGCCGGAGTTGGACGTCACGGGCGTCACCAGCCCGGATGTTTCGAGACAAGTGCCGGTAATCTCGACTGCGACCGGACGCGTGACCGAAATCGACGCCCGCGTGGGGGACGAGGTCAGGAAGGACCAGCTCCTGTTCAAGGTGAAGAGCTCGGATATTGCCGGCGCGTTCTCCGACTATCGCAAGGCCGTGGTGGCGGAATCGCTGGCGAAGAAGCAACTGGATCGAGCCCAAATCCTGCTGAAGGATGGAGCCATTCCCACGAGCCAGCTCGAGATCGCTCAATCCGCCGAAGATAGCGCCCAGGTGGATGTCCAAACCAGCCTGTCGCATCTCCAGGTGCTGGGCGTCCCCGACCCGGAGCATCCTGTCGATATCATCGAGATTCACGCCCCGGTTTCGGGTGTGATCACGGATCAACAAATTACCAACGGGGCGGCGGTCCAGTCGTTCGCGCCGGCGAACGCCGTGACTGGCGCGTATCCCTTCACGATCTCCGACGTGTCCAGCATCTGGGTCGTTTGCGACGTGTTTGAAAATACTCTGGCCCAGGTTCACATGGACGAGTATGCGGACGTTCGTCTGAACGCCTACCCGGACCGGGTTTTCAAGGCGCGCATCAGCAATATCGGGCAGATCCTGGACCCCGTCCAGCACACCACCAAAGTCCGCCTGGAAATAAAGAATCCTGGCATTATCCGCCTGGGCATGTTCGCCACGGCCACGTTCCACGGCGATCAGATGCAGAGCCACGCGACGGTGCCGTCCTCGGCGATTTTGCATCTGCACGATCGCGACTGGGTGTATACGCCCGCGACGGACAACCACGTCAAGCGCCTGGAAGTGGTCACCGGGGCGATGTTGCCGAACAACATGCAGGAAGTGGTGTCCGGCATCAAGCCGGGCGATAAAGTGATTTCCAACGCATTGGTGCTGCAAAGCACGGTGGAGCAATAATGATTCGTGCCGCTCTCATTGGATTGGGGATCTGCCGTCTGCTCGGCGCGGAGGATCCAGTGGCCGGCAATCGCGGGCCGCAGAAGGTGCAAGTCACCAACACGGAACGCTCGGATTTTCCCTCCGGCGGCACGCTGCATCTCAAGAATTCGATCGGCGAGCTGACGATCGAGGGCTGGGACCAGACGGGCATGGAAATGACTACCATCAAGTCGAGTAAGATCGCGGTGGAGGGTCCGGAGCGCGACAAGGCCGTCAAACTCCTGGACCGCGTGAAGATTGCAACGGAGCGCAAGGGAGACGAGGTGACCATTTCGACGGATTTCCCTAAGCACAGCAAGATTGCGCGGCCGTTCCTGGGGAAGACGGACTTCGATCTGGAGTACCGCATCAAGGTTCCGCGCAACGCGCGTCTGACCATCGACCAGGACATGGGCGAGGTGCATATCGACAACATCGGCGGCGAGATCCACGCAACGGATAGTATGGGACTGATTACCGTGCGTGTACCGGACGGCCAATACGCCATCGACGCCAGGAGCAAGCTCGGCGCGGTGGAGTCCGATTTTCCGGGGAACGAGAAGACCAAGAAATGGTTCGGCCACACGTTCCTCAGCGGCACAGGGACGGAGCGGCCTTCCCCAGGGCCAGAAAACCTCGCCAGTCCGGCCGCGCCAGGCTCCGCTGTTCCGCAAAACGTTCCGCCAAAGTTAGCGATCGCTCCCACGGCTACGCAGAAGATGTTCTTGCGCATCGGGTACGGAGATATCATCATTGTGCGGATGCACCAACCGCCGCCGCCCGTTCCGGGAGGCCCATAGGGGAAATAGATCTCCGGGAAAATAAATCGCCAACTGAAAAAATTCAAATGAATAAAGAGACGATCCATGCCCGTATCGAAGAAATCGGTATTATTCCGTCCGTCCGCCTTACCTCCACCGAGGATGCGTTGTTCGCCGCGGAGGCGGTGTGCAGCAGCGGGATTCCCATTGTCGAAGTCACGATGACGGTTCCCGGAGCCGTGAAGATCATCCATAGCCTGACCTCCGGCAGTCCCGATCTGATCGCGGGCGCGGGCACGGTTCTGGACGTGGAAACAGCGCGCCGCTGTCTGGATGCCGGGGCCCGGTTTCTCACCACCACGGGATTGGATCTTGAGATCATCGAATTCGCGATGAAGAAAAACGTGGTGGTGTTTCCCGGCGCGTGCACCCCCACGGAAATCATGACCGCCTGGAAGGCCGGCGCGGATTTCGTGAAAGTCTTTCCGTGTTCCGCGATGGGCGGGCCGGGCTACATCCGCGCGCTCCGCGGTCCGTTCCCGACGATTCCTTTCATCGCCGCCGGGGGCGTCAATCAAACCACCGTCGCGGAGTTCATCCTGGCCGGCGCCAACGCGGTGGGGATCGGGGGCGACCTCATTCATCAGGAAGCGATCCGGCGCCGCGAGCGCGATTGGATCCGCGAGCTGTCCCGCCGCTACGCCGGGCTGATCAAGCAGGCTCGCAGCGAAAAGGCGCCGCCCAAGTAATCCGCGCATTTAAAACCAGCGAGGACCCGCATGTTCCACCCGCATGGCCCATTTGAATTGAAGCGAATCCTTTTCCCGGTCGACTTTTCCGAGCGCTGCCGCGGCGCGGCGGCTTACGTCGAGGCCCTGGCCGGGCGGTTCGACGCGGAGCTGATTCTGCTGCACGTCGTCGAGCCCGCCGCGTATAACCGCACGCTGGCGGAGGAACCCACGATCGGCCACAAAGAAATCCTGGGATTTTTCGGCGCCGATCTGAAGTATCTTCGCGTCGAATCCCTGGTCGAGCACGGGGAAGCCGCCGCCAAGATCGTCGAGTGCGCCGCCGCGCGCCACGCCGATCTCATCATGATGCCGACGCAAGGCCTGGGGATATATCGCCGCCTGATTATCGGCTCCAACGTCGCCAAGGTGCTGCATGACGCGGATTGTCCGGTGTGGACCGGCGTTCACCTGGAGAACGCGCCGCCTCTTGAAAAGGTGCATACCCAGCGGGTCCTGTGCGCGGTGGATCTCAAGCGCCCCAGCGCCCGTGTTCTGGATTGGGCCAGCCAACTGGCGAAGGAATATCAGGCGGAGCTGACCCTCCTCCATGTCACCTCCGATCTGGCCACGTCCGCCCCGGATGCTCGCCAGGCGCTGAAGGAGTTGCAAAAAGCCGTGGGATCGAACGCCGAGCTGCGCCTGGGGGACGGCGATCCGGCGAAGACGGTGGCGGAAACGGCTCGCGAACTGGGCGCCGATCTGCTGGTGATCGGACGGCGCGCCGAAATCGGCCTTCTGGGCCGTCTGGAGGTCACCGCTTACTCCATCATCCGGCAATCGCCGTGCCCCGTTGTTAGCGTCTGAACCGCGCGCGTTAGCAAGCGGCGCCCAGGGTCTAAAAAATCGACAAGTAACGGCCTTTCAGAGGCTTGACACCAATCGCGAGTCGTTCTATCATTCAAAACGGCTGGACTTCCATGCGGGAGTGCGGCATACGGGTCTATTAATTTTCAGTACTGTAGCTGGAGGGTTTTTGCGATGAAGAGTAAGTTTATGATGATGATGGCGCTTGGCGCCGGCTTTCTGGTGGGATCGCTGCCGATGATGGCGCATCATTCGTTTGCGGCCGAGTACGACATCACGAAGCCGGTTGTAATGACCGGGAAATTCGTGAGGATGGATTGGATCAATCCGCATTCCGCGGTCTACTTCGACGTCACGGACGAAGCCACCGGCAAGACGGTCCAGTGGAGGGCCGAGACGCCTCCTCCGAACGCGATGCTCCGCGCCGGCGTGCGTCCCAACATGCTGCACCCCGGCGACGTGATCACGCTCAGCGGCGATCTGGCCAAGGACGGGAGCAACGTGATGTGGTGCGGGATGGTGAAGTTCCCGAATGGCACGGTGATCGGCTTGCAAGGCGTGCCCGGCAAAGACTCACCCGAAAAGTGAATCCGGGGGGCAGCGCGGCGTCCGAAGGCCGCGAATCTGTTAGTGAAATGAGCCTCCTTGAAGGGGCCCGTCGGTTTTCGCGCGTTCGCGACAGGAGTTTACGTTTCCAATGAGGAATGGCCAATTGAGGAATGGATTGATGCAGCAGTCTGAGTTAACCAGGACGTTGACGAATTGCATGATGACCGCGGCGTTTGCAGCGTTCCTCTGCGCCGGATCGACGGCTTGGGGGCAGAAATACACCGCACCCAGAGCCGCGTGGGACAGCACCCATCCCGATATTTCGGGCATTTGGCAAGCCAAGGCCTCGGTGGGAGACGATATTGAGAAGTCCATCGTCGACCCGCCCAACAAGAAGATCCCCTACCTTCCGGGCGGGGCCGCGAAGGTGAAGGCGAACGCGGCCGCCAAGGCCAAGCTCGACACGATGGCGAAGTGCTACATGCCGGGTGTTCCGCGCATGATGTACATGAACTATCCGTTCCAGATCTTCATGACCCCCAAATACATTCCGGTTGTGTCCGAGTATTCACATACCTACCGGATCATCTACATGGACGGATCGGAGCACGCGGGTTATATCCCTTTATGGCTGGGCGATTCGCGGGGTCATTGGGACGGCGATACGCTGGTGGTCGATGTTCTGAGCTTCAACGATCAGACCTGGCTGGATAAGGTGGGCGATTACCATAGCGATCAGTTGCACGTCGTGGAGCGTTACACCCGCACCGGTCCGACCACGATGACCTATGAGGCCACGATCTCGGATCCCAAAGTTTACAGCAAGGATTGGAAGATCAGTGTGCCCTTGACTCTGGACAATAAACCCAATGCAAGGCTGATGGAATATGAGTGCCAGGACTTGGCGCCCCCGGTCGAATGAGCGGTCTAGTCGGGAATCTTTAGTCGTGTATCCACTTTAGTCGTGTATCCAGGAGATATCGCATGAAAAAGACACTTTTGATGTTCGCCACAGTGACGACAACCGTAGCCGTTGCGCTCTTCATGACGCTCCCTAGCGCCGGCCAGGATGGCCCGCCGGCTGGCGGTCCTCCCGGCGGTGGTCGAGGCGCGGGCAAGGGCGGCGGCAGAGGGGGACGAGGGGGCGGTGCGCCGGCACAGCCCGCCGGTCCGATGGCGAAAACTCCGGATGGTCATCCCGACTTTAGCGGTTTTTGGAACCTCCCGGACCCTCCGGGGACGGGAGTCGAAAGGCCTGACGCGCAGGCCGGTGGTGGTGGCCGTGGCGGCGGAGGTGGCCGTGGCGGCGCTAAGGGCGGCGGCGGAGCCCAAGGCGATGTGGCGACAATCGCCCCTGGGGGCGGTGGCCCTCCCGGTGGTGGCGCGGCGCGTGGCGCGGGCGGCCCGGGTGGTGGCGCTCCTGGTGGAGGAAGAGCTGGCGGCGGCGGGTTTGGTGGCGGCGGCGGAGCCGGATGGGTTGTCGATCCACCAGACGGCAAAATCCCATACACGCCCGAGGCAAGAGCCAAGCAGCAGGACATCCTCGCGAATCACTTGGCCGACGAACCGGAGTTAAATTGTTACGAGTCCGGCGTCCCGCACGCCGAAGCGAACCGATTCGGAGCGCAGATTCTTATGACCCCGGGCTATATGGTCCAACTGACGGAATTCCTGCACGCCGTCCGCATCATCCCCATCGATGCAAACCGCAAGCACATCGATGCCAAGTACCATCTGTTCCAGGGCGATCCGATCGCGCACTGGGACGGCGATACGCTCGTGGTCGACACAACCAATCAAAATAACAAGACTTGGTTCGACCTGGTTGGAAACTTCAAGACGGAGAGCCTGCATGTCACCGAGAAGTTCATCGCTCAAGATGCGAACACAATCGTGTATGAATCCACGATGCACGATCCGACGATCTACACTCGAGACTGGTCGATGCGCTGGAACCTGACGCGCGATCAGGCGCGCCCCAATAGCGATGGCCATCCCCACGAGTTGATGGAATTCGGCTGCATCGAGGGCAATCGGGATGTGCAGCACTACACCGAAGACAAAGGCGGGAAAGCCAAGCAGGTCCTCGGCAAGAAACAGTAGGAAAACCCGGGACAGTACACTCAAACCCCATTTTCGAGGGTCATCTGCCCAGCCGCGGCCGCAGCCTTCTTTTTCGGCCGACCCGGAGGATTGGGACGGAGCCTTCGTCCCGCTAGCCGCTCCAGTTGCTCGACAAACGTATCGGAACCCAGTGCCCGGCCTCGTATCGACGCGTCCCGAAGCTGCTGCTGGAACGAAGCCTCGTCGATCACGCTCCGCAGCACCTCGCGCCAGTCTGGAGCGCCGCAGCGCGCCTGCCACTCGCCAAGATCCAGAAAAGCGTCCAGATGGTCCCGGCCGAGATGCGCACGAGCGCTCGACCATCGGTATTCCTCAGCCGTCTCGACGATCCCGGCGCGCACGGGGTTGCGCTCGACATAGGCGAGGGCCCGCCACAGGTGCGCGTGATCCAGGGGGAAGGAGAAGTACCGCGCCTGCCAGACGTGGCCGCAGCCACCGTCGGACGCGTTGCGATAGCGGGCGAAGTCGGCGTGCGCATGTCCCAACGCTCGTGCGAGCGACTCGGGGCGTTGCGGGACGGCTACGAGGTGGACATGATTGCTCATCAGACAGTAGGCCTGGATGCGCATGCGATGCTCCTCCGCGTAGCGCGCGAGCAGGCGCAGATACGTCTGCCGGTCCACGTCGTTGTAAAAGACGGTGCGGCGGCCGTTGCCTCGTTGGGTTATATGGTACGGCACCTCGGGCACGGCCACGCGAGCGATACGGGACATCTCGCAAGAAGAGTGCGTCGTTTGCGGGCGAACTCTCCCCAATAAATCGGATTTGAGTGTACTGTCCCGAGTTTTACGCGCGGAAAATCGGGATTTGAGTGTACTGTCCCGAGTTTTCTATTTCTTCGGGAGCGCGAACACCATGTATTGCCCCGCAGCCGGAGGCGAAGTCTGCGGCGCTAGCACTCCCCTCGCCATCAGCCCGTTTCCGCCGGCCACGCAAAGTGCGATATACTGGCGGCCGCCCACTTCATACGCGGCAGGCACGCCCTCCGCGGCCGCCGGAAGATTGGTCTCCCAGACCACCTTGCCGGTGTCTTCGTCGTAGGCGCGCAGCTTGCGGTCCGACGACGTAGCCACGAACACCAGCCCGCCCGCGGTTACCAGCACTCCGCCTCGCGGGAAGAAGCTGCCTGTCACGCCGTTGGCTTGCTCGCCGACCGAAGGAACGGTGCCGTCGGGAACCTGCCACTTGATCGTGCCCGTATTCAGATCGATCGCGGTCAACTGCGACCAGGGCGGCCCGATCGCCGACAGGCCGTTCGATTGCAGCATGAAATCGTAGGGCGCGTTGTAGTGAATAAATCCGTCATTGGGCACAGGCGGCGGCGCGGGGGCCGGCGCCACGAAAGGAGCAGGCGCGCCTCCACCTTTGGCTCCGCCCTTGGCTCCGCCTCGTCCGCGGCCTCCGCCTCCACGTCCGGCTCCCGGAAGACCAAGCTTGATGGTCATGGGCAGTTCCTTGGAGACGATATAGATCATTCCTTTGCTGGGGTTCACGCCGGAGCTGCCCCAGTTCGCTCCGCCGTTATTGCCGGGCATCTCGACGGTCCCGCGCAGGCTCGGCGGCGTGAACAGCCCCTCATTGCGATAGGTCTGAAGGACCGTGCGCACCTTGGCTTTGTCTTCATCGGAGAGGTACGGATTGATGTCCTTCTCGGTGAACGATTGCCGCGCGAACGCGGGAGGCTTGGTCGGGAACGGCTGGGTGGGCGAACTAAACTCGCCCGGCACATCGGACTGCGGCACAGGCCGCTCCTCGATCGGCCACAGCGGCTCGCCCGTGAGGCGGTTGAATACGTAGAGGAACCCAAACTTGGTCGGCTGCGCCACCACGTCCACATTTTTGCCGTCGTGCTTCACTGTTAGCAGCTTGGGCGCCGTGGGCAGATCGTAGTCCCACAAATCGTGGTGCACCATCTGGAAATGCCACAGCCGTTTCCCCGTGCGCGCATCCAGCGCCACCAGCGAGTTGCCGAACAGATCGTTGCCCTTCCGGTTCGCTCCGTAGAAATCATATCGGGCAGTTCCAAAGGGAATGAAAACGATGCCGCGCTTTTCGTCGACAGTCGACTCATTCCAATTGTGCACGCCGCCTTGAGTCTTCCACGCGTCCGGAGGCCAGGTCTCATAGCCAAACTCGCCCGGACGCGGCACCGAATGGAACACCCATGCGAGTTTGCCGGTACGCACGTCGTACGCGTGAATGTCGCCGGGCGTGGCCGAGTAGCTGTCACCGACGTTGGCCGGCATCAGCGAAAGAATGATGAGGTTGTCGTAAATCTTACCCGGGTTGTTGACGGAGATGCGCACGTTGGCGACGTCTCGGTCGTCCAAGCCGGTCTTGACATCGGTGAGGCCGTTATCGCCGAACCCTTTGATCGCTTCCCCCGTTTTCGCGTTCAGCGCGGTCAGGTAGCTGCCGCCGGCGACGAATAGCAGCCGCTTGTCGGACTTGTCCTTGCTCTCCCAATAGTTGAAGCCTCGTGGAGTCGGACCGGCGGGGGCGACAGCGCCGCCCCTGCCCGGAGCCGTATTGGCATGCGACCAGAGCTCCTTGCCGGTGGCTGCGTCCAACGCCACGATGGTGGAGGTATTCTTCCCGACGACATACATCACACCATCCACAACCACGGGATTGAACGTGAACGTTCCCATCCCCGTCGGGTAGGTCCACGCCACTTCGAGCTGCTTGACCGTCGTCTTGGTGATCTGCTTGAGCGGCGTGTACTGCTGCGACTCTGGTCCACCCAGATATCCGCTCCAGTTCACGAATGTGTCGGCCGCCCACAGCCCAGAAGCGGCGAACAGGCACAATAGGGCCAACTTACGCATTTGAGACCGCCCTCCTTCGCTGATTGCTAGCAAGTATACACTAACATCAGATCGACTTCGCCTCAGGCGGGACCTACCGCGACATGCCCCGCCGAATTCCGCCATGAGTGCAGGCCCGCGCGATTCAGCACCGCCGCCGCGCGTTCGGTAAACTCCACTTGCATCTGGCTTCCGATCTCCGCGTTCGCAGCGAAATATTGCGCCGGGTCCAGACCATCCTCGGGTATTCCCAGGAAGCCGCTCTCCTCGCGCACCAGAAGCCGGCGCTCTTGGAGCAGAGAGTCCAGGCGGGCGTTGTAGTCGCGAAGGAATTCCGGATCCGAGCGAAGGATCGCCACCATCTCCGCCAGCCGCCACGTTTCCCGCTCATGATCATGCAAGGACATCCAAGCGACCCAGTTAAAAGGCCGCACGTTTTCCACGCCAAACGCAAACTCCTTCTCCACCAGGCCGTCGCTTTCCTTGCGATAGACCGTGTAGCGAACGTCGGATGGGCCGCCCGTCCCGCCAACGAACAGACCATCGGGGCGGAGAATCGTCGCCACCCACTGCTCGGCATTCCGGCGAAATTCCGCGTCGAAATACATCAGGACGTTGAAGCCCCGTACAACATCAGCCTGAGGCACGGGGGAGCCAAATCCGGCTTGAATGAATTTCAGATTGGAGGTCTCGTAGCTCCGCAGCGGATGGCGCATCAGACGCTTGCGTTCGTGCTCGACGCTCGTGGGCTGTCCGTCGTCGGCGGGCAACAAGGGCGCCAGTTGCGCAAAGGCCTCCGAAAAGCGCCGCCTCGTCGCTTCCGGATCGCTCAGCAGCGCCATCCACGTAACCGGATTCCCGCGGCCCGGCTGAAAGTAACGCACGCGCCCGCCGGCATCAAGGCAGGCGTAATGCCCGTCTTCATCGTACAGAATGTACCGATCGAAGGCCGGATCGATCCCGATGATCTGCCAATCGGGAAACGCCTTCGCGGCGTCCAGCAAAGTCTGCGGAGGAAAGCCGCAGCCTACATCCAGCAACACCGTCCCCGCGCCGAAGCTGGCCCAAGGGTTCGAGCGCAAATACGTGTCGATCTTGGCGTGACGGTTCGCAGCGGTGACCGGTGGAACCATCCCGCCCCACGCTCCCGGCAAAATGCGCGGAAGAATGGTCATACTCCCGGCTATCATCGGCGAAAAATCTTTGACGTCGAAGCGTGAGAGCTCCATCAGCCGGAACATGCGCCCGATGAAGCCGCGCACCTCGGCCCGCTCGTGCTCCAAAGGCTTTATGATCGGCAGCACGCCGGCAGACGGCCTGCCGCCCAGATGCCGGTCGCACAACTCCTCGATTGAGGTCCATTCGCGCGTCTCGGCCGCGGTCTGCACGTCTATTTCACCGCAAAGGCGTGTAGCGAGTCGCTCATCGCTCCCGAATATACCGCGCCCGCGGGCTGCGGTTTCCACAGCTCCGCGCCCGTGCGGGCATCCAGAGCGAAGAAACGTACGTCGCGCGCACCGCTGAACAGCGCGTCGATGGCGATGGTGAGGATGCCGGCGAGCGTGAATAAGAGCAGCGAGAGCGTCTTCCAAGCGAGCATTTTCAAGCGAGCGCCTCCCATGTGACTGGCGGCTATCTTATTCGCCAATTAACTGCGAGAATGGGGCGTGCCGACACTCTCGCGCGCGTGGAAAGCGCTGCCGCCGGCTTCGAGCAGCTCAAGCAGGTTCTCGAAGACCTGCCGATTCGCCCGGAGTACGTCGTGCTGGTAGGCGATAACGAATCGGAGGCGGTGCGCCGTAGCGATTTTTCGAAGACCGCGGCCTGGCTCGAATCGAACCTGACGCCGGTATCCGAGGCGGGTTCGTTCGTGCGAGTCTACCGGCAGCGCTGACGCGTTCAGGCCAGCTTCGCTTGCAGCATGGTGAAGGAGTGGGCTGGGAAGCTATAGACCAACGATTTGCCCTGCGCCGAGGCGGATCTCTGCACCGTCCTGACGCGCGTGGTGTTGAAGTCGTTCTCCGCCTTGATGTCGGGACCGTTCACCCCCATCACCGTGACCGCGCCCGAGAACTGTTTATCGGCCGGCTGATCTCGGCGGCGATCGCCTGCGACGGGTGGCGATTGGTCACGTTGAGGATCGGGGTTCCGTTGTCCAGCGCGGCCGAGTGTCGAGGTAAGGAACATCGCCGAAGCGCCGAGTCATCTTCCCGACCGGGCATCCGAGTTGTGTCCTGCGTACGAATAATTGCGTGGCCCCGAACGAGTCTCCTTTGGAGGTTAGACGGTGCGTCCTGCGTTCATCGTCAAGCAAGTTTGTTCATTTCGTTGCGGGCCCCTTCCCCGCCGCTGGAGCCGACTCCAACACCTGCAAGAAAAAATTGTTCCTATCGCGTAGGATCACCGCGCGGTTCCGCCCCAAATTCACCGGCTCTCCGCCCGCCGACACAACCGTCGCCCCCTCCGCCTTCAGAGCCTTCACCGCCGCGTCGAAATCGCCGACGCGAAGCCGCAGCACGCCCGAGCCCGGATCGTGAATCGCGGAGTGCACCGGCTTCCGGTCGGCATAATTGGGCGCCGTAAAGTCCACCGGAAATGCATCTCCCGGAACCCGCAGCTTCGCAACCCTCGGTGAGCTGTCGCCCGTAAACCCGAGCGCATCCCAATAAAACTGCGCCGTGCCGTTGACATCCTCCACAGTGACCCCCAGGCGCACTTCTAGGGGAGGCGCGGGTCTTGGAGATCCACGGGGGCGGGGGGGCTGCACTAGCTCCACGAAAATCCCATCCGGATCACACACCGTCACCCCGCCGTTGCCCGCGCTGATCCACTCCAGCCCCTTTATCCGGTGCAGCCGGGTCTCTACCTCCTCCACATCCTGTACCGGCAAAGTCAACGTGATCGCCCCTGGGTCGAAAAACCGAGCTTTTACTGGCGTTGCGTTCACGCCCTGAAACTCCACAATTTCCACCGCCATCTGCGACCCCGGAATCTTAAAGCTCGCCACCCGGCTCTGCGCGCCCGGAACGTCGTACAAGCTGGAAACCACCGCATTGGCTGAAAACGCGTGCGGCCCCGGAGCGCCGGTCATCTCCAGCCCAAGTGCGTCGTGATAAAACTCAATCGACCGGTCCAAATTCGCCACCACGTGGATAAAATTCCCCACCCCCAACACGCCCTGCCCCATCAGCACCGCGGATGTGAGAAAAAACGCAGCGAGGATTAGTCTCTTCATAGCGCCTCCAGCTTTCTCGCCCAGTATACTGCGGGCCGAGCATTTTCCGGCCAAGGCTAGCGGGAAACCGTCAAGGTGATTTCCCAGAGGCCGGCTTCCGGCCCGCAAGTATGGCGTGCGCAGATCGCGCGTCGTCAGTGCGGAATGCGATCGGCACAAAACGATTGACTTCCTCGCGCGGTCGAATTCGCGAATGGTCATTCGGCCAGCCGGGCTAGAGGCGCTTTGCGTATCGCGACGATCCACGTTGAGGCGTGGCGGCCTGTTGTTGAGCCAATGCGTCCGTGACATCATGTTTATTTGATAAGCGCAGGAAACAGGAGGTCGCCGATGAAAAAGTTGACGTTGTGGATGATGGCTCTCGCGGCGTTGCAGGGAAGCGCGTTGCAAGCCCAGAATATAACCGGCAATTGGCAGGGCGCATTGCAGGCCGGCCCGCAAAAAGTGCGCATCGTGTTTAAGATCGCGCCGGAAAATGACAAGCTGAAGGCTACGCTCTACACCGTCGACCAACCATCGGCGCCTATCGCGACCACCATCACATGGGACGGTTCGACCGTAAAAATGACAATTCCCGGCCGAAACGGCAACTATGAAGGAAAGTTGAGCGTGGACGGAAACTCGATCGCGGGGACTTGGACCCAAGGCGCGCCGCTGGCCTTGAACCTGGCACGAGCCACTCCCGAGACCGCCTGGGCGATTCCGGAACCTCCACCTCCGCCGTTACGGATGGCGGCGAATGCGAATCCCGCATTCGAAGTGGCCACGATCAAGCCGAGCGATCCTGCCAGGCCGGGCCAGATAGTTACGTTGAGAGGCGTCGAGGTTATCACAACGAACACGACGCTGCACGATCTGATCAACCTGGCTTACTGGCTCCATCCTAAGCAGCTTGCCGGCGGACCGGCCTGGACCGAATCGGACAAGTTCGACATGACGGGAAAGCCCGATGCGCCGGGCCAGCCAAACGTCGACCAGATGAAGATGATGATTCAGAAGCTGCTGGCCGATCGCTTCCAGCTCAAATTCCATTTCGAGAAGAGAGATCTCTCGGCATACGCGATCAGGATCGCAAAAACCGGAGCGAAAATTACCAGGAGCCAGGACGATCCGAAGGGCCTTCCCGGATGGAATTTCGGAAGAACTCCATCGGGAATGACGATGACCTTCAGGAACTCGCCAATGTCGCAATTCACCGCCCTGTTGCAAAACTCGTTGGATAAACCTGTGGTGGACCAGTCAGGCCTTTCCGAGAGGTACGACTTCACGTTGACGTTCACACCCGATCCGGCTCAGGCGGCGCTTCTTGGTGGCCCTCCATCTCCCGCGGCCGACAATCCCGATGCCGCTCCGGATCTGTTCGCCGCCTTCCAGCAGCAGTTGGGATTGAAGCTGGAATCGACCAAGGCGCCCGTCGACGTCATGGTCATCGACAAGGTGGAAAAGCCTTCTGAGAATTAGTAGCCACCTCCGCGGCGGGATGCGCGAGCCGTTCCGAGCCGGGATTACTTCTTCTCTTTGGGGTGAGCGCGCTCG